>Ga0129299_1002974_pt1 | contig 11141 bp, 9 predicted proteins | sample ConPoolayeCmetaG_FD_94477 | JGI IMG/M metagenome (GOLD analysis project Ga0129299, IMG submission 94477) | Hot spring microbial mat communities from California, USA to study Microbial Dark Matter (Phase II) - Cone Pool mat layer C metaG ... | reverse complement strand
GTTTATTTATCTCTTCAAGAAATACCTTGCTCACCGCAGCTAATAATTTATCCATGTTTGCCAATTTCGTCAGCTCAGCAATAGCTGCATCTTTCGCCGCCTGTTTCTTCTTCGCATCCAGAGTTTCCCACCCTGCTTCATATTCCTCTTTCGTTACAAATACCCTATAGCGAATCCTTTCAGGTAAATCACCGTCGGCTGGTATACGCTGCACAACAGAAGTATTATCTTCTTTTGATATGTAGGATGACATAAGCTGATCCGTTGAAAGATCTGCTTCAAAAATATATTGTTCAGCTAAAACCAGCATAGAAATAAATATATTAACCGCTAAAAGCATGTAAAAATATCTCATGTTTATCTCCTTATTTTGAAACCACAAATGAGTATCCAGTTAAGATTGTCGTCATTGTCAGGACCAAACCACTTAATGTCTCGCGACGGGCCCAGTTCCATCCAATCCGTTAGCGACCACTCATCATAACCACCAGCTGACAACACTATCCGCGTCCAGCTACTACCCATCAGAGTATATTCTACAGGAGCAATTGATATGCATCCGCCTGCCCTATCATCTTCTCCATGTATCGCAAATAGACCATGTGTCGCATTACGCGGAAGAAACAGCGATGAGGCTTTCGTCGGAGATTGCCACGTGTCATTTGGATTCCCATTCAATAATAGATAAAATGACACCTTCCATATATGCGCACCGTCCGCACATGTAATAAATCTTACTACCCCAGGCGTTGTCCCTGCTGTCCTGTTCGTGGTAAGGATAGCACCTATGCAACGATCATTGCCAACATACCACCCACACCAGTTAGTATTATATGATGGCGCTGTTGTTGTATTGGTAATCGCTACAGAATAAGGAAAGGTAGAATTCTCGTAATCTATATAAACATAAACAATATTCGTTCCGGCAGGGATTGAACTTATCGTTTTATTTATGGGATTCCTTATCTGCCAGTATTTATCGCGGCATATCCCCTCCCCATTGGTTATTATTACAGAATTTGCGCTGTCCCATATAAGCCATGCATCTTTTATATAGCCAGGTGATTCACCAATTATCGTCTGCCACGAACCATCACCCTTCAGAAATTTATTGCCCTCACCGACAACACTGCTGATCAATCCTGTTGTGCCAGCACCAGTAAAAAGTGCTTTGTTCGTAATATTATACCAGTTGCGGTAAAATGAGCCTTCATGTCCGTCAAAAGTACCATTGAAGTTTAATGACCAAGTATTATCTATACCATCGGATACCAGCAGTGCATTATTAACAGGAGACGGAGCTACAGTAGCTGATTTACGAACTTTATTCGTAATAGTAGGATCTATCTCCTGGGTAACAACAGCCTGCCAGCTCCCATCGCCTTTCAAAAATTTACCGCTGTCGTTCGTTGTGCTGTTTATTATCCCTGCCTGTCCTGCCCCACCAAATATACTTTTGTTTGTTATATTTATCCAGTCGCGATAAAATGAACTGCTTTTGCCTTCTAATCCACCACCATCAAGGTATACTCCGCTGTTCGTATTATTAAGATAGAGACGCCCTGTCACTTCATCATAGTAAAAATTCGTAAGGGCAACCCAGTTGCTACCATTATGAAAAAGTAGATTACCTTCATCTCCTGATGGCATGTTCGCACCCACTCCACCACTGTATGCTCCATCTCCAGCATCCCCATTCGTATAAATACCCATCAGCAGATCACCCTGACGCGGAACCCTCAACGGACCGCTTACTTTTACATCCCCTACCACATGAAGCTGGCAAAGAGGTTTATTGGTGCCTATCCCTACCTTCCCCAGAAAATAATTTGTGCCATCAGGTTGTGTCCCATGAATATAATCACCGCTTACTCCAGCACCATGTATCATCTTGACCGCATAACCAGCCGCCAGAAATATAATCAATACGATGTTTTTCGTTTTCACTTTATATCACCCTCCGATCGTTGAAGTAAAATATCTCCGTCAAGTTGCAATTTTATCTTGCGCCCGCTTACATCCAGATCCTCATGATATACCCCACCCTTTATTATCAGCACCCCATCTTCAGGCACAGTAGCCAGACCGGCTTTTATAGTCTTCTTCGGCCCATGGTTACCACTGATGAAGCTACTCATGCCACTGTAGGTGTCTCTACCATTCATGCCATCTACATAAATTATCCTGCCACCCTGTATCGTTATTGAGACTTCGCCTGATTCACTATCAGCAAGAGTATCTGTTTGTAGAGATGTCTCGCCTGTTGTGTTTTTATACCCAGCCGCAAGAGCTTCCAGGGAAATAGCGCCTGATTCAATACCAGCAGGAATAATTCCATCCTTTATAACAAGATAATAACGACCTAGCTTCTCTGCAGGTATCCTGTCTTTGATAGTTATCTGCTTCTGCCCCTCCCCATACCCCCTCACAAGGGCTGACCAGTTCCTGTATGGATTAAACTTGTTTGTGCTAATATCCTGAAAATACACTTCTATGGCATCAAGTGATTCATTATTCTCTATGCAAATGCTTACCTCTTCATTACCACCTTTTATCCACTTTATCCGTGGATATGTATTTTTACGGGAAAATACCTCTGTCCTATATGGACTCTTCTCCACCCACATAATGGGAGTATCGTTCGTAACCTTTACCCAGAACGCTTCACCAATACTTATCCTCTCAACAACATCTGTAACAAAAGTTGAAAGAAAAGTATCTTCTGCCCTGATGGATGTGCTGTAGGGATAACCTATATGATTATATACAGGCGAAAGTATAATGGAATACTCTTCGTCTATGAGTATCTCTCCGCTAAAATAAAATTGCTGAGTATAACTCTGATTGTTCCTGATGAAAAAAGCGCTGCCTGCACTAATAGCAGGCTTGCTTGTTACACCCCCCACATGCCACTGCCCATCTTTATCTTTCCATAAGTCATCATATCTTTGAGATGAGGCGTCCCATATAAAAATATGGTCTGAGGATGAGCTGTTGGTTGAACCGGTAAGTTGTTCGCCTATCACTGCTTCAAATGAATCATCAGGTGGATCAAACGGCTGGGAAAGCGCACTGTCGCTATGAGGTGCTAGATAAATACGTAAAAAACCGTATGGCGGAGCTATCTCTCCACCAAAAATATGCGCAGGTAGTAAAATTATGGCAATAACAAAAAAGCGTATGAAAACTTTTAAGGAAGAACTACACAGACAGACAGACAGACAGACAGACAGACAGACGCAGGTTTTGTACCAACTCGGGTTATTTTTTCGTTCATTACATTTACCTCATATAGAGTTATACCCCCCGACTGCTTTTATCACCAGATAGAAAAATATTTTTCTATAACCATGTCAAATGTTTTTTTTAAATTTCTTATAAAAAATATACATCTAACCTTCGGCCGTTATTTTTCACCCTTCCTGCTTTCCCGGCGTATCTTCCTCCTTAATTTAAGGTAACTCTTTTTTCCACAGCTAATCCCGATTCTATTACTTTTTGCTTTCTTAGCATAAAAAGAAAAGTAATATTTCCCTGTTCTAAAGAGAAAGGAATTACAAAATACAACAATGCAAAGTAAGTATGTCTTCGCCAGTATATACAAAACAGCAATTATACTCATCTTTACCGCCACTGCCTACGGTTCTCCCTCAATTATCTGTGATAATCCAGTTTATAATTTCGGATCAGTGCCTGATACAACAACAATCACCCATACTTTTATTCTTCAGAATGCGGGTGACGCAAATTTAATTATTTCAAAAGTAAAAAAAGGATGCAGTTGTTCTGATGCCATTATCAGTACGAATGTTATCCCACCGAGAATAAATTTTACCCTTACCACAAAGCACCATCTGAAAAACAGGCAGGGACAGCAACGACTGAGCGTATACCTTCATACCAATGACCCCAAAAATCCGTATTTCCAACTTCAATGCAGTGGAGAAGTTTTACCACACAGTAAATCATCAATAAGTGCATTATCATCTGCTACTGTCCATTTACCATCCACCAACTACGTGGAAATTGAATTCTTTTTTGAATCAGGTTGTGTGAACTGCGCTAAAATCAAAAACAATATATTCCCTTCTTTAGACGCTTCTTTCCATGGCAGATATATTATTAAAAACAGGGACATAGGTGTTTTGAGTAATTATATAACGCTTGTCCATTACATGAATCATGCCGGTATAAAAGATAATGCGGATGTATTTATCGTTATCAATAAAAAAGTAATACTTGCCGGGTATAATGACATAGCAAAAAATATATATCATGCTATTTCTGCCTGTTTGACCAATATTCATGTTCCTTCATTACAATCTTCTCGCATAGCCCCCAATGAAATTGATGTGCTTTACAAACGCCTCAAACAATTTCAATGGTTCGCAATTATGTTCGCAGGATTGGTTGATGGAATTAACCCCTGTGCAATTTCCACTATAATTTTCCTGATAAGTTTCTTAGTCGTGGTAAAAGCTGATACCAATAAAATTATGATGGTCGGCATCCTTTATTGTTTATCGTCATTTTTTACATATTTCGCCATTGGTTTCGGAGCTTTTCGGGTGATCCATTTGTCCTGGGCATTTCCTTTGATCAGAGAAGGAATAACATTATCCATGGCAATTATCCTGGGAGGATTGGCTTTCTTCTCTTTCAGAGATGCAATTAGATTCAACCGCTCAATAAGTCCACGAGAAATAACACTGCGCATGCCTGACAAAATCAACCGCCTTGTTCACAGTTTGATCAGGCACAAAATTAGCAAATTTCATCTTGCAGTTGCTGCCATAGGACTGGGAAGCCTGGTAACAGCCATTGAATCTATTTGCACAGGCCAAGTTTATATCCCAACCCTTGTTTATCTGGTAAAAGCAGATGAGAAAACCTGTCAGAGCTTATTTTACCTTGTTCTCTACAATATGGCATTCGTTTTGCCGCTGTTGATTGTATTTTTGTTGGTCTGGCGCGGCATGCAATTAGAAACCCTCGTCGCATGGAGCCGTAATCATGTCGTAATAAGCAAACTTATCATGGGCACTTTCTTCCTTCTTTTGGCATTGGTGGTTTTGTTAGAAGGCTAGCAAAAATACTATGTTCTTTTGGCTTCTTATTGACAGAATTTGCCTTTGCTGGTATCGTTTGGTTATGTTGAGTTGAACTTTTATTAGTGCAAAGCTAACTTAATAAATATCCATTCCCTAGAGGATCAAGGATATATGAAGGAATTGTTACTTAATATAATTGGTGGTTTATTAACCGCAATGGTAGCTATAATTGCAAAGCGGTATTGGCCTTTAATAATGGATTTATTTGATCGCGAGAGCCGTAGACAGGCAAAACAAATCTCTGGATTATGGACTGCCAGGGAAGTATTCGCCGATAAGACTCATGATGAATTCTTAGTTGAAATTCGCTGTGTCAACGGAAAAGTAAATGGTATGCACAAGTGTCTGAATGGCGTAGACCGAACAGGTGAATTTCCTCTATCAGGATCATACAAAGATCATATTCTAAATTTCACATGGATACCTCTGGATAATTCCCTTTTAGAGTCTGGCACAGTAACAGCGAAGCTTATACGAGATAAAGAACTGGAGGGACATGGTCTTTATATAGAACCGGCTGATGGGAAGATTTATACTTCTGAGTTCATTGCCAGTAAAATAAGCAATGGATAATGACCTATCCCGCAGATTTCTTTTATATCCGAGCGAGCCAACAGGATGAAATCGCAGAAACTACCAGAATTATATCCATAGAAACACATAGAAACCGGTCGGGATTAACACAGATAATTTCTTTCTGTGTTTTCCTCTGTTTTTCATCTATGTCCATCTGTGGATCTCTCTGGGTAGTTTTCTATGTTTATCTTAACTATCATCTCTGTGTTCATCTCTGGAAATTCTCTCATGGGCAAAATGCATGCCGCACTTCTCTAACACACAACATACCACTCCCACCACCCCAGTCCCCCCCTCAAAAAACAGTCCAATTTAGCAGAATTGCCAAAATCGTTTTATTTGCTTGTATTTGTAAATTAGCAATGCAATTATTTATTTCCTCTTAGATGATTTTGGGAAGAGCCCATGACAAAAATAACGGTAAACAAAAAAAATATTATCAATTTGATAAAACAACTCCTTACTGAATTAGGAGAAGATCCTATGCGAGAAGGACTGCGCGAAACACCAAGAAGAGTTGCCGAATCGCTTATTTTTTTAACAAACGGTTATCGGCAGAAAATATCCTCTGTAATCAACAATGCCATATTTGAAACACATTCCAATAATATGATTATCCTTAAAGACATTGAAGTATACAGTATGTGCGAACATCACATGCTGCCATTCTTTGGACGCTGTCATGTCGGCTATATCCCCAAAAATAAAGTTATCGGCGTAAGCAAAATTGCCCGTATTGTTGATGCCTTATCGCGTAGACTTCAGGTTCAGGAAAGATTAACCGCTCAAATTGCGCATGAAGTAAAAAAAGCTCTGGATGCTGAAGGGGTGGGTGTTGTGATGAATTGCCAGCATCTATGCATGATGATGCGCGGCGTGGAAAAACAAAACTCAACAATGATTACTTCTTCGGTACTGGGTAGTTTTCATGACGATGCCCCTACCCGTGCCGAATTCATGAATTTAATTGGAATGCCACAAATATCAAAATAGGATTTTTGCAAAAAGATTTGACTTTTTCAGGATATCATTATAATTGCAACGCTTATTTGAGGTACTGGGGGTATAGCTCAGTTTGGCAGAGCGTCTGAATGGCATTCAGAAGGTCAGGGGTTCGATCCCCCTTACCTCCACCATCGGCCCATTAATCATCCTGTATGGATCTCCCATCTGCAATTTTGTAATGAAGACATAGTTTTCATTCCCCACTTAAATGCGCTAACTGTTCTGTTCGCTGACCAATCATCATTCAAATGGAAATTCATTATAAAAAGGGATGCAATGGTTTGCTTGATTCTTTTTACATTTTGAAATAAAGTAAATGAGTAGTTTTTAAGGAAATAAAATTATGATAGCAATTATTAATTACGGAGCGGGAAATCTCACAAGCGTAAAACTTGCACTGGATGCTTTAAAAGCAGAATCGGTAATTACCAGTAGCCCCTCCGATATCCTTTCTGCCACACATATAGTATTTCCCGGTGTCGGCGCAATAGGCAGTGCAATGCAAAAACTTGCTAACCTCAAAATTATACCAGCAATACAGGAGGCTATAAATAAAGGCATCCCCTTTTTAGGAATATGTCTAGGCACTCAGATCATACTTAAAGAATCAGAAGAAGATGGAGGAGTAAAAGGTTTAGGATTAATAGATGGAATGGTCAAACGTTTTATACCGCAAAGTCACTGGGACAAAATACCCCAGATCGGCTGGAACACCGTTCAATTTATCAGAGAACACTGTATTTTCAACGATATAGAAAATAACAGCGAATTCTATTTTGTCCACAGTTACTATCCTGTCCCATTATTAAACGATAATGTCATGGCAATAACAGAATATGCAGGCACCAGATTTGCCTCCATTATCGCGTCAAAAAATATTATCGCCACACAATTTCATCCGGAAAAATCGGGCAGGATAGGAATCAAATTGATTAAGAATTTTTTAGCGTGGGATGGGAAATCATTATGTTAACCAAACGAATAATTCCTTGCCTTGATATTAGAAACAAAAAAGTAACAAAAGGCGTAAAATTTAAAAACAATATAGACCTTGGCGACCCGGTAGAAATGGCTTATCGCTATTACATTGAAGGGTGCGATGAGCTGGTTTTCTATGACATAACCGCTTCAGCCGAAGGGCGCCCCATTGATATAGCGCTTGTAAAAGAAGTAGCCAACGTTATCCGTATACCATTTGCCGTAGGCGGCGGAATATCATCGGTAAAAGATATGTCTGATGTTCTCATGGCAGGGGCTGAAAAAATATCCGTTAACTCACATGCGGTAAAAAATCCTGATATAATTCGTGAAGGCGCAAAAACATTTGGCTCTCAATGCATAGTGCTGGGAATGGATCCACTCTGGGTAGGTATCTCGCCACAAATACCAAGCGGCTATGAAATAACAACTCATGGCTTTAGAAAAAAAACGGGAATTGACGCAGTAAAATGGGCTAAAATGGCAGAAGATTTAGGCGCAGGCGAAATAGTTGTAAATTCCGTTGATGCAGACGGAACAAGAGAGGGATATGAACTTAACCTTACAAAACTAATTGCCGAAAGTGTAGGAATACCTGTTGTTGCTTCCGGCGGTGCAGGAACACCAGCACATATCGCAAAAGTATTTATTGAATCACATGCAGATGCAGCAATAATCGCAGGCATCATACATACTGGTACTTATTCCATTCCACAAATAAAAAAATATCTTTTGGAACAGGGAATACCAGTTAGGCAAAAATGGTAAAACACCTATAAATTATCACATAACCACAGGAAGATAAAACATGAAAATGGCAAAGGGAAAAGATTGTTTTTTTGCACATAAAGTATGGGTAACAATGCGTGATGGTATAAAACTCGCTACGACGGTATACCTCCCCCTTAAGGGGGGACCCCATCCTGCTGTTTTAGTACGTACCGCCTACAATAGAATCGGATTTTATGATCCATTTTTTGTAAAAAACAATATCGCACTCGTAACACAGGATTGTCGCGGACGTTATGAATCAGGAGGGAATTTTTATCCTTTTGTAAATGAGCCAGATGACGGTTTTGACACTCTTCAGTGGATAGGCAAGCAACCATGGTGTAACGGGAAAATAGGTATGTTCGGCGACTCATATCTGGCGGCAACCCAATTACTTGTTGCACCACTACAAAATAAGTTTTTAAAAGTTATTAATCCACGTTTTATGGCTGCAGATTGCTGGAAGCATGCTTATTATTGCGACGGTGCTTTCAGCCTGGCACTTTCATGGAGCTGGCTATGCTTTGAAACAGCCACAAAAATATCACATGCTGTTGCTATGCCGCTGCTTGACGTAAAACAATTCCTTAAATCATTGCCCATTATTAATATGGATGAACGTTCAGGCGCGGGAGTTGTTCCCTACTTTCGTGATTATGTCTCTCATTGTAAGTTTGGAAAATTCTGGCACCTTCTGCGTTTATCAGACAAATACGATTATTTTAAAATACCCGTCCTCCTGACAGCAGGCTGGTATGACAATTATGCCGCAGAAGCAGTTAATATGTTCACAGGATTACAAAAGGCAAACACAAATGAATCAATAAAGAAACAGCACCGTCTCATTATAGGGCCATGGACACATGGAATAAATTACAGCACCACTTTAGGTGAACTGGACTTCGGTCCTGAAGCAGAAAAAGAAAGAGATTCCACTCAACGGTGGCTAAACTGCATCCTGAAAAACAAACCTGCCACTGACTTCCAGAAGGCACCGATCCGCATTTTCGTAATGGGCAAAAATTACTGGCGTGATGAGCAGGAATGGCCATTAAAAAGAACCTGCTATACCTATTTCTATTTGCGAACAGGCAGAAGATTAGATGCAAAACCACCTGCTACTGAAGAATCACCCGACTGCTATGTCTATGATCCAGAAAATCCCGTTCCCACATGTGGGGGAAATCATTCGGTAGGACCATATAATCCAGGCCTTTATGATTTTGTAAAGCCAGGCCCGTATGACCAACATTCAATAGAACAACGAAATGATGTTCTCATATATACATCCAGAATCCTTGCCAGAGACATAGAAATTACAGGCCATGTAAAATTATTTTTGTACGCTTCTTCAAGCGCAAAGGACACAGATTTTGTTGCCAGATTAACTGACGTATACCCTGACAGGCGATCAATTAACATCACTGAAGGTATCTTACGAGTCCGATTCAGAAAGAACATATGGGGCAAACCTGAATTATTAGTGCCCGATAAAATATATTTATTTGAAATTGATATGCAAGTTACAAGCAACGTGTTTATGGCAGGACACAAAATACGCCTTCAAATCACCAGCAGTAATTTTCCCCTGTGGGACAGGAATCTGAATACCGGCAATAATCCAGCAACGGATACCAGATACATAAAAGCCCGACAAACAATTTTCCATTCCCCAAAATATCCTTCTGCCCTTCTTCTTCCTATAATTCCCTATTAATTTTTTCTTTATTTTAACTTCATTGCTATGTTAAATGACCTATGAGATGAGTTACCAGGAGAAAATCAGTTTTTTGCTTTCATTGCCTTCCAATTCCGCCTGTAATTTCAGGAAAATTGCTCTTTTTAGGGACAAAAATATTTTTGTGTCTGCAGATCCCGAAGGAAAACAATGCGGATCTGGAGGCGGTACGGTCAATTTGCTTGTTTCGGCATGGCATGATTTTAATAAAAAAAACAAAATCAATTTTGAAGAATGGCTTTACCTGTCCAAGAAGCTTATAATACACGGATGTGGAGAAAGCAGAAGATTACCTGCCTATGGTCCCGCGGGAAAACCCATGATGCCTATTCCATTAATCCCCGATTTAATGGGTCAAAGGCCTGATCAAAAATTATTAGATTTGCAAATTAATAGCTATGAACACTTCCTGCTTAACGCGCCTGAATGTTATCGCGTTATGGTATCATGCGGAGATGTCTTAATTCTCACCGACGAAATTATACCACCGTATCCACCTGCCGACATTTTAATCGTTGGGATGCCATCAACACCAGAAGAAGCATCCCATCATGGTGTATTAATTGCCGATACCACCGACCCGTTTTCTCTTGAAACATTTTTGCAGAAACCCAGTCATGATTTTCTAAAAAGACTTTCAGCAAAAAAAATATTTTATATTGATACTGGCATCTGGTTTTTATCCATGAAGGCAATTCATTATCTTTTGAAAAAATCTGCTGTATTGTCACTGTTACCCGGTGCAAAAATGGCTGCTATAAAATATTGTGACCTGTTTGGTGGGATAGGACCAACCTTAGGGAAACAACCTGTAAACAGGTTAAATAAAACAATACTAACTTCTGCCATTCTACCATTGAAACATGGCAAATTTTATCATTTCGGAACCAACAAAAAAATGATTTCTTCTGTAAATGCTCTATTGAATGCGGAGAAAAAAAATTCCTCATTTTTTTATACTC
>Ga0129299_1002973_pt1 | contig 11148 bp, 12 predicted proteins | sample ConPoolayeCmetaG_FD_94477 | JGI IMG/M metagenome (GOLD analysis project Ga0129299, IMG submission 94477) | Hot spring microbial mat communities from California, USA to study Microbial Dark Matter (Phase II) - Cone Pool mat layer C metaG ... | reverse complement strand
CCTTTCTTGGTTAATTGATAATTAAAACCATTATCCTAAAAAGTGCCCACATCGACCACATGTCAAATTGTTAAAGTGTCAACAACCCGATTGTATTTTACAATATTTTATTTTTTCAAAATAACTATAATTTTATTGCCGTCAATATTGCCCTCTTTGGTAATATCTCCTTTGTTAATTTCTTCTAAAATTTCGGAAAGAATGGTCTGTTTTTTAATTTCATCTCCAAATTTGACAAAAATAAGAAAACCACAACCGCAAAAACTCCGGACAGTTTATTCTGTTGTTTCTCCATCGAATTCCGGAGAATCAGCCTCGGCTTCGGCCTTGGTTGCACGAATAACGCCATCTTTATGATGCGCGGGCGAATAAATAGTGTAAAGCTTTAACTTCTGATCCGCTGAAACATTAATTACATTATGTTCGGCTTTTGCCGGAACCACAATCGCATCACCATCAGTTACATTATATTCATTACCATCAATTATCACCTTGCCGATCCCGGCTTCAAAACGAAAAAACTGATCGTTGTCGGGATGAATTTCCATTCCGATTTCTTCGTTGGGTTGGAGCGTCATCAAAACCAACTGACTATGAGGCGCTGTGTAAAGCACTTTGCGAAAATTCTCATTTTCTAAAGTGGCTTTCTCAATGTTTGTAAAAAATCCTTTCATCTCTACCTCCTTTTAATTCATTAATTTTACTATAACCTCGTTCTAAATTCTTTGTAAAGATCAATTTTTGCAATCAGCGTCGCGCCAAAACCAGTAATTAAGGCCAAAAGCGAAAAGATTGGACCAACAATAGGAATTTCGATTATTAGAAAATAAATCACCAGCCCTAAGAAATATTGCCAACCAATTGCTAACTTTTTAAAATATTTTATTTGAGCAAACCATTGACCAATTGCTAAACTTACAAATATCCTTGCAAGATAAATCAGGGAAAGATATCCTGCAAAACCTATCAAAGAAATCGGAATACCAAACAAAGTAAAGATGAGCGCCAAAAAGAGTATTGGCAATCCAAAAAGAGTCAAAATCCCTACTCCGATATTTCTCCAAAACCCGCTAGCAATTTGGTCAGAAATTTTTAAAGTTGTTTTGGGTATAAAATTAAGCAATAGGGCTCCGATAAGAAGCAAGGCTACAAAGGAAATGATTTTTCTGCTGACTCTTGTGATCGTTATTTTATTTAAATCCTTTGCTGTCGGGAATTTTCTTTCTAAATTTCCTGAAATCTTTACATTGGGACTAATCTTAGCTTCATTCTTGCTTTGGTAAACAAAATTGCCAGCAATTTCAGTTTTTTCACTGACAACCACATCTTCTTCAACAGCAACATCTACATCACCATCGATTTTGCTATTTCCTATCAAAACCGTTCCGCCCCTGACCACTAACTTTCCGCCAATTTGGGCGCTCGCAATCGTTATTTTGCTACCAGAAAGAAAAACATCTCCTTTTATTTTTGCCCCCTCTGAAAGTGTTATTTCGCCACCGAAGACCAAAATATCTCTATCCGCTTCTCCTTTAATAATCACTTGGCCGGCGACAATTCTTAAATCCTCTGCCCTGCCGCTAAAATCAATTAATCCTCCCGCGGCAGCCACATCGCCATCAATAGAGGCATTGATATTCAAAGTACTTCCCAACGCCAAAACGTCGCCCGAGGTTGCCGAACGATAAAAAACATTATTTCCTAAAACAATGACATTATCATTTATTCTCTGATCATCAACTTCAAGCAAATTCTCCAAATTGTTAGCATTGGTATCTATGGGAAGCCGCAATTTAAACGCTCCGACACCGGAAACAACGAATAAACACACAAAAATAAAAATGGAGAGAGCTAAACCTAAACGAAACCTCATTCTACCTCCTTAATTTTTAAAAAATAGACCAGATATTGATTTGTTTTTCCCGTATCATAAATAAAATAGGGTAAAGTCCGATTTTCAGGACTAGAAATTATTGATATATAGCTTAAATAACTTGTTTCCTGCTTTTTAAAGATAAATCTCTGAGAATCCCTCAAGGCCGTTTATGCTTCCACCTACGAGGTGGACATAACGTCCACCTCGTAGGTGGAAGTTATAGGTGGAAGTTATAACCGCTGAATATTCATACTAAGATTTTACTATTCAGGTCCGGTTTTTAAACTTTACCCTAAAATAAATAAAGCTGCGCCTCCAAGCTATCCTCCAAGCTACAGGAAGTATTCGCGCGAATACTTCCTGTAGCTTGGAAAATCAAGCTCTAAATTCTATTTCCTGCCACTCTCTCCCTGTCTCTTTATAAAATTTTACAATATCGGAATATTCTGTATCAGAAAATATATATTCTTTTACAGCGCCGCTTTTTTTGCGGTGATAATGCATTTTCTGCTCAAGAATAATCTTTTTTTTAGTTCTCTCAAGTTTTCTTCTGCCTTCCGGAGTTTCAAAAATAATAGTCTCGGTCCACCCCCAATTTTCATTCTTCCCCGTTACAGGATTAGAATAAATTATTTCTTCCTTCTGAACTTGGGGATTACCAAATTTTAATCTGATTCCCTCAATCAAATCTTGCCATTTTTCGTCAGTCACCATACCTCCTTGGTGCTTTTTTAATAGATTTTATTAAGAATTTCTGAGGATTCAAATCAAGATCCAAGTAGTCATCGGCTGCTTCCACCAGTTTTGAAGAAGTTGTCTTGCCGAAAGAAATTATTTCTACCAAACACCCCTTATTTTCTTTAAGATAATTTAAAAGCGGCAAAAAGTCTCCATCGCCCGTCACAAGCACAATCACGTCCAGTTTGTTAGCGAGCTTAATCATATCGATTGTCATTCCAACATCCCAATCCCCCTTTTTCACACCGCCCCAAAAAACCTGCAGATCTTTCGTCCTGACCTCAAATCCTTCTTTTCTTAAAGCGTCAAAAAAAGCTTGCTCGCGAATCTCTTCTGCCCGGATAACATAAGCAATCGCTCTTATCAGTTTTCTCCCCGCCACCGCCGCCTTGAGTACTGCCCCAAAATTCACTTTAGCTCCATACAAATTTTTTGCCGAATAATACATATTAGAAACATCAACAAAAACTCCGATTCTTTGCTCTGGGTTTTTCACAAATTACCTCCTTTAGCTGAAAACGGCCGGATTTATCCTATAATCATCCCGACTATTTTCAATGATTAATTCTTTATTAAAAAGAAACTTTTTATTATCATTATCATCCGAAAAATCAATATTCATCTCAATCAAATTGCCTTCGGTGGCGATTCTTGCAATTTCAAAATAATAGTAATTATTAACCCACATATTAACTATTTTGATCAATCTTTCTTGAGACAGAAAATTTTTTGATATAAACCAATGTCGCTGTCCATAAAACATTCCTCTAAAATATCGCTGACGTTTTTTTGGAAAAATATTTCTCTATATCCAAAATCTTTTTTGAATCGCTTCCTTCAAAAAATCTTAAACCAGTCTGACGCTTCCTCGTCCGTCAAAATCCGCGACCCTTCTTTCTCAAAAGCTTTCTCGGCGGCTAAAGAAAAATTTTTCTCTATTGACTCTGATTTTATCTCTGGTTTTTCAACACTTCAATTTGTCAAAAAGTAAATCACCGCCACCACAACAATTAAAATAACCCCTAAAACTATATGTTTTTTTCATAAATTATCTCAATCAAATCAACCAAAAGTCTTTTAGCTCATTATATCTTTTACTAGACCAACAATCAAATAATCACTGAACGCTTTCAAGCCCTTGGCGGCCAAAATCTTTCCTTGTAAGTTTTTTTGCGATTTCGCTTTACAAAGAGAGTAGTTTGGGCTATATCCCAACCAATATCCTTCTTTTCTTTGCTCAAAAAACACTGGCAAAATTTTTCCGATCTGTTTTTTGTTAAAACTCAAAGCAGTTTTTCTGATCGCTCTTTTTAAAGTCCAAAATCTTTTTTCTTTGGTCTTTTTATCAACCTGATTGGGCATTTTCTCGGCCAAGGTTCCCGGCCTTTTTGAATATTTAAAAATATGAACTCTTGAAAATTCTGCTTTTTTTACCAAATCCAGGGTTTGCTCAAAATCTTTCTCTGTTTCTCCCGGAAAACCAACAATAATATCGGCACTAATCCCAAAATTATGATCAATTTTGCGGATTTTTTTTATCAAATCAAGAATCTGTTTTTTGGTATAGTGTCGACCCATTAATTTTAAAATTCTATTGCTGCCATTTTGAATAGATAAATGAAGATGACGACAGAATCTTGGATTTTTAAAGAGATTAAGAAATTCTGATGTTACTTCATTTGGATGGAGCGACGAGATTCTAATTCTTGGAATTTTAGTTTCTTCAAATATTTTTTTAATTAAATCTTTAAGCCTAAAACCACTGTCTTGCCAAAGACTCAAATGAATGCCGGAAATTACCACTTCTTTTAAACCTTCTTTTTCTAGATTTTTAATCTCTTTTACTACTGCCGCCGCCTTTTTGCTTTTAAGCTTATTTCGAAGATATGGGACAATGCAATAGGTGCAAAAATTCTTACAGCCATCCTGCACCTTGATAAATCCTCTTGTTTTATTGTAATATCTCTTTTGTTTCAAACTTTTTTGTTTTGAACCTTCCGCACGAAAGGTTGACTCTTTGATTATATTTTTCAAACGATTTAAAATTTTTTCTTTTTTTAGATAAAAAATATTAGCGGCCTTAATTTTTTGCTCCATTAGGCAACCGGTAATATAAATTTTCGCTGAAGGATTTTTAACAATAATGCTTCGCACTTTTTGCCAGCATTGATTTTCTGCTTTTTTAGTAACTGAACAAAAATTAAAAATAAAAATATCTGCCGGTTTATCATATCCAACAATTTTAAAACCCAATTTACAAAACTGGCTCACTAATTCACGCGACTCAATCTGATTTACTTTACAGCCAAAAGTATAAAAGGATATTCTATTCATATCATTACTTTAGCAGACCTTTCGTACGAAAGGTCTAAAATTATTATTTTTTGATTTTCTTTATAAAATTGATTGCTTGTTTTTTATTTTTTAATTTTCCTTCCAGCTGTAAATCTCGAATCTGTTCTAGTATACTTCCAACCCTTGGTCCTGGATCGATCTTCAAAACCCTCATCACTTCATGGCCCGAAATCAATTTTTTCGGTTCTGGCGGCCGGGCCAACTCTTTTTTGTAAATATCTTCAATAATATAGTAAAGTCTTAAGTTTGGTTTAAGAATTTTTCCTTCGGGCGTCGAGGGAATTGAGGCAATAGCATCGGTTTTATAAAGCAATAAAAGTTCGGAAAAATTAGGATTTTGCATCAACCGTCGCTGCCTAGCAATTCTCATCTTTAAAAAATTGTGAAAAATCATGTGATTTCTAATAAGCCAAGTGATTTTTTCGATCCTAGCATTTGAAAATTTCATTCTTTTTAAAATTTCTTCTGCCATTTTGGCGCCAACGACATCATGGTTTGAAAATCGGATTCTATCAGTCCCATGTTCTTCCGGCGTCTGCATTGTCGGCGTTTTGCCAATATCATGAAGCAGTGCTGCCCAACGAAAATCCGCCAAAGCATCTTTTGGTAAATCTTTTAATATTTCCATGATATGCTGGAAGGCATTGCCCTCGGCATGATAAATTTTTGGTTGGGGAATTTTTTTTAAATCTGCAATCTCTGGAAAAATAATTTTGAGCATTCCAAGTCTATCAAGTGTTAAAAACGCTTTTTGTGGTTTTGGGGAAAGCAGCATTTTTTCAATTTCATCTCTAATTCTTTCAGCAGAAATTTTAATGATTAATCTAACATTCTTTTTGATCGCTTTAAAACTTTTTGATTCAATTTTAAAATTAAGCTGACTAGCAAAACGCACTGCTCTGAGCATTCTCAGAGCGTCCTCTTTAATTCTCTCCTCGGGATCGCCAATAAATCTTATAAGCTTTTGATCCAAATCCTCTAGTCCCCCAACAAAATCAATTACTGTCCCCCATTTAAATCTTTTAATTCTCGCTCCTTGTATTTCAAAGTTTTGAAACTTGGTTTTTGGAGTTTGGGATTTATCCGCAAACATTCCATTGATAGTGAAATCTCGCCGCAATGCATCCTCTTTGGCTGTTACCCCAAACTTAACTTTTTGAGGATGTCGAAAATCAAGTGTCCCAAACTCTGTTCTGAAAGTCGCTACTTCATAAACAGTCTTCCCGATCAAAGCACCAAGCACCCCAAATTTTTCGCCAAGATAAACAACCTTGATTTTATTTTTTATAAGAAGCTTTTCAATAGTTTCGAGATCAGCTGAAGTGGCAATATCAATATCATTGATTTCTCTTTCCAAAAGCCTATCGCGAACATAACCACCAGCAAAATAAGCCTCAAATCCTGATTGCCTGAAGATTTTCACTATCCTTTTTCCATTTCGCTCAATTGTTTTTATCCCAACTTTTCTCATAAATCTATTTTAATATATTAAAAAATTAAATGCTAATAAAATAAGGTCCCCCGATTGCCATTGGGGGACCTTCTTGGTCCGCCTGATATAATTACTTTTCAGCGATCACGAACTGGAGTTTGCCTCTTATCTCCATCATCCGCACAATGCCGTCAAAAATTCGCTTTGCATATTCCTCGCGAAAATTGGGATCGAGTAGATGTTGCAGATCTTCGGGATTATTAATGTTGCCGAGTTCCACCAATGTCCGATTTTGGATTCTGTTAATGTCTTTACCGCCCCATTTCGGACTAGCATTATTCTGGCCCCTGACGACAACATAATTTTTGGTCGGTTCTAGAATCTGCTGGAAGGGAATTCCATTTTTGGTGCGCAAAAGATTCGGGGGTCCGGAAAAAGACTCTTTGAGGCCAAGAATCAAAGGCGTCACTTCCTGTCCCTGAGGTTTAATAATCATCACCCCTTTGATTGATTCTTTTTGGGAATCTATATGGATCGAGACGAAAACAACGCAGCAACGCTTTTTGTCGTTTTTTATAAAATCCGCCAGTGCTTGATTGGCAGAAGCAACTCTCAAAAGTAGTCCCTGAGCGCCTGCCTGGGCTAAGCGCCTCTTCTCTCCGTTAAAAAATTCATCGCGATCCCATTCTTCCAAAAATGTTGCCTCGCTAATTGCTTGATTGGGGTCGACGACAGTAAAGTAAGTATTGCCACTCGCCGCCAGGAGCAATCGCTCTAAACGCAAAGCAATATCATAAGCATATTCATCCTCGGTAATTCGATGCCCTAAATATTCAATGTGGGCACCCTCGTCGCTGCCACCATGTCCGGGGTCGATAATCACAAGCAGATTTGAAAGATTGATTGCCTCCGTTACCCCATTTAGCTTCTCGACCCCTTTCTTAATTTCTTCGACAGTTTCTGTCGCAAATCTCGGCTTCTCGCTGACAGCTGCAGGAACAGGCAGGTTAAAAGTGACGGTTGCCGAATTTGTTATTATAACATCGGCTGTTAGATCAGAAATGGGAATCGAATGAGAAATATCGACCGAGGAATCAACTGTATCTGCTGCCGACTTTAAAGCCGGAGAGGAAGAAAAAAAACAAAAAATAATCAGAAAAACAAAACCAATTATCTTGGCCTGTCTCATAATCTTTCACCTTCCCTTTTAAAGATCTTGAATAATCAATTATATTCTATTTTCAACCCCTCGTCAATGACTTTTTAGCTTATTTACGCCAAAAATAACAGAGTCCAGAATTTATCTGCACCTCTTCCCCCTATACCTCTTTTTACTTTTTCCTTGCTTTACTACTCGATAGTAGTAAAGCAAAAAGAATTTAATCAATGTCTTTGATTTTTTCAAAATCTTCTTTCTCTGCACCGCACACTGGACACTTTTCTGGCGGTTCTTCCACCTCTTCATAAGAAGTAATCTCTTCGGTAGTATAACCGCAGATTTTACAGCGCCATTTTTCCATATCTCTCCTATTCCTCAATAATCACATTCTCTACTGTCACATTTTCTTTTGGTCGATCATTTTCATCTCGATCAACCCGGCTAATTTTATCAGCAATATCCAACCCCTCAATAACGCTCCCAAAAACGGTATGCCGACCGTTAAGATGCGACTGTTCTTTGGTTGTTACAATAAAAAACTGACTCCCATTAGTATTCGGTCCGGAATTTGCCATCGCAATCGTTCCTTTTTCAACTTTCATAGAAATTAAATCTCTGCGGTATTTATAACCTTGCGCCTCGTAAGCTTTTATTATTTCTTCATCCAGACCCAAACTCCAAGGATTTATCTCATCTTCAAATTTATATCCCGGATCGCCTGTTCCCCAGAGATCTTTTTTACTTTCGTCTTTACTCAAAGGATCGCCTCCCTGAATCATAAAATCAGGAATTACCCGATGAAATTTTGTTTCGTTGTAAAACCCCTCTTTAGCAAGTTTAATAAAATTTTCTACAGTCTTCGGCGCCACTTCGGGATAAAGTTTTAATTTAATATTGCCTATTGAAGTTTTTATCGTTGCTGTTTTTTCTACTATCTTTTTTTCGGGCGCTATCACTTTTCTTCCCCCACTATACCAAAAGACAATGCTCGCGACAGCAAGCACCAAAACAACAAAAGCAGTAACAACGACCAGACCTCCCCTTGGTGATTCAGCTTCTTGATTTTTTTTATTTCTTTCTTTTTTGAACCTTGATTTTCTCCCCACTCATCCTCCTTACTTTTGTCTTTTTAATTAATTTTTTTGACTTTGACCAAGGTTTTGCCTTCTTGACTTGCTTCGAGAAAAATCCCTTTTTAGCTTCTTCGATTTCAGGTTCTTCAACTTCAGATCTAATTACAAGTTCCTTTTTTGGCCCCTCTGAAACCATCGGAACCTCCGGCCGCTCAACTCTAGTTTCGGGAATCTGAAAAGATTTGATTTCAACTCGTTCTTCTTTCATCATCTGGTGAAGCCGGCGGCTTAAATCATCAATCTCTACTATTTCTTGAACGCCATCATGCATATTCCGAATAATAATTGAGTTTGTTACTGCCTCCCGTTGTCCCAAGATTAAAGCAAAAAGAGCGCCGATCTTGTCAGCGGTCTTAAGCTGTGCCTTCAAGCTTTCCTTACTGAGCGTCCCAGTAATCCCAAACCCTTCACTGCGCAAATCCTTAATAATTTTTAAGCATTTCTTTTTTGCTAAATCCCCCAAGCTAATTACAAAGATTTGCACTGGTTCCGGCTCCTCTTCTATCGCTACTTTTTGCCTTATCATTTCTAAAATTGTCCGCTCTATCCCCCCGGAAAAACCAAAAGCCGGCGTGTCGTTCCCGCCAATCTGCCCGATGAGCAGATCATAACGACCACCGGCGGCAAGCGTCGCCTGTCTTTTTTCTTCCGGCGAGATTATTTCAAAAACAGTTCTCGTGTAGTAATCAAGTCCGCGGACCAATCTCGGATTTAGGCTGTAAGGAATGTTTAATTCATCCAAATATTCCAAAACCTGCCTAAAATGATTACTACAATCATCACATAAATTATCAATCAATTGGGGAGTGGAAGCAATCAGGGTCTGACACCTTTCTTCCTTGCAATCAAGCAGCCTGAAGGGATTTTTTTTAAGTCGTTTTCGACAATCATCGCAAAGAATTCTTTCTCTTCCGCGGTAATGTTCGGCGATTAACCTTTTCATTCGTGGCCGATCTTCAGCGCAACCAATACTATTTATTTCAAGATTTAAATTCTGCAGTCCAAGCTTTTCGCAAATCTCCCAAGCTAAAGAAATCACGCCAGCATCAATCACCGGATCCCCATCCCCAAAAACCTCGCAGCCAAACTGCGAAAATTCTCGAAGCCTTCCTGCCTGCGGTTTATCGTGCCGGAAAACCTGACCCAGATAATACAAAGAAACTGGTTGGGGCCAAGTCTGCATTCCATGCTGAATATAAGCGCGGCAAACTCCGGCGGTGAATTCGGGACGCAGAGAAATACTCTTTTCATCAGAACCCTTGGAAGAAAAAGTATACATCTCTTTTTCAACAATATCTGTCGCTTCCCCAACGCTTCGAACAAAAAGCTGGGTATTTTCCAAAATTGGCGTATCAATCCGCAAAAAACCAGACATTCTAAAAAGCCGATTTACGGTTTTCTTCACAAAATCCCAGTATTTTTGTTCTGCTGGCAGGATGTCTTTAACCCCTCGGACTGACTGAATAATATTTTTTCCTGCCACTTTTACCTCCTTTTAAACGATGTTTTTCGAAAAGAATTGCATCGCAATACAATAATAAAAATATATAAAAAACAGCCCCAGTGTAACATAGGCCAGATGAAAAAACAAGAGGGTGTTCTGGCTGGGTACATCGGTGATTCTTTTTTGTTTTTAACAATATAATAATATAATAATATTCTGTTGGGGTTAAGCAGCCCAATGACTCATAAGGCATTAAAGTTAGGTGATCAGCTATTTAATTAAATAAATAAAAACAGCCTTTCTGGCTGTTTTGTTGTTATTAAAGAAAGAAAAATCATAAACCAAGAAGTCTCCTTAGAATATTAGGCCCTTCATCCTTTTCAGAAACCCTCACGATCTTCCATCCTTTTCTTATCCCAACAGAATTTATCTTTGAAGAAATTCTGTGGCCAAGATCCCGATTTATTGAAGCCCAGAATGCTTTCCGAACAACCGCTTCCAAAGGAATCAAATTCTCTAGCTTTTCAACGATTTCCTGCCCCAAAACACCTATCTGCTCGCTGATAGAAAGATTGTTAAGGGTCTTAGCAAGATTTTCAATCTCTTTGTTGATTTTATTCGCAAGTGAATAATATCTGCGCGATTCCATACTGGCTATAATCCCGGTTTCTGTATCAGAATCCTCATCTACCTCTTGACCCGGTTCAATAATCTCACTGTCATCGAGTTGCAAAAACATCCTATGTAATTCAAGAAAAATACTGCTCTTTTCTGTATTGCTGTCATAACTATCCATTTCCGATCCCCCTTTCTTTAAATTAAAGAACAAATAATCTTCTCTTTTATCTGTGACTTTATTTTAGCATATTTAAGCCAAAAATCAAGAGGTTGTATTAGTCCAACACATTTTGGACTGATAGTTATTTTTAATTAGGTAATCCACAGGAGAGAGAAGTTTTAAGCTCCAATGAGGTCTTTGGGTATTATACCACAAGAGATATTGCATCAGTT
>Ga0129299_1002972_pt1 | contig 11152 bp, 4 predicted proteins | sample ConPoolayeCmetaG_FD_94477 | JGI IMG/M metagenome (GOLD analysis project Ga0129299, IMG submission 94477) | Hot spring microbial mat communities from California, USA to study Microbial Dark Matter (Phase II) - Cone Pool mat layer C metaG ... | reverse complement strand
GCTCAGACCCGTGCAGCCCTCCTGCGCCACCACGGGAAACACCGCAAAAACCAGTAGAATACGTAGAAGCATTATCCATCTTCTCCCCGAAACAGGGTTACGGTGCAGGGCCTCCCCTCCGCACCCGCGTCATGCCGGGACCACCGACGTTCGACGCCACGCGCGACGGAACGCCGAGGGGGAGGCTACACCGATCCGAAAAGGCCTCCGATCAGCATGTTCACGAGGGCCCAAATAAGGCTGGTCTGAAGCGACTGCAGGAACACGCCGAGGAAATCACTCAACCACTGTTGGGCGCAGCCGTTCTGTTGGGCGAGCAACGGCAATGCCACCACAAGCAATGCCAAACGGACGAACATGTCAGCCTTCCTTTCCGTTCACGACCCGGGCGCCGTCTCCCGGGTACGTTCGTTCATTCTACGCCACGGCCGAGGTCCGGTCCATCTCGTTTTCAAAGCGGACGGCGACGCGCTTCGAGACGCCCGGTTCCTGCATGGTCACGCCGTACATGACGTCGGCGATGCTCATCGTCCGCTTGGAGTGGGTGATGATCACGAACTGCGAATGCTCCAGGAATTCCCGCACGACGGCGTTGAATCGGTCGTTGTTGGACTCATCCAACGCGGCGTCGACCTCGTCGAGGACGGCGAAGGGGCTCGGCCGGCTCTTGAAGATACCCAGCAACAGCGCCACGGCTGTCAGCGTCTTCTCACCGCCCGAGAGCAGCGAAATGGATTGCAGTTCCTTGCCGGGGGGTTTGGCCACAATTTCGATCCCGCATTCGAGCACGTCGTTGGGGTCCTCCAGGATGACGTCCGCCCGCCCACCGCCGAAGAGCTTCCGGTACAACTCCTGGAAGTGCTTGCGGACCTCCTCGAAGTTCGTCACGAAGAGGTCCCGCGATTCGCGGTCCAACCGTTGGATGAGCGATTCGAGTTTCTTGCGCGACTCGACCAGGTCGTCCCGCTGGGAGGTCAGAAACCCCACCCGAGCCTCCAATTCCTCCTGCTCCGCGATGGCATCCAGGTTGACGTTGCCCAGACGCTCGATCTTCTGGCGGAGTTCCGCGATCTCCGCCTCCACTGCCGTCCAGTCCTGGGACGTAGGTTCGTAACCCCGGTACTGATCGGGCAGGTGGATGCCGAGTTCGTCCTTGACCCTCGCGACCAGTTCGTCCCGTCGAACGCGGGCCTCCTGCAAGGCCAACCGGAGTTCGTGGAGCTGCACGTCGATTTCCTCAAGCTGCTGGCGCGTCGTTTTGAGCTGTTCGGCGAGTCGCTCGGCCTCGGCCCGGGCCGCCTCCCGCTCGCGCCGACAGGTGAGCACCTGCCGCTGGACCCGTTCCTTGTCGAGGTAGAGTTGGGCCAGCACCGCGTCGGCCTTGAGCACGGCCCGTTCGGCGGCGGCGAGGCGCATGGTCGTTTCCTCCAAGTCGTGAACCGCCGCCGCCAGCGCCGCTTCGGACCGCTGATGCTCCTGTTGGAGGGCGGCGATCCGTTCGTTGACACCCGCTCGCTGTTGGGCGAGTCGGCCGGCCTCTACGCGGGCCTCGGTCAGCCGCTCTCGGAGCTGCTGGCGCAGGGACACGAGTTGATCGACCTGCTCCTTGAGTCGGGCGATGGCCCGCTCCCGCTCCGCGTTGATCTCTTGCAGCTCCTCCAGCCGCTGCCGGCTCGCGGAACTCCGCTGCAGGGCGTCGGCCACCTGGTTCTCGATGGTGCCCAACTCGCCCGCGATCAGCGGTTGTTCTTCCGTGAGTCGCCGAATGTCCTCGGCGACCTGCTGGAGGGCGGCGTTGTTCTCCGTCTGTTCGATCGTCGCCTCGTAGATCGCCGTCCGCAGGTTCTGCTGGACGCGCTCCAGGTGCTCGGCCTCGGCGGAGGTGCGGGCCATCCGGTCGCTCAGGACGGCGATCTGCTGGTCCGCCTGGGCGATCTCCTCGGCGAGCTGGCGGATCTGGCTCTTGCGCGAGATCAGTCCGACCGACGCCGTCGACGTCCCTAGAATCACCCGACCGTCGGGTTCCATGATCTGTCCGGTCAGGGCGATGAAGCGGTGCAGGCCGTAGCTCACCTCGGCCAGGCGCAGGGCGTCCGCCAACGTTCGCACGACGACCGTCTTGCCCAGCAGGTGCCGGACGAGACGCTCGTATTTCTCGTGGCAACGCACCATGTCGGCCGCGTTGCCGACGAAGCCGGGCATGGCCGAGAAGTCGCGCCCCCCGATGAACGGCGGGAGGCGGTCCAGGCAGATCGTCCGCACGCACCCGTCCGTTTCCGCAATCGTCGCCAGGTCGGCAAACATCGCCGACGAGTCGCTCACGACGAGGTACTGCTCCAGGTCACCCAACGCCGCCTCGACGATGGCGGCATGCTCGACGTCGGCCTCGAGGAGATCGGCCACCATCCCGTCCACATACGCGAACACCTTGTCGCCCTGTTCGGCCTGACGGCGCGTCAGGATCGCTCGGACGCCGCTGCCGACCCCTTCGTAGCGGTGATCGAGATCGCAGAGCAGCTCGTGTCGGCTCTTCAGCCCGCTGCGGCGTTCTTTGGCCTCGGCCAGCTCCTGGGTCAGGCACGATCGGGTCCGGTCCATTTCGACGGCGATGCGTTTCTTCTCCTCCAGGCGCTGCCGTTCCACCCGGATCAGCTCGCCGATTTCGTCGGCGCGCGCCTGCAATTGGGCCTTGCGGGTCAGCAGATTCTCCAGTTGGCGCCGGATCTCCGCCTCCCGGGCGCTCAACCGGCCCTTCTGCGTCAGGAGGTTCTCACGATGCAGGTCCAGACCTTGAATCTCGTTGTGCAACTGGGCCGTCCGGCGGAGCAGGTCGAGGATGCCCGCCTTCTCGTCCTCCAGTCGGGCTTGGACCTCGGTGAGCTCCCGGCTCCGGCGCTGGTCTTCGGTCATAAGGTCTTCGATCAGCTCCGTCTGCTCGGTCGCCCTCTCCTCCAGTTCCTCGGCGGTCCGCTGCTCGGCGCGAAGTCCTCCGATCAGCTCTTGGATGCGGCGGCGTTCGGCAAGGCATCGCCCGCGGACCCGCCGGAGGTTCTCTTCTGCCTCCGCCATCCGCTGGCGCGACTGTTCAATGCGCTCCTCGTGCGCGGTGATCTGCGACTGGAGCGTCAGCATCTCGTTGTCGAGTTGCGTGATCTGCCGGTCGACGTGCAGCGCCTTGCGGTCCAGCGCGCTCATCGCCGACTCGCAGCGCCCGATCTCCGTCCGCAGGGCCGCCGCCGCGTCCGTCCCGGCGGCCACCCGTCGCTCGTGTTCGTCGATGTGAACGCTCAGGCGGTGAAACTCCGACAGGCTGAAGCGGGCCCGCAGTTCGCGGAGTCGCTCGGTGTACGACTGGTAGCTGCGCGCCTTGCCGGCCTGATATTTGATGGAACGCAGACGCTTTTCGACCTCGTCGATGATGTCCTGCACCCGCAGGAGGTTCTGCTCCACGTGCTCCAGGCGACGGACGGCCTCCTTCCGGCGGGCCTTGTACTTGCTGATGCCGGCCGCCTCCTCGAAGATCACCCGGCGCTCCAGCGGACTGGCCTGCAGCAGGACGTCGACCTTCCCCTGCTCGATGATGCTGTAGGCGTTCGTGCCGATGCCGGTGTCCATAAACAGCTCGCGAATGTCCTTCAGACGGGTCACCTGCTTGTTCAGCAGGTACTCGCTCTCCCCGCTGCGATAGAGCCGACGCGAGACGGTCACCTCGGTCTGGTCGATCGGCAGTCGGCCGGTGCTGTTGTCGAAGACCAGGTCCACCTGGGCCAAGCCGCTGCTCCGGCGCGTGCTGGACCCGTTGAAGATCACGTCGAGCATCTGCCGACCTCTCAGGCTCTTGGCGGACTGTTCACCGAGGACCCACTTGAAAGCGTCGACGATGTTGCTCTTGCCGCAACCGTTCGGACCGACGATGCACGTGGTCCCTTCAGGAAAGTCGAAATCCGTCTTGTCGGCGAAACTCTTGAAACCGGTTAGGGTTAATCGCTTGAGGTGCATGAACCGAGGGCCTCCCATGCCCGAAAGGGCAACGACTCCGCGTCGCAAACGATACCCCCCTTGCTGTCAGGGGGCGGACCGCACCGTGACAACGCATTACTACTTTACCACATCCCCTGACGGAGTCCAGTCCCTCTTTTTCAAGCGCAGGGGTCCTGCTGTCCGATAATCTCATAGCCAATCATGTCCGCACGGGCGGATCGCGCGCAAGGAGTGCGCACATGGCGGACGTACTCGACCAAGCGGAAGTCGATGCCCTGCTGGCGGCTGTGGACGCCGGTCAGGTCCCGAACGGCGGGTCCGGCGCTCATGCTCGCGGCAAGTCGAGGCAGACCCACGATGTCAGAACCTACGACTTCAAGCGACCGGAGCGGGTGAGCAAGGATCAGATGCGGGCCTTGGAGACCATTCACGAAGGGTTCGCCCGGAACTTCGGGGCCTCGTTGAGCGGCTTTCTTCGGACGATCGTCGAGGTCCGCGTGACCAGCACCGAGCAATTGACCTACAGCGAATTCATCTATTCCCTGCCGAACCCCACCTGTTTCAATTTGCTGTCGGCCCCGCCGCTGGAAGGTCAGATGTGTTTGGAGATCAGTCCACTGATCATCTACCCCATCATTGACCGCCTTCTGGGGGGGAGCAGCGCGGAGGTGTTTATCCCTCAGCGGCCCCTGACGAACATTGAACAACGTCTGATCTCCCGGATCATCGACCGGGCGCTGAACAACCTGACGGAGGTCTGGTCGGCATTGGTCGAGATCAAGTTCCAGTTGAATGAGACCGAGTCCAACCCGCACCTGGTGCAAATCGTCGCGCCGAACGAGGTGGTCGTCGTGGTCGGGTTTGAACTCAAAATCGGTGCGCGGGCCGGGACCATAAGTCTCTGCATTCCGTTCAACGTCATCGAGCCGGTCATGGACCGACTGGCCACGCAAAGCTGGCTGCTGTATCAACAAAAGGCCGCCAGCGAACGCCAGTCCCTCGAGCTGGGCCGGCACGTGCGACGGAGCAGTGTGGAGCTCTGCTCCTTTTTGGCCGAGACCACGTTGACGCTCGGCGAGTTGATGAGTCTTCAGCCGGGCGATGTCATCCCGACGGAGCATCCGGCCAACGGCGAGGTGATCATCCAGGTGGAGGGGAAGGACAAGTACGCCGGACGCCTGGGTCAGTACAAGGGCGCCAAGGCCATCAAAATTACCCGGACCATCGACCCGAGCACGCGGTTGTAGCACCCCGTGACGCGGGCGGACATCAGCCATCCTGAGCGGACCGCCTTGTCCGAACGGACACCTCGGATCCCCGATCCAATAGGGAATGTCCCCACGCCCTCTTCGCTGGCGAGATGGATCTGCCGCCGGGCCTTGACCCTGTGGCACGCGTGGGGCGGAGGTCGCGGAACCGGCCGACCCCCGGCGGTGCTGGACCCGGCGGTCGGCAATGGGGTGTTCCTTGTCGAGATGCAACGGGCCCTGGAAGGGACGGGCGAGCGCACCGAGGCTCGATCGCCGCGTGGGGATCCGGCCCGCGCCGACTTGTTCGGCTTGGACATCCAGCCAGGAGCGATCCGGCTCGCCCGGCGCGTCCTGCCCGATGCGAAGCTGGCCGTCGGCAACTTCCTGCTCGATACGCCGCCCGGCCCGGGGCGGTACGACATCGTCGTCGGCAACCCGCCGTACCTCGGTCAGCGCGATGTGGTGCGATTGGAGTATGCGCAAGCCCTGTTCGATCGATACGGCTTCAAGGACGATCTGTACGTCTACTTCGTCCGCCGATCGCTCGAGCTGCTGGAGGTCGGCGGCGTGCTGGCGATGGTCACGAGCGATTCGTGGCTGACCCTGATGGGCAAAGAGCCGCTCCGGCGCGAGCTGCTGACGTGTCGGCTTGATTGCGTCATCCGCCTGCCCCTCGGAACCTTCGGGCGGCGGATCTACACGTGCGCCTTCGCCGCCGTTCGGGGTGCACCGCCGGGGGACGTGTGGTGGACGGCCATGGCCTCCGATCGTTCAGGCGAGCAGGTCTTCAGACCAGTTCCTGGGCGGCGCGTTGCGCAATCGCTTTACGACGAGGCCCCCGGGGCGGTCTTCTTCGACCCGACACCCGAGAACCTGCGACTTCACCGCGTTTTCGGAAAGACCCTCGCCCGCTGGCGCTCCGGCCTGTTTCGCGGGGCGGAGCGCTCGGGACCTCTGCGATCGGGTGATCTTGTCCCCCTGCAGGCGGTGGTCCGCGTGAGCGACGCGGGCATCCACTCGCGGAACTGCCGGCATCGCCTCTTTTCCGCCGTGAAGACGCGTCCCCACCTGAAGCGCCTCCTTCAGGGGCGACAGGTCGAGCGGTGGCGGGTGCGGTGGGCCTGTCCGGAGGCTCGCTACCGGTGGGTGGACATCACCTACAAACCCAGGGTGGGCGTAAAGGGGGTCGGGCGACGAGGCCGGCCCAGTCGGCACGACGAGTACTGGGACTTTCAGGGAGACCCTCGAATTCACCACGCGCCCGAGCGAATCCTGATCCGCCAGACCGGAGACGAGATCGTGGCGGCTTTGCTCTGCCAAGGTCGCCGGGTCTACTACACCGACAACACCTTGTTCACGTGCCTGCTGACCGACCGGGCGGTCGAGTCGGGACTGACCTATCGCTATCTTCTGGGGTATCTGAACAGCCGGTGGACCAACCGCGTGTACCGCTACCTCTCCCAGGAACGGTCGCGCCGCCAGGCCCAGATCAAAGTCGGCCTGCTGCGAATCCTTCCCTTTCGAGTCCCGTCCCGGCGCCAGATCATGCGGGTGGACCGGTTGGTGGACCGGATCATCCAGACCTGCCGGCGCGATGGTGGGGCGGACCTGACCCGCCTCCTCACCAGGTGTGATACCCACTTGGAGTCCCTGACCCGACGGCGGGGCGCCCGCGGCGGAGGTGGTGATTACTCAAACTGACCGTCCTGGCTTACCCTCCGACGATAACGCGTTATTCTTATGGGTGATGCGTTCCGCGCGAGATGAATCTCGCGGCTTGGGTACCGCGCACGCCAAGTGCGTTTTCTCGCCCGATCCGCGGGATTCATCCCGCGCGGTGCGGTTACACCAATCCGAACGGGTCGATTTGCGTTGGGAGGGTTCCGTCGGCTCCCGAGGACCGCGCCCGAAACCGCACGTGATCTCAGCGGCCGATCGATTGACCCCTGAAAGCGAATCTGCTCATATCTGTTTGGGGTATCGTAACGTCTTGTCGCACCAGGATCAGGGTGAATGGACTTCCCGAGGACCGCCTCCGCAGGTCGCCTTGTCTGTCTTCGGCGAGCGCGGACCATCCAACGACGTCTCCCTGCCCCCATCATGATGGGTGTGGTCATGGGACTCGCCTCGCCCGCATGGGCCTTGCATCAGATGGCGGAGGTGGATTTCGCCACGGGGTCGCCGAGCGTTGAGTTCATCCCACCGGTTTCCGCCGGACCCGCGACCACCCGTGCGGGGATCACGACGACGACAACCAGTGCCCCTTCGGCGACCTCGTCGGTTGCTCCTCCGCCCGGTGGGGCCTCGCAACCCACGACGATCCGAGCGAGTGCGGGCGGGATCCCGACCGAGATCACCGTTACACCGAGTGGAGGGGTCCTGGGAGGAGACGGCCGATGGGCCCTACCGCCCGTGGAGGTGCCCGGCGAGCCGGGGCTCGTTCTCGAAGACCTGCTGTGGTTTCGTTTCGAGGGAGAGGACTTCGGGCGGAGCCGGGATTGGAACGGACGGGTAGAACTTGTGATCTTCGACGCGGGCGGACCTCGCGTAGCCGTCCGATGTTCCAGCGTCCGGCGCGACGGGGTGCTGGAATACCACGACGGGCAGGAGTGGCGACCAACGGGTGCGATCCTTCGCGACAACGTGGCGTACCTGCTGCGCACCGTATTTCGGCCCGCCCAGGGTCTGGCGGACATTCATCTCATCGAGCCCAGTGCTCTTGAGGCATCCAGCGGCATGGTGAGTGCCCGTTCCGGCGAGACACCGGCGACGTCGAGGGCCGTCCAAACCGAACCCTCGCTCGTCACGGGGCGCCAGACCCAACTGGTAATGGGTGCCCGGGCGGCCATGTTCGACCGAAAGGTGGTCCGTCGCGTCTTCGGCATGACCGGTCGCCCGATGTTCGCGGTCGTTCTGCGACAGTGGCAGTTGTGGGATGCCACCGATCCGGGACGGGCACATCTCACGCCGGCGGGTCGGCACGATGGGGTGGTTCTGGAGGCGGGGCGTGCCGTGCAGGTCACCGGGCGGCTGGAATTGCAGCGCCGGGAATCGGGGGAGCACGTGGCGCGGTTTGAGCCCCAGGTCGGTCTGTTGGATGACTTTCGCAGCGGCATTGGCTGGACGGGGCAACCGGCGGATCGCATCGGTACCGAACAAGGAGGTCCTGCGCTGCGGATCTGCGGTCTGGGCTCACAAGGTCACCGGGCGAGCAGGTCGTTCCGTCCACCGCGGGTCCCCTTCGATCTGCGTGTGGTCTTCAAGCTGCCGGCCGAAACACCGCCCCTGCGGACAGTCGATCTGGTCCGCCTGGTCCGCAAGGAGACCCAAACAACCATCGGCCCCTATGTGCAACTGCTGTGCGGCGCGCACGATCTGGGCAACGGGCTGTGGGCGGGACGCTTGGCGGCCCAGGTCGGGGCGCCCCAACCGGTGATAGACAACACCCCGATTCTGCTGGACACGTGGTACGAACTCTGGCTGAAGGTAGACCCGCTGGTGGGTGCCTACACCGGGACGCTGTCTATGCTGGGCAAGGATCGTCCGGCCAATCTCTACAGGTTTTCCGAGCACCCCGCCTCCTCTGCGACCACCACAGGGGCTGCTTCCCAATCGCCCGCAGCGACCCCAACACCCGCGACCCCACCAACGCCGCCCCCGGTCCCTGTGTTCGGTGGTCAGCCTCAGAAGTTCTTCGGGTTGAGTCAGTTGCCGCCCGACATGGACCTGTCGCTGTCGGCGGAGGGCGCGTATCGACCGCTCGGGCGGGCCGTGGATTTGGATGCCCGACCGAGCCTCGTCCTGCCCATTCCCGACCCTGCCAAGCCTTGGACGAATCCCGCCACGCTGACGGACATGACGTGCCGCGACGGTCGGCTGGAAATCCTCAGCACGCACGGCGGCGCGAGCCTACTGGCCATCAACCTGAGCGACGGGGCCGGCGAGTTCGTCGAGAAGGCGTTTGGCTCCCGTCCGGGTCAGTCTCTCGCCTGGGATCCGTGGCTTCGATGCTATTGGCTGGTTCAATCGGCGGGACGGTTCCTCCTGGAAAGGCGCTCCCCTGATCTTCGCGACGCGAGTCCTTTCTCTCCCCGAGCGACCGCGCAACCGAGCGGGCGATTCCCGATTCCGCCGGCACCCGGCGCGGTCGTCGTCGACGGCAAGCTCGACGAGTGGGATCTGACCGGGGCATGCGGTCCTCTGACGGACGACGAGACCCTGGTCGGCCAGCGCGACGCCACGCTGTACGCGATGTATGACGCCGACTGCCTGTACATGGCCGCTGAGGTCCATGATCCGGACCCGCTCGTCAATGCGGCGGTACCGGAGAGCGGGACGTTTGCCGGGGGGGACCTCGTGACGTTTCGGTACTGTCTTGACCCTGCCGCGGGCGTGCCGGTGCGGGTCGGCCCGGGCGGCGCGCCCCCGTCGCGGGTGGCGGTGCACTTCTGGCACAACCCCCAACAGAAGAAGGACTACGTGGCGATAACCGCCGGCATCCAGGCCACCCAGGCGGCGGGCGGTTTGGTCACGCAACCCTCCACGCAACCGGATAGAGGGGTCCGGATGGTCATGGTCCCCTGGCTGCCCAACGACCCGCGGGGCAAGGGATATACCTTGGAGGCGGCGTGTCTGTGGCGCGAGCTTCCTGCAAGGTGGACTCCCAAACCGCGGGACGTGGTGGGCTTCTGTTGCACCGTCACCTGGGGCGACGCGTCGGGGAGCAAGCCCGTTGCGTCCGTGACGGCCTTCGGCACGAACGATCCGGGGTCTTCGACCGCCTCCTGGGGCGGTGCCGAGTTCCTCAGTCAAGGTCGGATCGCGCCGCGGTATCGTAACGAGGTGGTGCCCATGCTGGGCAATTCTCGCCTGGCGGTGAACAGCAAGGACCTCTTCTGTGTCGGGTGGGACAACGTGATCTTCCGCCTGGAGGGAAAAGTCGCGCCGGCCAGAGAATTCAACTATCGGAAGGACTGGGCCGATCCGCTGCGGTTCGCCGGCGTCGCCGCGGACGAGGAGACGCTCCTGTTGGCCGGTCCCTATGGGGCCCCGAACGCCGCCCTGATCCTGGCGGTCAACTTGGCTTCCGGTCAACCCGTGCAGCAGTTCAGCCTGCGACGGTACGTCCAAGGGATCACCTCCTTGGCCGGCGACGGCAAACATCTGTACGCCCTGGCGGCGAACGATCGGCTGATCCTCCGTTGCGACTGGCCGGACCGGCGAACGCTGGGATTGACGAGTCCCACATTGTGTGTCGGCCGCCTTGAGGTCCAGCCCTGTCACACGGCCGCGCGATTGGACTTGGTCACGCCGGCGCCCTCCATGCCGCAATGGTCCGGGTCGTTGAGCCGGACCAAGGAGCCCACGACGGGGGTGGAGGCGTTTACGGTTCAGCAGGCCAGCCTCGCCCTGAGCAACCCCGCCGTGACCGTCGGTCCGACGCTCGGACAGTACGTCCGGATGAAAACCCGTATTCGTCTGCCCACCGCCAGCCAGTGCCTGCAAATCACCCTGCATCCGAAGCCGGTGGGCCGACCGCGAAGCGTCTACCTGGCGGCTCTGGATGAGACGTCCGCGTCGCATTGGCCGCTGCGAGGAGGACAGACGACGGCCGGGCGGTTTTTTGGCAGTCCCGATTACGTGCGCGACGAGAAGTCGCCGCTGCGCCAGTTCAAACCGCCGAACGAGGACGAGGTGGTCATTCCGCTGTCGTCCGGCACGGAGTGGCGGGAGCTATGCCTGGACTTGCACGGCGAGTTTGGTCTGCCGCCGGATCAGTGGGTGGGACAGATGGACCTGGTGTCGATCGGTCCGCCCTGCCAGGTTGAGCAATTGTGGCTGGAGTCGGCTGAGACGGCCCGCCCCGGTCCAATGGAAGGAGGTTTGGTGGGCGGCGTGCTCGACTTGGAGCAGTCGGGCTG
>Ga0129299_1002971_pt1 | contig 11152 bp, 6 predicted proteins | sample ConPoolayeCmetaG_FD_94477 | JGI IMG/M metagenome (GOLD analysis project Ga0129299, IMG submission 94477) | Hot spring microbial mat communities from California, USA to study Microbial Dark Matter (Phase II) - Cone Pool mat layer C metaG ... | reverse complement strand
CATTATACGAATGTCGTGTACCCCTTCCCGGTGGATCCGCCCCGCGTGCCGTCCGAAAACCCGACCGGCTGTTATCGGCGCGAGTTCTTCCTGCCGTCCGATTGGGAAGGACTCCGAACGCATCTTCGTTTCGAAGGCGTGGATTCCTTCTTCGAAGTCTGGGTCAACGGCCGCGCCATCGGTTTCAGCAAAGGCAGCCGCCTCCCCTCCGAGTTCGACATCACCGACGCCGTTCGGCCCGGCGGCAATCTGCTGGCCGTCCGCGTGCTCCAATGGTCCGACGCCAGTTATTTGGAAGATCAAGACATGTGGTGGCTCAGCGGCATCTTCCGCGAGGTCTCGCTGCTGGCGCGCCCGCCGGCGCACATCGGCGATCTGGCCGTCCGCGCCGATCTGGACGACCGTTACGCGGATGGCGTGTTGCGCGTGACCGCGGCCGTTCGAAACGACGATGCGGCCGAAGGCGGCGGCGCGCTGGAGTGCGCCCTGCTGGACGACCGGGGCGAGACGGTATGGAAGACCTCCCGCGCCAGACCGTGGCGCGCCGGCGCCGGCGCCGATGCGACGGTGGAGTTCGCCGCGCGCATTCCCGGCGTGGCGCGCTGGACCGCCGAAACGCCCTGCCTGTACACGCTCGTGATTCGGCTGAAGGACGACGCCGGCGGAATCGTCGAAACGGCGACCCTGCGCACGGGTTTCCGACGCGTGGAAATCCGGGACGGCAATCTCCGGGTCAATGGCGCGCCCATTCTCTTCCGCGGCGTCAATCGGCACGAGCATCATCCCGACCACGGCCGCGCGGTGCCGATCGAATGGACCGAGGCGGCCGTGCGGCTCATGAAGCAGCACAACGTCAACGCCGTCCGGACCTCGCACTACCCCGATGACCCGCGGTTCTACGATCTGTGCGACGAATACGGCCTGTACGTCATTGACGAAGCCGATCTCGAATGCCACGGCTTCTGTTTCACGGACTGGAACCGCCTCAGCGACGATGCGGCGTGGGAGGCGGCCTATGTGGACCGGATGGAGCGGATGGTCCGGCGCGACCGCAACCATCCGTGCGTAATCCTGTGGTCGCTGGGCAACGAGTCCGGTTTCGGCCGCAACCACCGGGCCATGGCGGAACGCGCGCGGGCGCTCGACCCCTCGCGTCCGATCCATTACGAAGGCGATCGCAAGGCCGAGGTCGCCGACGTGCTGAGCCAGATGTACACGCCGGTCGAACGCTGCATCGAAATCGCGCAGGAGCCGGGCTGGACCCGCCCGTTCATTCTCTGCGAATACGCCCACGCCATGGGCAACGGCCCCGGCGGACTTCAGGAATATCAGGACGCGTTCTACGCCCACCGGCGACTTCAAGGCGGCTTCGTGTGGGAGTGGATGGATCACGGCATCCGCCGCCGCACCGAGGATGGACGAGAGTATTTCGCTTACGGCGGCGATTTCGGCGACGAGCCGAACGACGGCAATTTCGTCATAGACGGACTCGTGTTCCCGGACGGGCGGCCTTCGCCCGGTCTGATCGAGTTCAAGAAAGTCGTCGAGCCGGTGCAGGTCGAATGGTCCGACGCCGCGGCCGGCCGGCTTCGCATCGTGAACCGCCACGACTTCCTGTCCCTCGCGCATCTCGACGCGGCGTGGACCGTCACGGTCGGGAAGCGGATCGCACGCGCCGGACGTCTTGGGCGTCTGAACATCGCGGCGGGCCGGCAAAAAGTACTCGCGATCGAACCGTTCGAACCGCTGCGCGTGGCGCCCGGGGAGGAGGCCTGGTTCCGAATCGCGTTCACGCTGGCCACCGATTGCCGATGGGCGCCGAAGGGGCACGTGGTGGCGTGGACGCAACTGCCGTATCCCACCCGGCCGGCGCGAACGCGCGCGGCGGCGCCCCGGCGCGCGACCGAGCCGCCGCCCGTCGTCGAGCGGCAGAGCCCGACGGAATGGCGCCTGCGCGCGGGCGAAACGGCGTGGGTCTTCGACCGGGTGCGCGGCCGTCTCGCGCGATGGACGACCGGCGGCCGGGAATTGATGCGGGCGGGACCGCGGTTGACGTTCTGGCGGGCGCCGATCGACAACGAACGCGTCGGCGGCCAGGGGTCCAAGGTGTGGTCGGCCTGGACCGCCGCCCGGTTGAATGCGCTGCAGCACCGGGTTGACGAGGCGATTCTGGATCCACGCGACGACAAGACCGTCGAGGTGCGGGTCCGCGCGCGCATCGCGCCGCCCGCGGGCGTGATCGGCTACCGCTGCGAGTACCGTTATCGCTTCGCGGGCGATGGCTTGATGACGCTCGCCGTCGCGGGCACGCCGGAAGGAACCTGGCCGGATCTGCTGCCCCGCATCGGGGTGGAAATGACGGTGCCGGAGGACCTGGATTTCGTCACGTGGTACGGCCGCGGCCCCGGCGAGTGCTACGCGGACAGCCGCCAGGCCAATGCGATCGGCGTATATTCGGCGAGCGTCGCGGAGTTGTTCACGAACTATGTCCGTCCCCAGGAAAACGGCAACCGCTGCGACGTGCGCTGGGTGCGAATGGCCGACCCGCGCGGCGCCGGATTCGAGGCGGCGGGCGCCGAGCCGCTGAACTTCAGCGCGCACCGGTTCACCGCGGAGGATCTGACCCGCGCGACGCATACGCGCGATCTGACGCCGCGGCCGGAGATCGTGCTCCATCTGGACCATCGGCAAAACGGGCTCGGCAGCGCGAGCTGCGGGCCGGCGCTCGCCCCGGCGTACCGGCTCACGGCAACGCCCTTCCGGTTCGAGATCCGTTTCCGTCCGTTCCGCTGAAACCGCCGACCGCGTTGAAAGGGGATTGCAGATGACTGCGCCGACCCGCGCCGGACCGAGGATCGTACTGGGCTGCATGACCTTCGGGGGACAGGTGGACGAAGCGACGGCGGACCGGATGTTGGGACTGTTCATGGACGCCGGCCATCGGGAAATAGACACGGCTCATATCTACGGCGAGGGCCGCGCTGAAGAGATCCTCGGCCGCCTCCTGACGCCCGCGCGCCGCGAACGCCTTGTGCTGGCGACGAAGGCGCATCCCGGAAACGGGGGCGGGCTCGGGCCCGAACGGCTGATCGAACAGCTCCGGATCTCGCTCCGGCGGTTGCAATGCGATCGGGTGGACATTTTCTATCTGCACGCTCCGGACCCGGCCGCGCCGATCGAAGCCACGCTTGAAGCCTGCGCCCGACTGTACCGCGAAGGGGCTTATCGGGAACTGGGTTTGAGCAATTATCCGGCCTGGGCCGTCGCGGACATTCGTCACCTCGCGCCCGCGCTCGGCGCGCCGGCGCCCCGCCTTTACCAGGGGATGTACAATGCCGTCACGCGCGATGTGGAGCGCGAGTTGCTTCCCTGCCTGCGGCGATTCGGCCAGCGTTTCTACGCGTACAATCCGCTCGCAGGCGGGCTGCTGAGCGGACGCTATCGGCGAATCGAGGACCTGCCCGACGCCGGCCGCTTTCACGCGTTCGGTTTCTATCGCGACCGATACTGGACGCGCGCCTACTTCGACGCGCTGGAGCGTATTCGCGCCGCCTGCGATTCGGCGGGGATCCCGATGGCTGAAGCGGCATTGCGCTGGGCCCTCCATCATTCGGCCATGGCCGGCGCCGGCGAAGACGCCGTCATCCTCGGCGCCAGCGCCGTCGCCCATCTGGAGGCGAATCTCGCGGCGTGCGCCGCCGGTCCGCTGCCGGCCGACGCGGTCGCCGCGCTGGACGCCGCGTGGACGGTCGCGCGTCCCGCGTGCCCGAAGTACTTTCGCCCGTAATCGAGACTCGGCCCGGCCATCGCCCTGGCGAGCGTCGGGACGCGGCCCGTCCATGCCTCATTGTCAGGAGTATGCGCTCGCTTCCCCGACCGCCGGACGCAATGTCCGCCTCGCGCGCCGCCGCGGCGGCCCGCCGGTCAGATATCGTATATCCGTCCCTCGCGAAAGGCGGCCCACGCGGTCTCGAACCAGTGGTCGCCCTCCGGAATGGGCCGTCGGGGCACCCAGACGTGGCGCAGCGTCCCATCGCCCTGAAACGTCGTCTCCAGCACGCGGTTGCGGAATTCTTCATTTTCCGGGGCGTAGCGCCAGCGTTCGCCCAGCTTCGGATGCGCCTGCCGTCCCTTCGGATCCATGACCATGGCGGATCCGCGGCTTCCGACGCCGCTTTCGACCTGGAAACGAACAGCGTCGAGATAGACCCAGTGCGCGAAACAAAGCTGCCGGTTGCGCAGCGCCTCGGCCGCCTCTCCCGGACCGAAGGCGCACCCTTCCGTCTGCAGGCGCTCCCACTGTTGCCGGGCCTCGGCGACGGCGCGATCGAGTTCCTCGCGCGACCGGATATGCGCCGCGGCCCGGCTCATGCGCGTCTGGAACGCGTCGCGGTCCGCGCGCCACGGGGTCTTCGCGGCGGCGCAGCGGCGCAGCCAGTCGGCCAAATCCCGCGCCCGGCTCCGGGCCGCCGCCGCAGCGCGGACGGCGTCCAAATCCGGCGCCGCGCATCGGGCCGCGATGTACTCGGCGGCGCGCAGCGAGCCGACCTGTCCGGAATTGAGCGCCGACCCGCCCGGGCGATAAACACCGTGAGAGCCGTTGACCTCGCCCACGGGAAACAGGCGCGCGAGATTCGCCGACCGCCACCAGGCGTCGCCGGCCAGACCGCCGTTGTTGTGCTGGGCGCAGACGGCGATCTCCAGGGGTTCGCGCTCGAGGTCAATGCCGTGATCCCGGTACAACTCGATCGCGCCCGGATTCATCTGTTTCAGCCGCAGAAACGGCGTTTCCTGCAGCGCGCGGGACTTCTCGAGGTACGTTCTCGCCTCGTCGCTCAAGCCCGCCATCGAGAATCCTTCCGGGTTCCTCCGGAAATCCAGAAACACCCGCCGGCCTTTCTGCACCGTCTCGATGTAAACCAGGATGTCAATCAGCGATGAACCCTCGATTTTCCGCGGATCGAAGGGCCATTGATAACCTTTCAGAAACACCATCGAATTCTGCAGCCCGGCGTCGGAATACACGTCGCGGAGAAACTCCCGGGGATTGCTCCGGCCGTCCGCGTCCGTGCTGACGAACGCCGGTATCACCTGCATGTAGGTGCCGCTGACGTTCCAGCGAAACTTCGTCGAAGCCATGCCGTACTGCGACTCCGGCAGGCTCTGCGCCCGCGCGCCCGCCATCAGGGCCAGGCCGATGGCGCCCGTATGCACCGGCGGATATACGCTCGTCCGGTACAGCCCGCCGGGGCCGCCTACGGCGAACACGACGTTGTCGGCCAGATAGGTCTCGAACCGGCCCTCGGGGTCGAGCGCCAGGATGCCGGCGGCCCGCCGCGCGCCGTTCTGCTCGATCGTCAGCAGTTCGACCGCGACCCGGCCTTCGCGAACAGGTATCTCGCGGCGGCGCACCTCGCGGATCAGCGCCCGGCACATCTCGCGGGACGTGTACGGCCCGATGGAGGTCGCCCGTTGACGCGGGTCATGATCGGTTTTGTATCCGACGAACTGTCCATACGGATCGCGCGGAAAGGGCACGCCGAGATTGACGAGGTTCAGGAAGGCCCGGGCGGAGTTCGCGGCCTCGACGAGCGCCAGATCGCCGTGCATCGAATTCCCTGCGAAGAACGTCTCCGCGAGCAGCCGCGGCGCATCGGCGTCCGCGCCGCACAGGGACAGTTTGTAGTACGTCTGTTTGTCGCTGCCGGTGTTGATCGAGGTGCCCATTTCGAGGCCCTCGGTCACGATCAGCACATCCTCGACGCCGTGGTTGCGCAACTGCACGGCGGCGTTGAGCCCCGCGGCCCCGCTGCCCAGCACGAGGGTGTGAACGCGGTTGACGGAATGGGCGACGTCCGAATCGGGCGCACGAGATGTTCCGTTCATGGTGTGGAGTTCCGGGTTTTGGGGTTATGGTTCGAGCGATTGGACAAGTCGCGGGGTTCGAAGGCGGTCCTTTTGCGTCGGGCGCCTCGCGCGCGGCGCGGAAGATGTCCGACGTCAGAAACCGGCCATTGGACATCCCTTACAGCCGGGGGATCGTCAGTCCGCCGTCCACCATGACGACCTGGCCAGTCGAGTAGGCCAGATCGCCGCGCGCGAGCATGGCGACGGCGCGGCCGACATCTTCGGGCAGCCCCCATCGGCGCTGGATGGAGAGTCCCTCGGCAATGAGCTTGTCGTACTTCTCCTTGACGCCGGCGGTCATGTCCGTGGCGATGACGCCCGGCCGGATTTCATAGACCGGGATGTCGAACTCGCCGAGGCGGGCGGCCCAGAGCCGCGTCGCCATGCTGACCCCCGCTTTCGAAATGCAATATTCGCCGCGGCTGGTCGAGGCCACGGTGGCCGAGATGGACGAGATATTGACGACACAGCCGCGCCAGCCGGCGTCGCCCTTCTTCTGCTCGATCATCCACCGCGCGGCCGCCTGGGTCAGAAAATACGGCCCCTGCAGGTTGATCTTCATGACCCACTCGTAGCTCTCCTCCGTGGCGTCCAGAATATCCGCGCGCACCCGCGGCGCCACGCCGGCATTGTTCACGAGCACGTGCAATCCGCCAAAACGCTCCCGGACGGCATCGAGCGTCTTGCGGCGGTCCTCCGGCCGGGTCACATCGCCCCGGCAATAATGAACGGACGCGCCCCGCCCTTGCAGAGTCCGAAGGTTGTCCGCCACCGACTCGGCGGGCAGCACATCGAGAATGGCAATGTCCATCCCGTCGGCCGCCAGCGCCTGCGCGATGCCCAGGCCGATGCCCCGCCCGGCGCCCGTGATCAATGCGACTCTCCGGCTCATCCGATAAACTCCTTTGCTCCATACGGTTGTAACGCGCGCGGCGGGCCGAGGACCGCCTGATACATCACGGCCTGTCGCAGGGCGCCGCGACTCCGCGGCAATGCGGTGCGGCGCCGGACGCGCGACGGTCCGCCCGCCGAAAAGGTGACGGACCGGATCGCCAGCGCCGGGGCCATCGGTATGGAGGGCATGGCCATCGGCGCGTTCCCGATCGCCGGCGCAAGCCGATCCTCCAGAATGGTCACCGTCGGAGGCGCCTCCGACGCCGAGGCCGCCGGCGCTTTCGCGGACGGCGTCGCCGGGGCCGGCGCGGGGCCGGGAGAGGCCGCCATCCGGGTGCGACGCCGCTCCCGAAGTTTCTGCGCCATGCCGCGCGGCGTGGCCATCGGCATTGCCGCGGGGCTCGCCGCCGGCGTCACCGGCGGCGGTGGCGGGGGCGGAGGCGGCGCGGCCGCCGGGCGCGGCTCGGCAGGCGCTCCGCTCAATTCCCGCAGAAAACGGCGCAGCTCCTCCTCGGGATTCAGGGCCGGCGGACGCGCCTTGTCGGAATCGTCCGGCGCTCCGCCGCCGAACAGCGGCGGGGATGACGGCGCCGGGGGCTTGTTCTTGCGGGCGCCGCGGGCCGCGAGCTGGACAATCACCCAGACGATCGCCAGCACAATGTAGATGATGTTCTCCATCGCGCTATCCGCGGAAGTCCAGCCCTGCATGGGTCAACCCAACGCCATCCGTTTCGCGAGGCCGGGTCAGTTGCCGTGGCGGTCTCCGCCGGGCTTCTCTTCGCCGCCCGCGATGGATTCGCGCATGGCGGTATCGGCCATGATGTTCTGCATTCGGTAGAAATCCATGACGCCCAGCTTGCCCTCGCGGAAAGCCTGCGCTATGGCCAGCGGCACCTCAGCCTGCGCCGCGATGACCTTGGCCTGCATTTCCTGGACGCGCGCGCGCATTTCCTGCTCCGCGGCAATCGCGGTGGCGCGGCGGCCCTCCGCCTCCGCCTGCCGCAGTTTCTTGTCCGCTTCGGCCCGCTCGGTCTCCAACAGGGCGCCGACGTTCGCCACCTCGCGCGCGCCGCTGACGCCGGCCACGCTGACGTCCGCGATGTCGATCGAGACGATCTCGAACGCCGTCTGGGAATCGAGACCGCTGTCGAGCACCTTGCGGCTGATATGGTCCGGATTCTCGAGCACGGACTTATAGGACGGCGAAGAACCGATCGCGCTGACGATCCCCTGTCCCACGCGGGCGATGATGGTGTCCTCGGTGGCGCCGCCGACCAGCCGCGCCAGGTTGGCGCGCACCGTCACGCGCGCCTTGACAAGCAGCCGGATGCCGTCCTTGGCGACCGCATCGAGCATCGTGGTCCCCTTGGTCGGATCCGGGCAGTCAATGACCTTCGGGTTGACGCTCGTGCGCACGGCGTCGTACACGTCGCGTCCGGCCAGATCGATCGCCGCGGCGCGCTGGAAGCTCAACTCGATATTGGCCTTGTCGGCCGCGATCAGCGCCTGCACGACATTGATCACGTTGCCGCCCGCGAGGAAATGCGCCTCCAGCGGATCCGTCGCGATATCCAAACCGGCTTTCACGGCGCGGATGCGCGCGTCCACGATCAGCGTCGGCGGAATGCCCCGGAGCTTCATGCCCAGCAGGTTGAAGAGCGAAACCTTGGCCCCGGACATCAGCGACCGGACCCAGAGTTTCAGGAAGTAGAAGAAAATGCCGACGACGACGACCGCGGCGATCGCGGCGACGAGCGAAAGAATCATCATGAACGTTGGCATGGCCGTGGCTCCCCGGGCTCCGCCGTTGGTTTTACGGAACACCCGCGGCATCCTAGCGACCCGACCCCGGCGGAGCAATCGAATTTCACGGCCGCGGGCAAGGGGCCGCGACCCGTCAGCTACGGGGTCGAAACCTACGGCCGCGGCAGCGCGCCTGCTGCGCAAGGCTTCGCAGGCGACGGGAGCGCGTTCCACCCGTCCACCCCGGTCACTAACGTCGCAAAACACTTCACGATCGTGAAGTGTTTTGCGACATTTCGGAGCGGTCGGGGGGCGGATGTGGCCGGCCGCTAAAGTCGGCCGCTCGGGCTGGCGGGGACCGGGAGGGCTTCAGTCCCCGCGACCGCCGCCTTGGGCCGCTATCGGGGCGCGGCGGCGGCCGCCGGTCGGCCGCGCATACGCACGCGCCGCAACGAGCCTATGGCGCCGCCAGTTTGAAAAAGCGGCGAATGCGCGAGAGCAAACCGCCGGGCGCCTCCGGAACGAGCCGCGCCTCGCCGGGCGCGGCGATCCGCCGCCGCTCCATCCGCTCGGCCAGTTGGGCGGCCACCGCCGGCTGGGCCTGCAACGCGCCGGTGAAGAGTTCCTTGCCGATTTCGACGACCCGCGTATCCGTTCGCGCCCGCACCGTCGCGTTGCGCGGTTCGCCCGTCAAGAGGCTCATCTCGCCGAAACAATCGCCGGCGGCGATTTCGGCCACCGGTTCTGCGCGGCCGGGCGCGCGCACTTCGCACGCGCCCTCGACGACAACGAACATCGAGGCGCCCGGTTCTCCGGCGCGGACGATATCCTCGCCCGCGCCGTACACGACGCAGGGCGATTCGCCGGCGATCCGCTCGATGTCCGACGCCGGCAGCGCAGAGAGCAAGTCAATCCGCCGCAGCGCGGCGGCCACCTCGCGACGGCGCTCCGTCGCGTCCGTTTCCGCGCAGCGCCGTTCCTCGTGGGCGAGGCGCACGTCCCGGATCGGATACGGAATCCGGATGCCGGCCCTTCGGAAGGCGTACCAGAGTTCGCGGTGAATATCCGCGATCAACCGGTTCTGCCGGTCCGCCTCGCTCAACGCAAACCGCACTTCGTAGCCGATGGAAAAATCCCCGAACGACTTGAGCCGCACCGGGGAAAAGATCGGGACGCGCCGCCACCCGAGCCAGCGGCCGGCCCCAGGCGTAAACGGTCAACCAGAACAACGGCAGCCGGGGCCAACGCCGGTTGACGCGCGCCGCCAGGGGGTACGCCGTCAGTAGTGCGGCCAGCATCCAGTGAAGGCCATCGGTCTGCAGCGATTCAAAGAGGATGCTCATCGGCGTTGACTCCTTCGGCCCGCCGCGCGGCAAAATACCCCCCCCCGCACGGGACCGGCACAACCTCGAATCGGCCCATCGAAGTCGGATACGGAAGTGGCGCCGACGCCGCACCTGCGGTACATTCGCCATCGGTCGGCATTGAGGGCTTCTTTCCGAAATGGGGAGTCGCGCATGAGCGAAACGAACATCGGCAAAAGGCTGGCGGTCATCGGCGGCGGACCAGGCGGCTATCCGGCCGCTTTCTTGGCCGCCGACATGGGTTTTGCGGTAACATTGATTGACCTGGAGGCGAATCCCGGCGGTGTCTGTCTCTTTCGGGGCTGCATTCCCTCCAAGGCGCTGCTGCACATCGCGCGCGTGATCGAGGAAACCGCCGAACTCCGGGCGTGCGGCGTCCGCTTCGAACCGCCGGCGACGGACCTCGCCGCCGTGCGCGCCTGGAAGGACAGCGTGGTGCGCCGATTGACCGGCGGCCTCGGACAATTGCGCGCCGCGCGCAAGATCGAGTTCATCCGCGGCCGGGCGCGATTCGCCGACCGCAAACGCCTCCGCGTCGCCCTCGCGGACGGCGGCGAGCGGGAACTCGCCTTCGACGCCGCCATCATCGCCACGGGATCGCGTCCGGCCGCCATCCCCGGCTGGCCCGTATCTCCCCGCATCATGGACTCCACGGCCGCGCTGGATCTGCCCGACCTTCCGAAGCGCTTGCTGGTCGTGGGCGGGGGTTACATCGGTCTCGAACTCGGATCCGTGTACGCCGCGCTCGGCGCCGCCGTCACGGTCGTCGAAATGCTGCCGGGGCTTCTGCCCGGCGCGGATCGCGACCTGGTCGCCCCGCTCGCGAAGCGGCTCGAAAAGCGACTGGCGGCGATCCGGCTCCAGACCAAGGTGGCCGACGTGCGCGAGGAAGGCGAGGCGCTGCGGGTAACCCTCGAAACGGGCGACGGTCGCCGGTCGGAAGAAGTGTTCGACCGCATCCTGGTCTCCGTCGGACGCAAACCGAACAGCGGCGACCTCGGATTGGAGGCGGCCGGGGTTGAACTCGATACCAGGGGCTTCGTCAAAGTGGACGGCCAGCGACGCACGTCCGATCCCGACATCTATGCGATCGGCGACGTTGCCGGCGAACCGATGCTGGCGCACAAGGCCACCCACGACCGCTGCGCGGCGGTGGAAGCCTTTGCCTGCCGCAAGACGGTTGTCGAACAGCGCGCGATACCCGCTGTGGTGTTCACCGATCCGGACATCGCCTGGTGCGTACT
>Ga0129299_1002970_pt1 | contig 11153 bp, 9 predicted proteins | sample ConPoolayeCmetaG_FD_94477 | JGI IMG/M metagenome (GOLD analysis project Ga0129299, IMG submission 94477) | Hot spring microbial mat communities from California, USA to study Microbial Dark Matter (Phase II) - Cone Pool mat layer C metaG ... | reverse complement strand
TTGCTGGCCCTCTGTGTCACGGCGGCTTTGCTCTTTGCCATGCGCCTGGCGCAGAGCGGGCGCTGGCAGGACGCGGCGTTGGCGGGGCTGTGGGCCGGGCTGGCGCTGGGCTGCAAGGCCGCAGCGGCGCTGCTGGCCCTGCCCCTCGCTGCGGCCTGGGCGATGGCGCCGGGCTTGCGCAGAGGGCAACTGGCACGGGGCGCGTTGCTGGTCGGCGTGGCCACGAGCGCCTTTGCTGTGACCAACCCCTTTGCCCTGCTGGAGGGCAGGCGTTTTCTGGGCAACGTGGCCGCGCAGGCGGCGCTGGCGCGGGGGGCTGTGGCGCTGCCCTACACGCTCCAGTACCACGCCACCTGGCCCTATCTCTACCCCTTCTGGCAGCAGTTCATCTGGGGGATGGGGCCGCTGATGGCCGTGCTCTGCTTTGGCGGGCTGGGGCTGGCGGTCTGGCGGGCCGTGCGGCGACCGGCTGGCCCGGCGGCATGGGTCGCCCTGGCCTGGGCGCTGCCCTTCTGGGCCTTCACGGCGGGGCTTTATGTCAAGTTTCCCCGCTACCTGCTGCCGCTGACGCCGCTGCTGGCGGCTTATGGCGGGGCAGCGGCAGTGTCGCTGCAGCCGCGCTGGCTGAGGCGGTTGGCCGCCCTGCTGGCCCTGGCGCCGGCCCTTCTCCTCTCGCTGACGCTGGTCGCCTCGTACCGCCGCCCCCACCCCTGGATTGCGGCGTCGGCGTGGCTGCGGGCCAACCTGCCGCCGGGGTCGACCATCGCCGTCGAGGCGTGGGACCATCCCCTGCCGCTCGACGCAGCAGGCTACCATGTCAGAGTCCTGCCGCTGTTCGACGCCGAGTCGCCGCAGAAGTGGGCTGCCGTGGAGGAGGCGCTGGCGGAGGCAGACGCGCTCGTCATTGCCAGCCGGCGCGGCTACGGGGCGCTGGCGCGCTGGCCGGAGCGCTTCCCGCAGACGGCGGACTATTACCGGGCGCTGTTTGCTGGCGAACGCGGTTTCGCTGCCGCGGCCTGCTTTGAGCGCTGGCCACGGCTGGGCATGCTGGCGCTGACCGACGACCCCTTCCGCGCGACAGAGCTGCCCCGTCCTCCCCTTCCCTGCCTGCAAACGCCTGCTCTCCCCCTGCCCCGTCTGGACGAGAGTTTCGTCGTCTACGATCAGCCGCTGGTGCTTGTTTTCCGCTGACCGTTCGCTTGCAGAAATTACCAGACGATTTATAATAAAACCTATGGCAAAGCAGGTGAGGGGGATCAACCGCCGCGAGTTCTTGAAACAGAGCGCCGTGGCGTTGACCTGGCTGGCCCTGCCTTCGCTGGCCCGTTCCGGCCTGGAGTGGCCCTCCCAGGACCCGCCGGCATCCCTGGGCCGCATCTCGACCTGGGTGCCGCAGGCCATCCGCAGCGAACCGTTGCCCGATGCCAGGCTGGTGGCCTGGAAATCCTACGACGAGATCATCCCCCTCTACGCCTCGCTCATCAGCAAGGGACCGTGGCCAACCAATCCGATCTGGTACCAGACCGAGGGCGGTTTCATCCACAGCGGCTATGTGCAGCCGGTCGAGGATACGCCTGCCCAGGAGGTTGTTGACCCCGCTGAAGAGGGGGATTTTTGGGCGCAGGTCTGCGTGCCCATCGCCGAGGCGCGCTCGCGGCCAGAAAGCCCCTACGTCCTGCGCAAGCTCTACTATGGCACAGTCTATCGCGTCGTCGCCGTGGCGGAGGACGCGCAGGGTCGCAAGTGGTATCAGCTTCGCGAGGGCTTTGCCTACTCGCCCAGCGCCTATGTCCTGGCAAGCTCCCTGCAGCCGATCCCGCCAGAAGCGCTGACGCCTATCTCGGACCGGCCTTCTGACGAGCTGGTGCGGGCGCTGGCTGCCGCCAGACGACGGCGTTTCTACAGGCTGGTCGAGGTCGATGAGGCAGCGGACGCCATCGCTGCCCGCGCGCCGGAAAAGCGGATCGAGATCAACCTGGCGGAGCAGTCTCTGACCTGTTTCGAGGACGGACGGGCTGTTTTCACGACGCTCATTTCCTCGGGGATCGCTGGCCTGGTCACGCCACGGGGCGAGTTTCGCGTCATCTACAAACGGCACACCCAGCGCATGGTCGGCCCTGACTTTGACCTGCCGGGCGTTTCCTTTCCCACCTATTTCACCCCGTCGGGCGTGGCCATCCACGGCACCTACTGGCACAACGACTATGGCCGGCCGCACAGCCACGGCTGCGTCAACGTCACCAACGAAGCAGCGCGCTGGATCTTTCGCTGGAGCCAGCCCGCGGTGCCCTACCACCTCCACACGCTGGTGGTCCCTGCGGGCGAAGGGACGCGCATCATCGTCTACTAGACGCCCACGCCTCTGCGGTTGACCTGGCCGTACATCTCCCAGCGGCGGAACGCCTCGACAAAGCCAGCGCGGTAAAGGGCGGGCAGGTGGGGACTGCTCACCGCGACGTTTTCGATGACCGACCCCATGGCGGGAAAGCGCTCGTAGAGGCGGCTCATCAACGCCTCCGCCACGGCCAGAGGATCGCCGCAGAGGGTGGCCATCGTCATCCTGCTGTGGGCGCGCTCCTGGAAGGCCAGCCAGCCGCTGCTGCCGTCGGCCAGGGTGACGGCCAGGCCGGCCAGGCAGGCCATCTTGACCAGCGAAGGCAGATCGTTGACCCAACTCAGGGGCTGGGGGCGGGCGCTGACCAGGGCGATTGTCTCTTCCCGCCCCAGCCAGCGGAATGCGCCCGCCGCAGGAGAGGATGAAGGACCGGCAGGGCGGCGCAGGACAATCAGCTCGCGGGTCTCCCGAAAGCCCCACTTGCGAAACAGCCGCCGGGCCGGCTCGTTGTCCTTGATGACCTCCAGCGTGATCCGGTCGATGCCCATCCCCTGCGAGGCTGTCATCAGGGCCAGCAGGATCGCCTCTCCTGCGCCGCTGCGCCGATGGTCGGGCAGGACGCCCAGACGGGTCACCCAGGTGCAGGCGGGGCGCACTCCCAGCATGCCCAATCCCACGGCCTGCGCGCCGCTGAGGGCGACAACCGACTGATCCAGGTTGATGTCGTAGGTGTGGATGTACTCCTCCAGCCGGGCGGCATCCATCGGCATCGGCACCAGGTAATCGGCGCGGGTCTGGTTGTAGATGTGGGTCAGTTCGGCGACGGTGAAATGAGAGGCTGGCACGAGCCGCAGGCCGCGCGACGCGGCGACCTCGGCGGGATTGGGCAGGGATTGGGCGGCTGTCTCGCTGGCCATTTGGCGCGATTGTAACACGGGGGCGGCGGCGGGGCAAGTGCTCAGCCATTGCCTGGCGGCGTAGGACAACTGCGAGCAGTTGTCCTACAAACCGGGCGCGTCACAGAGCCAGCATGAGCAGTTCGGGCGAGGCGCTTTGTTCTTTTCTCTCCAATTTGTGTTATAATCTACGTGGAGGGAGCATGCAAAAGGAAGCTGTTCTGTGCCGTCCGCTTCGCGATGACACGGTCCAGTGCCGTGTCTGCGAGCATTTTTGCGCCGTCCGGCCCGGCGAGACGGGCAGGTGTGGCGTGCGGCGCAACGAGGGTGGTGTGCTCTATCTCACCGTTTATGGCGATGCCGTCGCGCTCAACCTGGACCCGGTGGAGAAAAAGCCGCTCTTTCACTTTCTCCCCGGCGAGCAGATCCTCTCGCTGGGCACCTATGGCTGCAACTTTCGCTGCCCCTTCTGCCAGAACTGGTCCATCTCCCAGCCGTCGCGCCTGGAGGGACGGGCTTCCATCGGCGGGCGTGAGGTCATGCCGGAGATGCTGGTCGAAACCTGCCGTCGCTACGGCGCGCGCATGATCGCCTACACCTACAACGAGCCGACGGTCTTTTTCGAGTACACGCTCGACACGGCCCGCCTGGCCCACGAGCACGGCATCCGCAACGTCTATGTCTCCAACGGCTACATGTCCCAGGAGGCGCTGGAACTGCTCACGCCCTATCTGGATGGCATCAATGTCGATCTGAAAGCGTTTACCGAGACATTCTACGGCGAGCAGTGCCAGGCGCGGCTGGAGCCGGTCAAGCGCAACATCCGCACCATCGCCCAGGAGACAGACATCTGGATCGAGGTGACGACGCTGCTCATCCCCGGCCTCAACGATTCGGACGAAGAACTGCGCGCGATGGCTGCCTGGCTGGCGGAGGTCGATCCGGCGATGCCGTGGCACGTCTCGGCCTTTCATCCCGATTACCAGATGACCGACCGGCCACCCACTTCTCCTGCGGCCCTGATGCGCGCCTATGAGATTGGCCGCAAGGCGGGCCTGCACCACGTCTACCTGGGCAACGTGCTCGACGCCGACCGCAGCACGACCTATTGCCCGAGCTGCAACGAGCCGCTGATCCGGCGGCAGTGGTACAACACGCGCGAATTGTGGTCGCAGCGCGGCGTGTGCCCTCGCTGTCAGTATGTCGTCCCTGGTGTCTGGTCGTAGGAGGTTGAAATGCGCGTCCGATCGCCTGTTGTAGCGGGGAGATTCTATCCCTCCCGCCGCGCCGACTGTGTGCGCGAGATCGAGAGCTGTCTGCCTCAACGTCTCCCCTCCGATTTGCCGTCGCCCATTGTCGCCGGCATTGTCCCCCACGCTGGCTGGTCCTTTTCCGGCCCGACCGCGGCCCAGGTCTATGCGGCCATCCACAGCCAGCGCAATCCCGCCACCTTTGTCCTTTTGAGCGCCATGCACGGCTGGAACGCCCTGCGCCCGGCCGTCTACGGCAGCGGGGCCTGGTCCACGCCCCTCGGCGAGGCGCCCGTCGACGCGGAGCTGGCCCGGGCGGTGCTCGATGCGGGGGGAGGGCTGCTGGTCGATAGCCCCGCCGCCCATGACGGCGAGCATTCGGCGGAGGTGCAGGTGCCGTTCATCCAGCACCTTTTCCCGCAGGCCCACATCCTGCCCATCCTGGTCCCGCCCGACGAGGGGGCCGTTGAGGTGGGGGCGGTGCTTGCCCAGGCGGTTGCTGCAGCGCAGAAGGACGTGGTCGTGATTGGCACCACGGACCTGACGCACTATGGGGCGATGTACTATGGCTTTGCCCCTGCCGGGAAGGGTGCTGCGGCGCTGGAATGGACCCGCACCAACGACGCGCGGATCATTCGCCTGATGCTCCAGATGAAGGCGGAGGACATTGTGGCCGAGAGCCGCGCTCACCGCAACGCCTGCGGCGGAGGGGCGGTTGCGGCGACCGTCGCGGCGGCCCGCGCCCTGGGGGCGCAGAAAGGTGTGCTGCTCGAATACACCACCAGCCACCACGTCATGCCCCGCGGCGAGGCCACCGACTTTGTCGGTTACGCCGCCGTGGTCTTTTAGCTGCTGGAGGAAGCCATGGCCCTCACCGCTCAAGAACGCCAGATCCTGTTGGAATTGGCGCGCCAGACCATCGCGCGCGTCGCCAGGGGGGAGGCGCCGCCGCATGTCGACCTGAGCAGACTGCCGGAGGCGCTGGCACGGCCAGGCGCCTCTTTTGTCACCCTCACTGTCGATGGAGAGCTGCGCGGTTGCATCGGCACGCTCGAAGCGCATCGCCCGCTGGCGCAGGACGTGCAGGAGAATGCCATCGGCGCGGCCTTCCGCGACCCGCGCTTCCCGCCGGTCAGCGCGGGCGAGGTCGATGACCTGCACATCGAGATCTCGGTGCTCACAATGCCACAGCCGCTTTCCTACAGCGACGGCAACGATTTGCTGTCCAAACTCCGCCCTCTCGTCGATGGCGTCGTCATCGAGCAGGGCTGGCACCGGGCCACCTTTCTGCCGCAGGTGTGGGAAAAGCTGCCCGACCCGCGCGAGTTTATGGCCCACCTCTGTCTCAAGGCCGGCCTCCCGCCTGACGCCTATCGCCGGGGGGGCCTGGAGGTGCTGACCTACCAGGTCGAAAAGTTCGAGGAGGAACCCTCATGATCCAGCGTGCCCGTTCCCTGTTGCTCTTGACCGTTTTGTTGCTTGCTGCCTGCCTCCCCACACCGACGGCGCCTCCGCCGACCGTGCCTCCACCGACCGTCCCCTCTGGTCCGCTGTTTCAGGACGATTTCAGCAATCCGGCCAGCGGCTGGCTGACGGCAGACGATGAGGGGGGCAGCATCGCTTACCGCGATGGCGCTCTGCTCGTCCGCAACCAGGGGTTGGGGACGGCGCTCTTTACCGATGCCGGCCTGACGGTGGACGACGCCACCATCGAGGTCGATGTCGAGTGGGTCGATGGCACGCAGGACAACTGGATGGGCGTCTCGTGCCGCATGCAGGAGAACAACGACAACTATGCTTTCCTCATCAGCGCCGATGGCTTTTATCTGCTGGCGCGCTACAGCGCCGGCGTGGCGCAGCCATTGGACGGCCCCAACCCCGCTGCGGCCGTTCGCACCGGCGCGGCGGTCAACCACATGCGGGTCGAGTGTCGCGGCGACTCCCTGCGGCTGTGGGTCAACGACACGCTGCTTTCAGAGCAGCGCGATGGAACTCTGACCGAAGGAATAGTTGGCCTGCTGGTGGACTCGCTGGACGGCACGCCAACCGAAGTGCGCTTTGACAATTTCGTGGTCTCCCGTTAATCGCGTATCGCATATCGCGTATCGCATATCGCTTATCGCTTATCGCCAATCACGCATCGACCAATGCGCGATAAGCGATAAGCGATACGCGATAACAGTCTATCGCTGAGGCAGCAGAACAGTTTTCTGGGGGGCGGTCTGCCTGGAAGGGGATCGCCTGTCCGTCACCGGCAACCAGAAGCCGATGGTGCTGCCCGCGCCGGGCGCGCTTTCTACCCAGACCTGGCCGCCGTGAGCCTGCACCACGTCGCGCACCAGCGCCAGGCCGATGCCCATCCCGCCAAAGTGACGGGTGGTCGAGCCATTGACCTGGTAAAAGCGCTCGAACAGGTGGGGCTGTTTTTCTGGCGCGATGCCGATGCCGTGGTCGCGGACGGCCAGGCAGACCCGCTCGCCCTCTGACCAGACAGAGACCTCAACAGGGCCTCCCTGCGGGCTGAACTTGACCGCGTTGTCCAGCAGGGCGCGGATGGCTCGCCCGATGTAATCGACATCCAGCTCCAGCTCTGGAATCTCGCCCTGTACGGCGAGGGAGAGAGGGCAGCCACGGCTGCTGGCCCATTCGCGCAGGTTTTCCACCTGCTGGTGGACCACTTCGACCGGCTGCGCGAGCTGCCAGGCCAGGTTGCCCTCCTCGACGTGGGTCAGGACGGTGACCTGCTCCACCAGCCAGGTCAACTGGCGCACGCTGCGGCGCATCCCTTCGGCTGCTTTTTTCTGCTCTTCTGTCAGTGTGCCCAGTCCTTCTGATGCCAACAGGTCGGCATATCCCATCAGGATCGCCAGCGGCGTGCGCAGTTCGTGGGAAACGTTTTGGATGATCTCGGCCTTGAACTGATCTGTTGCCGCCAGCTCGGCGTAGACGTGTTCCAGCTCCTTGAGCCGTCCTTCGGCCAGCCGCCGCTGCTCGCGCACGTTTTCGGCCAGCTCGCCGACAGCCATTGCCACCAGATTGAGCAGCAGGATCAGCGCCACTTCGTGGGAAGCCTGGGCCAGCCCCTCCCTGATCACGGTCAGGCCGAGGAGGAGGCTCAGGCTCAGGGCGACAAGCCAGCTTTCCATCGCGCTCAACTGCAGCGCGGTCAGGACGACGGGCACGATGAAGAGATAGGCGGCGACCTGGACGCCGCCCAGGTATTCGATGCCGAGAAAGAGAGTCAGCAGGCCGATGCCTCCGCCGATCAGCAGCAGGTCGCGCCCGCGCATGTGGTCACGGCGCGGCAGCCAGTATCGTTCCTGAAAGCGGTGGAAGACGTTGAGGCAGAGCGCGACGGCGATGATGCCGACTGTCGCCTCGGCAATGAGGCCGGTCCAAAAGTTCGGATCGCCCAGCGTGGCAGGAGGCAGCAGCCCCAGCAGGAGATAAACCAGGATGTTGAGGCCGTGACCGATGAGGAGGGCTGTTCCGGCGCTGATGCGATTCTGTCGCCATGGCATGCTGCCGGCCGCCGCTCCCATCACCGCGTGGGGAATGACCGCCGCAATCTCGTAAGGGTCCGCTCCCCAGAGCGGGATTTTCAGCCCAAAGTTCAACAGCGTGCCCAGCGCGCCGGTCAGTGCGCCGGCGAGGGGGCCGCTGGTGTAGCCGACCAGCACCGGCACAACCATGTTGAGGGCCAGGATGGCATGGGGCACCATCGGGTTGGGAATGAACTGCACGACCTGTCCCAGGGCAACATAGGCCGTGATGCCCACCGTAACCCATGTCCACGGCACTTGAATGGGTCGCGGGTCCCCTTGTTCGGCTTCTGTGCACATCTCAGACCTGGTAATCCTCCCGTACCGGATGCCATGCGTCGAGGGCGACGGTAGGCTCATCCAGCGTGCGGGCGCTGTGGCGCACGCCGGAGGGAATGCAGACGCCCTCGCCGGCGTTCAGTCGGCGCGTCTCGTCGCCCAGGGTGAACTCGAGCGCGCCCTGCACGACATAGGTAATCTGCTCATGCGGATGCTCATGGGCAGGGATGACCGTGTGCGGTTCGAAGGTGAAGAAGGTGAGCATGACGCGGTCGAGCCACACCGCCCGGCGCACCAGACCCGGCAGCATCTCGACTGCCGGTAAATCGGCAACGCGGAAATAGTCCATAGAGTCTCCTGATAAAGGCCATTGTATCTGCTTACCCCTACCCTCCCGCAGGTTAGAAAGTGGCTGGCAAGAGGGCAGGCAGCTCATTGCGGCGCACTCCAAAATGGAGATCGCGTCCAAACCTGCGGGAGGGTAGTCAGTTACAAGGCCGGTTGGCCTTCCCTCCTTGTTGTGCTCCTCAGACGGTAGCCAGGATACCCATCACGGCCACCCACAGCAGGAGCTGCATCACTGCTGCGCCGCTCCAGAGCAGGTAAGCCAGCAGGCGCTCGCGCCGGTAGAGCAATCCGCCCAGGATGCCGTTGGCCAGCAGAACCAGCAGGCCGATGAGAGGCAGAAAAAAGATCTGGCCCTGCGGCGCCAGCACGTCCGGCGCCCCCTTGGCGTCGAAATGGAGCGGCAGCGAGCGCGGCAGGCTGGGGAAGCGGGCGGAGAGGAAACCAAAGAGGGCCAGCACGGCCACCAGCGCTCCTGCCAGCAGCGCCAGCCCCAGCCGGTCGCGCCAGAAATCCCACTGCAGAAAAGCCGGTCCGCTCGAACTCGGCTCGACCAGTTGAGTCGGCCCCATCTCGATGCGGCTGCGCAGGGTCTGCAGAAACGCCTGCGGGTCCTCCGGCGAGATGCCGTAGGTCAGCCCCGGCGTGACGATGAAAATCTGCTGCCGTGGCGGCACGGTGGCGTAAAAGAGCGTCGGCCCCAGCCCTTCGATCTGACCATAGCCTCGCCAGTGTCCAGGCCAGCGGACGCCGCGGAAATGAATGCGCCCCTCGATCTCCTCTCCGGGCAGAACGCGCTCGATCTGGGGGGTAGGGATGACCTGCTCGTTCGGCCCCCAGATGATGGTCAGGCTGTTGCGGTCGAGGATGTAGCCCGATTGCACCAGCCCGTTCAGCCAGTAAGTCAAGACGCCGACAAAGAGCAGGCTGCACAGCAAGAGGAACGCCGCGACAAAGGTCCAGATGTTCGGCGGGTGTGAGGCTGCCCAGGTGACGAGGCTTGCGTCCACCAGCAGCACGGCGACAAGGAGGGCCACGCCGACGCGCAACCCGCTCTGAGGATCAGTCAGCCATTTGGTCATCGTTGCCTCTGTGGAAAATTATATCCCGCTGCCCTGTCCTGTCAAACAGAGCCGCAGACAGTTACGTTTGACTTGTTTTTCTCTCCGTGGTATACTGCCGCCCACAATCGAATACAGCTTCGGCACAGGTGTCCCAAGCCCGGAAGCGAGGGACCCAAGGGGGGAAGCCGGTCAGAGTCCGGCGCTGTCCCGCAACTGTAGCAACGGCCTGCCGTTGGAGCCAGGATACCCGCCTGTGCCGGCGCTCACAAGACCTTCGCGGAAAGGGGGTGGCGCATGAAGGGACTCTTGTTTCAAGCCCTTCCCCGCATCTTGACGTGAGGGAAGGGTTTTTTCGTGTCAGGACCAGCTTGTCCAATTCACCAACGGAGGTTAAGATGTTTCGTCGTTTTGTGAGAGCTATTCTGATCCTGGGCCTGCTCGCTGCCTTTGCGATGCCGGCCTGGGCTGATGATCCCGTAGAAAACGGGCTGGCCTATCTGGCTGCCCAACAGCAGGCCGATGGCGGCTTTACCAACGGCTTTAGCGAAGGCTCCGACCTGGGCACGACCTGCGACGTGATCCTGGCCATCGTCGCGGCGGGCCGCGATCCCCAGTCCTGGCGATCCGCCGGTGGCCGCTCGCCCCTCGACTATTTGCAGGCGCAGCTCGATGCCGGCAACGTCAACACGACGGGCCTGCGGGCCAAGCTCGCCCTGGCTATTGCCGCCGTGGGCATCGACCCCGCCGATTTCTCCCCAACGCTGTTGGATGAGATCGAGGCGGCCTACGACCCGGCCAGTGGCAGCTTTGGCTCCACGCTCTTCGACCAGGCGCTGGCGATGCTGGCCCTTCATCACCACGGCCGCTCCATCCCTGCGCAGGCTGTTGCCTATCTGCTGGACAACCAGACCGAGGATGGCGCGTGGGCGCTCTTTGGCGGCACGACAGCGGACACCGGCGACACCAACACCACCGCCCTGGTCATCCAGGCGCTGTTGGCAGCCGGCAACGACGGGGCGCTGGACGGGGCGCTGGCCTACCTGCAGCGGGTGCAGAACCAGGATGGCGGCTTTCCTTACCAGAACCCCTCTGACTATGGCACCGATACCGATGCCAACTCGACCGCTTATGTGCTCCAGGCGCTGACGGCGGCCGGCCAGTCGCTGGACGACTGGGCGCCGGCGGGCGTCGACCCGCGCGGCGCGCTCGAAGCGCTCTACGATCCCGCCAGCGGCGCCTTTTTCTGGCAGGCCGCCTACGCCACGCCCAATGTCCTGGCGACTGCCCAGGCGATCCCCGCTCTGGCCGGCTACACCTTCCTCGACCTGCCGCGCCTCCGCGCCGCTTCGAGCACGCCGACGCCCGCGCCGCCCGTGCTGCCGGCAACGGGCGGGGTGGCTCCCCTCTGGCCTGGGCTGGCCCTGCTCCTGGCAGCAGCGCTT
>Ga0129299_1002969_pt1 | contig 11155 bp, 9 predicted proteins | sample ConPoolayeCmetaG_FD_94477 | JGI IMG/M metagenome (GOLD analysis project Ga0129299, IMG submission 94477) | Hot spring microbial mat communities from California, USA to study Microbial Dark Matter (Phase II) - Cone Pool mat layer C metaG ... | reverse complement strand
CCTCGACGGCGCGGTTAATGCCGTAAAGCTTTGTAGGAGTGAGCGGGCAGACGCTGGAAACGCCGATCACATTCTTCCCGGATACGCAGTGACGATAGACCTCCCGTGGGATAAGACGGGCGTAGTTTATGCAGGCCGCTCCCAGCACCGCTAGAACCGCAAGGGGGAGGGCTTTGTTTTGAGTAGCAGCGGCCCAGCGATAGAGCGCGTCAAACCACTCGATTACGGGGACAATCAAAAAGGGCGCCAGTGTTGAGAAGTACTGAAGATAAGAAGGAGTAGGTAGTAAATTCAGCCCCAAAAGAGCAACTGCCAAAAAAAAAGCCAAGCTGGGAGTCTTCCCGCGGGCTGTACGCCAGCTCAAATAAGCCAGGTTCAGCCATAGGAGCAGCGGCAAATGAAAGCCGCTGTCGCGATGCGAATTCTTAATACCCAAGACGACTTTAAGAAGATGATACTTGTGGTTTAAAGCTTCTTCCGCCGGTGCTTGCGAGCGCTGCAAGTGGTAAATCAGGTTGTTGTAAAGAAAGTGTTCCGGCGCGGCGAGAAAGAAAAAAACAGCCGGTGCCAGACCCAATAGCAACCCTGCTAGGCATAAGCCGCTGAGTTGGGCCCGTTTGCGCCAGGTGGCAGCCGGCACTGCCGGTGAAAAAAGAATATAAAGCGCAAAGACTGGGATAAGGCTGACAAAAAAAAGGCGCGTGCTGACGGCTAAACCCAAAAGCAAGCCGGTTACGAGAAAACGAAGGCCTGTTTTCCCCCTTGGGTAAGTCAAGATGAAGAAAGCGCTAAATAAAAGCAGAGTGGACAAAGCATAAGTTTTGACCAGCACAAACCAAGGAAAAACAAAGATGCCGCCGGTGAACAAAAAAAGCGCCAGCCAGCCTGCCCATATCCCATAATGTAAGCAGTACTTATAAAGCAAAAAACCTGTGGCCACCGTGAAAATCGCTGAAAGTCCCCGGGCGGTCTCCACGGTGTAGCCGAAGATACTCATCCAAGCGCCGTAAACATAGGGCAGCAAGGGCATTTGCGGAAAAAAAAAGTCGCTGTAAAGGTGCTTACCCCCCTGCATGACCAGCCTAGAGGCCAGAGTGTAGAAACCCTCGTCTCCGTCCAGCACACGGGTCAGGGAGACAGGAACGAAAAAAAGCAAAAGCACGCCCAGAGCTGCTAGATGCGAATAAAATGCGTAGGTATTATCGGGCTTGCTCATGAATCTTGGGGCTTTGCCACCTGTGCGGTGACGTTTATAAACTGATAAGGGGTGACCCATCTGGAAAAATAGTTCTCATCTTTGAGCAAAGGCAAGCCGGTCGCAAAAAAGTGATTGAATATCAAGCGAAATGTGTTGACCGGAGTAATGGTGGTATAAAGCTTGGCCTTTAAACCGGGCGGCACGCGATAGGCGCTGAAAATCGAGAAGCGCTCGCGCAAGTTTGTTTTTTTCTCGTTGTTCCATATCAGCTGCGACCCAGGGCCGTGATCGCCCTGGATAATAATCACGGCGTCAGGTGATTTTTCCAATATACGGCGGACCGTCAGCTCAAGCTCCTTCAAGATAAAAGCAACCTGCCCAGCGTACCCCTGTACGTACTCGGCCCTTAAGCGCCGTTTGGTGTAATGGCTGCCGTCATTAAAAGAAAAACCAGGGCGTAACTTGATTGGATTTCCTGCTGCATCAAAAACAAAAGGCGGATGAGGGGCCATAATGTGAGCCAGGACGAATTTTGGCCCGGCGGCGGGCGTCTGATGTAGGTACCGCAAGATATAAAGCAAGCGCCGGCGGTGCTTATTAAACTGGAAGTCAGCTGCCATTGAATTAGGCAGCCGCGCCAGGAGCGCCGGGACGGCGGAGGAGCTGATTAAGAGATTGTGAAACTCGCTTAGCAGCAAACCGGCGGACATTTTAATGTCAGGCCGGAAGGCATCTGTGCCCGAATAACCGGAAGAAAAATAAATGAAGATGTAGCCCAAGGCTCGCAAAGTATTAATCACGACGTTGTTCTTCAAATGAAGTCGAGCGAAATGGCGTTTGCGGTCGCGCTTTAAGGAGACGGCGCTGAGTTGGTCCATGTATTGCATGGTCAAGGCGGCTGCCAGAGAAAGGATAGTTTGCGGGTAATTTGCGGTGGCTTTGGAAGCCAGGAAGAAACCGTGTTCCTCCAGAAAGGACTGGAACGCTGAACTGTCATAGTTGTAAATCTCTTGAAGGATGTCCGGTCGGCCGAGGCCGTCTAGAATAATGTAATAAATGTCGGGGCGCTCTAGAATCTTGGCTTTGTCGATTTTCAAAGGCGCGGGGGCGGCGGTCTCTGAGCTGGTCAGGTAAAAGGAAGCCGACTCATAACCAGCGGAGAGAAGCTGCAAGCCTACGGCGATGGCCGCTGAAATGTTAAAAAACGCTCGCAACCATTGGGGCAAACGCCTGACCCAAATCGATGCTATCGCCAAGGCCAGCGGCGCTGCCAGCATAAGCGCCAGCAAAAAGGACTGCCGTTTTTGGTTGCTGTTAAAGATTTTCCAATCAACTAAAAGCTTGAATGCCGGTTTGTAGGCCCAAAAGAGAATCAAAAACAGGCTGAGTATCAGCGCCGCCTTATCCTTGTCCTTTATTGCAAGGGCGATTATGTGCCAAAGGAGGAAGCTTGCCGTTAAAACCACCGCTGCCGGCGCGATTAGTTCACTGGGCGACACCTGAGGGGCGTTCACAGCGTAGAGATGGAAGAGCGGGAAGACGCTTATCAGAAAGGGATAAAGAATTACCTTAGCCACGGGAGAGTTGGATTGGACGAAAAGAGACACGGCTTTCTACAATTGAAGCAGGTCGCATCCGATACTTATTCAAGAGCCGACGCCGTTTTTGGGAGCACTGCCTCCGGATGAACTCTCAAAAAGACTCCTCAGCCACCCACGCAGGCGATTCCAGTATAGCTTAAGCGTGAACAAAGCTCCCAACACCGCCGCGATTACGACCTGTAAAATGACGCTGCCGGTGCCCGGATCAAGGTAGGCGTAGGCAGGTAAAGGCATTAGACTTGGAACCAGGAGAGCGGCAACGAGTAGTGTCTTGCGAAGAAATAAAGTGTGCGGATTCATTGTGTTTTTCATCATGCGCATTAGTAGCACTTCAATGTCGGGGACTATAGCAGGAACCTGTATAAATGTCATGGCAGCGGTGTGCGACGCAGTGTCTGAAAGCGGCTGTTGCAATATGGCACGGCCAAAGAGGCTTTGGTATAGGATTGAGTAACGCTTCATTGCCCGGCTTGGGGGGTTGAGCGCTGAAGTTTTGTTACAATATTGGCTTGGCATTTGACTGGGACGAAAGAAGCAATGCAGTGGGGGCTCTATCAGTGCCGGAGGAGCGATATGTTATACACGGGGAGGGGGCGCCGTGGCATCCCGACGGCCGGGGAGGTTAGGGCATTTGTGGCGTAGCACAATCGTGGGGGTGTTTCATGATCAATCTTGAGTCTCAGCTCTTAATCTGGCTTAGCGAAGAAAGTGACCAGCGTTTAAAGGATCAAGGGCCGGAGGCTGTCGCCGTTAGGCTTTTGGTCTTGCGCTTGGCGCTTCATAACCGAGCTGCTGACCACGATTTGACCCACTCGGTGGAACTGTCATTAGGAGCCTTTGAAAGAGCGGAAGTTTACCGGTACTTACGGCAGTTGGCGCGCCGCGAGTTGATTCAGTTTGTGGATTCACAGGGACAAGCCCTTAGGGGTCAAGCGCTGCAAGAGATGCTAAGCCCCGAGGCTCCCGACAAACTGGCTGGTTTTGTAGCTCTTACGCCGCCAGGCCGTCTTGAGGCTGAGCGCTTACTCAAGGTGCGCCGCACTGTACTTCCTGGGAAGTTTGATGAGTCCGGTGGTTCGGCGGAGTGACCGCCGTAACCCCCGTCTTTATTTTTCCTGCGATTCAGAGGGGCGCGCGGGCGGATTAAGAATGCCGCGATCGATCATTTCCTTAGCTTGCTCCGGTGTATAACTAGCTTTTAACCATAGCATGGCATACCCTGGTGCAAAACCGCTTTCGGCCCAGAGGCTTGCGCTTTGTGGATCGAAGCCGAAATTCCGCCAGTCCGCTGCCACGGCTGGTTCTCCCATTTTAGCATCGGTCCAGGCGCGGGCTTCTTCCGGCGTGATGCCATAAGCCCGCCAGTAGCCGGCCGGCACGGGGCTGAAACCGGCATTCTGCCAGGCGTCGGATTCGTCGCGGCTGAACCCGGCTTGGGCGAATGTGATACCGCCCCCCTTATACGGTGAAAGGAGCAGATTAAGATCGTGCAGGTGGGTTTGGAAGACAGCGGGCAAATTAAGCGCTGCTTCATGCAGCAAGGCGAAAAATGAGGGGGTGGCGCGCTTGCCGTCACAGCCGACATTACGGAAGGAACTAATCAACTCGTGAGCACGCTGCAACTGGGTGGTGGAGTTGGGAAGCAGCTCCTCATATTTAGCTACCATTTGAGGTAGGCCAAACCGTGTCCCATATTCAATGAAACCGCGGATGTAGGAATCCCGGGAATAGGCCTGGCGGGCGATGTTAGAAAGCAGGAACTTTATCTCGGAATCCGATGGTAATTCCTGTAAGCCTAGAATGCGCGTCAACTCACGGGAAAGTTCAACGAGCTCAGGCTTAAGCCCTTCCAGCAAATCCAGGGCGTGTTTGGCATCGAAGGTTTCCGCGTTGGTCCAGGAAGCAGAAAATAGGCACTCGTCCTTATAAAGTTGCTCGGTCCAGACGCTGATCTTTGCCAATACCTGTTGCACTTGCGAGATCTGATCAGGGTTGAAGGCCGGATGCTCAGTCTGGGAGAGGATGTTCAAAGCCGCAAATTTTCCCTGATAACTGGCGCTTAGGTAATTAGTGATCGAGTGGCTGACCAGGCGGTCTTTGGCTAGGTCGATGTTCATAAATGATTTAGCTCAGGGCTATAACTTAATTATAATGGCCGAAGAAGGCTTTAAGCAAGGAAGGGCCTATGTTGGCCAAGCTGATTATTGAGAAAAAGCGCGATGGCCATGCACTGACGCGCGAGGAGATTGAATTCTTCATCCGCGGTTTTGTTTCCGGGGAGATTTCAGACTGCCAAATGTCTGCTTTGGCCATGGCGATCTTCTTTCGCGGCCTGGGCCGGGAGGAAACCGCTTGGCTTACCGAAGCCATGATGCGTTCGGGGGAGTTGCTTGATCTCTCGGAGCTGGATCTTCCCAAAATTGATAAACACTCAAGCGGCGGCATAGGCGACAAGGTGTCGCTTGTTTTGGCGCCGCTCGTGGCCTGCTTTGGAGTGGCGGTGCCGATGATCTCCGGGCGCGGGCTTGGAATTACCGGCGGAACCCTCGATAAGCTGGAGGCTATTCCAGGGTTTCGCGCCGACTTGACGAATCAGGAGATCATAACGGTAGTGAAGAAGTGCGGATGCTGCATCAGCGGTCAAACGGATTCCTTGGTGCCGGCTGACAAGAAGATGTATGCCTTGCGCGATGTGACGGCGACTGTCTCCTCCATTCCTTTGATCGTGGCGAGCATCATGTCCAAGAAACTGGCTGAGGGAGTGGATGGGTTGGTATTAGATGTTAAAGTCGGCCGCGGGGCTTTCATGAAAAGCGATGAAGAAGCCAGGGAGTTGGCCGGGCAAATGGTATCTGTCGGGGAGCAAATGGGCAAACGGCTTTCGGCGTTTATTACAGCCATGGACCAACCGTTGGGCAGGACCGTGGGTAACGCCCTTGAAGTCAAGGAAGCGCTGGAGGCTTTACGGGGGAATGGGCCGCCTGATTTGAAAGAAGTAGTACTGAGGTTGGGAAGCGAGATGTTGCGCCTGGCGGGGGAAAATCGTCCACTGGCTGAGCTGCGTTTGATGCTGGAAGGCGGACTGGCAAGCGGCAAGGCCGTCGAAAGATTCAAACAGATGGTGGCTTTACAAGGAGGGGAGGCTCAGGTTTTAGATGATGTGTCGAGACTGCCCATGGCCGGATGTATCAGGGAGTTTGTGGCCCCCAGGGGAGGATATGTGGCGAAAGTCGACGCGAAAGAGATCGGCCGGGCTTGCCTGTTACTGGGAGGCGGCCGGGCTGCAGCTGATGACGTAATTGATTACGGAGTGGGGTTTGATCGCTTGGTTAAAGTCGGAGAATTGGTTTCGGCCGGTGATACTCTGGCGCGCGTGCATGCCAAGACGGAAGAAGATGTGGAGCGGATTCGGCCGCTGGTTGCTGGCGCCATAGAGATTTCGGATAAGCCGCCGCTTATGCAGTCCCTGATTAGAGAGGAATTCCGGGCTGTGACCTAATATAGCTCAAAACTTCCTTCACGGCACTGTCATAGTTGCCGCTGCCGTCAATCACCAAATTGGCGAATTTCCTGCAGGGCTCGCAATACGCAAGATACATGGGCTGAACAGTGGCTTCCCATTGCCGGCGTACGGACTGTTCTGTCCGGCCCCGTTCCTTTGTGTCGCGTAACAGCCGTCTTTCGAATCTCACGCTTTCAGAGGCATCCACGAAGATTTTAAGGTCATACAAGGTTCGCAACTCTTCCGGATAAAGACTTAGGATCCCCTCGACTATTACGATAGGAGCCGGCTCGACGGTTAGACGCTTTTTTGTCCGGTTATGAGTCTTGAAATCATAGACCGGCATTGGAAAGGCATCGCCGTCCCGCAACATTGTCAAGTGCCGCACCAACAGTTCAAATTCCACGGCGTCCGGGTGGTCATAGTTTAAAAGAGAGCGTTGCTTTGGGGATAATTGATCTTGGGCGCGGTAGTAGGAATCCACATGAATAAGCGCGACGGAGTTTTTAGGAAGGGCTTCAACGAGTTTGTCGCAAAACGTGCTCTTACCGCCGGCGCTTCCTCCGGCGACGCCAAGGAAATATTTTGGAGGGACTTTTTTAGCCACTGAGTTTGAATTCGGATTTCAATTTACACTAAGGCTCTTTCATGGCTTGCTCCCAGTCCGGTACCAGACTTCCCGCGAATCGAGCGCCCATCTTGGTTATCGACTTCATTGCAATAAAAGCCGCTCCTATGGCTGCTCGCTGGGCGGGGTACCCGATATGAATACCATAAATGAAAGCGCCGGCGAAAACATCTCCGGCCCCGGTGGTGTCCAGGGGTCTGCAAGGAAAGGCCGGGATGAGAAATCTTTCTCCGCTTTCTATAAGCCAAGCCCCCTTATCTCCCACAGTAACCACGATGAGGGCTTTCTTTGTGGATAACTTATCTAAAGCCCTTTTAAGATTAGTTTCCGCACATAAGGCGCAGGCTTCTTCCTCATTGCCTAACACGAGGTCCATTTCGGGCAGCAGCGCCAAAAATCTTTGCCTGTATTTTGTGACTAAAATAGCATCCGATAAAGACAGAGCCAAGCGCAGTCCATTAGTTTTGGCAATCGATAAAGCCTCTCGGACGGTTTGAAAATTATCTGACAAAAGATAGCCTTCAGCCAAAAACCACGTGCTTTCGGCCAACGCCTGTTTATCAATACATTCGCTGCCAAGTACTCGGCCAACGCCTAGATCAGTGAGCATGGTCCGCCCGCCGTCGGGGGTGACAAGCACTAAGCATCTGCCGCTTGGCTGACCGTGTGCTATACTGAAGCGGCATTCAACGCCGGCGTCTTGCATCTGTTCCATGTAGTATTTAGACAGGTCATCGTCGCCGGTCTTGGAGATGAAGATGCTTTTACCGCCTAAGCGCGAAAAAGCAGCCAAGGAATTGCCGGCCGAGCCCCCTGCTCCCAGGACCGGCTTAATCAGTTGAAACTTCTGTAGGATCCGGTCCCAAAAAGCTGGTTCCGCTAAACACCGGCTTCCCTTTTTTATTCTAAGTTCAAGCAAGTCAGATTCTTGGACTGGGAAGAGGAGATCAGTTATCGCATGACCTATGCTACAGAGGCCGAAAGGTCTCATCACAGTCAGACTCGTCTTAACCTGGAGGCGTGTTGGTAATCCGTGTCACTGAAAGAAGTGCTCGATTGAATCAGCTCAGTCAGCCCGCTGAGTCGGCTTGAATACCACATTGTTCGGCCGGGCTCAAGCCGCCCGGCGGCTCGAATTTTTTTTCTTAGCGGCGCCGATCACCTATTGCCTCCAGATTGTCGGCATTGTAAGCAAGGCCTCAAGAGGTAAAGTTTGAACTGTTTTGTTGCTTAGCGCTGGGCCCCTGGTACTATTAAAGTAGGGGGCGCTATAAGTTTAGGTCATTGATAAATCCGTTTGAGGTAGTGGGCGTAAACTCTCACGGCCCGCTGGATTAAGCCCGCGGTAGGTAGGGTTTGATGCGGCGGGGAAGTGAGAGTGGGATGGGTTTTGCCATTTAGGCGTTTACGCGGTCACGATGTTCTCCTTCTGAAACTTTAGTTGCAGGAACTGCAGCCGCTCGGCTTGGTTTTTTTAAGACCAATCTGAGCGGCTGCGGTCAAACTGCAAACACAAGCGAGAGGAGGCATCGAAATGGACGTAGGGGTCTCTTTAAGACGTTGTCGGCGTCACGTTCCGCGGAGCAAGGGGTTTCTGAAGCCGGTGAGCATCGGCGGCACTCTTGGGCTCGGGAGTTACAGCGTGCTGTGTGATTTTAACGGCGTCGTGGTCGACGACGAGAATCACCAAATGGAGGCGTGGTTGGAGGCAATTCAGGTCTTGTTTGGTAATGTTGCCACCAGTGATCAATTGGATCGCGCTGAAGTCCACGTGCGCTGGAGTTTTAAGACAGGGCAGTTCCACGAGTTCAGGAGGGCTTTGTGGGAGATCTTCGGGCCATGTGCGCCGCAAGGCATTGTTACCGCCCTTGACCTGGACCACGCGCTTTCTGCCCACCGCGACGAGCGTATTAAGCGCTGCGTCGAGGTGGACCACACTGTTAGAGCGAGCGACGGTGTGGAGCGGCTGCTTAGGGATTTTTGCAGCCGGGGTATCAAAGTGGGGTTGTTTTCGGCCAACGGTCAGGACTTGGTGAATTGGATGCTCGACAAGTTCTTCGGCGCTGAGGCGGCCAGGCGGTTCTTCCCTCCGCATTGGCGGCTTTTCGGCAAAACTTTGCCGGAAGGCGTGCGGTCCAAACCCCACTCGGACGGGTACCGGCTGCTGGCCCGAATGATGAATGTCCTTTTCGATACGTGCATTATCATTGAGGATCGGCTGGAAGTGATCCAAAGGTCGCTCCGTGATGGTGCACAAGGGGCGGTCTGGGTCTGCAACAAAAAGGATCCGGCTGCTCTGTGGAACAGGGTGCGTTGTGAACTCGGTAAAATGTTTGAACGGGTGATTCTGGTCCCCACGCCGGAGATCATCCTTCCGTAACGCCGGGTCGCAAGGGCGATCGCGAAGGGGTTCGGCAGTTAGCATGGATCATCTGCTCATGCAGGGCGCTGCCAAGAGGTTTGCATCCACTCTCACCCCTTCCTTCGCCACTGTAGAAGCCGCTGGAAACCGTGCGCCGGCGCCCTTGCCCAGGCGCCGTCCATAGACTGTCGGGCCCAGGGGACAAGGCCTAGATAAGATGCTATAGTTCCGCCTTTAAACCCTTTCAGGCTATGGCGCCGAATATTGTTAAACGCAGCGGGCAGATAGTTCCTTTCCGGCCGAAGCGCATCCTCCACTCGCTAGAAGCGGCATTGCGCGAAGCGCGCGGGATCTCCGATGATAAACCATTGCCGACGGAGATGCATAGACTGCTTTCGGCCGTTGGGAATGAAGTCATACGCAAGGCGCTTCTTCAAGCTGAAAATGGCCCCAGTCTCACCGCCGAGACTATTCAAGACTTGGTGGAGCTTGAACTATTACAAAACGGAAATTACGAAATAGCGCGTGCTTACATAACTTATCGCAATAAGAGCAAAGAAATACCGCCAGGCTCGCCGCGGGCGTTAAGAGTTTTGCGCCGCGATGGAAGAAGCTTCTCGCGCTTGAGTCCGATGAAAATCGCTTCCGCCATCGAGAGAGGTTTTAGGGCCACATATCATATCGAAGGGCCGACCCCCCAAGCTCTCGTTGAGTCGGTTAATCTTGTCACTTCTAAAGTGGTAAGCCGAATAGGCGGGCTGGCCCGCCAGGGTCAGACTCTTCATGTGCCGCTTATCCAAGATGAAATCGAACGCATCATCATGGGCGAGGGTTTTCATCAAGTGGCTAGGAACTATATTGTTTACCGCGCCCGCAAGGCTTCACAATTTGACGAATCGGGCCTGGGGGACCGGCTGCCGGATGCAAGGTCTGTGGGAGCTGCCGCGCACATTTCGCGCAAACAGATTGTAATTGAAGCGGTGCTGCCGGGGCGTACTTTTAAAGCCGTCGATTATCAAGGGCGGATTGTGCTGTTAAGCGAACAGGAGCTTAGAGCCCGGCTTGAAACGGCCGCGCAAGGTTTGCGGGATGTGGCTGTGGATGAGGTGTTGGAAGAAGCATTGAAAAACGTGGGTGAAGAGACGGAAATCGAGCAGATCCACAACTTGTTAATTGCGGCAGCCGTGGCCAGAACTAGTGTCACTCCCGTTTATGCAGCATTAGCGGCGCGGATTCTTGTGGATATGATTTACGGCCTCACCTTGGGAATGAAATTAGGCGATCCGGCGTTGGAACAAAGTCACGCTCGGTATTTTGTGGATCTCATTCACATGGCGGTCAAGGCCGGTCTTTTAGGCGACGCGTTTTTAACGTATGATTTGGTGCAGGTCTCGGGGGCTTTTAAATTAGAGCGAGATTTGAAGTTTACCTATGAAGGGTTGCGCACCTTGTATGACCGCTGCCTGTTACGTCGGGATGGCCGCGTGATCGAACCCCCCCAAATTTATTGGATGCGGGTGGCAATGGATCTGGCCATGGATGAAGGCCGGCAAAAAACCGAAAGGGCGCTCCAGTTTTACGAAGTATTGTCTAAGCTTTTAATAGCCGAGAACCGCTGGTGATTGATAGTCCGTTCTTGGTCGAGTTGGGTCCCGGCCTCGACAGGGATGTTATAACCGGGCAAACTGGAATGAGCAGCCGGACGAGTTTGTTGCGGTTGGTAAGGCGACGGGCGATGTTTGATGGTTTTTGACAGCGCTGGCCGCAATATTGCATGAAAATGCAATATTGCGGCCGGCAAGTACATGGATGTACTTGCAAATTCCGAGCTTGGCGAGGAATTTGAGGTTCGACGTTTTGTAGG
>Ga0129299_1002967_pt1 | contig 11161 bp, 8 predicted proteins | sample ConPoolayeCmetaG_FD_94477 | JGI IMG/M metagenome (GOLD analysis project Ga0129299, IMG submission 94477) | Hot spring microbial mat communities from California, USA to study Microbial Dark Matter (Phase II) - Cone Pool mat layer C metaG ... | reverse complement strand
GCGATCTGGAAGGCGATATCTTTGGAGTCCACTGGATGCATCTTGCCGTCGTAGACAGCCACCTTCACATCGACGACTGGATAACCGGCAATAACCCCCGTTTCCAGCACTTGACGGATGCCCTTTTCGATGGAGGGGATGAACTGCTGGGAGATAGCGCCGCCGAATACTTCGTTCACGTACTCGAATCCAGAGCCACGCTCGCCAGGCTCGACGCGGAGGTGCACCTCGCCGAACTGGCCTGCGCCGCCGGTCTGCTTCTTGTGACGGTACTGGGCGGAGTTGGAGCGGGTAATTGTTTCCTGATAGGGTACTTTGGGCACACTGGTTTCCAAATGGACGCCCAACTGCGCTGCACGTCGGATGGCAACATCAATGTGAACGTCACCCATTCCTTCCAGGACGGCTTCGTGCGTCGCTGTGTCTTGTCGCCATTGAAGAGTTGGGTCTTCCTCGGTTAGGCGGGTGAGGGTTGGCCCCATCTTCGCCGAATCAGCCTGCGTGGCGGGCGTGACAGCTACCGCATACACCGGTTTGGGAAATTCCGGCACACGCAGTTGAATAGGAGTTGACCTGTCGCCCAGGGTATCCCCGGTGACGGTGTGGCTCAGCTTGGCTACCACGCCGATGTCGCCGGAGTGAAGGGTGTCCACTGTGAGCTGTTCTTTGCCGCGCAGCACATACAGCGGGCCAAACCGCTCTTCTTCGCCCCGGCTATGATTGTAGTATCGGCTGTCGCCCTTGAGCTGGCCGGAGACCACACGGAAGAAAGTCAAGCGCCCTACGAAAGGGTCAGCGGTGGTCTTGAAGACGTACAACGCCAACGGGCCGGTGTCATCGGCATGGAATGTTTCTTCACTTCCGGCTCTTGTGCCAATGAATTCCCGGTTGGTAGCCGGAGGGGCGATCTTCGGCAGCAGTTCGTTGAGAGCGCTGACACCGATATTGGCCGTCCCAGATGTAAAGACGACTGGGATGAAGCTGCCTTTTGCCAATCCGGCCCTGACCCCGCGCCAGATCTCGTCTAGGCTTAACTCTCCCTGATCGAAGTACTTCTCCAGCAACTCATCATCTGACTCGGCTGCAGCCTCTACGAGGGCGACGTGAGCCGCATCTGCCGCGCCCTTCTGCTCGGTGGGGATGTCCTGAACCTCCCCCTTGCTTCCCATTCGGGCCTTCATGTCAAAGAGATCGATCACGCCGCTGAAAGTCGCGCCTGTTCCAACAGGCAATTGCAACGGCACGAAGCGCGCCTTGAAAATGCTGGATAACTCATCCAACAGGGCCTGTGGCTGGCGAGCCATCTCCCGGTCGGCCTTACTGATCACAACCAGACGGGGCACGTTGAACTCGCTCGCGTATTCCCAGTACAACTCACTGCCAACCTCAACGCCGGAACTGGCGTCGATCAGCAAGAGCGCCAGATCAGCCACAGCAACTGCGTTCTTCACCTCACCCTGAAAGTCGGTGTAGCCAGGCGTATCCAGGATGTTGAGCTTGATGCCGCCGATTTCCAGTGGAATCAGCGACGTGCTGAGCGAAAGACCGCGCCGGATTTCCTCCTCATCATAGTCAGAAACGGTGTTGCCCTGCTCAATCGTCCCGATGCGATTCGTTGCGCCGGTGTTGAACAGCATCGCCTCGGCCAGAGAAGTTTTCCCTGCGCCCTGATGCGAGATGAGCGCAATGGTGCGCAACGAGTCAGTGGCGTAGACTTTCATAAGGGGGTGGCCTCCAGGGACAGTAGAATCCGGGTGGGGCGTCGCATCCTAAGACAAGGAACACGTCGTTGGAAAGATGGCAGAGGGATTTTAAGGCGCTTTATAGTGCTTGTCAACGGTTGAATCGATGACAAACCACACCTGATTGGCGCAGCAGCCTGTACTAAAATGGGGAGCGCTCGCCCTGAACAAATCTGTCATGATTGAGAGGAGCGGACCGATTATGCCAGCTATGCCAGCCGAACCATTCCGTATCAAGGTGATCGAGAGCGTGCGCCGCACCACCCGCGCCGAACGTGAGCGGCTTCTCCGTGAGGCGGGATACAACGTCTTTCGCCTGCGGTCAGAAGATGTGTATATTGACCTCTTGACGGACAGCGGCACATCGGCCATGAGCGATGCCCAGTGGGCAGCATTGATGCGTGGTGACGAGGCCTACGCTGGAGCGCGCAGCTACTATCGGCTGAAGGAAGCTGTCGATTCGATCTTCGGTTTTCGCTACTTCGTGCCGACTCACCAAGGCCGCGCGGCGGAACATATCCTGTGCTCGCTGCTGGTCCAGCCTGGCCATGTAGTCCCCAATAACAACCACTTCGACACGACGGGCGCCAATGTGCGAGCGGCGGGTGGCAACCCGGTTGATCTAGTCATCGCTGAGGCGCTTGACCCAACCAGCCACCACCCGTTTAAGGGCAACATGGACATCCGCAGGCTTGAAGCGCTCATCGAGCAAACAGGCGCGGATCGGATTCCGTTCGGCATGATCACGGTGACAAACAACGCAATGGGCGGGCAACCTGTCTCCATGGCAAACATCCGGGCGGTGGCCGAGACTTACCACCGCTATGGCATTCCCTTCTTTATTGATGCCTGCCGCTATGCTGAGAATGCCTATTTCATCAAACAGCGCGAACCAGGGTATGCCGATAAGAGTCCTCATGAGATTGCGCGCGAGATGTTTAGCCTGGCCGATGGCTGTACGATGAGCGCTAAGAAGGACGGCCTGGTCAACATCGGCGGCTTCCTGTGCACGAACGACGAGGCTCTATTTGAGCGGATCAAGCAGGCTTTGATCCTGCGAGAAGGATTCCCAACCTACGGGGGGCTGGCAGGACGCGACCTGGATGCGCTGGCGGTTGGTCTCTGGGAAGCACTGGATGAGGAGTATCTAGCCTATCGGCTGGCGCACACGGAGTATCTGGGAACAGGGCTGCTGGAACAGGGTGTGCCGATCATCGAGCCGCCCGGTGGGCACGCGATCTACATCGATGCGGGGCGGTTTCTGCCCCACATTCCGGTTGAGCAGTTCCCAGGGCAGGCGCTCTCGATCGAATTCTATCTGGCGGGCGGCGTTCGCGCTGTGGAGTTGGGCAGCGTGGCCTTTGCCCACCCAGACCCGCAGACCGGCGCCATCATCCGCCCGCCGATGGAACTGGTGCGACTTGCCATTCCCCGGCGGGTGTACACACGAAGCCACCTCGACTTTGTAATCGAGACGGCGGGAGAGATCGCGCAGCGGAGGGAGTCAATCCGCGGGGTTCGGATCGTCCGAGAACCAGAATTGCTGCGGCATTTTGTTGCGGAGTTTGCATTGGTTTAAGGCTTAAGCGTTTCACGGAAAGTCTTTCTGGAAAGACTTTCCGTGAAACGCCCGGTGGTTGGTTTGGCCGAAAGAATTTTCGGCCATACACTTAACCAGGCGCTCTGACCCGATGGATGCCGGGAAGTAGCAGGGTAGGGGGCCGAATCGCGCATTGTGGGTAGTGCCAACGCCACGCTATACTTCCCTTCATCTTCATCCCTGTGCAGTGGCGCAAGGTGCTAAAGTTGGTTATAGATCATGCCACTTTTGTTCAAGCGCAAGGGTGACGCGGTTGCGTGGTATGTTGAACAACATGGTGCATGGCTCAGCTTAAGCGGCGTGGGGCGCTCCCCCAACTCAGGAACTATGGATCGGCCCGGCGCAGTGCTCCAGGATTGCTCCGGTCTCGTCATGACCTTCCTCAGCTTTCGGGTCGACATCTCACCCAGCGGCGCAGCCTGAAGAAGCTCTGGATAGGGATCGGTGCGGCACTGGGGCTTCTGATCCTGATCGTGGCGGCCCCCTTCTGGCTTCCTGCGGTGTCGTGGTTCGTGCCGGATCGATATGTGATGGCGTATGCGCCAGCTCCCCTCCAGCGCATGATCTTCCAGATCAATCCCGGCGAGCAGGTGCCAACACCCAGCGGGCCATCCAGCGGAGATGCTGACGCGCTGCTTGCCAATCTTCTTCCTACTCCTACCCCTTCCCCACTGGCTCCTCCTGCGGGCGGCGTGCCCGGCGGTTACACCCAACCCACCGCTGTGGCAATTGCTCCCACTCCTACGCTAACGCCGGTTTTTTCAGTTCAGGTTGACCCCCGGGCGGAGGATCGGAACAACCGTGCCGACCTGGGTGCGATTTCTTTTCTATTGACTGGGTTTGAGTGGGAACAGCAGGGTTACAACAACTGTGGCCCGGCATCTTTCCGGGTTCTGATGAGCTATTGGGGCGTGAATCTCACTGAGCGCGAGGCCGCTGACTTTCTAAAACCCAATCCCGAGGACCCGAACGTACGGCCTGATGAGATGGCAGCTTATGCTGAGACCCTCGGCTACCACGTGCTAGTGCGGGTCAACGGCGACTTTGACACCCTCAAACGCCTTTTGCTGGCTGGGTATCCGGTCATCATTGAAACGGGCTATGACCCGGAGCCGACCACAGTAGGCTGGACTTCGCACTACCTGACCCTCTCCGGCTTCTCGGAAGATGGCTTCATCGCCATGGATACCTACCGCCGCCCCAACTGGTTCTACCCCTACCACGAGATCGACACCTACTGGCGGCAGTTTAACCGGCGCTATCTGGTAGCCTATCGCGACGATCAGGCCGTTGCTATTGCGTCGATCATTGGCGAGGACATGGACGATGCGACCATGTATGCAGGCGCACTCAACGTGGCCAGTGCGGAGCTGAGCCTGAATCGCAGGGACCCCTATGGATGGTTCAATCTGGGAAGCACCCTTGTGGCACTAGGGCGCTACGAGGAGGCGGCTTCTGCCTTCGATGAGGCGCGCAGGCTGGGGCTTCCCGGTCGGTTTCTATGGTATCAGTTCTCGGCCTTTGAAGCCTACATGCAAGTTGGTCGGTATGACGATGTGATCGCCATGGCGGATGATGTCCTTGAAAAGAAGGCCACCGAGGAGGCTTTCTACTACAAGGGCCTGGCGCTGGCCGCTAGGGGTGATATTGACCGGGCGCGTGTGCAGCTCGCGCTTGCTCAACGCGCCAATCCTCGCTTTCAGCCCGCCAGGGATGCGTTGGATCGTTTGGACGGCTAGGCGAGGATTGACTTGGCTCTGCAACGCAGCAGCAAATCGGTATCTCGCCTTTTCCCTTCCCGCCGGATGAGCCGGAGCCAAGTTGCGGCCTGGGTGGTGCTGTTCATCTGCATGGCGATCCTGCTGGCGGCATTGACTTTTCCGCTGTGGCTGCCGCGCGCGGTTCGGAGTGTCATTCCGGATCGCTATATTGTAGCGTATGCCCCGGAGCCGGTTGCCGAGTTCATCTTCTCCAGATCAGTTGAGATCGTGCCGACAGCGATGCCCGGAACGGCTCAGGAGAGCTTGCTGCTTGAAAGCCTAGCCTCTACGGTATCGCCTGTTGGCTCGGCTACTCCGTTGCCAACGATCCAATCTGCGGGGCCATCCACTCAGGCCGTGCCTGGCGTGAATCTGCCAACCGCGACTCCTACCTCGGCATTTGCCCCGGAGGGTGGCTCTATGGTGACACCCTCGGTATCCGACCTGCCCTCCAGTGCGCTTCTGCAGGGCATGACCCTGGTAGGCCAGGGTTTCAACATGTGCGGGGAGGCCACCCTCACCATCTACCTCAGCTACTGGGGTGTGCCGATTGACAACCGCACACAGTTGGAGGTGTCGAGGGCTATCAAGCCCCACCCGGACGACTCGAATACCAGCCCGCACGAGCTAGCGGGCTATGCGGAGAGTCTAGGCTTTGAAACAGTTGTCCGGGCGAATGGGGACATCGATCTGTTGCGCCGGTTCATCGCAGCGGGCTATCCAGTGATGATTGAGCGCGGCTTCGACGAGTTGCCAGAAGAGGGGTGGATGGGTCACTACATGCTTATCGTCGGCTATTCCGACCCCGACCGCCAGTTTGCCGCGCTGGATTCCTACTGGGGGCTGAAACGTGCTCATCCCGATCCCAATAACCCCGTTGACTACTGGGATTACGATACCCTTAACCGATTGTGGAGGCACTTCAACTGGACCTATCTGATCGTGTACCCGCCTGCTAACACAGTTGAGGTTCAGGCGATTATCGGGGACGATATGAACGATTCAGTGATGTACAGCCGCGCAGCTCAACGGCTGACGGGGGAACTGGCGCAGGATCCCAACGATGCCTTTGGCTGGTTTAGCCTCGGCACGAATCTGGTGAGCCTGGGGGACTTTATGCGCGCAGCGGAAGCCTACGATCAGGCGCGCCGTATCGGGCTGCCGTTCCGTATGCTCTGGTACCAGTTCGGGCCGTACGAGGCATACTATCAAATAGGGCGCTATCAGGACGTGCTTGATCTGGCGAACTTCATCCTGGACGTGCAGAATTACCCTGAGTCCGAAGAGGCGTTTTACTATCGAGGACTGGTATACGAGCAACGTGGGCAAATGGACGCAGCACGCAACCAGTTCCGCCGTGCCCTGGAGTACAATCCGAACTTCGAGCCTGCTCAGCGAGAGCTTGATCGGCTGGGTGGCTAGGGTGGCTAGGGGGAAGCTGCCTTATCTGCCCACTCCATTGTGGACGGGGCGGCCCGCTTAGCCGCTCGTTTGTTTTTTCGGGAATGCGAGGCTAAGTGGTTAGTACGGACGGAACCCAGCCCAACAGAACAGCCACGGGGCGTGTAGCGCGCTCAACACTCATCGTGATGGGTGGTTTTGTATCAGCGCTGGCGGTGGGCCTGGTGCGGCAGGCGATTGTCTCCAGCCGCTTTGGCACCAGCGCAGCCTACGATGCGTTCTCTGCAGCCAACGCTATCCCGGAGTTGTTGTATACCATGCTCTCCGGGGGGGCGTTGGCCTTCGCCTTCATTCCCATCTACAGTGAGGTTTGCCTGAAGGGGGATCGCTGGGATGCTGACCGATTGCTGAGTCAGGTGTTCAACGCCATCCTGATCCTAGCTACAGTGGCATCCACCTTCCTAGCTGTTCTGGCCCCGATCCTGATTCGTGTTTCCTGGGGAGTTGCCCCTTACTTTCCGGCGGATGTGCAGAACCTCACTGTCCAATTGATGCGGGTGCTGCTGCTCTCGACGGTCATCTTCTCGGTGAGCAGTATCCTGACAGGGGCGCTACATGCCCATCAACACTTCCTTTTTCCGGCCATTGCCCCCAGTGTGTACAGTGGGGGGATTATCTTTGGTGCACTGGTTCTTTCCCCTTCGATAGGCATATTTGGGTTGGCGTGGGGCGCTGTTCTTGGGGCCTGCCTGCACTTCCTTGTGCAGTTGCCAGGGTTGCTGATGCATCGCATTCGATGGATTCCGGTGATCTCGTTCGCCAACCCCGATCTGCATAGAGTAGCTGTTCTCATGGCCCCCCGCGTGATCGACCTTCTGATGGCGCGGGCCAGCATCGAGTGGCTGAATAACAACCTCGCCTCTGGGATGGGGGAGGGCCGAGTCTCAGCCCTGCGCTACAGTTACACATTGATGAACATGCCCTGGACGCTGATCGGGGTTGCCATTGGCACAGCGGTGTTCCCAACCATGGCAGCCGTTGCGGCACACAAGGATGTGGAATCGCAGCGCCGTGCGTTGAGTGGCGCACTGCGTGCCGTGTTGACCCTGGCTATTCCGGCAGCGGTCGGGTTGTTCGTCCTGGGCCGCTCCGTGATTCAGGTTCTGTTCCAACGTGGCGAGTTCACTGCCGAGAGCGTGGAGCTGGTGTATTTCGCTCTTCAATTCTATGTGTTGACCCTGATCAGCCTCTCCGTGCTGGAAGTCGTGGTGCGGGCATTTGCGGCTCAGAAAGACACCCTCACCCCGCTCCTCGTTTCGTTCTTTACGACGGCGCTCAACATTGGCCTCGCCCTCTGGCTTGCCCGCCCCTTCGGCCAAGGGGGCCTGGAGCACGGCGGCCCGCCACTGGCTAACGGCATCGCCGTCGGGGTGGAGGCACTCACTGGCCTGATCATCCTACGCTTCCGCTGGGGCGGAGTGGATGCGCGCCGCATTGTGATGGATGCTGCCAAGGCATTGATCGCGGCTACGGGAATGGCGGGTACGATTCTCGTCCTCCGCGCCTGGCTCGATCCCTCTCCGCTCCTGATGCTGGTGCTTGGCGGAGGGGGTGGGGCAACAGTTTACCTGGGGCTTGCTTTGTTGCTGGGGATTCAGGAGATGCGCACGATCCCGGCAGCCCTGTTGAGACAGCTTGCTGGCAGGCTGCAGGGAGCTGATGCGGAGGTCTGACATGAAGAGTGTGCCAAGTCCTGGCATGACCACCATGCCTCCACTATGTTCCGATCCGGCGATGAGCGGGTATCTGCGGTCATCAGGGGTTAGCAAGAAATGAAACGATTGGCTGTCATCTTTAACCATCGGTCCTACCCTGTGCTTATGGCATTGCTGTTGGTAGTGATAGCCTTTCTGCTGGTGCAGGATGGTATCAAGGCTCCTGATCTGGGTGTGATTGTCATCGCTGGAGGGCTGGCTTTCATCGTGTGGCGCGCTCTGCAAACCCGCCAGGCAGGGCCAAACAGCCCACAGGCGATCAGGGAGCTGCTGCGCGATGGCACAAAGCCAACACTGATCCAGTTCTACTCTGAGTACTGCGCAGCCTGCGTGATGATGAAACCAGTGATGGAACAGCTTGAAATGGAAGCGGGTTCGCGGATGCGGATCATACGTCTTAACATCGAAACGGAACCAGGCAAAACGCTCAAGGATGAGTTTGGGGTAGCCTTCACACCGACGTTCTTCTACTTTGACCGACACGGAAACCGAGTCCGCGAGAGTGTGTTCATACTGGACAAGGCAAAGATCCTCTACGAACTGGAACGAGCATGATCCGCAAGCTCTCGTTCTGGTGGCGGTATCTGACTGCACAGGTTCCCTGGGATACCGGAATCACCCCTCCCGAGATCACCTCTCTTGTGGAGCAGGAAAAGCTGCCGCCGGGGCATGCCGTTGACCTAGGCTGCGGAACTGGGACGAATGCCATCTACCTTGCGCTGCACGGCTGGCACGTGGTGGGGATCGACTACATCTCCCAACCGATCCACTTGGCTCGCCGCAAGGCGCACCGCGCCGGGGTGGAAGACCGGACGCGGTTTCTGGTAGCGGACCTCACCCAGCTTAGGGAGATAGAGTTGGGGGGCACGTTTGACCTAGCGATTGATATTGGCTGTGCTCATAGCTTACCCCCAGCCAAGCTGCCGGGTTATGCGCGCAGCTTGGCTGGGATAGTTCGACCGGGTGGCATCTTGATGCTGTACATGTTTCGCCGCGCCGCCCGCCGCCCTATTGGGCTGGAGCCAGCCGAGGTCGAGGCGCTGTTCTATCCTGGCTTCCAATTGGTGTGGTCTCATTGTGGGCTAGATCAGCAAGCAGGGGCCGAGTCAGCCTGGTATCGTTTTGCGCGAGTCGCTCAGGGGTAGATGCGAATCCTCTTTCTTTTTCTAGACGGGGTTGGCCTCGGTGATGACGATCCGAGCACCAACCCCTTCGCCGCGGCGGACCTCCCGACGCTGACTCGCTTTACCCAGGGGAGACGCTGGCTGCGCGACCTGCCCGTGATCGAGAGCAGACGCGCGGTCTTCATCCCTACCGATGCTTGCCTCGGTGTTGCAGGAAAACCGCAGAGCGCTACCGGGCAGGCGACCATTATGACGGGGATCAACGTGCCGATGGCCATTGGCAGGCACTATGGCCCCAAGCCCAATCCCGAGATCGCCGAGATCGTCACGCGGCAGAGCGTCGTTCGTGTTCTTGCTGAGTGCGGGCGCAGCGCGGCGTTGCTGAATGCCTATCCATCCCAGTATATTGCTAGCCTGGGTCTTGGCAGGCGGCTTCCTTCATCGAACCAGCTCGCGCTTCAGGTTGGTGGCGTGGGGTTCCGGGATGGGCAGGCCCTGTTGGATGGACGTGCGCTTTCAGCCGATTTCACAGGGGAGATGTGGCGCCTGCACGCCGCTCGCCACGATGCCGCAAGCAAAGTCCGGCGTGCACGGCCTCTCCACCCCGATACACCCATCATCACCCCGGAGGAAGCGGGCCGGCTCCTGGGCAGGCTTGCTCGTGAGCAGGACTTCACTTTTTTCGATACCTGGCTCACAGACTACCTGGGCCACCGGGGAACGATGGCCCAGGCCATCAGATTGCTACAGGCGATTGATCGAGTTATGGCAGGGCTTCTGGAGGCATGGGATGACTCGGAAGGGCTGATCGTCCTGACCAGCGATCACGGCAACCTGGAGGCATTAGGAGAACGGGGCCATACGCGCAATCCTGTTCCGACCTTGGTTATTGGAGATGCCAGCCACGAGTTTGCTCATGCGCTGACCGACCTCACCGGGTTTGCGCCCGCTATTCGTCGGATGCTGTGCGCTTGACGTGGTGGCAGCTATGGCTTTATGATGTCAATTAGAAGCTGGGGATAAGTGACGGTTGGGGAATCATGTCCGCGAAGGATCGCACTGGGAATTTGGCTGCGGAGGAGCGGCGGTGCTTACTCAAGTTAGCGCGCCAATCTATTGAGGCTGCCGCGCGTGGCGCCCGGTTGCCTGAGGTGGATCTTGACTCGCTGCCCCCATCCCTTCGTGAGCCGAAGGCATGTTTCGTTACCCTGCATAAGCATGGTGACCTGAGGGGGTGCACAGGCGTCCTGGTGGCGAGAAGCCCGCTGGCTCAGGAGGTGATCCATACCGCCGCGCAGACCGCGCTCAACGATCCACGCTTTTTACCTGTGACCCCGGACGAAGTGCCCCAATTAGATATCGAGATATCGGTTTTGACGCCTCCACAGCGCCTCGATGTGCCTTCCCCGGAAGCACTGCCTCGATTGGTACGACCCGGAATCGACGGCGTGACACTGATCCGAGGCTCCCATCGGGCCACCTTCCTGCCGCAGGTCTGGGAGCGCATACCTGACCCCGTGGTATTTCTGGATATGCTGTGCGAGAAAATGGGGCTTCCGGCGCGATCCTGGTTGGTGACTCCGATGGAGGTGGAAGTTTACCAAGTGGAGGAGTTCTCCGAGCACGGCATGGCTCACGTATAACGGTCTGGGCGGAGCATTACCCGGCTGGAATGTACTGGAACCGCCGGGTTTGTTCGTCCAGAAAGAAGCGTTCTCCTCCGAAGCTGGTCAGTGTATGCAGGCCCGGTCGAGGAATG
>Ga0129299_1002964_pt1 | contig 11164 bp, 8 predicted proteins | sample ConPoolayeCmetaG_FD_94477 | JGI IMG/M metagenome (GOLD analysis project Ga0129299, IMG submission 94477) | Hot spring microbial mat communities from California, USA to study Microbial Dark Matter (Phase II) - Cone Pool mat layer C metaG ... | reverse complement strand
GGTAGGGCGAACCCTCCCGCCTTCGCGCTTCGCGCTACGGCGAGGCACGCCGGGTGAGCCGTCCGACCGCGAGAAGAGCAGGGTTCGCTGCAGTACGCCTCTGCGTTAGGCGAGGATCAGGGCCGGCCAACGGCCATTGACAGCGCCCCGCAAACGGGAGCACCCTGTTTCCGATGGCCGTTGCCGGCCCGACGAACGATGGAGGGCAAGACGATGAAGCGAACGACGAGCGGCGTGTTGACGGCGGCCGTGGCGGGATTGATGAGCGCCGCCGTCTATGGCGCACCCGACGGGGCGCACCCCTGGAGCCGGTGGCCGCACCTGCCGCAAGGCAGGGATTTCTTCCCGTTCGGTGTCTGGGCGCAGAACCCGGCCGATGCCCCGGCCTACCGCGCTCTGGGAGTGGATTTCTATTACGGCCTGCACGGCGGCCCCACGGAGGCGCAGGTCGCGGCGTTGCGCCGGCACAACATGCCGTTCGTCGCGATGTTCAACGACTATGCCCGTCAAAACCTGCTGAAGGAACCGCTCGCCTGGGGCTGGATGCACCGCGACGAGCCCGACCTTGCGCACGTGTATCCGCGGAACCTGCTGAAGGGACCGGAAGGCAAACGGATCCTTCGGGAACACTGGCCGGAGGTGTACAGGAAGCTCGAGCTCGAGGGCAAGGAATACGACGGCTGGGGCCTGGGCGCTCACCCGGTCATAGATATCCAGGCAAACTATCGCAAAATTCGGGAGGCGGATCCGACTCGCCCCGTGTTTCTCCAACTGTCCCACGCCGTAGCGTTCGAGGGGGTCAAAAAGGGCCGCGGCGACCACAGCGGCAACGTCGAGGTTTACCCGGGCTACTTCGCCGGGTCGGACATCATCAGCTTCGATGTCTATCCGGTCGCCGACGGCCGGGCCAATGAACTTTGGCGGGTGCCTAAAGGGCTGGACCAGCTTCGGACCTGGGGTTCCGGGAACCGCCCGCTCATGGCCATCATTGAGGCGGGATTCGGCGAGACGTTCGCCGACAAGCACCAGCAGCGCGCGCAGGTCTGGATGGCCATCAATCACGGCGCCACCGGCATCGCGTGGTTCTGCCACCGTTGGACGCAGGTGGACGGCCAGCGGAAGCTGTTCAGCACCCGCATGCCGCTGGCCGACCCGCAGGTCGGCGCCGCGGTGCGGGAAATCGCCGCGGAGGTGAAGTCGCTCGCCGCCGTGATCAACAGCGCCGCGCTCAAGGACCGCGTGCGCGCGGAGGGTCTGGAATTGGATCTCGCCGCGCGGCAGGCGGACGGATGGGTCTATATCTTCGCCGTGGAACGCGGCGGCGCCGGCGGCGCGGCGACCCTCTCGGTCGAAGACCTCGGCGCGGCGGACGTGGAGGTCATCGGCGAAAACCGCACGCTGCGCGCGGAAGGCGGACGCTTCCAGGACCGCTTCGCGCCCTGGGAGGTCCATCTGTACCGGGCGCGGGCGGCCGCGCCCTGAGGCCGGCCGGGTGTCCGCCGCCCCGTTCCACCCTGACGCACGGTATCAGCCGATAAGACGCGGCGTCTCCGCCGCGCCGGACTGCCTCGACTCCGATCTCTTCGTCGGGATCGAGATCGGTCTCGCTATCGGCATCGGGATCGCAATCGGAGTCGCGTCCATTTCTCGCTCTTCGCTGCCGCGGACGCGCGCCTGCTTCGCCAAGGCTACGCAGGCCAGGCCCGCTTCGCCAAGGCTACGCAGGCCAAGGGGGGGGCGATACCGATACCGATGGCGATCCCGATGGCGAAAGCAAGGCGGGAGAGGGACACACCGGGGCGCGGTTATGGAGCCGGCCTGACCCCAGGCCGGCGATGCCGGCGCGATGATTGCACTACCGGGGCGGCGTCACCGCCGGCTCCAAGGCAGGCGCGGCCGGCGCCGAGGCCGGACGGTCGGGGGCGATTTCAAGCTCGCGCTCGCGGCCATCGGCGACCGCAACGAAACGGCCGCCTTCGATCCGCAGAAACGCCGCCGGACCGTTCAAGTAGCCGCGGGACATGCCCACGTCAATCAGGATCACGCCGCCGGCGCGAACGCGGATTTCCTGCGCGGGAGCGACCGTATGGCCGATGACGATACGCCGTGCGCCGTGCGCGCGCCAAACGGTGTCGAGCACGCCCCGGACCGTCTCTTCATCCTCGATCGCCAGACCGCGATACCAGAGCGGACCCGCCGGATCGTCCGCCGCGCCGCCCTCGCCTCCCAGCGCCCGGCGGACGCGATCGTTGATCTCCTGCAACGACAGTCCCGCGTAGTCGGCGGAGAGGCCGCCATGGACGAAGAGGATGTCGTTGATCTGGATCGCGGCCGGGCGTCCGCGCAGCCAGCGGCCGTAGTTCCCCTCGGCGCGCATCGCTTTCTGAAGCTCCGCCGCCCCGCCAAAGGCCTCGACGTCCTCCGGCCGGAGGTAGCCGTAGTAGCCGGCGAGGACCATGGCCTCGTGGTTGCCGAGCAGCACGTGCACCCGGCCGCCGGCCTTCTCCGCCTGCGGCTCCAGGGCCATCAGCAGGTCGAGCGCCTTCCGCGATTCGGTTCCGCGCCCGAAGATGTCGCCGGTCTGCACGAGGTGGGTCTTGCCGCCGATCCACCGACGATCCTCGTCCATCACCCGCGCGTCGCGCAGGCAGCGAACCAGTTGCCCGTAATCTCCGTGGACATCCCCGACGGCGACGATCCGCTCGACGTCCTTCCAGACGAAGGCGCGTTCCTGCGCCAAAACCGGCGGCGCGAAAATCGCGCCCGCCGCCAGGACCAAGCCGATCAACGCCGTTCGCCGTGCGATGTTCATAGACACCTCCTGCTCGCCCCGCCAATGTTTCCCCGTCCGATTCTCAGTGACGCCCTCAAGCGGCGCGCGTCCGCGCGTACGCTCGGAAGGCTGGTTCGGACTAGTTCTCTTCGTTCCCGCGCCTCGGCCCGGTTTCCAAGCCTTGGACGGGTTTCGTCTTTCTTCTTCCAGGCCTTGGAAGCTCGATCAAGGCCTCGCTCGCCGCTTTCCTTCCCGCCCCCCGGCGGGATTCTCTTTCTTTTTTCCCGAACTCTCGTTCAGCCATTGGTTCTCGTCAGGACGCCGGCGAAAACAAGGCGGCGTCATTCCTCGGCGCGTTCCGCGGCGCGGCGCAGTCGGTCGTTGATCGCCCGGCCGAGCCCGCTGTCCGGCGCGGGCTCGGCGAAGATGCGCTCCAGCCCCAGCGCGTCGAGGCGGCGGAGCGCCGCGAAAAATCGGGCGGCGGCCTCGCGCGGGTCGCCCGAGGGCGCCAGCGTCTCGACGGCCGCATAGCGCTGCGGCTGCGCCGGGGCGCGGAAGGCGAGCAATCCGCTCCGCCCCGCCGCGGCGTCCGGCGGCGGCGCGCCCTCCAGCAGCGTCAACGGCGTGCGCGGCGCGTAATGCCGCGGCAGGCGGCCCGGCGCGCGCGGCCGCGCGTCCGTCGCCGGCCCCGTCCGCACCGGCCCGATCTCCGCTTCGATCTCTTCGAGGGCGAGACCGCCCGGCCGCAACAGCACGGCCGCGCCGCCCTCGATGGACAGGATCGTGGACTCGATCCCCACGGGACACGGCCCGCCGTCGAGAATCAGGTCGGGCCTGGCGCCGAGTTGCTCGGCCACGGCATCCGCCGTCGTCGGGCTCAACCGGCCGAACCGGTTGGCGCTCGGGGCGGCCACCGGGATCGCGGCGCGCCGGAGCAGTTCCGACGCGACGGGATGGCTCGGGCACCGCACCGCGACGGTCGGCAAGCCGGCCGTGACCAGGTCCGGCACGACCGGGGATTTCGGAAGCAGCAAGGTCAGCGGGCCCGGCCAGAAGCGGCGCGCGAGGCGTTCGGCCAGGGGCGGAATTTCGACGGCCAGCGCGCGCGCGCGGTCCCAGTCCGCGACATGGACGATCAGCGGATCGAAGCGGGGACGGCCCTTGATCTCGAAGACGCGGGCGACGGCCCGCTCGTCCGTCGCGCGCGCGCCGAGCCCATAGACGGTCTCGGTGGGGAACGCGACGACGCCCCCCTCCCGCAGCAGCGCCGCCGCGCGATCCAGCGCCGCCGGCGACGCGCGCCGGAGGGGCGCCCGGGCGCCGCTCATGCGGAACGCAGCGACACCGTGAAAACGCTGCCCTCGTTGGGCCGGCTGCGCACGGTGGCATCGCCGCCGTAGAGCCGCGCCAGCTTGCGCACGGTGGAAAGGCCCAGGCCGCTGCCCGGGATGACCACGGTCTTCTCGTTCTTGATGCGCACGAACTCCGAAAACAGTTTCGCGCACTCGGCCTCCGTCATGCCGATGCCCGTATCGCGGACGCGAATGACCGCCATCTCCCCGTCGCGGGAAAGCTCCACGTCCACGCGCCCGCCCTCGCGGTTGTACTTGATGCCGTTCGAGATCAGGTTGTTGAGGATGATCTCCATTTCGCCGCGATCCGCCCGCAGTTCGATCGGCGCGGGCGCGTGCAGCTCGACCGTGACGCGCCGCGCCGCGGCGTCGCCCGCGAACAGCTCGATCGCGGCGCGGGCGACCTCGGCGAGGTTCACGGTCCGCAGTTCGCGGCGGCGCTCGCCCGACTCGATCCGCGTGAGGTCGAGCAGGTCGTTGATCATCTTGCGCATGCCCTCGATGCGCAGCAGCGAGCGGTCCACCTGCGTCGCGTAGTTCTCGATGCGATCTCCGAGGACGCGGTCCTTCAGGATGCGGAGGTAGCCCTCGACCGCGCCGAGCGGGGCTTTCAGTTCGTGCGCCAGCACGGACAGAAACTCGAACCGCGCCCGGCGGCGCTCCTCCTCCAGCGCGCGCGCGCGGCGCTGCAGGAGCAATTGCCGCACGGCCTTGCGGACCACGCTCTCCAACTCCTCCGGGGTGAACGGCTTGGACAGGAAGTCGAACGCGCCGTTCTTGGTCGCCGTGACCGCCACGTCGAGCGACGCGAACGCCGTGACGATGATCGCCAGCGTGTCGGCGTCGCGCGCGCGCAATTCGCGCAGCAGGTCGAGGCCGCTGGCGTCGGGCAGCTTGTAGTCGAGCAGAAACAGGTCGTAATTCCAGGCCGTCCACTGCCGCCGCGCCTCGGCGGCGGTGGCGGCCGTGTCAGTCTCGAAGGTCAGCGGATCGCCCCCTTCGGGCAGCTCGATCTTGATGCGCCGCAGGACGCGCGCGACGCCCGCGCAAAGCCCCGGCTCGTCGTCCACCACCAGCGTCCGCAGCGTCCGGCTCACAACGTCGCCTCCTTCCGCGGCAGCGTCACCGTGAACGCGGTTCCCGTCGCCCCCTTGGACGGATCGTGGTTGGAGACGACTTCGATGCGCCCCTGGTGCATTTTCACGATGCCGTAGGCGACGGCCAGCCCGAGGCCGGTTCCTTTTCCGATCTGTTTGGTCGTGAAAAACGGCTCGAAAATGTGGGCGATGTTCTCCGGCGGGATGCCGACGCCGGTGTCCGCGACCTCGAAACGGACCGACGTTCCGTCCTCGGATTCCGCGGTCCGCAGCGTCAGCGCGCCGCCGCCCGGCATCGCCTCGACGGCGTTGACGATCAGGTTGGTCAGCACCTGGACGACCTGGTCTTCGTCAATCTCGGCGACCGGATCGCGCATCCGGTGCTCGACGCGCACGGTCACGGTCTCCGGCACGATCGAGGCGCGCAGACAGCGGTCAATCAGCGCGCGCAGATCGCAGGGGCGCCGGTTGACCTTGCTGCGGCGGGAAAAGTTGAGCAGACCGGTGACGATCTTCTTGCAGCGCTCGGCCTCCGCCGCGATCAGCCGCAGGTCCTCGCGCTCCGGGGCCTCCGCCGGCAGGTCGTCCAGCATCAACCGCGCGTAGAGCAGAATCACGCCCAGCGGATTGTTGACCTCGTGCGCGATGCCGGCGGCCATCTGTCCCATGCTGGCCAGTTTTTCGGCGTTGATCAGCGCCTCGCGGGTCGAGGCGAGGCTGGCGTTGGAGCGGCTGAGGTCATCCAGCGAGCGGCGCAGGCGTTCGATCGTGTACGGCAGGCACATTTCGCTTTCGGCCAGCCCCTGCGCAATGGCCAGCGCGTGCTCGCGGCAGGTGCGGTAGCCGCAGGCGCCGCAGTTGAGTTCGTCGGCCGGGTTCTGTTTGCCCAGCCGTTGCAGGATTTCGCGGATCGCTTCGTCCGGCACCGCCGGCTGGGGGACCGGACGCGGCGCGAAGCGGGCGGTCAGGTCGAGCCCCTTCAGCCGTTCGGCGATGCGGGCGGAGGTCTCCGCATCGGGCGGGGTCCGCCCGCGCACGTACTGGCTGACCGCGGCGCGCCGGCGGAAGAGCGGGGTGTCCACGCTCATACCCGACCCCATGATGCAGCCGTGGCAACAGAGCACCTCGAGCAACCGGGCGTCGAGCGCGCCGGTCTCGAATTCGCCGATCGCCTGCGTGAACCCGGACCGGCCGTCCGCGGCGACGACGTCCCCCCGCAGCAGGTCTTCGGTCACGCGGGCCGCCTGCAACATGCCGCGGCTGATCGGGAACAGCGCGCCCAGTCCGGGATGCGGCGGGTCGAAATCGGAGCCGGGCACGCGCCCGGGGTCCACGCCCTGCTCGGCGAACAGCTCGCGCAATTCGGAGAAGGTCAACACCGCTTCGATTTCGCCGCGCCCGTCGCCGTTGTCGCGGTCGGCCTCCGTCTTCTTCGCGAGGCAGGGTCCGATGAAGACGCAACGCAACGCATCGCCGTGCAGGCGTCGGAGCGCGCGGGCGGTGGCGACCATCGGCGAGGCCACCGGGGCGAGGTGGGGCACGAGGGCGGGATGGTACTTCTCGATGTAGGCGACCGCGGCCGGGCAGGTCGTCGCGATGTACCGATGCCGTCCGTTGCCGGCGAGCAACCGCGCGTACTCGGCGGCGACCAGGTCCGCGCCGAAGGCGACCTCGGCCACCTGCGCGAAACCGAGCGCGCGCAAGGCGCCGACCAGGCGGTCGGGGCCGAGGTCCGCGAACTCTGCCGGAAAACTCGGCGCCACGAGCGCGGCCGTCGGCGCGCCGGACCGCAGCAGGTCGAGCGCTTCCTCGATGGAACGGTACACGCGCTTGGCCCGCTGGCTGCAGACGCGCACGCAGTGCCCGCAGCCGATGCAGCGCTCCGGCAGCACGGTGGCCTGACCCTGCGCAATGCGGATCGCCTTGGCGGGGCAGTCGCGGACGCAGGTGTAGCACACGCGGCAGCGTTCGCCGATGGTCGTGAGCAGCTGGCTGTTCGCTTTCATGCCCGAATACCGACGCCCCCCGGATGCGCGTTCCGCACCCCCGCCGCCCGCCGGCCTGTCGGCGCCATGAATCCCGCCGGGCGGCGAATTACGCGGCGCCGTGATTGGTCACGTCCGTGACCGACGCGATCCCGGGCACGTATTCGCGCAGGTAGGCCTCGATCCCCTGCCGCATCGTGGCGCGCGCGCCCGGACAGCCGCGGCAGCCCCCGCCCAGTTCGACCCGGACGTCGCCGTTGACGACCTGCACCAGCCGCGCAAACCCGCCGTGGGATTGCAGCGCGGGGTTGATATACTCGTCGAAAACCTTGCGCACGCCCTGCTCGATCTCCGCATCGGTCGGCGTCGCCTTCGTCGGGGCTTCGTTCATCGCAGTTCCTTCCCATTCCGCGGCAACCGGCGTTCGACGGCGGACCGCGGCTGTTTTCCGGCGGGATATTGGTGCACCCGGAGGGATTTGAACCCCCACGCCTCGCGGCATAAGAACCTGAATCTTACGTGTCTGCCAATTCCACCACGGGTGCGCGAATACCCCCACATATTCGGACGACCGGCGCCGAAAGTCAAGCGCATCGGCGCCGATTCGCGCCATCCGCGTCGGGGAAAACCACCGTGCGCCCCGCGTTTCCGCGATGACCCTCAAACCCGCGGCAGATCGAAGCCGTTCTTGGTCGGCAGGCTGGTGCGCCCCATCAGGAAGCGATCCACGCCGCGCGCGCATTCGCGGCCTTCGCTGATGGCCCAGACGATCAGCGATTGCCCGCGGCGGCCGTCGCCGGCGGCGAACACCTTGGGGACGCGGGTCGCGTACTCCGCGTCCGTGCGGATATTGCCGCGGGCGTCGAGTTCGACGCCCAATTGCCGGACAATGCCGTCCGGCTCCGGCCCCAGGAAACCCAGGGCCAGCAGGACAAGGTCCGCCCGCCATTCCCGCTCGGTGCCCGGCCGCTCGACCAATCGCGGCGGCCCGCCCGATGGAGATGGTTCGAAGCCGACCTCGACGGTCTTCAGACCGGTCAGCCGTCCGTCCCGCCCCAGAAATTCCGTTGTGGAGATGGAGAAGAAGCGTTCGCCGCCCTCCTCGTGCGAGGTGCTCGTGCGCAGCCGCATCGGATAGTACGGCCACGGCTGGTTCGGCGGGCGGCCGAGGGGCGGCTTGGGGAAAAGTTCGAAGTTCACGACCGACCGCGCGCCCTGCCGGTGCGATGTCCCGATGCAGTCGCTGCCCGTATCGCCTCCGCCGATGACGATGACGTCCTTGCCTGCCGCCGAGATCGGAACGGAAATGCGATCGCCCGCCACGAGGCGGTTCTGCTGCGGAAGGAAATCCATCGCGAAATGGATGCCGGCCAGCTCCCGCCCCGGAATCGGAAGGTCGCGCGGGCGCGTGGCGCCAATCGCCAGCACGATCGCGTCATATTCGCGCAACAGTTGTTCGCCCGCGAGGGTCTCGCCGACGCGCACGCCCGGCTGGAATCGGATGCCTTCCGCCTCCATCACGGCCAGCCGGCGGTCGAGCACGGATTTCTCCATCTTGAAATCCGGGATGCCATAGCGCAACAGGCCGCCGATACGGTCGGCGCGCTCGAAAACGACGACCTCGTGGCCGGCCCGATTCAACTGTTGCGCGCAGGCCAGACCGGCGGGACCGGAGCCGACGACGGCCACCTTGCGTCCCGTGCGGCTGGCGGGCGGTTCGGCGGCAATCCAGCCCTCGGCGAAGGCGCGCTCGACAATCTCCTTCTCGATCTGCTCGATCGTGACCGGCGGCTCGTTGATGCCGAGAACGCAGGCCTCCTCGCACGGCGCGGGGCAAAGCCGCCCCGTGAACTCCGGGAAATTGTTGGTCGCATGGAGACGGCGCGAGGCCGCCCGCCATTCGCCGCGATAGACGAGATCGTTGAAGTCCGGGATGATGTTGCCCAGCGGACAGCCGGCATGGCAGAACGGCACGCCGCAATCCATGCACCGCGCGGCCTGGCGTCGCAACCGATCTTCCGGAAACGGCTCTACAAACTCCGAAAAATGACGAACGCGCTCCGCCGGCGGCCGCTTGGGCGGCAGCTCCCGCGTGTATTCCTTGAAACCGGTCGGTTTGCCCATCGAACCTTCCGCGCGACGCATTTGTGGCGGACGCGGTCAAAATTGTGGAGCGACTTCCGTGCCAAACGTGATAGAATCGGTTATCTATCTTTCCGACAAATACTTACACTCGTAGAAATGCGGGGGACGCCGACAGTTTCGTCGTCCGCACTCCCTGGGACAAGACAATCGTGTCGCGACGTGCCCGGAGTCAAAGAAAACCGACACGCCGCCGGCGCGTTCGGGGCAAGTATCGTTTCGGACGGCGCGCCGAACCGAGGGCCGGGTCAACCGGCGAACACCTTGCGGCCGGCGAGCGCGGCGGCGAGGCGGGCGACGTTCGCGCCGTGGTGCCGGGCGGCCTCCAGGCGCTCGTCCGCCAGCCCCGTCTGCTCCATGTTCTCGCCCATGGAGCGGCCGTACGGACCCCACTGCGTGCCGCCCCGGGCATAACCGGGCGTGTTCTTCGGTAGCGGCGCCAGCACCATGCCGAGCTCCGCGAAGTTGCTGAGCAGGGCCAGCAGCGTCAGTTCGTTGCCGCCCCCGCCATTCCCGAAGCCGCTGCCGGTCGCGAACACGGCGCCGACCTTGCCGACCATCGCGTCCTTCATCCACATCGCGCTGCAGGTCTGGTCAATGAACTTCTTCACGCGCCAGTCCGGGCTTCCCATGTGCACGGGCGTGCCGAGGATGACCGCATCGCTGCCGGTCAAATCCTCGGCGGCCACTTCCTCGACATTCTTGACGGTCACCTGCGTCCCGGCCACGCCGCGCGCGCCTTCGGCCACCGCGTCGGCCGCCTTCTTCGTGCTGCCCCAGTCCGTCGCATACGCGATCAATACCTTTGCCATGCTGCATCTCCCGTTCCCGTTCAGGGCAATCACTATACCGCCGGGGCCGGCGCTTTCCAGTTGAAGGCCGAACGGACTTCCTCGTTGTTTGTCGCGGGTGGCGGCTCGCGTCGCACTCGGCCCGTAACCTACGGGAAACCGCAGTAGGCGCCGTCCTCCGCGACCTTCGGCGGAAACACCCGGAACCGGCATTCCAGGTCCCCGTTGAAGAGCGAGCGGGTCAACCTCGGCCGACGCGGCAGGGGTCGCATGAAGCCCGGCCCGCCATACAGCACGGCGATCGTGTCGCGCGGCCTTCGGCGGAACAATTCCGCCAGCCGGTCGTGGAGCTCCGCGTCCGCAGCCAGTCGGCGGTCATAGGGCGGATTGGTGACGATGAAACCCGGCCATTCGAAGGGCGGCAGCGTCTCGATCGAACCGGAATGGAAGCGCAACCGCACGCCGGCCCGCCGCGCGTTGGCCTCGGCGCGCCGCAGCGCCTCCGGGTCCACGTCTCCGGCGATGATTTCGACCGACGGCGCCGCGTGGGCCGCCGCGGCCGCCTCCGCGCGCAGCGCCGCCATCCGGCGGCGGGAACTCTCGTCGTGGCTCGCCCAGCGCTCGAATCCGAAGCGGTCGCGCAAGCGGCCCGGCGCGATGCCTGCGGCCCACAGCGCGGCCTCGATGGGAATCGTGCCGGAGCCGCACATCGGGTCGGCCAGCGGCGCGCGGCGGTCCCATCCGGACAACCGCAGCAGGGCCGCCGCCAGCGTCTCCTTCAACGGCGCCGGGCCGCCGTCGAGGCGATAGCCCCTCCGGTGCAGCGGCGCCCCGGCCAGGTCGAGGGCCACCGTGGCCCGGTCGTTGGCCAGGCGAACGAACACGGCCACGTCCGGATCCTCGCGATTCACGGCCGGCCGCGCGCCGTAGCGCGCGCGCAGTTGATCCACGATGGCGTCCTTGACGCGCAGCGCGATATAGCCGCTGTGCGTCAGGCGCGAGGAACGGCAGACCGCCCGCACCG
>Ga0129299_1002963_pt1 | contig 11164 bp, 8 predicted proteins | sample ConPoolayeCmetaG_FD_94477 | JGI IMG/M metagenome (GOLD analysis project Ga0129299, IMG submission 94477) | Hot spring microbial mat communities from California, USA to study Microbial Dark Matter (Phase II) - Cone Pool mat layer C metaG ... | reverse complement strand
GTCTCGACAACCGCTTCGCCAGGCCGGGCAGCAGGCGATTCCTGCGGCGACAAAGGCTGCGGCGGGCAGCTCGGCGGGCTCTCGGCCGGGGCGGAGGCCTCCCGCTCCTGGGGGGCGCCCGGCGTGCTTCGCCACCATCGGGGAAGCGGCAACCCGCCGCCGGGACGCGTCTCCTGCCGGTTCCGGATCACCTCGAACAGCGCCGGTGCGTACTTGGATTTCGGCATGACCTCGATCCTCCGGGCCTGCAGCGCGTACCCATGCTTCCGGGCGGGTCTGCCCCGCCCGGCCGCGCCGGCCATGCTGCGGTGGGTGCCCCACGGTCGCGCCTGGAAGCCGATAGAATACCCTTTCCGGCCCGGTGGATCAAGCCGGACGACGCCGGGCTCCGGCAGGCGGTCGCAGGCTCAAGTGATGCGCCCGCAATGACTTAAGTGCCGGACGGACGGGCCGCGGATGCCGGTCAGACCCGGTACTCCGGCGGGATACCCCACGGCGAGCGGTATTCGGGAAACATCAGCGCCCTGGCCTGGCGATCATCCGGGATCGTCTCGCCGGCCGCGTCGAAGGCCACCGAACGCCCCAGCCGCAGCGACAGCATCGACAGATTGATGGCCACGTCGATCCGGTAGTGGTATCCGACATGGCAGCTCGGCGGCCTGCGCGTGCGGATGCCGTCCAGCCATTCGCGGTGGTGGCCCGGCGATTCCGGCACGACGCGCGGCACCGCCTCGGCGTCGGCCTCCTTCATCCGGCCGGCCTCCGGCACGATCCTGAGCACGTCGTAGTCGGCGATGATCGTCCCGTTGACGCCCTGGAAGTAGATCCCGCGGCGCCGGTGCCGGCCCGGTCCGCCCTGCAGGTCGAAGCCGAAGCTGTTGATCAGCGAGGTCGTCCAGACCAGCGTGAACTCCGGGAACTGCCAGACCGCCTCGTGGAAGTCGTAGGCGTCGCCGCAGTCGCGGATCAGATAACGCCCGCCGGAGCTGAAGGCCGACGACGGCATGCCCAGCTCCAGCGCCCAGAACGGCAGATCCACCAGGTGCGGGGCCATGCCCGGCGTCCAGCCGCCGCTGTAGGCCATGAACGAGGTGTGGTGATAGGAGTCTTTCGCCAGCAGAGGATGGTAGGCGCGGGCCGGCCCGGGCCCCAGCCACATGTCCCAGTCCAGCCCCGCCGGCGGCTCGCCGTCGGGCTCCATGCCGATGCCCTCGGGGCCCTGGTTGAGCACGTGAAAGGTGCGGGCCACGGCGATCCTGCCCATCACGCCCGAACGCACGATGTCCACGATCCGGCGGTAGTTCTCCGTAGCATGGATCTGCGTGCCGATCTGGGTGATGCAGCCGTGCCGGCGGACCGCCCGGTGCACGGCGAGCGCCTCGCCGACGCTCAGGGTCATGGGCTTCTCCAGGTAGAAGTCCTTGCCCGCCCGGGCGGCGTCGATGGCCATGATCGCGTGCCAGTGCGGCGGCGTGGCGATCAGCACCGCGTCTATATCTCCGCGGGCCAGCACGTCGCGGTAGTCGTGGTATCCCGAAGCCTGAGGCCCGCATCTGGCCAGCGTGCTGTCGCGGCGCTCCTTCCAGACGTCGCAGACCGCCACCACCGCGGCGTCCGGCTGCTGCAGGAGCTGCTCGAGGTTCCAGTTGCCCTGCCCGCCGGCGCCGATCAGCCCGACCTGGATGCGGTCGTTGGGGCCGATGCGGCGCGGACCGCGGGCCGCGGCCGGCCGGCCGGGACCGGAACAGCCGGCGGCGCCGACCACCGCGCCGGCCGCTCCGGCGGCGGCTGCACGGGCCAGAAAACGTCTGCGGGAGAACGATGCGGACGGATGCATGGGTGAACCTCCAATAAAAGCCGTCAATCCTGCGCCCGGCCGCGAATGCCGCGATGGGGGCGTTCAGAAGGGCAGAACCCATCGATCGGCGACACCGCGACGCCGGGCCCGCGGGACGAACCGGACGGGCGACCGCCAGCTCAGCAACGGCGCAAAGCCGCGAAACGCCGGAGGATGTCCTCCCGGTCGTCGATCCGCTCGACCTCGAAGCCGGTGGCCTCGGCCAGGCGCCGCACATCCTCCCGCGAATAGGCGTATCCGCTGGTCACGTGTCGGTCGGCGGCCCGGTCGACGCATCGCGGCCGGTAGTCCGGATCCGGGCTGGCGTAGAAGTCCGCCCACACCCGCCCCCCGTCGGCCAGCAGCAGCCGGGCAAGACGCAGGACCCACGCGGCGTTGGCTTCGTTCTGGTGAATGAAGAAGAAGCGCCCGACCATGACGTCATACTGTCCTGCATGGCAGGCGATGAGATCGGCCTCCTCGAGGCTCAGATACGTGCAGTTCGGCGGCGAAACGCCGCGGGCGATCCGCACCGCCAGCGGCGACTGGTCGATGCCCAGGTACTTCCGGACAATCAGGCCCAGCTGCTTGCCGAGCAGCCCGGGGCCGCACCCGATCTCCAGCACGTTCCGCCCGACCAGCTCGTCGCCCGGCACCCAGATCCACAGCGGCAGCTGGTCGGAGCACAACTGCAGAGCGTACACCTCGGCGGGCGTCCTGCCCCGGATGTCGGCCACCAGCCGGATCTCGCTGTAATGGTAGAAGTACAGCGGGCCGTACCACTGCCGGAAGTCCTGCAGCCACTGGCGATCCCACTCCTCGGGCCTCAGCAGTTCCGGCGCGATGAAGTCCAGGTGAGCATGCGATTCGGTCACGACGCCTCCTGTGGCCGGTCCGTCGAGAGCCTCCGCGAGACCTCGGCCGCCGGCCCCGATCACACCGTAACGGCAACGCGCCGGCCGCTCAAGCCGGCCGCTCAAACAGGCCGCGGACCCGCGGCGACTCCCAGCCGCGGATGGCTGCGGATGACGCGGCCCGGACATGCTTCACCAGACCGGTTCAACGCCACTCGATGACCAGCTCCGCCGGCCGTCCCCGGCCACTGCCCGGCGGCGGCAGAACGAACTCGACGCGGGCGTACGGCCAGGCCAGCGGCAGCGTGCCGGCCGTCAGCGTGCCGGCCGGGTCGCGGTACAGCTCGCGCTCCGGCGGCTGAGCGAAGCTCACCGGCGTGCCGTCGGACCAGGCCACCGCCGAGATCTGCCGGCCCAGGAGGATCATCTCGGCCTCGCCGGCCATTCCGCCCGGCAGGGTGATCCTTGCCGTGGTGCTCGAGGGCTCGGCGATCAGCCCCGCGAAGACCCACCGCCCGCGCCTGCGGTCGCGCCCGCAGCAGGTCAGGCGGATGTTCTCGCCGGCGGCAAAGTCGTCGGCACCGACACGCCGGGCCAGGGCCTGCAGCAGACGCGGAAAGTCGCGCCGGAAGAAGGCGATGTTTTCGATGCGTCCTCCCGCCGGCCGGCCGGTCCAGAGATCCACCAGCGGGACCGGCTCGGTGCAGACCAGCAGCCCGCCGGCGCCCCGGTGAATCGCGGCCAGCACCCAGCGGCCCCGCCCGTCCGACAGGACCGGCGTCCACCGGCCCGGCGTCGACTCGGGCGTCTGAAAGGAAAACCCCCAGACGCAGCCGGCCGGATCGGGCGCCGGCCCGTCCATCCCGAGCCACTCGGTACCCCGCGGATCCACGCCGTACCCGCCGGCCGTGGCCACCTCGACCACCGACTCCCCCAGGACGGTGCCGGACGCCAGTCCGCCCAGCCATTCCGCGGCCACCCCGCGGTCTCCCCGCTGAACGACGCCCCGGTCGTCCAGCCGGTCCAGGAAACAGCCCGGACCGCAGGTCACCAGCCAGCCGCCGGCCTCGATCCATGCCGCCAGCCGCCTGAGCACCTCGTCGGGCACCACCGTGTACGAGGTGTTCGGCACGATCAGAACCCGCAGGGTTTCCAGCCGGCCTTCGAGGATCATCTGCTCGTCGATGATGTCCGGGCAGCCCAGCGCCGGCGCCCAGGCCGCCAGGTGAAAATGCCCGCTGAGCAGGTCGTCGTAGACGTTGCGCACGTCGTGATTGCCGTATGCCGGGGCGCGCAGCATGGCGGTGAAGGCCGACTGCAGAAACGCCACCCGGCCCGGCGGGCGCTGCAGGCTCCAGGCGCCCAGCACCCGGCCGATGTCGCGCAGCTGAGCCGGCGCGTCGCCCGGCGACCAAGCCGCGGCAAGGGATCCGGACGACGGCGTCGCAGCGTCGGCGGAAATCCCGGAAGGCATCGCAACGGCCGAGGCCGGCGGACCGGAGAAGCCCAGCACGTCGCATCCGCCCAGCAGCGCGATCAACCCCATCTTGCGGACTTCCAGCAACCCGCTGCGCCAGGGCTCGTTGAAGGCGGCCAGCGCGGCGACGCCGTAGAACCGTCGGGCCGAGTCCACGTAACGCACGTCGGCCAGCGTGTGGGCCCCGTCGAGGATCGCGAAGGAAAGCCCCGGGCCGCGCATGGCGGACAACAGGCGACCGACAAAGGGCCCGCCGGCCGACTCCGCATAACCCGACGGAAGGCGGATGCCCAGCGGGCGTTCGGTCTGACTCCTGGCCAGCGACACCAGCTCGCAGGCGAACGTCGTCAGACGCTCGTCCCGCCACCGGCAGAACGCCGACCACGCCCCCCGCCCGTCGATCGCCGGTTCGGACGGCTCGCGCAGCGGCCGGGGCGGGACGAGGTTTTCCCAGGATTCCACCGCGATTCCCCAGGCGGCACGCAGCGCCGCCGGATCGTCGTTCCAGAATGCCCGGCAGAAACCTCGAAAAGCGGCCACACCCTGCCCGTCGTAGCCGGAAAACAGCGGCCGCAGCGGTCCGGCCGAGGGGTGCTCGATGCGTCCTTCGCCGGCCCCGATCCCCAGCCAGAAACCGCGGATGTCCGCCCCGGAAGCCTCGGCCATGCCGACGGCGGCCGCGACCTGTCGCCGGCATGCCTCGATCAGCACGGGGTCATGGATGTTGATCGGCCCGGCGGCCGTGGAACCGTCCTCGAACGCCACCGGCTCGGGGGACAGCTGTTCGTGGTCCAGGGCACTGCCCGCCCAGCCGAGCAGCACGGGAATCTGACGCCCGACCAGCGGCTCAAGAGCCAGGCGTGCGGCGGCGTAAGTCGGTTCGCCCCCGCCGGCGGGCCCCGCGGGGTCCGGCGGAGGCAGCCTCAAGGCGACGGCTGCTCCGAGCGCCCGGGCGACCGCCAGGTCGTTCTCCTGCCCGGCGCCGCCGGATGCGAAGGTCAGCACCAGCGGCGGAAAGGCCACCGGCGGGAAGGCCGGCGTGTCCGGCGCGGGTGGTGTCTGGGCGGCAGCGGTCGCCAGAACCGCCGCCAGGAGGTTGGTTACGGGAATGCAGCCGGTCATGCCCGCCTCCCCGGGCGGCGGTTGCGGCCCGCAGACCAGGCCGCCGGCCCGCCGCTGCGCGCACGCCGGGCGTCGGCGCCCCCGGGCCGGTCAGTGCACCAGGCTGCGCGCGAAATCGCGGTACTCGGCCGCGAAACCCTCCAGATCCCCGGTGATGTAGCGGCCAAACAGGATCTCCCCGGGACTCATCCCCGCGGCCTCCGGCGAGGCGGCCTTCCATGCGCTGACCACCGCGGCGGTCCGGCCCGCGCCGGCGTCGGCCAGCAGGCGGGCGAAGGCGTCCCGGTAGGGCCGTTCCTCGCGCAGCATCAGCACCATCGACCAGACCTGGGCGTAGTAGCCCCGCACGGTCTGCCCGGTGCGCATGACCGCCTCGCCGGCGTTCATCCTCAGCAGCTCCGGCAGCGGAATCAGCCCGTTCTCCAGAATCAGCGCCTCCCGCAGGCTGTTGCGGCGCAGCAGGTTCCGCCGCGGGGTGAAGACCGGCACGTCGCCGTCGAGGTCGAAGGCCTCCCACTGCGTCGCCATGCCCTCGTCGAGCCAGGGCGGCAGCGGCGCCGGGCAGTTCCGGGCGACATACTGGTGCCACCCCTCGTGGGCCATCAGCGACAGGGTCTTGTCCCTCCCGATGTCCCAGAGGACCGCCGTGGCCGAGGGGGCGTCCATGTAGCCCCCGGACTGGATGTGCAGATAGACATGGGCCTGGGCCGGCACGAAGGCCCGGGTGAACGCCGCCCACTGGGGACGGTCGCGGAACACATAGATGTCCAGCGGGGGGCCCCCGTCCCGCTCGCAGGGCATCGCCCGGCGATAGGCGGCGTGACAGGTCTCCATGAAGGCCGGCAGGTAGTCGCACAGCAGCTCGTCGGCGCTGGTCACGCGGATGTCGTAGTGGTCGGTCCGCAGCCGGACGCCCGAGACGCCCGCCGCCGGACGCCACTCCTCCCGCTGGAGCCGGAAGTCCGGGGCCGTCGCCGGGCCCGCGCATCCCCAGAACACCGGCAGAAGCAGCAGCCCCGCCCCGCCCGGGTTCAAACCCCATCGCGACATATCAGTGTTCTCCGGACGTCCGGGCACGCCGCCGGGCCGGCCCCCGGACGCGCCTTGAACCGGCCAGGGGGATCTGATACCGTGAGCCGCTCGGTTTTTCCAGCTTTCCGCGGCCGGCGGCACGGGCCCGGCCGCCCGGCGGGTCCCCGATCAAGGAGCAGACGACGTGTTGAACATCGCGGTCATCGGCGGTGACGGCACCGGCCCGGAGGTCGTGCGCGAAGGCCTCAAGGTCCTCAAGGCGGTTGCCGGCCTGGAAGGCTTCCAGTACGCGACCACCGATTTCGACTTCAGCGGCAAGGCCTACCTGGCCCGCGGCGGAGACCCCGGCCGCCAGAACATTCCCATCGTCACCGATGAACAGATCGCCCAGCTGCGCCGCTTCGATGCCATCTACCTCGGCGCCGTCGGCGACCCCGACATCGCACCGGGAGTGCTGGAACTCGGCCTGCTGCTGCGCCTGCGGTTCGAACTCGACCAGTACATCAACCTCCGGCCGGTCAGGCTCTACCCCGGCGTCGAGACGCCCCTGCGCGACAAGGGGCCCGAGCACATCAACTTCGACGTGATCCGCGAGAACACCGAGGACCTGTACTTCGGCGGCGGCGGATTCCTGCGCAAGAACACCCCCCACGAGGTCGCCACCCAGGAGATGATCGCCACCCGCTTCGGCGTCGAACGATGCCTGCGCTGGGCCTTCGAGTTCTGCCGGAAGAAGAACGCCAAGAAGATGCTGACCCTGGTCGCCAAACGCAACGTGCTGACCTACGCCCACGACCTGTGGTGGCGGGCGTTCAACGAGATCGGCGACGCCGACTACCCCGACATCCGGCGCGACTACAACCACGTCGACGCCTGCTGCATGTGGTTCGTCAAGAACCCGGAGTTCTACGACACCATCGTCGTGCCCAACATGTTCGGAGACATCATCACCGACTTAGGGGCCATGATCCAGGGCGGCATGGGCGTCGCCGCCGGCGGAAACATCAACCCCGCGGGCGTCAGCATGTTCGAGCCCATCGGAGGCAGCGCCCCCAAGTACACCGGACAGAACGTGATCAACCCGATCGCGGCCATCGCCGCCCTGGCCATGCTCCTGCGCGTCGTCGGGGCCCAGAAGGGCGATGCCCGCGTCGAAAAGGCCGGCCACCGCGTCGAGGCCGCCATCGCCGCCACCTGCCCGAGAATGAAGTCCCAGTCCGCAGGCCGCATGGGCTTTTCCACCCAGCAGGTCGGCGACCTGGTCTGCTCGGCCCTGTGATCGACCGGGTCCGCCGATCCCGGCCGGACGCCGGCCGGTGGCCCGCGGGCGAATGGCGGTGGCCCGCATGCCAATGGCGACCTGTGGCCGGAAGTCACGCCTTCAGGAGACCGGCCTTCCGGGCGTAGGCGAATACGCCGCCGGCCTCGATGATCGGGGCGACATCGCCCAGGGGCTTCAGGGCGAAAGCCTGGCCGGTGCGCAGGTTGGTCAGCCGACAGGCCTGCGGATCGATCTCCACCTCGTCGCCAGTGCGGTGGCTCTCCACCAGCCGGTCCACCGACTCGAAGGGCACCAGATAGCCGCCGTTGACCGAGTTGCGGAAGAAGATGCGGGCGTAGAACTCGGCCACCACCGCCTGAACTCCGGCCTCGGCCAGGGCCAGAGGGGCGTGCTCGCGCGAGCTTCCGCATCCGAAGTTCCTGCCGGCAATGATGATACGGTAGTCGCTGCGCGTGTTGGCCGGGTCGGACTGGTCTACGAAAGGTATCCGGCCGTCCGGCAACCCGGCCTGCAGGGGCGGGACGCCGCATAAAGCATGCCTGCCGAAGAGTTTGCGCTCTTCCGGTATGGCCGGGTTGTAGGTCAGAAAGTTCGCCGGGATGATCTGGTCGGTATCGACGTCGTCCCCCAGTACGTAGACCCGCCCGCCGATGCGGTCCTGCATGTCGGTATCCTCGAGCCCAGGTGGGAGCCGTCGCGCCCGATCAAACCTCCCGTCCGGCTGGCCGTCTCCCTGTCTGGAAAGAGGGCATTATACGACCGTCACCGGGTCCCACCAATGGCCGGAGGCGGGGCTGATGATGGCCGGCGGCGGGATTGACCCGGGCGGAGTCCGACCGATCGAGTTGGCGGAAAAAACCTTCGTCGGACGTCCGTGGAGCGGTTATACTGGAGCGGTCGCGGGGTCCGGGGGTTGCCCCGGAAGTCAGCCTGTCGGTTGTAAAGTTGTGCTGCCGGAACCGCTTGAGGCTCAGCCGGGCAAGCTTTGAGGCGCCGGCCTTTGCCGGCGGCCCCTGCCGGCAGACGGATCACCTGCGCGGTCCGACCGGGATGGAGGTCTGGTCCGCCGGAGCGGACGGTGGAGGAGGCAAGCTTGCGGGTCGTCGGTCGGGGACAGACAGCCGCCCGGTGTGCGCACAGCCTGCTTGGGCCGGTGGCGGCGGTCGCGTGGGCCCTGTCGCTGAGCGCCGCGACCGCGCAGGCCGGGCCTGTCTGGGGGGCTTCTCAGCAACTCATCCAGCCGGACGGCGCCCGGGTGCCGGTGCGGATCTGGGGCGACGAGTTCTACCACGTCGTGGAGTCGCCGGACGGCTACACCCTGGTGCGGGACCCGCTGACCGGCGTGATCTGCTACGCCGGCCTGTCGGAGGACGGGACGAAACTGGTTTCCACCGGGCTGCGCTTTGAGCCGGGCGGGGCGGCACCGCCGGGCATCGCCCCGCACCTGCGGATCAAGCCGCAGGCGGCGGCGGTCGAGATCCTGGCGGCACGGCGCGAGCACGACCTGCAGCTGGAGAAGGACCGTCCACCGCTGGCCGGAGGCGTGGTCACCGCCCTGCCGACCACCGGCCAGGTCCGGGGCATCTGCCTGATCGTGGATTTCTCCGACGAACCGGCGGTGATCCCTCCCGAGGAGATCGACCGCTTCTGCAACCTGCCGGGCTACAGCGGCTTCGGCAACAACGGGTCGGTGCGGGACTACTTCCGCGACGTCTCCCAGGATCTGCTGACCTACACCAATGACGTGCCGGCGGCCTATCACCGGGCCTCGCGGCCCAAGACCTACTACACCAACCCGTCGGTTCCCTACGGCACGCGGGCCGTCGAGCTGGTGACCGAGGCGATTGAGGCCCTGGACGCCGCGGGCCTGGACTTCAGCCTGTACGACAGCAACGGCGACGGCGCGGTCGATGCGGTCAACTGCCTTTATGCCGGACCGCCCAACAGCGCCTGGAGCAAGGGCCTGTGGCCCCATGCCGGAAGCCTGAGCCTGCAGAAGGACGGCGTCTGGATCTATCGCTACCAGATCAGCGATACCGGCGGCGGCCTGAAGCTGGCCACCTTCTGCCACGAGAACGGGCACATGCTCTGCGGCTGGCCGGACCTCTACGACTACGGGTTCGATTCCTGGGGCGCGGGGCGGTACTGCATCATGTCCTATCCCACCTCGGACCAGAACCCGCAGGAGCCGTGCGCTTATCTGAAGCTCAAGGCCGGCTGGGCGGCGATCACCGATCTGTCCGGGCCGACGATACGGTTCACCGTCCCGAACGCCTCGACCAACGTCTGCTTTCGTTACCGCCGGCCGGGCCGATCCAACGAGTACTATCTGATCGAAAACCGCCAGAAGACCGGCCGCGACGCTCAGCTGCCCGACGCGGGGCTGGCGATCTGGCACATCGACACTTTCGGCAGCAACAACTGGCAGCACCGGACGCTCGACTACCACTACGAGGCCACGCTGGTCCAGGCCGACGGGCGCTGGGATCTGGAGACCAACGTCAACTCCGGCGACTCGACCGATCTTTACGCCGCCCCGACCCACACCGCCTGCACGCCCCTGACCTCGCCCGACACCCACTGGTGGGACGGAGTCGCCTCGGGCCTGTACATCCGCAACATCGGGCCGTCGGGTGAGACCATGGTCTTCGACTTCGGCCCGCCGACGGACTGCAACGGCAACGGCGTGCCCGACGACGCCGATATCGGGTCCGGCACCAGCGCCGACTGCAACAGCAACGGTCGGCCCGACGAGTGCGACATCGCCGGGGCCTTCAGCCCCGACTGCGACGGCAACGGCGTGCCCGACGAGTGCCAGAGCGCGGATTCCGACGGCGACGGCCGCATCGACCCATGCGACAACTGCCCGGCGACCTGGAACCCCGGCCAGGAGGACCTCGACGGCGACGGGGTCGGCGACGCCTGCGACGGGGATGACGACGACGACGGCGTCGGGGACCTCCAGGACAACTGCCCGCGCACCCCCAACCCCGGTCAGACCGACGGCGACGGCGACGCCGTGGGCGACGCCTGCGACGCCTGCCCGGACACCGTGCCCGGGGCTCCGGTCGGCCCGGACGGCTGCCCGCCGGGGTTCGTCTGTGACCGCGACCGCGACGGCGACATCGATCAGGTCGACTACGGCCGCCTGCAGAACTGCATCACCGGCTCCTATTACCCGCAGTACGACCCGGCCTGCGTCTGGGCCCGGCTGGACGGCGACGGTGACGTGGACAGTGCCGATGTGGCGATCTTCCTGCGCTGCTTGGGCGGCCCGAACGTGCCCTTGAATCCCACCTGCCTGGGCGGCGGGGGCTGATCGCCCGCCGGACCGCGTTCCCGTCCGTAACCCATGATTCCGACCGCAAGCCGGCCCCGCCCCCCTGGGCGGGTCCTGTACGCCAGAACCAGCGGTGGTGCCCCGGCCGCCATCGGGCAGAGGAACCCGGCCGACGGCATGGCCCCGCTGCGGCGACGGCACGCCTGGCGGATTGGCCCAGCCGGCTCCGGGCTTGGCCGGGGAGCCTGAGGGCTTCTGTTCCTGCTGAGCAGGGGGGACG
>Ga0129299_1002961_pt1 | contig 11168 bp, 5 predicted proteins | sample ConPoolayeCmetaG_FD_94477 | JGI IMG/M metagenome (GOLD analysis project Ga0129299, IMG submission 94477) | Hot spring microbial mat communities from California, USA to study Microbial Dark Matter (Phase II) - Cone Pool mat layer C metaG ... | reverse complement strand
CTCCAAAGGCAATCCGCGCGTCAACGACCCGCGCACCACTCCGCGCGGCATACCCAATGGCAGCGGCGTCTATGCTGACATCGGCGCGTGTGAATTTGTGGATGACGCTCCTTCGCCAATTGATTTGATCGCGCAGAATGTTTCCGGCGACACGATCGTGACAGCGGGCATGCAGGCGGTGGTGAGCTGGGAAGTGGCCAACATCGGCAGCATGGCGGCGTCCGGGCAGTGGTATGACGCCGTGTATCTTGCGCCGGTGAACGCAGGGGCGTGGGACACGCCGGCGCTGGCAGGAGAAGTAATGTCGAGCGGAGTGAGTGCGCCGAATGCGCCGCTGGCGCGCAGCGCGGTCGTGCGCGTCCCCGGCGGCACCGAAGGCCAATGGCGCTGGCAGGTGAACGTCAACGCGCGCGGCACCGTGTTTGAAGGCCGTAATCGCAACAACAACACTGGCGGCGCTCAGACGCAATCCGCTCTGGCAGTTCCGTTGCTGCAGAACGAGACAGCCGTCACGAGCGCGTATGCGGCGGTGGGCGCAGCAGCGTGGTACAAGATACTGTTGGCGCCTACACAGAGTGTCCTGGTTACGCTCGACTCCGCGGCGGCCAGCGGCAATTGCTGGCTGGCAGCCGGCTATAACAGCATGCCAACAGCCACCAACTATCACGTGCGCAGCAGCGCGTTCAACAGCCCGGATGCCCGCATCACCGTCTCGGCGGGCGCGGCGGCGCGCACGGCCTATCTGCGCATCATGCCAGAGGAACTGGCCGGCTCGCTCACGTACATTCTCCGCGCCGAGCCGTCGCGCTTTATGCTGGAGAGCATCGGGGTGACCAATGCCGGCAACCGCGGTATCGTCTCGATTCCATTCTCTGGCGCGGGGTTTGCAGCCGGAATGAGCGCCGCACTGCGGCCGGCGGCGGGCACCGATGTCGTCGCGCACACCGTGGCGCTTGCAGACGCCAGCTCCGCGCTGGCGGTCTTCGATTTGACGGGCGTGCCGCCCGGCATGTATGGGTTTGCCGCGCAGTTGGACGGCACGGAAGAGCTGCTCCCCAATGCCCTCCGCATTGTGGCCGGCACGGGCGGGCGCCTTGAAACCCGCATCATCGTTCCCGCCAATGTGCGCGATGGCCGGCCGTTCACCGGCTATCTCGAATACTGGAACGCCGGTGATGCCGACCTTGCCGCGCCGCTTCTCACGGTGCAAGGCATGTCATCCGGCATCACCGTGTGGGATATGAACGCCGCGTCGAACACCGCAGCGGGCGTCAGCTGGCTGGGCGTGGCGCAGGACAGCCCCTTGCCTTCCGTGCTAGGCATTGGCCCGCATTACACCATTCCGTTCCGTGCTGCCGCAGCGGGCGTGTCGTACGCGCCGTTCAGTGTCTTCATTGTTCAAACGAACGATGCGACGGTTATGGACTACAGCGGGCTTGAAGAGGTCATTGGCGGGCCGGAGCCGCATCCGTTGTGGTCAAACTCGTGGCAGCGTTTCATCACAGATGCCGGCGCGCTGCGGGGTGGGTATGTCGCGGCGCTGGGCCGCGCGGTGAACCGTGCCAAGCGCTTCGGACTCAGCTTGATCGCGGAGCGTGACATCTTGTCGTTCATCGTGCGCGAAGGTTACGAGGCCGTGCAACATGCTGCCGTGGGCGGCCTGGTGTGCTTTGAAACCACCAATCAGCCGCTGCCGGAAGTGATTGTGCGCCTGGCATCAACTGACATCTCCGCGGGGGTCGCCACGCAAGTGTTCCAAACAGCCACTTGGTACGACGGCACGTTCGGCGTGCGCGGCGTGGCGCCCGGCACTTACACGCTGGCGGTTGAAGGCTATCTGCCCAGCCCCGCGCGCACCATCACGCTCATTGATCCTGACACAGCGCCGCTGCGCGATCTTGTGATTGTCGTCAGCGCGCAGATGGCCAGCGTGCGCGGCTATGTGCGCGACGGCTCAGCGGGCGCGGGAGTGGCTCATGCAGTAGTGACAGCCGAAGCGCTCGACACGCTGGATGTGTATTCCGCCATCACAGACGCCGACGGTTATTACCAGATCAAGAATTTGCCGCCGGGCATGTACATGCTGACGGCGGTGGCGCCCGGCTGGCCGCCGTGCAACGCGGTGCATGTGACGCTTGCGGCAGGCCAGGGTGTGCTGCAATCGTTTGCACTGACACGGGGCGGCGCCGTCACCGGGCGCGTCTACGCCCCGGGCGGCACGGCGGTGGCCGGCGCGCGTGTCGCGGTTGATGCAGCCAGCCAAGCCGGCAGTCTCGCCGCCACCAGCGATGCAACAGGCGCGTTCACATGCGAAGGTCTCCCCCCCGGCCGCTACACGCTGCGCGCGAGCGCGGCGGGGTACGGCGCATCGCTGCCAGTTGAAATTACCATGCCGGCTTCCCTCACCACGCAAACTACCTCGCTCTGGCTCTTGGCCGCCGGCCGCATTACCGGCTTTGTCCGCGATGCCGACACGCTGGCACCTCTCGCCGGTGTGTTTGTCGGTTCCGATGCCTATCCGCCCCTTGACGATATCGTGTACACGGCGGCCGACGGGTCATTTACGCTCAACAATTTGGCGGCCGGTATCTACACCTTGACCGCGGTTACGAACAACTACATGCTGACGGACGTCATAGTGACGAACACCGGCATGGCCACGCCGCCGGTAACAATTCTAATGGGCAAGGCCGGGAGCGTGTCCGGCGTCGTGCGGCGTAACGGCCAGCCCGCAGGCGGCGCGGCCGTCATGCTGCGCGCGCCGGGCGGCCAGTTCCGCGCGCTCACCGCTGGTGATGACGGTGCGTATGGCGTGCGCAATCTGCCCACCGGTACATATCACATCGCCGCCGGCTCGCCGGGCGGGCCGCTGCAAGACTGGCACACTTTCACCGTCGCGCCAGCCCAGCGTGATTGGGCAATTGATCTCGCTATCAGCGCCGCGCGGCTGGCCGGCCGTGTCATGGCAGCCGATGGCACCACGCCGGTCTACAACGCTAGGGTCACGCTCGTCTCCGGCGCCGATGAAATCACGTCCACGCGCACAGACAGCGACGGCCGTTATGCCTTCGACGTCTATCAACCCGGCGCTTACACCCTGCTGGCCGACAGTTATACCATGCTGTTCTCTCCGCACAGTATAACCGTCACCGGCACGGAACAGCGCGCCGGCCTTGATTTTACCGCGCCGGGCAATGCGCTGCACATCGCGCTCACGCACAACGGCGCCCCGCCGCCGCCCGCGCTCGTTCAACTCCTCTACAGCGCTGATCCAACCTCCAACACCCTCACGCTGGCGGCCGCCGCCACCAACGGCCTGTGCGCCTTCTCCCATCTGCCCACCGGTCACTATGACATCATCGTCGTTGCGCCATCGTGCGCCTACAGTGTTGTCTCCTGCGCGGTCAGCACGGGCTCCAATGCCGTGCACGTGGCGCTGGATGCCGGGCGCCGCATCAGCGGCAGTGTGCGCATTGGCGCCCTCGGCCTGCCACATGTGCGCGTCTCGCTGGCCGATGCGCGCGGCGAATTCCTGCTCACCCGCACTGAAGCGGACGGCTCGTTTGCTTTCACCTCTGTGCCTACCGGCATCTTCACGCTCACAGCCCTGCCGTTCGACACCTACGCGCCGGTGGTCAGCAATGGACTTGATCTGCGTACGGCCAGCGCGCTTGCCGTTACGCTCAACGTGACGCCGCTGGCATCCAACGTCATCGCTGGACGTGTCACAACCACGGCGGGCGCGGCCGTGGCCGATGCGCTGCTGCGCCTGACATCGGCGGACGGGGTCGAATTCACCACCGCTTCGACGGGCAGTGATGGCACGTATGCCGGGCGCAGCTGGCCCGCCGGCACATTTGTGCTCACCGCCTCCCGCGACGGCCATCGCCCGGCGCGCCGCAATCTCACCATGCAGGCCGGCAGTTCTCAAACTGACATTGATCTTACGCTCTCCACGCCCCTCGCTGCGCCCGCTGCCCCCGGCACCAGCGTCACGCGCGCACCATACGCTGCCATGGGCATCTTCGACCGCCTGACGGACTATCTCTCAGGCGCTTCCTACCTGCAGCCCCCGCACAAGATCATCGGCCAGTTGAACATTCCCGATTATCGTGTCTTGTGGGCCGACGCGCAGCGCCGCGGCAGTGACACCTGCGACGGCGCGCGTGATGCATACTGGCGCTGCGCCAGCATGGATTGGCGCATGTGGCTCAAACAAAGTGACTGGGATCGCGCTTATAGCGCCGTGCGCGACGTTAATTACGCCAATGTCATGCTCGTCCTTAGCCGCAGCGGCCTCGTGACGGCCAAAGGCCTCAAGCTCCTCGCCAATATCGCCCAGTTTGCCGGCTACGATCCTGCCTCCATCCGCTTTGAATCGCCTGAACTGGGTGTCTTTCTTGACCTCAACGAGAAAGCCATCAATGAAGCGCTCTCGCTCATCAACAACAACATCAGCTTGGCGCGCTCCAAGTTGTTGAAAGGTGATTTCAAAGACCTTGGCGGCTATCTCAGTGTCATCCGCAATGCCATGTTTGTGATCGAAAAAGTTGGCGGCATACAACTTAAAAAGTGCAAGATACTCTACGAGCTTCTCTCCACGGCCAAGAGCATTGACGAGTATCTCGGCGATCTGAAAGACTTCGAAAACGACGCCGTGCGCGGCTATATGATCTATGACGAAGCCGGCCGCCAGTGGTTCAGTTACTATCACAGCTATCTGCAGGCCTACGCGGCGCTGCGCGCGGCCACCAGCGACTGCAAAGGCGGGCGCAAACCCCCGCCCCCGCCGCGCCCGCCCGTCCCGCCCGGCAACAACGGCGGCTCCGGCGGCAGCCGCGTCACCGGCAGCTATGACCCGAATGACAAATACACCACCGGCGCCGGCACGCGCAACTTTATCCGCGCTGACGAGACGATCTACTACACGATCTCCTATGAGAACATGCCGACGGCCAGCGCCCCCGCGCAGGTCGTGGTGGTCACCGACACCCTCAGTCCGTTGCTTGATATCGGTACACTGGCGCTCGGCCCGCTGAGCTTCAACAACACCGACGTGTCCGTGCCGGGCGGCATCAAGACCTTCAGCGGCTCCGCCAGCGTGGCAACGGATACCAATCCCGTGCGCATCACCGCGGCGCTTGATCTCGCGTCGCGCAGCATGCGCTGGGAGATGGCCTCGTATGACCCCAGCACGGGTGATCTGCCGGAAGACCCGTTCGCCGGCTTCCTGCCCCCCAATACCTCCAATCATATCGGCGAAGGCCAGGTGACGTTCACCATCAAACCCGTGCCCGGCCTGCCCACCGGCACCGTCATCAGCAACCGCGCCCGCATCGTCTTCGACGTCAACGCGCCGATTGACACGCCATGGGTTGTCAACACCATTGATGCGACGGCGCCAGCGAGCAGCGTTGCTCCACTGCCTGCCAGCAGCGGCTATCGCACCTTCACCGTCTCGTGGTCCGGCTCCGATGTGGGCTCTGGTGTCGCGTCGTATGACATCTATGTCAGCACTGACGGCGGCGCGTACATCTTGTGGCAAAATGCGGCTACCAACACTTCAGCGCTGTTCACCGGCGCGTATGGCCACACGTATGCCTTCTATTCCATCGCCCGCGACTTCGTCAATAATCAAGAAGCCACACCCGCCGCGCCTGATACCACCACCGCCATCGCGCTCCTGCCGCCCAGCGCCATCAACGCAAGCGACGGCGCCTACACCGGCCGTGTCGCCGTGGCATGGAACAGCATGTCCGATGCGCCGGCGCACACGGTGTACCGCGCCACAACGGACAACCCAGCCGCCGCCGCGCCCTTGGCTACCGTTTCCGCCGCGCACTATAACGACCTCGCCGTCGTCCCCGGTGTGCGCTACTATTACTGGGTGGCGGCCAATGACGGCACAAGTGATGGTGCGTTGAGCGCCGTCAGCGACCGCGGCTTCGCCGCACTCACTGCAACAGCCGTTTGGAAATACAAGGACGGCAAGAAAAACGACACCTTGGCGGGCAAGAACGTCGAGCCGAACTTCGTCCCCTTCTTCCTTGACGGCTGGCAGATCGGCATCGCGGGCATGAACGGTGAAGTGCTCTCGAATATCAGCGGCCCGTATGCGCTTTTCTCCAAGAGCTCGAAGAACACGAAATGGACGCGCAAACCTGCCGACAAGAAGAATCCTGACGCCCAGATCACGTATGCTCAGTCACCAAAAGCGGCAAAGTTGATCTACAAGTATTGGGGCCAGATGCCGCTGGGCATGATCGTTTACGTCGCGCCCAGCAACAGCGTGCCGGTCTTCACGCAGGCGTTTGGGTCAAACGCCGTGCAGGTGCTGCTGGTGCCCATGGACGCCGCGGACACCAGCGGCTGGATCCGCCTCGCGCCCACAGTAATCGAGCCGCCATTGCCTGCGCCGTGAGCCGCGGTGCGCGGCGCACACGACATACGCTTGACTGACATGGCCACGCCTGCCAGCTGCCAGCGCCGGCAACGCAGCTGCGCAGGCTTGGCTTGACGGGCGCGGCCAATTGGCAGTCAGCTCCGCCGCGCCTCGTTCACAAAACACCCTTGTACACGGCGGAGATGCCGACGCTTGTAAAGGGTGCGCAATGAGCGATTGCAGAATTAGGAAATGACTTTGACGTCTTTGGCGCACGGGCCTTTCGGCCCTTCGCCCACCACGTATTCGACCGTGGCGCCATCACTCAGCCGCTGCTTCCCCAGCGCGGAATGATGCACAAACAACTCCGTGCCATCTTCCTGTACGATGAAGCCGTAGCCTTTCTTGTGGCTGTACCATTTGACGGTGCCTTTTGCCATGGGTGTGTTGAGAGAGGTGTTAAGAGAGGTGCGGCCGCGGCACATGCGCCACAGCTCGCGGGTGATGTCGGTTCATATACAATACTGGTCGCGTTGTTCGCATGACACACAGGTTACGCACCAGGTGATGGCTGGCGGCGCCAAGCCGAACAGTCCCAGCCCAGCAGGCGCTCCAATTCGTCCAATTCGCGTGCAAAAATGCGTTGCAGCAACGCCCAGTCAGCCGGCGGCATCGGGTCATACTCGTGCGAAAATACAATTTCCTGTTTGCACGCTGGAAACGGATCAACCCCCAAAAAAGCACACACGCGTTGCAGCGTGCGCTCATGCTCTTCGCGCAGTTCTTCCGTTTTCAAAAACAACATTTGTTCCCGCGGAAAAAACTGCAGCAGGCGTTTGATCTGCTGTGAATAAAACCCCCGGCTGGTGTAGAGATGCAGACGGCGCCACGTCGGCGGCGACAGCATGCTGCGCACACGTTCAAACCGCACCGCCCACCGGAACGGCCAGTATTCAAACCCGCGCCGCCGCTCCATAATGTAATCTGAATATGCGCGCTCGGCCGGATTGCGCAAAAGCATGATCAGCTTCATGGCCGGATTGTAAGCCTTGATGCGTGGCGCCGCGGCCGGCCAGTACATGTAAATCGGCGTGGCTTCCCCTACGGCGCGATAGCCTTCACTGCCTTCAAAATGCTGGTGATACCAGGCATAATCGGGCGTGCTGGTGCGGAAGTATTTATCCGTGTCAAAAAAATGCAGCTCTTTCCTGCGCGAAATGAAAATCTGGGGATGCTGGGCAAGAAATTGCGCCAGCGCGGTTGTGCCGCCCTTCTGGGTGCCTGCAATCAAAAATGTAACTCGTGGCGGTACTTCTGGCATAATTCGCCTACTGCAATGTTGTATTATCGCATATTTGCCGCGCAGCGTCAATACCGTGCCCACACCTAGATCCGGCGCCAAGCGGCATAGGCGTGGAGGGGCAACGGCCTCGTTGCCCTTGCGCCCTGCAGCCATCAGGCCGCCGTGGCCGGCGGCTCTCCGTATGGATGCGCTAGCGATACCGATGGCAAGAACTGGAGGGGCAACGGCCTCGTTGCCCTCATGCTACGCGCGCACAAGGCCGCCGGCCCTTAAGCGCTAAGATACGCACACAACGCGGCTGGAATTAACCACGAACCACGCGAACCACACGAACGTTCTATCAGTTCAATCAGCATTGTGTACCGTCTGCAGTCAGCACGGCGTGTCGTTTGCAAGGTGTTGATTGGTTGCTGTGTGCTTTTTGCTCTCCCAATTGTAAATGCGCGTAAGTTCGCGTTTATGGGACGGCAGCCCCCACTTCATGCGCGAACTGGCGGCCAATACGGTTTCGCGAGGCACAAGGTAACAAAAGCATTGTCCCCGTGCAGCGGTTCATGGAGAAAGCGGGGGTGAAGTTGCCATGGCGGCTGGTGCCGGAGGGGCGGCGTGTGCACACGAAGACATGGCCACGGCGGAAGCGTGTGCGTCGTTAAACGAGAGTGACTTACGCACCGACAACGGTTGCCTTTTTTCCGGAAGATCCGTGGTAGCACGTGTGCGAGACGCATGCGCACGTGGCTAGCTCGATGGTGTACAAGAAATCAGTGATGTCGGCGCGCTTACTTGCGCACCAGCCGGCGGGCTAGAATCATGGCCACCAAGCGCACAAAACGCCAGGTGTCGCGCAGCGGATGGATGTGACTTGAATGATCGGCCGCATAAATGGAACTGACGGGGGTTTCGGTCACGATCAATTTGTGCCGCGCGGCTTCGACAAGGATTTCTGTTTCTACTTCAAATTTGTCCTTGCGCAGTTCGATCACCTTCACCGCGTGCTGCGAGAGCAGACGAAAGCCGCACTGCGTATCGCTCAGCTTGATTCGGCACAACCACGAGGTAATGCGCGACATCAAGGTGTTGGTGGTGCGGCGCAGCCACGGCATGCCGCGCGGGTTGTTCATGCGTGTACCGCAGACAACATCGGCGTTGGCGCGGCGCGCCGCGTCCACCAAGCGCGGAATTTCGTTCGGATCGTGCTGGCCGTCGGCATCCAGGAGCACGCAATAGTTGAACTGCTCCTCGCGCAGGTAGAGCAGGCCGCTGCGCACCGCGGCGCCTTTGCCGCGGTTGCCCGCATGCGTAATCAGCTCGGCCCCCGCGCGCCGCGCCAGGATGCCTGTTTTGTCCTGCGAGCCGTCGTCTACCACGATGCAGCGCGCCACGCGCCGCCGCGTCTGATGCACAACTTCCGCGATCGTCTTCTCCGCCTGATACGCCGGGATCACCGCCACAATGTCGGCCACGTTCTGCCGCCGCCGCGGCAACAACGTTTCACTTTCCACAAACATGACCATGTGCTAATCCTTGTCAAGTGTCACGACCAGATCATCCGCACGCACACGTGCATCAGGCGCCACATGCTGGCAGATGATGCGCCCGCCCGCCGGGGCGGGAATGGTGATGCACGCCTTGTCCGTGACAACATCAAGCAGATCATCACCTTCGGCGATCTGCGCGCCCGGCGCGGCGTGCCACGCCGCCACGACGCCTTCCGCCAAATCCGGCGCCAAATCGGCGAGACGATATGCGTATGTATTCATGCCGCGCACCTTACGGGATAACTTTGTTCAGGGGATACTCAATAATGTCGCACGCCCCGGCGGCTTTCAGTTTGGGAATCAGGTCGCGCACGACTTTTTCATCCACCACAACTTCCACTGCCAGCCAGTCTTTGGCGCGCAGATGGCTGACGGTCGGCTCTTTCAGGCATGGCAAGAGCGCGATGACTGCATCGGCGTCGCGCTCGGCCACGTTCAGTTTCAAGCCGACTTTTTTGCGCGCCAAGAGCGCGCCTTTGAGCAGCAGCGCCATGTGCTCCATCTTTGTGCGCTTCCACGGGTCGCACCACGCAGCTTTGTTGGCAATAAAGCGTGTGGTGGACTCGGCGATGGTTTCGATAATGCGCAGGCGGTTGGCGCGCAGCGAGCTGCCGGTTTCCGTCAGTTCCACAATAGCATCAACGAGGCTGGGGCATTTGACTTCCGTGGCGCCCCACGAGAACTCGATCTCGGCGTCCACGCCCTTGCTTTGCAAGAAGCGCCGCGTAAGGTTGACGGCTTCGGTGGCGATGCGCTTGCCCTGCAAATCTTCCGCGCGCTGGAAGGGCGCGTCTTCATGCACGGCCAGCACCCAGCGCACGGGGTTGTCGGTGGCCTTGGAATACTCCAGTTCGCAGATTTCGACCACATCGGAGTTGTTCTCCAGAATCCAGTCATGGCCGGTTAAGCCACAATCCAAGTTCCCGCCCTCGACATAGCGCGAGAGTTCCTGTGGCCTGATGAGTACGGGTTTAAGTTCCGGATCGTCTACCGTGGGATAATACGAGCGCCGCGAGAGCGACACGGCAAAGCCGGCCTTGGCAAACAAGTCAAAGGTAGCTTGTTCGAGACTGCCTTTTGGCAATCCAAGAATTAGTTGGTTGGGCACGATACCATCTCCTATGATTGTTAGGCTTGTATTATAACGAAAGCCGGCGTGAAACGCAACGGCGCACGCAGGCCTGATCCGGGGACTAGGGAGGTGCCGCCGGGCCAGGCGGCCTGATGGCTGCAGGGCTCAAGGGCAATGAGGCCGTTGCCCCTCCAATTCATGGAACCCATCGTGGAGAGCTGCCGGCTCCGGCGGCCTTTTGGGCGTAGCTTGAGGGCAACGAGGCCGTTGCCCGTCCAATTCATCGAACCCATCATGGAGGGCCGCCGGCCTCGGCGGCCTGACGGCTGCGGGGCACAAGGGCAGCGAGGCCGCTGCCCCTCCAGTTCTCGCCATCGGTATCGCCAGCGAATCCGCATGGAGAGCCGCCGGCTCCGGCGGCCTTTTGCGCGCAGCTTGAGGGCAACGAGGCCGTTGCCCCTCCAGTCCTGTGTCGCCTGTCGCTGGAACTGGGAAATCCGGGGGTATGGTGAAAGTTGGGCGAAAATGGTAGAATTATGTTAATGATGCGTAACGTATATGGCACGGTTTTCTGATCAGTTTATTGACCGCGTGCGTCTGGCGAATCCGATTCAGGATGTGATAGGCGAGCGCGTGGCATTGAAGAAGGCGGGCAAGTCGCTGAAAGGCTTGTGCCCGTTTCACCATGAGAAAACGCCGTCCTTTTTTGTGTCGGCAGAGAAAGGCTTTTATCATTGCTTCAGTTGCCACAAGGGCGGCAACGTGTTTCAATTTTTGATGGATTATGAAGGGCTGACGTTTGCGGAGGCGGTGGAGCAGCTGGCGCAGCGGGCGGGGATTGCGCTGGAAGGGGGCGCGGGCGCGGGCGGCGCG
>Ga0129299_1002958_pt1 | contig 11172 bp, 5 predicted proteins | sample ConPoolayeCmetaG_FD_94477 | JGI IMG/M metagenome (GOLD analysis project Ga0129299, IMG submission 94477) | Hot spring microbial mat communities from California, USA to study Microbial Dark Matter (Phase II) - Cone Pool mat layer C metaG ... | reverse complement strand
TCTCATGTGTGGAATTGTAGGGTGTGTCGGCGCACCATCCGTGGTGGACTTTTTGCTGACGGGACTCCACCGGCTGGAGTATCGCGGATACGACAGTGCAGGGGTTGCGATCCTAGGGGATTCGGAAGCGATCCAGGTTGTCAAGTCGGCGGGCCGCATCAGCAGACTCGAATCGCTTCTGAGCCAGTGCCCGCTAACCGGTCGGATTGGCATCGGCCATACCCGCTGGGCTACCCACGGCGCGGCGACGGACATCAACGCCCATCCCCATTTGGGTGGAAATGGCGAAGTCGCCGTGGTCCACAATGGGGTGATTGAGAACTACCAGACGCTCAGGGCCCGGCTCGAGGCCCAAGGCTATGTCTTCCGCTCGGCCACCGATAGCGAGGTGATCGCGCACCTGATCGCCGACTGCCTGCGGCGCCACGGCGTCGACCGTGGGTCCAATGGCCACGATCACGGGGCCCTGATCGCGGCCGCCCAGGAAGCCCTGATGCAGTTGCAGGGGACGTACGGCCTGGCCGTCGTGTTTCGCGGCCATCCCGACGTGATCGTTGCCGCGCGGCTGGGAAGTCCACTGGTGGTTGGCGTCGGCGCTGGCGAGCATTTCGTGGCCAGCGACGTATCGCCTTTGGCCGGCTACACCGACAAGATCGTCTATCTGGCCGACCATGAGGTCGCGCTGGTGACGGCCGAATCGCTTCGCGTGGTGCATCGGGATCGGGGCGCCGTTTCGCCCAACATCCACGTGCTGGACCTCGCGGCCGGCGACGTGGAACTGGGGGGCTATCCCCACTACATGCTCAAGGAGATCTACGAACAGCCCGACTCGATTCGCAACGCACTGCGCGGTCGCTTGGACCACGACGCGGCGACGGCGAAACTCGGGGGGCTAAACCTTTCCCCGCAGCAACTTCGCCAGGTGAACCGCATGGTGGTGACGGCTTGCGGGACGAGTTGGCACGCCGGCCTGGTGGGCGAGCATCAGATCGAGGCCCTCGCCCGAATCCCCGTCGAGGTCGAATACGCCAGCGAACTCCGTTACCGCAATCCGCCCATGGACCCCAACACGCTCGTCTTCGCCATCACGCAGAGCGGCGAGACGGCCGACACGCTGGCCGCGCTCCGCGAGATGCGTCGCAAGGGGTTTCCCACCCTGGCCATCTGCAACGTGGTCGGGAGCACGATCGCCCAGGAGGCCGACGGGGGCGTCTACTTGCACGCGGGGCCGGAGATCGGGGTCGCCTCGACCAAGGCATTCACGTCGCAATGCGTCGTCTTGGCCCTCCTGGCCCTGTATTTTGGCCGTTTGCGACACCTGAGTTTCGAGGCCGGACTCCGCATCCTCCGCGAATTGGAGGAGCTTCCCGACCACGTGGCCCGCGCCTTGGCCACCGACGCCCAGGTCCGCCAAATCGCGCTCAAGTACGCCGAGTGCGAGAATTTCCTCTATCTGGGCCGGCAGTTCAATTTCCCCACGGCCTTGGAGGGCGCGTTGAAGCTGAAGGAAATCAGTTACATCCACGCCGAAGGCTACCCGGCCGCGGAAATGAAACACGGGCCGATTGCCCTGGTCGATTCCCGCACGCCCAGCGTGTTCCTCATGCCGCGCGACGCCGTGTACGACAAGGTGATGTCGAATTTGCAGGAAATCAAGGCCCGCGGCGGCCCGGTCATTGCCGTGGTTTGCGAGGGGGATCGCCAGGCGGCCCGCGTGGCCGACGACGTGATCGAGATTCCCGCCGTGGCCGAGTACCTTCAGCCGATCGTGTCGATCATCCCCTTGCAACTCTTGGCCTATCACATGGCCGTGGCCCGCGGCTGCGACGTCGACAAGCCCCGCAATCTCGCCAAGAGCGTGACCGTCGAATAGTCGGCGCAGCGTGCCGAAGTCCGCGGAAACTGGGCGCGAAGCGGCGCGTGGGCACAGCACGGCGGCCGTTCCGCCGTCGCATGGCCTTGGCCGCAGGGGTCGGCGAGGCTAGCCCACGTCGTCATCGCCGGTTTCCTGCCGCCAACCGGCAACGGTGGGGTGGCGGCGGCAGAATTCGCGGACCTCGCCTTCGCTCATCACCATGAACGCCGTGGACAAACCGTCGGCCACGGCGGCCGAAGGCGCGGCGGCCCAGGCACGGAACGGCCGGACGACACCCACGCCCCTCCGCGGATCGACGATGTGGCCTCCGCGGACGGAAACCCCGGAACCGCTCAAGGCCCGATCTTTCAGGAAGACCTTCCGCGGTTGTTTCTCAGGTCCCACAAGGACTGGCCACCCTTCAGCCCCGGCAGGGGTTCCGATCCCCAGCAGCGTGCTGGAGCTTGCCGCCAGAAGCGAAGTCGTTACGTCCCAATCGGCCAAGATGGCCGCCATGCGGTCCAAGGCGAACCCCTTGCCGATGCCCCCCAAGTCCAAGCGAACGCCGGGTTCCAACAGTCGGACGGTGGGTCGCGAGTCGTCCAGTTCAAACCGCGGGCGGGGGACCACGGGCCGCGCGATCCATGGGCCACGTCGAACGCCCCTTGAGTCCAAACCCGAAGCTCCTCCGCCACGCGGAGGCACGCCCAAGTCTCTGCGTGCACGGCCGTGCTCTGCCCAGGCCCCGAGGCGTTGAGCCGCGAAATGTCGCTCGACTCCACAAAGGCGCTGAGAAGGCTTTCCAGGCGGTCCAATTCCGCCCAGGCCGCGGCAACCGCCTGCCGGACGTACCCCGGGTCGTCGTGGACCACCGTCGCCGTGAACGTCGTCGCCATGGCCCGGTGGACCAGCCTCTGCCGACAAACCTCGATGCACAACGGAGTAGGGGGTTCCATCGGGCGGCTTCGTAAGCAGCGCCAGCGAGGCTTCGCGGAGGGAAACCAGAAATCGGGACGTGCGCCCTGGGGCGTTGCCGCGCTGATCTGCTGCATTTGAAGCATAATGCTACAGTCGCCCGATTGCCAGACGGCCCCCGGCATGAGCGATTTTCAATCGCCGAGATCGTGCGATAACTCGTTGCTGCGCAAAGTCTTGTGATTCCACAAGAGAGGCCGCGTGGAGTTTCCTCCCGCAATTGGCACGCGACGTGCGTCTATAAAAGAGCATTCGCGACCTGAAAAGGTCCATTTCAGCGAGGCTGGCCCGTGGGGCCTCTGACGCCTGTTCGCCGAATGGTTACCTTGCCCTTGCCATTCGGTTAAGCCATCGTGGGAGATGGCTCGTCAAAGGCCCCCACTTTTATTTCTTGAAGGAAGAGGAGACATACTACTTTTTCGGAAAAGTAGAACGAAGGGCGGGAAACGTGGAAACATAGAAAGTTTCCTTTCCCAAAGCCCGGAAAAGTAGAATGCCCCTTTTCGTCCAACGAGGTCAGCGCAAGGGGTTGTCTGACAGCGAGGGTATCGTGGGGTTCGAGACGGGCAGGCGGTGGAGCAGGCCGTTGTCGTGTCGGGCGATGGGTACGAGTTCCTCGGCTTCGGGGACCAGTGCCTGAACCAGGGAAGCGAGCGGGATTGGAGGCTCCGAAGCGTTGGGTTCGCTAAGAAGAACCCCAGCCCGGCTGAAAAGCAACGTGCCCGGGGCCCCGCTCGGCGCCAGTCCGCGGAAGCGTATTCCCTTCGCATCGCAGGCGAACCAAACCGCCAGACGATCATAGGGCACGATGGGGTCGGCCCGATCGATCCCTCCCCCTCCGGCCATTCCCAGTCGCTGAATCGCGACCTCCAGCAGCGAACGGCCAATCACCCCTGGCCCTCCCACCAGCGAGCCTGCGGCCTCGACCAGCCGACCTTGGCGGAAACGGGCGCGTTGGATCACCAGGTCAGCGGCGCCGCTTAGTCGGTGCGGCAGGCGATCGGCAACCAGGGTCTCCAGATCCACGCCGAGGAATTGGCCGTCGAGTTCGCCGTTCGGACCGTCGGGCGAGAGTTCGACCCGCAACGTGCCGCGAAACGAGCAGCCAGCTCCCCCAGCGTCCCACCCGGGCATCGCCACGGCCAACAGTCCGCAGGGCAAGGCCGTGTTGGCCGTGTCCAGTTCGAATCCGGTCACGGCGGGGGTTCGTTGGCGGTTGCGGATGATGAGGAGTCGGGCAGGCTCGGCGTGGGCCTCGCCCGCGGGACGAAAGACAGCGTCCACCCAAGTTCCCTCCGTTCGTGCATCGACACGAACGTCGATTTGTTCGATCACGTGCGCAGGCTGGCATCCGACCACGCTCAACTGTTCGGCCACAAGTCGGGCAGACAGCCCTGCCGCGTCCATGCGTCCGGTGAGCAGCCGATCGACAAGATGCCAGACTTCTCGCCAATGGGAGGCCGCGATTTCGGGGCGCGACAAGACCACCCGAAGCATCGGCCGCTGGTCCTTGGCCGGCGGGTCTTCCCAGCGGACCTCCAATTTCCGGCAACGGAAGACCGGCTGCCGTCCCTCAGGCTCGCGGAGCCAGACGTCGTCGTAAATCAACTCGCCCGGCGCTGGATGGCGCACGCCCCCAAGCGACGCCACCATCCCCAAACGCCAGCCGAGCTGTTGGGCCTCGCACGCGACGTGCCGGGCGGACCGCCACCACAGGCCCCAGGCCGAAATGGCCACCGCCGGGGCCAACCCGAACGCGAAAAAGATCGTCAAGGCGATCCGTCGCCGCGTCCTGTCGTGGAGTCGAATCATCGCTCCGCCGCCATCCGATGAAACAGCGTCCACCGCGCCTGCATTTCGGCCAGGCTGTCGCCGCCAAATTTGTCGACCATGGCCCGGGCGATTTCCAAGGCCACGACGTTCTCCAGGATCACCGAGGCCGCCGAGACCGCGCACACGTCGCTCCGCTCGTAGGCGGCCGTCTCGGGCTCTTTCGTCTTGAGATTGATGGATTCCAACGGCCGCGCCAGCGTGCTGATCGGCTTCATGGCCGCGCGGACCACGATCGGTTGTGCATTGCTCATCCCGCCCTCGATGCCGCCGGCGTGATTCGTCGGCCGGACATACCCCAAGGTATTCGTGGAGGCCTGAGCAGGATCGTAGCGGATCGGGTCGTGGACCTCGGAGCCTCGGCGTCGGGCGGCCTCGAAGCCCAGCCCGATTTCCACCCCTTTGATCGCCTGAACCGACATCACGGCCTGGGCCAGGCGTCCATCGAGTTTCTTGTCCCACTGAGTGTGGGAACCAAGTCCGAAGGGCGCGCCTTCGACCCGGACCTCCACCACCCCGCCAAGCGTATCACCGGCCTTCTGGCAGCGATCGATCAGGGTCTTGACCTCCTCGTCTTGATCCGGGTTGAGCGTGTAAAGATCGCTGGCGTCGCGCAAGGCCCGCTGCTCGGCGAGGGGCCCAGGCTTCGGCGTGATTCGTATGGGTCCGATCTCGGCGACATAAGCGAAGGCGGTGATGCCAAACGGGGCCAGGAGCTGCTTGGCCAACGCCCCCGCCGCCACCCGCACGGCCGTCTCCCGAGCGCTCGCCCTCTCCAGCACCGCCCGAATGGGAGCCAGATACTTCATGGCCCCGCTCAGATCGGCATGTCCTGGTCGAGGCCGATCCAAGTCCTCCATCCGCTCGATCTTGTAGTCCCGGTTGCGGACCACCAAGGCCAGCGGACTGCCGATAGTCTGCCCCCGCCACAGACCGCTGAGGATCTCGACTTTGTCTTGTTCAAGACGCTGTCGTCCGCCACGGCCATATCCCCCTTGGCGACGCGCGAGTTCCGCATCGATCTCGGCAACCGAGACCGCGACCCCTGCCGGAAACCCGTCAAGAATGGCAACCAGGGCTTGGCCGTGCGACTCGCCCGCCGTCCAAAAACGCAACATATCGAGGTGTCACTCGCTAAGAGGAAACCACCGCCGCTCAGTTCCGCTAGCCGGCCGTCCTCCCGAAAACGCCCGCGCGAGGCTGGAACCGTCTCTCGAAACCGTAGGAGCGGGAATAAAGTCCCAAATTCTACCTAGTTTGCCAGCCGAGGGGTAGACCGATTCACACTTGCCACGAACAGGCGGCATTCGGTAGACCAGACTAGGGGGTCAGCTCTAACGGAGTCTCCGGTGGACGAGGACGAAAAGGTCGCCGGGAAAACTTGGATCACTAAGAGCCTATCCCACAACCACCCCTCTCCCGCTTGCGGGAGAGGGGCCGGGAGTGAGGGCGGACGAAATCACAACGACTTTCTTTCAGGTCGATCCCGATGCACGCTTGCCCTAACCCTAACCCTCTCCCAGAGGGAGAGGGAACTTTTGGGATAAGCTCTAAACACGCGGCGGGAACGAATTGCGGTTTTCCCGGTGGCACAGGCTTCTAGCCTGTGGCATGGTTCACGAACTGGAGGCCTATGCCACGAATTCCCTGTTTTCTTGTTTTCGCACAGATTTGGCCGTGGCCAAACGCCGCGATGGGGAATTGCCGAACGCAAAGGCCCGTTGACGGGCGTCACGGCCCCTCCGGGACGGGCAAGGCCGGATCGTCCACTACGTCTCCCGCCAGGCCCAGAGTTCGCCAAATCGCAGGAAGTAGTACTCGAAGAGCGGCTTGCGGATCGCCACGCGAAACCCGTGCGATTGGAAGAGCGAAACCAGCTCTCCGTGGCGGTCGCCCGGTCGCAGCTCGTGGAACTCCATGGCTACCCGTTCGATCCGTTTCCAGTGCTCGGGCGCGAGGGTGCGAAACATCTCGTATTCCGCGCCCTCGCAATCGACTTTGAGGAAGTTGACCGTTCGCAGGCCGTACTCGTCCATGAGCGTGCCCAGCGATTGGCAGGGCGCGCTCCGCCGGACGGTGGGCGTTTGCACGTGGAAATAGCGGAGAAGGATGAGCCATCGGGTGAGCAGGGCGGGACCCATGCCCGAGGGATGGCTGACCAGGTTGAAGCCCGGATACTCGATCAGTTCGAGCCGGCTGCCGTCGTTGCCCACGGCGACCGGCACGGCCGTCACGTTGCCCAACCGATTCGCCCGAACGTTGTAAGTCAGGCAATCGATCACCCGGCCAGGCTCCACGGCCACCACCCGGCCTTCGCACGCCTGAGGCGCCGCCCACAGGGTGAACAAACCCATGTTGGCCCCAATATCCAGGACCGTGTCGCCAGAACGGATTTGAAAATTCTCGCGAAAGTACCGCCGGCGGCCAAAAATCTCGCGGATCAAGTACCTGGCCGCGGGCCGAACCTGGTCTGAAGGAAGCCAGAAGTCCAAACCGTTAGGCAGAGAGAGTTTCGCCGACCAAGGCCGATGGAGCCAAGTCGCACCCAACCCAGGCGCGCGAGAGACGACACTTTGGGAAGGAAGATTTTGTGTGATAGCCAACTTGCCGCCTCCGTGCGAATGATTCCGCGCAGACTTGCCCTTCAACCTTTTCGGCGGGAGCTGGCGGCCGACTCCCGGAGTAACCAACCGCCCCGGCAAGCCGGCCCCCACCGGCAAAGTTCGGATAATGCCAAGACTCAACCTAAACCGGCCGCGACACTCCCTTGGCCTATGTTCCCTCGCCAAACACTACCCAGAGACAGGACATTCACCCGATCATCGCCAGCAACCGATCCCCGATCGCACGCCGAATCCTCTTCCGTGGTTCCGCCGCGAAAAATCCCTCTGAAGGGGGTTGGTGGCAAGGCGGTTGGGTAGGGGTTAAGCTTGGCGGAATCTCACGCCCGGCAGCGGCACGAGCACTTCGGGGACCCGGGAATCTCTTGTGCTGATTTTGATGCCCTCGGCAGGTTGATGCGATCCAAACCTGGGCGAAGCAAGGTTTCGCGTGCGAGACGCAGGGCGGATAAACCGTTTACCCGGTGCCCGGCGCACGGCCCGTTTCAGCTTGACCCGAGTTTGCCAGTTTTTTTCCGGCCGCGGGTCTTTTGGGCTTTTCCATCGCCCTCGGACATGGCAACCGATTTCGCACGCGACTTGGGGGATGCCTTGGCGGCGTCCGACTTTCGGGTCGTGGTACTTTTTCGAGAAGAGCGGCGAGTGGGGCCTTTTGCGGCCCGGGCGGCAAGCAGGGCCACGGCCTCGTCGAACGTCACGGCCTCAGGCTGCGTTCCCCGCGGCAACGAGGCGTTGGTGACCCCGTCGGTCACGTAAGGCCCGTACCTGCCGGCCAAAAGTTGGATCGGCTGGCCGGTGACCGGCGAGGCGTCAAACACGCGAATCGGCTCCCGGCGGCGGGCGGCGCCGCGTCCGCCTTTGGGCCGCGACAGCAAATCCAAGGCCTCTTCCAAGGTAATGGTCAATGGCGAGAGGCCGGGCGGCAGCGAGCGGCTTTCCTCGCCGCATTTCACGTAGGGGCCGAATCGCCCGTTGTGCGCCGTGACCGGCTGCTGGGTCTGCGGATGTTTGCCAAGCTCGCGGGGGAGCGACAGCAATCCCAGGGCCGCCGAAAGGTCCACTTCCTCCGGACGCATCCCCTTCAGAAGCGACGCATTTTGCGGTTTTTCCTCGTCGTCGGCGTTGCCGCGCTGCACGTAAGGGCCAAATCGACCCGTCTTCAAGTACACTGGCTTGCCCGTCTGAGGACACCGGCCCAAGGGTTCCTCGCCCTGCGCCGCCTGATCGAGCAAGGCCAACGCTTTATCGAGGGTCAATTCATCGGGGGCCATGTCCTCCGGCAGGCTGGCGCGCCGGTCGCCTTGTTCCACGAACGGCCCGAAACGCCCCACGCGGACGTAGACCGGCTCGCCCTTGTGCGGTCCTTCCTCGGGCGTTCCGATGAGAATCTGGCTGACGTCGCGGGCATTGATCTGATCGGCCTTGCTTAGCACTTGCTGCTTCAGGCCCGGGTGATCGTTGCCAAAGTAGAACCGCGCCAGGTAATCCACGTGTTCGAGTTCGCCGCGGCTGATGGCGTCGAGTTCGTCTTCCATCTGGGCCGTGAACTGGTAGTCCACCAGGTTGGGCAGGTGCTTCTCCAGCAACTGGGAAACGGCGAACGCGGTCCAGGTCGGAACCAGCACGTTGCCGCGCTTGAAGACGTATTTTCGGTGGAGAATGGTTTCGATGATCGTGGCGTAGGTGCTGGGACGGCCGATGCCCATCTCCTCCAAGGCCCGCGTCAGCGAGGCCTCGCTGTAGCGATTGGGAGGCTGGGTCGTGTGGCGCTTGCACTCCACGCGGCGGCAGTCCAAAACCTCGCCCAAGCGAACTTGCGGCAACGTCGTTTCCCGGTCGGCCAGCTCGGCCTCGGGATCGTCGCTCCCCTCGACGTAGGCGCGAAGATAGCCCGCGAACTCGATCGTCGTCCCGCTCACCTGAAACACGGCCTCGCCGGCCGCCACCGTGATCGTCACCCGCCGACCACGCGCGTCGGCCATCTGCGAGGCGATCGTCCGCTTCCAGATCAAGTCGTAGAGCTTGAATTCCTCGGGCGAGAGTTCACGGCGAAGGGATTCGGGAAAATCGAAGGGGTGCCCGGCGGGCCGAATCGCCTCGTGCGCCTCTTGGGCGTTCTTCACCTTGGTCCGGTAGACGCGGGGTTCGTCGGAAAGGTACTCGCGACCATACTGCGAGGCGATCAAATCGCGGGCCGCCTCGACGGCCACGGCGGCCAGATTCGTGGAATCGGTCCGCATATACGTGATGTGGCCGTTTTCGTACAGGCTTTGGGCCACCTGCATGGTCTGCCGGGCCGTAAAACCGAATTTCCGGTTCGCTTCCTGCTGGAGCGTGCTGGTCGTGAAGGGTGGATACGGCCGCGTCGTGTAAGGCCGATCCTCGAGTTCGGCCACGCGGCACTCGCTCCGCAAAACCGCCTCGCGAAGCGCCTGGACCTCGCTCTCGTCCAGCAGAAGCAGCGCAGGGTCCTTCAGTCTGCCCGTCGCCGGATCGAAATCCCGGCTCGACGGAATCCGGCGACCCGCCGCGGCCACGAGTTCCGCCTCGAACGATTCGCCGTTGGATTTCGCGAACGTGCCCAACAGGTCCCAAAACGTGGCCGGGACAAACGCCATCCGTTGCCGTTCCCGATCGACGATCAACCTCACCGCCACGCTTTGCACCCGACCGGCCGATAGCTTCGGCCGCACCTTGCGCCAAAGCAACGGCGATACCTCATATCCGTACAACCGGTCGATGATCCGCCGCGCCTCCTGGGCCCGGACCAACGCCTGGTCGATCTGGCGAGGATTCCGCAAGGCGTCGAGAATCGCCTCCTTGGTGATCTCATGGAAAACCAGTCGATGGACGGGCACTTTCGGTTGCAACACCTCGCACAGATGCCAGCTTATCGCCTCTCCCTCACGGTCTTCGTCCGTCGCCAAATACAGGTCCTTCGCCTCCTTGAGCATCTGTTTGAGCTTCCGGACCTGCCTTGCCTTCTCCTTCGGGATGACGTAGATCGGCTCGAAGCCACGTTCGACATTCACCCCCAAGTAAGCCCAGTCTTCTTTCTTGTACTCCTTGGGGATGTCTTTTGCTCCCTCGGGAAGGTCGCGAATATGGCCGATACTGGCCTCGATGGCAAACTCCGGGCCGAGAAAACGGCTGATCGTCCTCGCCTTGGCGGGCGATTCCACGATCACCAAGGACTTTCCTGACTTGCCTGATGTTTTCTTGGCCATGTTTTCAAGAACAGTCCGCGAAAAAACTATGATGTCGGCGCTTTCCCGACATCGCTGAACTGACATACCGCCTCATCGAAGACAAACTGCCGGCCGATCCACGTCCGTATGCGTGAAACTTTGTCGCACTTGAACTTTTGCAATCCTTCAACGCGAGGCGGATGTTAAGCGGCGTCGGAGTGGATTTTCCCCTCCTACATCTTGGCCGAGTTTGACTCGCGAGCGTAGCGGCGAATGGACTCCGCCACTTTCGCCCCGAAAAACCCGCGTCCACGAAACCGTTTACGGTCGAAACCCTCCCTCGGGACGGGGGCCCGGTGAGAACCAGATCCCGCCCCCATTAATTCTTATACCCCGTTCGGTCCAGAGCCACGGAATCCGGATCACGAAAATGCACCATTACCCCCATAGTTGTACAATTTTTAACCATCCGTTCGAATGGTAAAAGGCGCGGTGAACGAGGGTGGCCTAGATCGCAACCACCGTTTTGGGGCCAACCTCGGTGATTTACCAACCTCGCGCAATCCCCACTTGAGAGGTTTCACAAACCTTCGGGATTGGTTCTAAGCCATTAATAGGGATTGCATTTACGCCAAATCTACCTAAAATCGTCGGCTTGCGCCGGATCGCGTGCAACGGACACTCATAATACGGTTCGACATTG
>Ga0129299_1002955_pt1 | contig 11179 bp, 15 predicted proteins | sample ConPoolayeCmetaG_FD_94477 | JGI IMG/M metagenome (GOLD analysis project Ga0129299, IMG submission 94477) | Hot spring microbial mat communities from California, USA to study Microbial Dark Matter (Phase II) - Cone Pool mat layer C metaG ... | reverse complement strand
TAACAATACTCGGTATACTCACACTAATTTTCATAATAGCTTACTCAATAATTGAAACAGAAGAGAAATGACTTCCATCAACCTAGCACCTATATACATTCTTCTTAACTATAGCACAAGTACTAGAGATCTATCACTACAATTAGTAAAGAGAGGTAGCAGATTGGATGAAGAAACCATGAATAAAATATGGGAAGCCTATAGGAAAGCCGCTCCACATTTATGTGAAACCCTTTGGCTAAAAAGCGAGCTAAATAATCTAATCTCAAATACAAAAAATTTTGAAGCCTTAATTCACAATCTAAACCAAAAAATGGAAAATGAAAAATCAATATCCCGAAAAACCGACTTAAAAATTCTTATTTTTTATCTAACCTCAAAATAACCCCAATCAGGTGATGTAGAATTGATCGGCTTTGGTTCTTATTTCGTTGCTCTAAATTGGGAAAGAAACCGTATAAATGCTCCTTTTTCAAAATAAAGCTGAACCTTTCTGCATCATCCCCCAATCAGTTAATCAATTTAAAAAACCAAATATGTTAAGTGTTACTCTTTCACCCCACTAAGAATATAGTTGCGATTTTGAGGGTATAACCACAATAAAATTGAAAACTGTTCTATCCAGAGCATACACTAAACCTTTCCTAGTATATCAAACTACATAGAGCATTTTTAATCAGCCTTCATCAACAGTATTTTCGGCAAAATTATGAAAAGGCCCACTTATTTCAAAAGCACAGCTCCACCAAAAAGACGTAGGAAATTACACTTATTGCATTATCCATAAAGTTCAAAAGGATTCCCTCTTGAATATTTCACTGGAGCGAAGGTTTTCCTTTTTTTACCTCTCATTTAGTCCTCCTCCCAATATGGAGACCTTCGCTCCCCAAGATTTCTGGACGCAGACAAACGTTCATACGCTTGCACATTCCAGATAGATATGAAAAACAAGTTTTTCATGCTAACCCCCATACGCTTGCGCGTTTAAGTATGAAACTAAATTTTTTATGGCAAAATATTAAAATATTTTTTTCAGTAGCGATGATACTTCTCAACCCCTTTTTTATGGTTCGAGTACCCGTATCTATCCAGTGGACACTTACATCCTCACACCATAATAATTCCTCACTTAGAAACTCAGTTGAACACTTCCCTCCCTTGAGCTGCCCCCAACAAACAATTTGACCCCCCAGCTCTTTAAAGTTATACACGTTGAAATACTAACTTTTTTCAAGCTCACAATTTCGATACTTTTATTTACATAAAAAACATCATGTTTGTTAACAAAACATAAAATTCGAATACTTTCTACATAAAATTTTAGAAAACCTAAAAAGAATTCCAAAAGTATAAAAAAGTAACAGGAAAAAGAGCTAACCAAAAATAAGGAGTCTCACAATAAACTCTCGTCACGCAGAGGGTTGTTAGTGTTAAAAAAGCAAACTCGCAAATTAGTTCGCTGGGGAAGCAGCAACACTCTGATAATAAGCCTCCCCAGAGAATGGACGAAAAAAAACAATCTCACAAGCGACCAAGAAGTGAGCATCTTGGAGAATCCCGATGGCTCGCTCCTCATACTCCCCTCGCCCGTGACGCCCGAAAAAAATATACTAACCGCAACCATTGACATTCAGAAATATCCCACAAAAGAATTCTTAGACCAAATAATCCAAACCAAATATCTTAGTGGAAACGATCTAATCACTATAACTTCAAAACAAGCTTTCACGCAAACACGATACCAAGAAATAACCCAAATTGCCCAAAACCTTTTAGGCTTCGAAATAACAAGCAAAACCCCCAACCAAATAACCCTACAAGACGTCATGAGCATACAGCAAACAAACCTCACTCTACTCATACGCATAATTAGCAGAACCACCCTTGAACTTCTAGAAAACCTCATTCAAGCCCTAGAAGAAAACAACACAACCCTCGCTGAAGCTATCATCCAAAGCCGCGACAACATATACAAATACCACATGAGAATAGTAAGACAACTCCGAAAAGCTCTCCAATACCCCGCCCTCCTCACACAAATGGAACTAACCGCCCAAGACACATTAGACTACACAACTTACGTCACAACCATAAACGATATCGCCGAAAACATAGAAACCATGAGCCGAGCCATACTCAAATACCCACACCCACCAAAAAACAAACACCACCAAGCAACCGTGGAACTAATTAAAGAAACACTGCAGCTCCTACAACAAGTAACAGGCGCCTTTTTATTCCACAAAGTACAAGACGCCATCGATACCCCAAGCACCATATCCAAAATAAAAGAACAAAAAAGAGAAACCGAGATACAGATAGACAAAGAAACAAACCTACCCGGAGCAATCACTCTCCAAATAATACTAGACGCCACAGAAAAAATCGCTGAAGCCGCACGCCCCATAGCCCAAGCTGCACTAAGACAATCCCTATAACTCACAACAAAAAAGCACGCCAAAACCAAAACAAACCACCACAAAACCCTAACTTACTCAAAAACCACCACAACCAAAAATCCCCTCACAAATTAATCAAACACCAAAAAAGAAACACAAAACTTAAAACCAGAAACAACTAATAACCCCAACAAAAAAGCACACCATCACCCCCCGCTTAAAAATTAAACACCCACAAAAATTAATTAACGCCCAAAACCATTAAAGAATAAAAAATAAACGGATGGTTAGGAATGTACACACAAAGAAGATACAGAACAGTCCAAGAAGTAGCTGGTCCCCTAATAATAGTAGAAGGAGTAGAAGGCGTCTCATACAACGAAGTAGTAAACATCGATACCCCCAGCGGAGAAAAAAGAAGAGGAACCGTACTAGAAGTAGGACGCGGAAAAGCAATAATACAAGTCTTTGAAGGAACACGAGGACTAGACGCCGAACAAACAACAGTCAGATTCACAGGAGAACCCCTCAAAATCCCCCTCTCAACAGACATCCTAGGAAGAATATTCGACGGATCAGCACAACCAATAGACGGAGGACCACCAATAATACCCGAAACAGAACTCGATATAAACGGCGCCCCAATAAACCCCTACGCCAGAACATACCCCCGAGAATTCATCGAAACAGGAATCAACGTAATAGACGGAATGAACTCCCTAGTAAGAGGACAAAAATTACCACTATTCTCAGGAGCAGGACTTCCCCACAATAGGATAGCAGCACAAATAGCAAGACAAGCAAAAGTACTCGGAGAAGAAGAAGAATTCGCAGTAGTATTCACCGCCATGGGAATAACAGAAGAAGAAGCACGATACTTCAGACAAGACTTCGAAAAAACAGGCGCCCTGGAAAACGTAGTAATGTTCCTAAATCTAGCAGACGACCCCGCAATCGAACGAATAATCACACCAAGATGCGCGCTAACCGCAGCAGAATACCTAGCCTACGAACTAGACCTACACCTACTAGTAATACTCACAGACATGACAAACTACGCAGAATCACTCCGAGAAATATCAGCAGCCCGAGAAGAAGTACCAGGAAGAAGAGGATACCCCGGCTATCTATACACCGACCTAGCAACAATATATGAAAGAGCAGGAAGAATACGCGGAAGAAAAGGAACCATAACACAAATGCCAGTATTATCCATGCCCAACTACGATATTACTCACCCCATACCCGACCTTACAGGTTATATTACTGAGGGACAGCTTATTGTTGATCAGGCTTTGCATCGTAAGGGTATTTATCCTCCAATTGACCCTCGTCCTTCTTTGAGTCGATTGATGAAGGAGGGTATTGGTGAAGAGCATACGCGTTTTGATCATCGTGAGGTTAGTGACCAGTTGTACTACGGCTACAGTGAGGGGTGCGATTTGCGTGCTTTGGTGGCTGTGGTGGGTGAAGAAGCCTTGTTGCCTCGCGACCGGAAGTTTTTGGAGTTCGCTGACCGTTTCGAAAGGGAATTCATTAACCAGGGTGAATATGAAGAACGCAGCATAGAGCAGACCCTTGACCTCGCCTGGGAATTGTTGAGCATGTTTCCTGAGAGTGAGTTGAAGCGTATAGATCCTGAGACTGTGAACTGGGCGCGGGAAAACAAGAAGTACACATTTGCGGCCTGAGGTGTGTGATGCCCTTTTTTAATTATTTGGAGTTGCGTGGTTGGAAGTCATTCTGCTGTCGCTCCCGATAAGATTCCCGGCATTGAGTCCAATTAAACCGCAGGCTCCTTGAATTAGTGAAAAATAGCTTTTTATTCTCATTTTTTAAAGAGGGGCTGAAAAAAGGGAAGGGAGAGAAAAAAGAAGGGAAAAAAGTTCGTTCCACCATAAAGATTCATGCATATGACCGGGTTTATGCTTCGTGTGTTTATTTTGGGATTTTGAGAGATTTCTCTATCATTTTTTTGGGGTTTTGTTGCTCCCTTTTTGTGGTTGTGATAGGTTGGGAGGTTTTAAGAAGAGATTTTGGTGGGTTTGTTTTTTGGTATTTGGAAGATTTAAATATCTAGAGCGGCTTATTTATAGTTTAGGAATGCAAGTGTTTGAAGGGTTGATTTAAATTTTTCTTGTTGGAGTAATGTTTTGGTTAAGTCTATGCGGTTGGTGTAAGGTATGTCAGATAAGAATTCAAGAGAGGAGTGTGCTAAGGAATTTCTTCGTGCTACGCGTAAGGCTGTTCCAAAGATGGTGGAAGAGATAGAGAAGCGAGTAAAAATGGGTGAAACTGAGGCAGAATCGCTGGCTGCTTTTACGAATGAGTTAATTGACATTGCAAAGAAGACGGAAAAGGAAGTTAAAGATGTGCCTGTTAGTTGTTTTAATTGTCCTTTGGGTAATCAGCATAATGGTAATCCTTGTACTTTCTCTTCGCCGGGTCTCTGCAAAGAGGTGCAAAACGCTATTTGTGATTTATTTGAGGGAAAGGCTCAGAATTGGTTTGGGTTCAGATCTAAAGATGTAGAAATGTTTGAGCAAGAAAAATAGATGAGAATACGAATTTGCCTGCCTAACTGCGGACCGGGCATTGAGGCAGGGGTGTGGGGGAGAATGTTACTTTTAATTCTTGGTTCAGTATGGGAGTGTCCTGTAGAGAAGTGGATGGCGGTTCTGGTGTTTGTAGTAATGTGTGGGAGACAGCCTTAGAGCTGCAATGTTCTTTGTTGGAGTCGTACTGCATAATTTTCTCAGTTCCTTCTTTGGCTTTTATCGGTGGGGGGAATGCCCTCAGGCGTTTATAGCGTGGTTTACACACTCGTGCTGAAGGCTCTTCCCATTTTTACTCACTGATGTAATGAAGGGTAAAAAATTAAAATACATATTATAGAAATAGTAAAATAGTAATTATTAGAGGGAGCTGTGAGGTGAAGGAAATCTTTGCAAGAATAATTCAGAAAGGTTTTAAACGGGTTAGCTAAATATTTGTGTTGTTGATATATTTTTTAATCCGATGGTAAAGAATATTTTTCCCAAAAACTAAAGTTTATCGGTAGTAATATTTGTTGAAATGTGAAGAAAGTTTAATGTTTGGAGAAGTAAAAATTGGCGGAAATAGCGGTAGTAACTAGCAACATGCGATTGTACTATAAGATTATTCATGAGCTGAGAGATGAAGGTATTCCTTTTATCAGTATGAAGCCGGGCGAAACTATTCCCTCGGAGATAAAGTGCGTCATAACTTCGGATGTTGAGAAAAATTCGACGCATCACCCAAAAATTTTAACTGTGGACGCTAAGGATACTTCCGCTATTGTGCCGAAGCTACGTTTTCTTTTAAACATGGATGATGATCCTATAACTTTGGTTACTATTGGAGTGGATCCGGGTAAAACTTATGGTTTAGCTGTGCTTGTTAATGATAATTTGGTTGATGTGTACAAAGCGTTTTCCTCAAAAAGCGCTGCCAAAATTATTGAAAACATTTTGAAAGCTTTCCCGGCAGTTAGAAAAATTATTCGTATTGGGACAGGGTCACCGCTTTACTATAGGCAGCTTTTAGAGCTTCTAAATAATGTGGATGCTGAGTTAGAACTTGTTAATGAATTCGAAACTTCAAGTGGGCCGCGGGCAACTAAAGACACCAAGGCAGCTTTAGCAATTGCGAAGAAAAAGGGATTTAAGCCACAGGAATTTGAAAAGTTGCAGGAGATAAAGAAAGGCACAATCAAGCATATCCAGAAAATGAGCCGTCAAGCGTCTCATGGCAGAATAACGATTAATGAAGCTAATGCTATGAAGGTAGCGAGAGGAGAAATTAGTCTAGATTTTGCTATCGCATCACAAAAAAAGAAAGGCACGAGGAAAGATTCTTGAAAAAGACAGTTGAGACAGGCCCAAACCAAACATTTCTCATTAAGGGTCCAGCAAAAATTGAGGTTGTTAAGGGAGAGATTTCAATACTTGAGAATATCTTAGAAAAGGAGAAGAAAATTGTTATCACCAAAGGCAAAGCACTTCCAATTAAAACCATTTCGGAAGCGGTGTTAGATGTTTATATTGATGATGAAGAAGCTATCCAACCACTTGAAGAAGCGTTTCCGAAGGAATGGACTGAAGCCACCCGCCTCTTGGATAGTTTAAAGGTACCTGCAACAATAATTATATTAGGAACTGTAGATTCTGGTAAAACATCGCTAACAACTTTTTTGGCGAACAGCGCTTTTAAAAAAGGTTTCAAAGTCGCCATAGTTGATTCGGACGTGGGGCAGAGCAGTATAGGCTTACCTTGCTTCATCAGTATGGGGATTATGGAAAAAACGGTTTCTATACTCTCTGAAGTTAAATTAAGGGAGGCTTATTTTGTTGGGTCGAATACTCCCTCTCGGTTATTGCACAGAACACTTACGGGTATAGCGGTGATGGTGAAAAAGGCGTTAGAGAGTGGTTCAGAGATAGTTTTTATAGACACTTCTGGCTGGGTATATGGGAGGAGTGCCAGAGAGCTTAAGACATCGCTAATATTAATGTTGCAACCTACGATTCTTATTGCATTACAGAGAGGGGAGGAAATAGAGCATCTATTAGCTCCGTTCAACGGCTCTTTAAAGATTGTTAGACTCCCCGCTCCTAACACCTACAAAAGAGGGAGGGAGAGTAGAAAATTCATTAGAGAAATTCTTTATCGAAAAGGATTGGAGGATGGGCGGGATATTACTATGAGTCTGGAACAAATTAGGCTAAGATACACTTTATTTGGTTCTGGTTCTAAAGCGAGACCAGAAAGATTTGAAGAAATAAAAAAGCTACTAGGGTATACTCCTGTTTATGTTGAGGAATCCGAGGATCTGTTATATATAGTTCTACCGAACGAAGAAATTAGAATAAATAAGGATATCACAGAGTTTCTAGAGGCGAAATTAGGTAAACCAGAAGTATATCTCGTCCAAAAAAGGGATTTTGAAAACGTCTTAGTTGCCTTCCAAGACCAGAGCAATGCATTTGTTGGCACAGGCATAATCAGGGAAGTGGACTTTGAGAAACGCGAAATTACCTTCTATACTCCAGCCGAAAAAGAAAAAATAAGATTTGTACAATTAGGACAGTTAAAAGTTAGCAAAGAGGGGGAAGAGCTAGGATACACAAAAATACTTTGAACCAATCTTAGCCTTTAAATTGCTTATGAGATGATGGGAAGAAAATGTTGTCTTTCTACTTTCTTCCAATCCATCCTATTTCCTTTATTGTTTCGCCTGTTTCAATAACCTCAATAGCCTTTTTCAATGCATCCTTCTGATCCTGCACCGTAACATCTCTGCCTCCAAGACCAGCTATGAATTCTAACACGTGTGGCCTTTTATCCTCTATGTATAGAGCTGCCTTGAGTTCAGATGCTGAAGCACCGCCTTTACCTGGCGAAAGGTTTCTATCTATTACGGAAATAGCTTTAACATTTTTAGCGATTCTGCGAATCTCCTCGTCTGGAAAGGGCCTAAAAACTCTCAATTTAACTGCTCCGACCCTATAGCCCTCTTCTCTTAACTCATCAACAGCTACTATAGCTTGGTCAGCCAGAGAGCCCATACATACAATAACTGCGTCTGCATCATTGCACTCATATTCTTCAACCAGGCCTCCGTGATATCTGCCGAATCTCTTTTTGAAATCTGAAGCTACCTGTAAAATTTTCTTTTTGGCGTTTTCTTGGGCCAAGTGCATAAGATACTTAAACTCGTAAAACCAATCATCAGGATTTTGTAAATTTCCGTGAGTTATCGGGTTATCAATGTCCACTCTTATGTGTGTGGGATTATAAGGTGGCAGGAACACATCAACCTCTTCTTGTTCTGGAATCTCTACTGGCTGAGAAGTGTGGCTAATAGTAAATCCCTCATAACAGACCATAACGGGCAAAAGAACTTCCTCATCCTCCGCAATTTTATATGCCTGTATTATTGAATCAAACGCGTCTTGATGATTAGCACAGTAAATTTGTAACCAGCCAGTATCTCTCTGAGAAACTGAATCACCATGGTCAGCCCAAATGTTCCAAGGCGGTCCCAAAGCCCTGTTAACTATAGCCATAACAATGGGTAAACGTGAAGCTGCTGCCCAATGAACCATCTCATGCATATAAGCCAAACCATGAGCAGAGGTCGCAGTAAACGTTCTCACCCCTGTTAGAGATGCGCCAATACAAGCAGCCAAAGCAGAATGCTCAGACTCTACCCGCACAAATCTAGCATTTAACTCCCCACTCTCAACCAAATCAGATAATTTTTCCACAACACCAGTTTGCGGCGTTAATATCCCCAAACAAGAAGATAATCTTGTTCAGATTGGATAAGCCGCAATAACCGCAGGTCTACACAAAGCAGCCGCATATGCAGCCGCATAATTCCCAGTCGTTATTACAGTCTTCGCCATTATGCTTCCTCCTTTTCTCTAACCAAACGCATACTTTTCTTAGGACAAATAGATACACATATACCACAGCCCTTACAATAGGTATAGTCAATCACAGGATAACCCTCTTCGTCAACCGTCACCACATTCTCAGGGCAGAACATCCAACACGAAAGACATTTTGAACAGGTTTCCCGGTCGTAAACTGGTTTGAAGACTCTCCACTCGCCAGTGATTCCCATGCTTGCCTTCTCGGGTTTAGAAATGGGTATTGGCGTCAAATCCTTCCAGGTTCGAAACTGGGAAACCCTTTCGCGCCTGGAGACAGGCATGTTGCCATCAAGATACAGTTCCTTAGGCACTACCCGTTCTACAGTTTTTTCAAAAGCCACCTCGACAGCTCTAAGATTTTTCTCGTCTTGCTTGCCACTAAATGTATCACTTAAAGCCTCTAGGACAGAATCTAAACTGATTAAACCTGTGGCTTTAGCAAAAGCACCCAGCATGGGAGTGGCAGAAAGTGCTAACCCCGCTACTTCTAAACCGAACTCGATAGAAATACTGGTAGCGTCTACAGTAAAAACTTTAGCATCCTTGGGAAGTTTACCGATCTTACTGAAAATATCTGAGTTTCCTGGAGTGTTAATTACTAGAGTGCCACCAGCTTTCAAACCGTCTGTAATGTTGACCAGACCGGACTCAAAAAGACTAAAATCAACTACAATAACAATATCGGGAGTGTACACATTGGAATGAATCCGAACTGGCTCCTTTGAAAATCTTGTGAATGCCACCACGGGAGCCCCGCGCCGCTCCGCACCGAAAAATGGGAGTGACTGGACGCCCTTAAAGCCTTCGTGGAATGCTGCCTCAGCCAATATTCTAGCGGCTGTAACTGTTCCAGCGCCGCCTCTTCCATGCCATCGGATCTCGTATACTTTAGCTGGCATTTGCGCACCTCCAAAATGAGGTCTCCTTATCAGATTATTTGATTTACTAGCTTTACACAAACCAGTCCTTAAAACAGTTTTGGGTAATAAAATTTAACTAGTGTGAAAAAATACAAAACAGTATTACAACTTAAAAGTTACGCATATAAACTGCGAAACGGAATATGTAATTATTGTTACGCACTAACTTTTTAAGCAAAAACTCTTTTGTTTTTTACAACTTTCAAAAATTTTCATACACTTCCGCGTTTTAGAAAGTAGGAAAAAGTTTTTTATAGCAAATAAGAGGGAACAAAAATATGTCAATAAAAGCATTACGCTCTGAAGCACCTGAAGAATATTGGTTACCGGGAAATTCTTCGTGTCAAGGCTGCGGCTCAACACTTGCCTTAAGATGGGTCTTGAAGGCATTAGGCAAAAAAACTGTTATGGTTGTACCCGCATCATGCGCAAATGTTTATGTGGGGTGGTGGCCTCGCTCATCTGCGGGTGTAACCTATTTTGATATGGCATTCGCCGCCGGCGGATCTGTTGCCTCTGGAATAGTAGCTGCACTGGATTACCTAAACAAAAAGGATATAAATGTAGTCGCATGGGTGGGCGATGGAGGAACAACAGATATTGGAATCCAGGCATTGAGTGGCGCCGCTGAGAGGGGTACTAATTTCATTTATATTTGCTATGATAATGAGGCGTATATGAATACTGGTACTCAGAGAAGTAGTAGTACTCCCTTGGGTGCTTGGACTACTACAACGCCTTTTGGTAAGGGACAGCAGAAAAAGAATGTTCCTATGATTATGGCAGCGCATAATATTCCTTATGTTGCAACTGCGTGCTCCAGTTATATAAAAGATCTGTATGAGAAGATAAAGAAGGCTAAGGACATAGAGGGCACTAAGTATATTCACATTTTGGCTCCCTGCCCCCCTGGTTGGCGTTTTGATACAGATTTAACGGTGGAGATCGGCAAGCTAGCGGTGGAAACTGGCATGTGGGCTCTTTACGAGATTGAGAATGGCGTATTTAGGTTAAGTAGCCCCAGCAAGCGAGTTATGGATCCATCGAAGAGAAAGCCAATACAAGAATACATTAAGCTTCAAGGTAGGTTCAAGGGAATTACAGATGAGCAAATCCGAGAGCTTAAGAATTATGTCGATAGACAGTGGGTAAGATATGGCAAAATGGAGGAGGGCTGCCCCGTATTTTAGTACATCATTATTTTTAGTTAATCTAAACTGGGCACATTTTTTGAGGTATATTTATTAATAACAATTATGTATCGGAGTCTTGTAACAAAATTTACAAATCGAACAAGTCTATCTCTTCAGTTATAATGTAGAGTTACGCCAACATTTGTGAGGTATTTGATCCTCAAATAAATCAGCGTTCCCCATACAAAAGTGAAGAAGGTTATAGT
>Ga0129299_1002952_pt1 | contig 11181 bp, 4 predicted proteins | sample ConPoolayeCmetaG_FD_94477 | JGI IMG/M metagenome (GOLD analysis project Ga0129299, IMG submission 94477) | Hot spring microbial mat communities from California, USA to study Microbial Dark Matter (Phase II) - Cone Pool mat layer C metaG ... | reverse complement strand
TCCTGCGTCGGCTTGTTGTAGTAGGGTGAGACGATCAGCACGCCGCTTGCCCCAGCGGCTTTCGCGTGCTTCGTCAGTTCGATTGCTTCGGCCGTGCTGTTCGAGCCGGTTCCGGCGATGACAGGGACGCGGCCCGCCGCCTGCTGGATGCAGACCTCCACCACGCGCCGGTGTTCGTCATGAGACAGAGTAGGGGATTCGCCCGTCGTGCCTGTCGGCACGAGGCCATGGGTGCCGGACTGGATCTGGAAATCGACAAGCTTGCGGAAGGCGTGCTCGTCGAACTGGCCATTTTCGAACGGGGTGATGAGCGCAGTGAACGATCCCTGAAATTTCATGATGGTCCTTCGTGCTGCGGCGTGAGACGAGAAATTTCGCGTGCAACGGAACCCGCTTCGACCGGGCTTGCGAGCCACGCCTTTTTTACAACAGAATAAAGACTTTGATCGGCATCGGCAAGCCGACCGCGAGGGCAGAAAAGCCACGCCTTCGAGTCTTAGTTCTGCCCGCTTTCTGCAATAAATTCGATATTAATGAAGTCAAGGTTATGACAAAATAGTTTGACTCATTCCGCAAATCCTGGCCCGGCTCGCGTGACGGACATTGCGTCCGACGTGACCATGGCTGAAGCGTCTGCACAGCGCCCGCTCTTGTGCGGAAAACCGCAAAGGAAGGAATGATATTGCAACGCGGCTCCTTCTTGCGATACCTGCGCCGCCTTTCGCTCATCACGCTCGGCCTTGCCGGGGGCATCACGGCGCTTTCATGGTGGCTGCCGGGCGAGCCCGCAGTCCCGCCCTCACCTCCGTCGAGCCAAAGCCCGAACGCTGAGATCAGGCCGCTTTCAAAATCCAACCTTGGGGCGAAATCCTCACTGGACCGCGATGCTGTTCCTGCAAGCGACCCCGGGGGCCGCGCTCGCATCGCCGCGATCGAAGCGGGGGGAGAACGCTCCGGCGAACCTGCCGCCGTGGCCGTCCCGGCGCCGCCCGAACCTCCGGCACGTCCCCGCATGCCGCAAGCTCCATGGAGCATACCTCCCGGCGCCACCATCCCCACGGCGCCCGATGCCGGTTCGCTCAAGCCGGCCTACAATTCGCGGTTCGACGACATCCTCAAGCCGGTGCTTGCCTATCCGGTCTCCGAAAGCGACCTGACGCTCATCAAGGATGCGGTCACACACGTCTACAAAGACGAATTCGACAAGGCCGCGGTGCTGATGCGCCGGATCGAAGACCTGACCGCCCGCAAGCTCGTCCAATGGTATCTGCTGCGGGCGGGCGACATCGAGCGCAACTACAAGGATATCATCCGCTTCCGCGAGCAGAACCCGAACTGGCCCGGCCGCCGCGCGCTGGATGCACGCATCGAAACCGGCCTCCTGTTCCAGGAAACCTCTGCAAGCGTCATCATCAACCATTTCAGGAGCGATCCGCCGCAGACCGGCGCCGGCAAGGCGGCGCTCGGCGGCGCTCTGATCGAGGCGGGCGACGAGCGCCGCGGCAAGCAGCTGATATCGGAGGCCTGGCGGCGCCATCTGTTCGACGAGCAGATCGAGGCGAAAATTCTGCAGCGTTTCGGCAAGCACTTGAGCGCGGAGGATCACCAATCGCGCCTCAACTGGCTTATGACCAAGGATCCCAAGAAGAAGGCTGCCCAGATCCAGCGGGTCCGCCTGCATCTCAAGGACGAGGTGCCGATCCCCAAGTCCGCCAAGGCCGTGGCGGATGCGGACAAGGCGCGCTCGGCCAAGATCAAGCACGCGGTCGATGCGGCCAACAAAGCGAAAGAAAAAAAGGCGGCTGCGGACAGCAAGGCAAAAACGAGCAAGCCGGCCGAAAAAGCGGTTCCCGAGCCTCAAAAGCTGGCTCTGGGGAAAGAGGCCAAGCAGGACGTATCGCTCATCCTCATCAAGGTGCGCGAGCTTCGCCGCAAGAACAAATACAAGGAGGCCTGGAGCCTGCTGCGCTCCGTGCCCAAGACAGCCGTTGGTCTCATGGAGGGCGAGGACTGGTGGGCCGAGCGGCGCATTCACGTGCGCGCCGCCCTCAACCAAGACTTCGCCAAGACCGCCTACGACATTGCCCAAAATCATGGGCTGCTCACCGGGCAGGACCTCGCGGAAGCGGAGTTTCTCGCCGGGTGGATCGCGCTTCGCTTCCTCAACCAGCCCGCGAAAGCGCGTGATCATTTCGCGGTCGCCGTTGCCGCCGGCGGCTTGCCAAAGGACAAGGCGCGTTCCTCCTATTGGCTTGGCCGGGCCGAGCTTGCGCTGAACAATGCCGAGCGCGCCGAAGCCGCCTTTCGCGAGGCAAGCCGCCATCACCACGTCTTCTATGGCCAGCTTGCGCAGTTCACGCTGACCGGGCAAGCCGGGGCGATCGAATTCAGGCCGGTTCACGAGCCGACCGAAGCCGATGTCGTGCAGTTCTATGCCAACGATGCCGTGCGGGCTCTCGTCATCGCCGAAAAGGCGGGCCTCGACACCTTGATCCCGGTTTTCCTCTACGACTTCGCCCGGTTCGTGGAAAATCCGGGTGAGATGGCGCTCATCGCGGAAACGGCGCTGCGCATCGCGCCCTTGCCGATTACCGTGCGCTTCGCCAAGATCGCGATGAACCGCGGCTTCGCCTTGGACTATTACGGGTTTCCCGCGAGCCTGCCCGACGTGGAACCGCTGGTGAGGGACAATCCTGTCGAAACGGCGCTGCTGCACGCCCTGTCGCGGCAGGAGAGCGAGTTCAACCATGAGATTGTCAGCCCCGCCGGCGCGCAGGGCCTCATGCAGTTGATGCCGGCCACGGCGCAGATGGTCGCCAAGGACCACGGCCTGAAATATGACGTGAAGATGCTCAAGGACCCGGTCTTCAATGTGAAGCTCGGCACGGCTTTCCTGCAACGCATGGTCAACAACTACAACGGCTCCTATATCATGGCGCTTGCCGCCTACAATGCTGGCCCCGGCAGGGTGCGGCAATGGGTGAGCGAGTTCGGCGACCCGCGGCGCAAGGACGTGGATCCGATCGACTGGATCGAGCGCATCCCCTTCACCGAAACGCGCGATTACGTTCACAAGGTGATGGAAAACGTGCAGATGTACCGGGCGAAATTCAATCAGACGGACAAGCGCCTGCACTTGGCCAAGGACATCTATCGCGGCCGCAGCGATTTCACCCTCGACGTGATGCAGGCCGGCGGCGGGAATTGATCGTTTGGACAATAGCAATGATTGCCGATTGCGGGCGGCCTGCTGGGTACAACCGTTTATCTGGGTATTCACATAAAATGCCTCGAGACACGGCATATTATCCGGATGCCTTTTCAGGCGCCCTTGGGCGATAGATGATAACGCCATAATGAGATGATAGATGGTTTCATGCAGAACGGCGTAAATTGGCAAGACTTATATTATTATGCGCAGGACGGCCTTAAGCTCTATGCACGGCGTTACGGGCCGGAGCACAGCCCGTTCCGCCCCGTGGTCTGCCTGCCCGGCCTGACCCGCAACAGCCGCGACTTCCACTCGCTTGCCACGGCCCTGAGCGAAAACGAGGAGCGCCCGCGCGCCGTCTATTGCCTCGACTATCGCGGCCGCGGCCTCTCGGACTACGATCCGAACTGGCGCAACTACTCGCCACTCATCGAACTGCTCGACGTGATGGACTTCATGACCATCCACAGCCTCAGCGATGCCTGTCTCATCGGCACCTCGCGCGGGGGCATCATCACCATGCTGCTTGCCGTGATGCGACCGTCTGCGATCGGAGCGGCGGTGCTCAACGACATCGGCCCCACGATCGAAACCGCCGGCCTTGCACGCATCATGGGCTATGTCGGCAAGATCCCGCTTCCTGCATCATGGGAGGAAGCGTCTGCGCTGGTGCGCGACATGAGTAAGCGTTTCTTCACGCAACTGGATCATGGCGAGTGGGAGGAACTGGCACGGCAATGGTTCAACGAAAAGAACGGGCGTCCGGCGCCAGGGTATGATTCGAACCTCGCCAGAGCGCTTGAGGAAATCGACATCTCCAAGCCGATGCCGGAAATGTGGGCGCATTTCCAGTCACTGCTTCGGGTCCCGGTGCTCGTGATCCGCGGCGAGAACTCGGACCTCCTCAGCCAGCGCACTGTGAGCGAGATGGCCCGCCAGCATCCCGGCCTCGTGTCGGTGACGATCCAGGGGCAAGGGCACGCGCCGCTGCTCCGGGACAAGTTCAGCCAGCGCATCATCGCCGATTTCCTCAGGGATGCGGACATGTCCCAAATGCCCCGATACCGCAGCGGCCCGAGGCCTGTGGCCCCTGTCTAGATCTCATATGCGAAATCTAGCGTACGAAATCGTTTGACAGCGTGGGATTTGGGAGCGGGGCAAGCCCATATGGCTTTGTTACTCCTTTGAGGGTATCGGCAGCTTCTGCCCCCCGCCTGTTAAGGGCAGTCACGCCGCGTCAATGCGATGGTTTTGCCGGCTTCAGTTGTTGCTTGCGCCCCGAACATCGAGATAGGTGCGCTCGAGCTGCATGACATCGTTTTCAACGGAATAGCCTTCCGGAACGGCAGTGTTAATCTGGGCTAGCTTCTCGGCATCCTCATTGCTGGCCGGAAGGCCATCGATCTTGATCGTCTGATCGGACAGGGACACGGAACCGGATTGCAGGTGGCTCAACGCGCGCAGGGAGAGCAGCGCTGCGTCGACCCAATTTTCAGGAGCGCCGTCTTCAATCTGCACGGTGGCTTTGACAATGGCGCTTGGAAAAAGCTTCTCGGCGACGCTGGACAGCATGGCCTCGGAGCTTTTGTCGGGCACGTGTCCTGTAATCGTGAGGCTGCCGGCCTGGTATTGCGCCAGCCATATATAGGATGCCGTGGGCGGGCGCAGCGACAGGGCGCCGAGGACAAGGCCTTGGGGTAATTGCGATTTCACCGCTTTCTGCACCTGCTCGTAGGCTTCCGCAGTTTCTGCGACGCCGGATAGCCGTATGGTGTTCAGACTGATCGAAGCATTGCCGTTGCGCATCAATGCAAGCTGTCGCAGGGCGAAGCTGAAACCGCTCAGTCGCGTCTCTGTTTCGGGGATGTCTGCCATGATCTTGGTCTTGTCGCTCACGCGGAAGCCGGGGAAGGCCGCTTCGATCATGCCGAGAAGGATCCTTTTTTCTTCCTGCGAGGCGACGGCTCCGCGCAATTTGATCCGCGACTGCTCCCGCTGCACCCGAAGCGAGGGGATATTGTCGTCTGGCTCAGATCGCTTTATGCGCTCCTCGCTGTCGGACGGTTCAACGCGGGGACTTACGGCGGCGTTGAAAGGCTGTATGATCGCGCTGGAATAGTCGTGGATGGCCGCTCGGTTCATGAAGAGGTGCGGATCGGCATAAGCGCCGGATATATGAACCGGATCGGGCTGCCCGGAATACATCAGCCCAAAACAGAACACGAAGGAGGCAATCGCAAGAACAGGTTTAAGATGGAAACGACGAAAGCTATGCTTCTTCCCTGACATCCTAAGCCCCACGTCATGGTACCTAGAGTAATGTGATGGCAGGACCCCCCAAAGCCCCAACTCATCGCGTCGATCGGTCACGCAAAATGAGAGTTCCGTTGTATCAGTGTAACGACCGGAGCGAATCACATCCGGTGTTCAACTGCAACAGCGCAATTAATGATGCTTGCCTGGCGATTCATTCGCCTTTGTGTGTTGCATCGGGAGAATAGCGCAGAACCGACCGATATCCAAGAGGCGAGATCAAAAGATAAATCTTGCTCTGTGGAGGATATGTCATAGTTCGTTAATGAAAGCGGAGTGGCGGGGCATGATGCGGCGAGGATTTGGCGCATCCGAAGGGTGTGTGGCCCTCTCGATGATCGGCGCTCTGGTTCAAAGCCGCTCCCGAACTGCGGCAGGCGCGAACCGCTTGGATCCGCGCCTGCCAATCAATTTGCCGCAAGCTGCCACTTACCGCCAGCACCGTCACTCGGCGGCTTGAACCCCGCTGTCCTGCTGCGTCTTGACCGCGTCCAGGCCGGACTCCTGGCCCACGGCACGCTTGCGCTCGGCGACGATGAGGTCGTCCCGATGCGTTGCGATTTTCTGCATCCGGTTGAGCGTACCTCCCGTGCCGGCAGGAATGAGGCGGCCCACGATCACGTTCTCCTTCAGGCCCTCGAGCGTATCGGTTTTGCCGAGAATGGCAGCTTCGGTGAGCACGCGCGTCGTTTCCTGGAACGAAGCGGCGGAGATGAAGCTGCGCGTCTGAAGACTGGCTTTGGTGATACCCTGCAGCACAGGTTTCCCAAGAGCAGGCCGTTTGCCTTGCGCCTCGATCTTTTCGTTGATCTCGTCAAGTTCGAGCTTGTCGATCTGCTCGCCTTTCAGCAGATCGGTGTCGCCGGGATCGGAGATCTCAACCTTCTGCAGCATCTGGCGGACGATGACCTCGATATGCTTGTCGTTGATCGTAACGCCCTGCAGGCGATAGACTTCCTGAATCTCGTTGACAAGATAGGCCGCCAAATCCTCGACGCCCTTGATCGCGAGAATGTCGTGCGGGTCAGGGTGTCCGTCGAGGATGAACTCGCCCTTTTCGATGCGGTCTCCCTCCTGAACCGAGAGATGCTTGCCTTTCGGGATCAGATACTCGACCGGGTTGAGATCCTCGCTGTCCGGCACCACGGTGATGCGGCGCTTGTTCTTGTAATCGCGGCCGAATTGCACGGTTCCCGAGATTTCGGCAATGATCGCATGATCCTTGGGCTTCCTTGCCTCGAACAATTCTGCCACGCGCGGCAGACCGCCGGTGATATCGCGCGTCTTGGCCGATTCGAGCGGAATGCGCGCGAGCACGTCACCCGCCTTCACCTCCACGCCGGGCTCGATCGGCAGGATCGCATCCACCGAGAGCAGGTAGCGCGCCTCGCCGCCGCGCGGCAGCTTGGCCACTTTGCCCTTCTTGTCCTTGATGACGATCGCGGGCCGCAGGGCTTGGCTTTTCGGGTTGGCACGCCAGTCGATGATGGTGCGCTTGGTGATGCCGGTCGTCTCCTCCACCTGCTCGTTGATGGAGAGGCCGGGCACGAGATCTTCGAAATCCACAATTCCGTCCACCTCGGTCAGAACCGGGCGCGTGTAGGGATCCCACTCCGCAAGGCGCTGGCCGCGCTTCACGGTATCGCCATCGTCCACCTTCAGATGCGAGCCCTGGATGACCTTGTGGGAGGCGCGCTCCTTGCCCTCTTCGTCCAGGATGGCGATGGCGATGTTGCGGCCCATGGCGACGAGGCGGCCCTGGCTGTCGCGCGCGACGTTGCGGTTCTTGATCTTGATCTTGCCGTTGAACGACGCCTCGATGAAGGACTGGTCCACGACCTGCGCCGCGCCGCCGATATGGAAGGTGCGCATGGTGAGCTGCGTGCCCGGCTCGCCGATCGACTGGGCGGCGATGACGCCCACCGCTTCGCCAAGATTGACCGGCGTGCCGCGCGCCAGGTCACGCCCGTAGCAGGCCGCGCAGATGCCGTTGCGGGTCTCGCAGGTCAGCGCCGAGCGGATGCGGACTTCCTGAATGCCGGCCTCCTCGATGGCGCGGGCGTGGCGTTCATCCATCAGCTCGCCGGACCTGACAATGATATCGCCCGTTGCGGGGTTGGCGATGTCTTCGGCTGCGGTGCGGCCGAGAACCCGGTCGCCGAGCGAGACGATGACCTCGCCCGAATCGATCACCGCCGCCAGCTTGATGCCCTTGTCGGTGCCGCAGTCCTCCTCGATCACGATGCAATCCTGGGCCACGTCCACGAGGCGGCGCGTCAGATAACCCGAGTTCGCCGTCTTGAGCGCGGTATCGGCCAGGCCCTTGCGGGCGCCGTGGGTCGAGTTGAAGTATTCCAGGACGGTAAGCCCCTCCTTGAAGTTCGAGATGATCGGAGTCTCGATGATCTCGCCTGAGGGCTTGGCCATAAGCCCGCGCATGCCGGCAAGCTGTTTCATCTGCGCCGGGGAGCCGCGCGCGCCCGAGTGCGACATCATGTAGATCGAGTTGATGGGCTTCTGCCGCTTGGTTTCCGGATCGATCTGCACGGCGGAGATGCGGTCCATCATTTCCTTGGCGATGCGGTCGGCGCACTTGGCCCAGGTATCAACGACCTTGTTGTATTTCTCGCCCTGGGTGATGAAGCCGTCGAAATACTGTTGCTCGTAGTCGCGCACGATCGCCTCGGTTTCGGCGATGATCTTCTGCTTGGTCTCAGGCACCACCATGTCGTCCTTGCCGAAGGAAATGCCGGCCTTGAAGGCGTGATGGAAGCCGAGGCTCATGATGCGGTCGCAGAAGATGACCGTTTCCTTCTGGCCGCAGGCGCGGTAGACGGCGTCGATCATCTTGGCGATGTTCTTCTTGGTCATGAGCTTGTTGACGAGTTCATAGGTCACGCCGGGTTTCTTCGGCAGCAGGTCGGCAAGAAGCATGCGTCCCGGCGTGGTCTCATAGACTTTGCGCACCAGTGTACCGTCTTCGGCGGCCTCCTCGAAGCGCGCCTTGACCTTGGCATGCAGCGTGACGACCTTCGCTTCGAGGGCGTGGTGAATCTCGGCGATGCTGCCGAATATCATCCCTTCGCCCGGCTCGTTCTCGGCGACAAGGGAGAGATAATAAAGACCGAGAACGATATCCTGCGATGGTACGATGATCGGTCCGCCATTGGCCGGGTGCAGGATGTTGTTGGTGGACATCATCAGCACCCGCGCCTCGAGCTGCGCCTCAAGGCTCAAGGGCACATGCACGGCCATCTGGTCGCCGTCGAAGTCCGCGTTGAAGGCGGCGCAGACGAGTGGGTGCAGCTGGATCGCCTTGCCCTCGACGAGGATCGGCTCGAACGCCTGGATGCCGAGCCGATGCAGCGTCGGCGCGCGGTTGAGAAGAACCGGATGCTCGCGGATGACCTCGTCGAGGATGTCCCAGACTTCGGGCTTTTCCTTCTCGACAAGCTTCTTGGCCTGCTTGACCGTGGTTGCCTGGCCGCTCGCCTCGAGCTTGGCGTAGATGAAGGGCTTGAACAGCTCGAGCGCCATCTTCTTCGGCAAGCCGCACTGGTGCAGTTTCAACTCGGGGCCAACCACGATGACCGAGCGGCCCGAATAGTCCACGCGCTTGCCGAGCAGGTTCTGGCGGAAGCGGCCCTGCTTGCCCTTCAGCATGTCCGAGAGCGACTTGAGCGGCCGCTTGTTGGCGCCGGTGATGACGCGGCCGCGGCGTCCGTTATCGAACAGCGCATCCACCGCCTCCTGCAGCATGCGCTTCTCGTTGCGGATGATGATGTCGGGCGCGCGCAACTCCACCAGCCGCTTGAGGCGGTTGTTGCGGTTGATGACGCGGCGGTAGAGATCATTAAGATCGGAGGTCGCGAAACGGCCGCCGTCGAGCGGCACGAGCGGGCGCAATTCCGGCGGGATGACGGGAATGACCGTCATGATCATCCATTCCGGGCGGTTGCCGGACTCGATGAAGGCCTCGACGACTTTGAGCCGCTTGGCAAGCTTCTTCGGCTTGTTTTCGGTGGTGGCCTCGGCGATCTCTTGGCGGAGCTGGTCGCGCAGGCGCTCGAGATCGAGATTGACGAGCAGTTCGCGGATCGCCTCGGCGCCGATGCCGGCGGTGAAGCTGTCCTCGCCATATTCCTCCTGGGCCTTCAGGTAATCCTCTTCCGAGAGGAGTTGCATCGGCTTGAGCGGGGTAAGGCCCGGCTCGATCACGACGTAATTCTCGAAATAGAGTACGCGCTCGAGGTCCTTCAGCATCATGTCGAGCAGGAGGCCGATGCGGGAGGGCAGCGACTTAAGAAACCAGATATGAGCGACGGGCGCGGCGAGTTCGATATGGCCCATGCGCTCGCGCCGCACTTTCGTGAGCGTCACCTCGACGCCGCACTTCTCGCAGATGACGCCCTTGTATTTCATGCGCTTGTACTTGCCGCACAAGCATTCGTAATCCTTGATCGGGCCGAAGATGCGCGCGCAGAACAGGCCGTCACGCTCGGGCTTGAAGGTGCGGTAGTTGATCGTCTCCGGCTTCTTGATCTCGCCGAAGGACCAGGAGAGGATTTTCTCCGGGCTTGCGATGGAAATGCGAATCTGGTCGAATGACTGAACTTGGGGTGCAAAGAGATTGGTGATCTCTTGGTTCATCGTCACACTCCTCAATGGGCGCGCCGCCCGATTAATTCCAAATTTCGAAGCCGGCTACGATCCGGCTGGATCTTGGTTCAAGAGAACGCCCAAAGCGGATTCGCCCGTTTGCTCTGAACCTGTACCGTATCTTCTCAAGGCGTCAGGACGCCTGGAAACACGTGCTTATTCCGCCGCCGGTCGTCCCCCGATCTGGGTTTTCGGTTTGGGCTCCTGTGCCGACGTCGAAATGCTGCCGCCGCCGGCGCGCGATTGGCGCAAATCAACGTTTAGGCCGAGCGCCCGCATCTCCTTCACCAGCACGTTGAAGCTTTCCGGGATGCCCGATTCGAAAGTGTCGTCGCCGCGCACGATGGCCTCATACACCTTGGTGCGGCCAGCCACGTCGTCCGATTTCACCGTCAGCATCTCCTGCAGTGTGTAGGCTGCGCCATAGGCTTCAAGCGCCCACACCTCCATCTCGCCGAAGCGCTGGCCGCCAAACTGCGCCTTGCCGCCGAGCGGTTGTTGCGTGACGAGGCTGTAGGGCCCGATCGAGCGGGCGTGGATCTTGTCGTCCACCAGGTGATGCAGCTTTAATAAATATTTGTAGCCCACGGTGACCTTGCGGTGGAAGGGTTCGCCGGTGCGTCCGTCGTAAAGGGTGATCTGCCCGGACGTGTCGAGCCCCGCAGCTTTCAGCATTTCCACGATATCGGCTTCCCGTGCGCCGTCAAACACAGGGGTTGCGACCGGAACGCCCTTGCGAAGGTTTTCCGCAAGTTCCACAAGCTCTTCATCTTCAAGCGCCTTGATTGTTTCGTCGTCGCCATAAATCTTCTCAAGCGTTTTCTTGAGCGGCTTGACATCGTTCGACGAGCGGTAGACCTCAAGCGACTGAGCGATCAGGTTGCCCAGACCGCGGCAGGCCCACCCCAGATGCGTCTCCAGGATCTGGCCGACATTCATGCGGCTTGGCACGCCGAGCGGATTGAGCACGATATCGACCGGCGTTCCATCCTCCAGAT
>Ga0129299_1002951_pt1 | contig 11183 bp, 7 predicted proteins | sample ConPoolayeCmetaG_FD_94477 | JGI IMG/M metagenome (GOLD analysis project Ga0129299, IMG submission 94477) | Hot spring microbial mat communities from California, USA to study Microbial Dark Matter (Phase II) - Cone Pool mat layer C metaG ... | reverse complement strand
TAAGAAACTACCCTGTCCCGTCATTCTGAGGCGCGCCAGCGCCGAAGAATCTCAGCTTCACAGGCGGCGCGAGATGCTTCGCTTCGCTCAGCATGACGGGAGGGGGGCGGCGTTTCTCCCCCCATGAGCGGCGCGCCCACGCGCCGTGGGGGAGCTCAAAAGCTCTGTAGCGGCCTACAGCAGGCCAGCTTCTCGAGCAGGCTTACCGTATTGCCAGGAGTATTCTGGCCGATACAGCTCCCGGTAGTCAGGGTATTTGTAGCGGCCGATGTCCTGATCGTCGGGGTAAACGAACTTGCCGCCGACCTGCATGATGACCGTCTTGATGGAAGGGTCGTTTTCCCGGACGATACGCTCCAGTTGTGTCGGGTCTATCTGGGTGTTGGCCCAGTTGTCATAGTGGTCGGGAATCAGCACCTTCGTGCCAACCGCCTGGCCTACCCGGAACACGTCCCACGGCGTACACTTGTCGGTCGCCCCTGGGGCGTTGTGACCCATGTCAATAATGGTCACGTCAATGTCATATTCGTCGGCGAAGGCCCGATAGCCATTGTGGTAGAGCGAATCGCCCAGGAAAAGCACATTGCCGCCCTCAGTCTCAAAGAGGAAACTCACCGCGACTTCCTGGAAGCTCATCGGGTGTCCCAGCGGCACGCCCGTGTTGCGGGCAATTTCGTCGTAGTTCATCAGCATCTTCACCCGTCCGCCGGGGACTTCCAGTTCGTCGCCGGGCTGTACTTGAATCAGGCGGTCTTCCGGCACGCCGAAGCTACGGCAGCGGTTGATCGAGGTCTTTGGCCCGACGAACCTGCAATCGGTGGTAGCGGTCAGGGCCTTGATGGTGTAGATGTCGGTGTGATCCTGGTGGACGTGGGTCATGAACGAATAATCAATGTGCTTAAAGCGCCAGGGGTCGTGGACCATCGGCGTCAGGCGCAGCCAGTTGATGTAAGGCGCTCCACCCATCCGGCACACGCCGCAGTAGTCATAGCTGGTGTAGATTGATGGCCCCGAATAGCAGTCGATCAGGAACACGCCGCCGGCTGATGTCTTCATCGCCCACGATGGCCCGCCGAGCCACCAGAGGGCGAAAGTGCCGGGCCGCACTTCATCGCTCGCCAATTGCCGGTTGAGGAAAGTGCCCCATTCGGGGAAGACCTCCTGCAACCATATCTCCCGCGTCATCGGACGGTCTTGGTTCAGGTAATCGCCGCCGAGAATCCCTTGCTCCGAACCTGGCTTCGCTCCATCTGTCATTGTTACCTATCTCCTTCCTTATCCTTCTGCCGTTACGTACTCGTTAGACAAGCCTAAACAGATAGGGATTCTCTCGCAAGTAGCGAAACCTGTCAAATGCAGCTGATGTTAGATTTTTTGTTTTGACAAATCCTCCCATATCTGTTATGATATAAATGAGGCGGCAATTGGTTCATGTCGGGGTGCATCTACGCCTGTTGTCCAGCGACTTCACTCTTCCACACAACTTCACAGGGCGGACCCGGTCCGAGGGCGCGAGGCGTGGTTGCCGAAACGAGGCGCAGTGGAACGTATCAGCAGTTTTAGAAAGGAGAGACAGCAATGGCAAGGAAGACATTTGTTGTACTGATGGTCGTGTTCATGTTGGCTATGACGGCGCCGACTGTGACTCAAGGGCAGGACATCGAGTTGATCGGGCAGTTGGAAGGGCCGACGATCGTCACCGACCCGGCGCAATTCCCCACTCAATTCAACGAAGCCCCTATGCTGGCCGAACTGGTCAAAGCAGGCAAACTGCCGCCTGTGGAAGAACGTTTGCCCAAACGTGATAGCCTCATGGTCATCAAGCCACTCCATGAGATTGGCAAATATGGTGGCACGTGGCGGCGTGGCTTCACCGGCCCCATGGACGGAGAGAACGGCAACCGCATCGTCTCCTCTGACAAGCCGCTCTTCTGGGACTACACCGGCACCAAGATTGTCCCCAGCCTGGTGAAGGGCTATGAGATGAGCGACGATTGCAAGGTGACCACCCTGTTCCTGCGCGAGGGCTTGAAGTGGTCTGACGGCGTGCCGATGACCGCTGACGACTGGATGTTCTGGTATGAGGATATCTACCTCAACCGTGAGATCATGCCCAGCCCAATCCCGGACATGTCCATCAGAGGACAGGAAGGGAAAATGGTCAAGGTGGATGATTTCACCATCCGGTTCGAGTTCCCTGAATCGTACTGTCTGTTCGAGGAAATTCTGGCTGGCAGCACGCTGTTAGGCGGCGGCCAGGCAACCCGCCAGTCGCGTGGCAGCGTGGGCGGCGCGTATGCTCCGGCTCATTATCTCAAGCAGTTCCATCCCAAGTACGTAGCCGTCGAGGAGCTCAACAAGATGGCCGCCGAGGCCGGTTTCGACAACTGGCTTAACCTGTTGAAGTTCAAGATGGACTGGCAGCTCAACGTTGATTTGCCGACCGTGACCCCCTGGAAGACGACCAGCCCCATCAATACGCCTACTTGGGTTCTGGAACGTAACCCTTATTACTGGGCGGTTGATACCGAAGGCAACCAGTTGCCCTACATTGATAAAATCGTGATGACCCTGGCCGAGAACACTGAAGTGCTCAACCTGCGGGCCATCGCCGGCGAGTATGACTGGCAAGAACGACATACGGACATCACCAAACTTCCCGTTTTCCTGGAGAACCAGGAGAAGGGCAACTACACCGTCCATGTTGACCCGGCGTTCAACGGCTCTGACACCACATTGCATGTCAGCCAGTGCTACGACGCCGACCCTGAAGTCGCCAAGTGGCTGCAGAACAAAGACTTCCGCCATGCCCTGTCGCTGGGCATCGACCGCGACCAGATGAACGAGACCTTCTGGCTTGGCCTGGGCACGCCCGGCTCGGTCGTGCCGTCCGAATCGCTGCCATACAACCCAGGCCCAGAGTATCGCAAGCTATGGTGCGAGTATGATCCCGACCAGGCGAACGAGATCTTGGACCGCATCGGGTTGGACAAGAAGGACAGCGAAGGGTTCCGCCTGCGCACCGACGGCAAGGGCCGGCTGCAAATCGAACTGGTGGCGGTGGGCGGCATGTTCCTGCTCTACCCACAGCACGCGGAAATGATCCGCGACCAGTGGCGGAAGATCGGTATTGACGCCACAGTCAAAGAGCTGGAACGCAGCGTAGCCTTCGGCCGTTCAGCCAACAACGAGAACCAGATCATGCTGTGGGCCAATGACGGCTCTGAACTGCTGTATTTGTTCCCACGCCATGCGCTGCCTGTTGACCCGACCGAAGCTCACATGGGCATGTGCATCGCCAAATGGTACGTCACGAATGGCGCAGAGGGGAAAGAACCCTATCCTGAGCTGAAGAAGGCGCTGGAGCTGTTCCGTGCAGCGGCCGCGCTTGGTCCGGAAGAGCGCATCAAGAACGCGCAGGAAATCTGGAAGATCGCCGCCGAGGAGCAGTGGACGATCGGCACGGTTGGCCAGTCGCCGGCCTTTATGGGCATCCGCATCGTCAAGAACAACATGGGCAACGTGCCGGCCCGCCAGGTCAACGCGCAACATGCCCGCACGCCGTGCACCTCACACCCAGAGACGTTGTTCTTCAAAGACATCGCCCAGTAGCACACGATGAGGGAGCGTGGCCATCGTGCCGTCGTGAGCCGATGGCCACGCTCCCCAGAACACCCCTTGTCCTGTGAGCAAGCAGAGAGAGTAATGACAAGATGATTGCGTTCCTGGTGCGCCGTGTGCTCATGGCTGTAGTGACAATCTGGGCGGTCACGGTGCTGTCCTTTCTGATCATCCAATTGCCGCCGGGTGACTATGTGACTTCCTACATCGCCCAGATGTCCCTCTCTGGCGGCATCGTGACCGAAGCCGATGTCATCGCCTTACGCCAACAATATGGGCTCGACCAGCCGATATATATCCAGTACATCAAATGGATGCAGCAGGTGCTGCGCGGCAATTTTGGCATGGCGATGGAGTGGGGGCGGCCGGTGCTCGACGTCATCGGCGACCGCATCTGGCTGACTATGATTGTGTCTGCGGCAGCTATCGTCTTAACCTGGGGCCTGGCCCTGCCCATCGGTATCTATTCCGCCGTCAAACAATATTCTTTCGGAGATTATCTGTTCACCTTCATTGGCTTCATTGGCATCGCCATCCCCAGCTTCATGTTGGCCTTGATCCTGATGTACATCGGCTTCCGCTACTTCGACGCCAACATCGGCGGCCTGTTCTCACCGGAATACTTAGAGGCGCCATGGAGCTTGGCCAAAGTGTGGGATATGATCAAGCATCTGCCCTTGCCGGCACTGGTGTTGGGGTTGGGCGGCACCGCGCAGATGATCCGCATCATGCGGGCCAACCTGCTCGATGAGCTGCGCAAGCCCTATGTCGTCACGGCGAGGGCGAAGGGCCTGCCAGAGACACGGCTGATTCTCAAGTATCCGGTGCGCGCCGCGCTAAACCCCTTCGCCAGCACGATAGGCTATCTGTTCCCTTATGTGGTGTCGGGCAGCATTATCGTTTCGCTGGTGCTTAGCCTACCCACTGTAGGGCCGCTATTGCTCAAAGCCCTGATCGCGCAAGACATGTTCCTGGCCGGGACCATCGTGCTGATGCTGGGCGTCATGACCGTGATCGGCACATTCATCTCAGATCTTGTGTTGATTTGGATTGATCCACGCATCCGCCTGGAGGGGCGTTAGCTCATGGCCGATGAGCGACTTCCCCCACGAGGCCATGAGATCAGCCAGGACGCCGGATCGCTGGAAGGCGCAGAGGATTTCGTCACCACAGCGGAAGAGGAGCGTGTTTCGGTTGCCACTCAATGGCAACTTATGTGGTGGCGCTTCCGCAAGCACAAAGTGGCAATGGTTGCCGCGGCGATCATCATCCTGTTCTATGTTGTGGTTGTCCTGGCCGATTTTCTGGCCTATTCCGACCCCCATGCGTCCGAAGCCAAGCGTTCGTTGCTTCCCCCACAAGGCATCCATTTGTTCGACAACGGTCGCTTCAGCCCGTTCGTGTACGCTATTGAGGGCAAACGCGACATGAAAACCTTCAAACGGGTGTACCAGGTCAATCTAGACAAGAAAATACCGATCAAGTTCTTCGCGCACGGTTTCCCCTACAAGTTTCTGGGCCTTTTCCCAACCGATGTTCATCTCATTGGCGTAGAAGCTGGAGAGGTGAAAACAGAGGACGCCATCTTTTTGCTAGGCACGGACATGTTGGGCCGTGACCTCTTCTCGCGGCTTATGCTTGGCACCCGAACTTCCATGACCATCGGCCTGGTTGGCGTGACATTGAGCTTGCTTCTGGGCATTTTGTTGGGCGGGCTCTCCGGGTTCTATGGCGGCGCGATTGACAACCTCATCCAGCGAGTCATCGAGATCCTGCGGTCCATCCCCACGATCCCCTTGTGGATGGGCTTGGCAGCCGCCCTGCCGACCTATTGGTCGGTCACGCAAATCTACTTTGCCATTACCTTGATTATCTCACTTATTGGCTGGACGGAATTGGCGCGCGTGGTTCGCGGTCGCTTCTTATCGCTGCGCGAGGAGGATTTTGTCATGGCCGCGGAGTTGGCAGGCTGTAGCCAGATGCGCATCATCTTCCGGCACATGGTGCCGTCGTTCCTGAGCCACATCATCGCCGCAACGACGCTGGCCATACCGGCAATGATCATCAGCGAGACATCGCTCAGCTTCTTGGGCTTGGGTTTGCGCCCACCGGCCATCAGTTGGGGCGTGTTGCTGCAGGACGCCCAGAACGTTCAGACGCTGGCGATTTCGCCCTGGCTGATGATTTCGGCTATACCGGTGATCATTGCTATCCTGTCGTTCAACTTTCTGGGCGACGGTTTGCGTGACGCGGCAGACCCGTATGGATGAGTACAACCCAAGCGCGACCTGCGCGCACCAGGAGTTATGCCATGAGCAATAACCACGACAGGCCCATCCTGTCAGTGCGCGAGCTAAAGACCTATTTCTTTCCAGATGAGGGCACAGTGAAGGCCGTCGACGGCGTTAGCTTCGATGTGTACGCTGGCAAAACGTTGGGCATTGTGGGCGAAAGTGGCTGTGGCAAAAGTGTCACTTCGCGTTCCATCTTGCGCATTCTGGAAGAGCCCGGCCGCATTGTCGCCGGCGAGATTTTGCTGCGCCGGCACAAAGGCGACAAGCCGGGCATAGAAGTCGATCTGACCCAACTGAAACCAAACAGCCCGGAGATGCGCGCAATACGTGGGGATGAAATTGCCCTCATCTTTCAGGAGCCAATGACTTCCCTCAGCGCGCACTACACTATCGGTAATCAGATCATGGAAGCCATCCGGCTACACCGCAATGTGAGCAAGAAGGAAGCGCGCCACAGGGCGATTGAACTGCTGCGCCAGGTCGGCATTCCCCAACCAGAACGACGCCTCAATGAGTATTCATTCCAATTGAGCGGTGGCTTGCGTCAGCGGGTGGTCATCGCCCTGGCTCTGTCGTGCGATCCCACGGTCCTTATCGCTGACGAACCGACCACTGCACTGGATGTGACGACTCAGGCGCAGATCCTGGACTTGCTGCGTCGTCTACAGGAGGAACGCCAGATGGCTATCATTTTGATTACCCACAATATGGGCGTCATCGCCGAGATGGCCGATGAAGTGGTGGTGATGTACCTGGGGCGCGATGTCGAAAAGGGCCCGGTGGATGACATTTTTCACGCGCCCAAGCACCCTTATACCCGCGCCCTCCTGTGCTCAATCCCGAGCTTACTGGCCCCGCCGCGAGTGCAACTGCCAACCATAAAGGGGGCGATCCCGCACCCATATAACCGGCCGAGGGGCTGCCCGTTTCATCCGCGATGCGCAGAGGTCATTACAGGACTGTGCGACGTGAGGCAGCCGCAACCGGTCACAGTAAGCCGCCAACGGGTGTGTTGTTTTCTCTACAACGAAGGCCTCATAGCTGTGGAGCAGACGTGAGGGAGGCGAAAGGAAGTGGCCGCACAGCAAACGAAAAGTGAAATTCTGCTGGAAGTCAAAGGGCTGAAAAAATACTTCCCCATCCGGAAGGGACTGCTGCGTAAGCTGATCGGTTACGTGCGTGCTGTGGACGGCGTTGACTTCTACATCAAGCAGGGTGAGACCCTTTCCCTGGTGGGCGAGAGCGGTTGCGGGAAGACCACAACCTCACGCTGTATTTTGCGTGCCCTCAGCCCAACCGCCGGACAGATTCTGTTTCGCACTGGCGATGGTACAGTCGTTGATGTGGCACAGTTGCCAAAGAGCAGGCTTAGGCCACTACGACGCGAAATGCAGATGATTTTTCAAGACCCGTTCTCATCGCTCAACCCACGCATGACCCTGTTCGACATCGTGGGAGAGCCACTGTTGGTCAACGGCGTGCGGAACTATCAGGAGCGGGTGGACCGGGTGTCGGAGCTGTTGCGGATGGTCGGCCTGCGGCCGGAGTATATGCGCCGCTACCCCCATGCGTTCAGCGGCGGCCAGCGTCAGCGTATCGGTATCGCCCGTGCGCTGGCTCTCAATCCGCGGCTGGTGGTTGCCGATGAACCGGTCTCCGCGCTGGACGTATCGGTACAGGCGCAGATTCTAAACCTGATGCTCGACCTCCAGGCGCGCTTAGGTCTGACCTTCCTCTTCGTCGCCCATGATCTGAGTGTGGTCAAGCACATTAGTGACCGGGTAGCGGTAATGTATGTGGGTCAGATTGTCGAAGTAGCCGTGACCGAAACGCTGTTCAATACGCCGAAGCACCCCTACACCGAGGCGTTGATGTCCGCTGTGCCCAAGCCAGACCCACGCCTTCGTTCCAAACGTATTCCTCTAGAGGGGGATGTGGCCGATCCGGCCAACCCGCCACCTGGCTGCTATTTCCATCCCCGCTGTAAGTATGCCATTGATATCTGTCGGCAAGTCACGCCGCAGCTTCGAGAGGTTGCGCCTGAGCATTACGTGAGTTGCCATCGGGCCAAAGACCTCGACCTTGCCGGCGTGCTGTCGCGGTAGGGTGGCACGCGCCCGATTCCATCGTCGCCGGAAGATACGATTTGCGTAGACGACAGAGGCCAGAGTAAAATGCATGAATGTTTCACGTGCGGCGATAGACAAGGAGGGAATCTTGGTTTGAACGCAAGAGGTGACCTGCACGGCATTGTTGTACCCGTCATTACGCCGGTTGACGAAGAAGACCGAATTGATGGTGCCGCTTTCCGCCGCGTCATTCGCTATCTCATCGAGGCAGGCGTGCATGGTTTGTTTGTGGGCGGTTCAGCCGGCGAAGGGCCGCTGCTCACCTGGCCGGAGTGGGCGCGCATGATGGAGGTCGCTCTGGACGAGGTGAGTGGGGTAATCCCCATCTTGGGCGGTGTCATGGAGACCTCGACCCGGCGGACGATAGAAAAGCTCAAGCTGCTGCAAGGGATGGGCTATCGCTACTACGCCGTCTCGCCAACCTATTACATCGTCACGCGCTCGAGTCAGGAGCATCTTCGGCTGTTTGGCGCGTGCAAGGAAGCGTGCCCAGAAATGGAGATGGTCGTCTACAACATCCCTTCCTGCGTCGGCTCATCCATCGCATTGGACACTTTTCTGGAGATGGGCCGCCGCGGCTGGATGCGCTACTGCAAGGAGAGCTCCGGCGACCCGAACCTGCTGCTCCCGCTAATAGCACAGGGGCGCGAACTCGGCCTGCGGGTATTGGTCGGCGAGGAACGACTGATGTACGATGGCCTGCTGGCCGGCGGGGTGGGCGCTGTGCCAGTCGGCGCGAACTACGAGCCGGAGACCTACATCCACCTCTATGAAGCTGGCGTCCGCGGCGACAGAGACGAATTGGCGCGCCACTTTGAACGGGCACGTTACGTCTGCGGCATCTTGACCGGCGGAACGAGCTGGCTGGCCGGCATCAAGTATGCCCTGTCACAGCGCGGCATGGGCAATGGCCGGCCGGTGTCGCCGCTCCAGCCGACAGAAGAAGAGCGTAGACTTTTGATCGACACGATTGTGCCACTCGACTGAGGATGGCTGGCTGAAGAAGGGTCACGCACCGCCGAGCCGCAGAGGGCATCGAGAACCTGCGACATTCTAAAATTCTCCACACTTCGTCCGAGGTTCTTGAAAACTCTGCGCCCTCGGCGTCTCAGCGGTGAAACCTGTGTCCTTTCAGCGGACTCCTGTCAACAGCACCTAACGGTTGCGGGCCTCTTCCACACCAGCGATGATTCGTCCCAGGCGTTGGTCCCTCTCTTTGACGAACCGTTCGATCCCTGCCAGGATGTGTTCCGGCGAGAGATGCGCTTCTTCCAGCACCTCTTCCACTGTGCCGCCAGTGCGCCAGCGGTCATCCCAGTCACTGGACAGGGTGTACTCCTCCGACACCCGGCTGCTCAGCCAGTCGTGCATCAAGCGGCGAGCTCCATTGGTGATACACATTGAATCCACCTGATCGGCCGGTGACAGCACGGTGTGGCGGTAGGATTGCGGTTGCAGGTCGAACAACTCGCGGCTGATGGCCGCCACCACCTTGACGTTCAAGCCGTTCCTGTCCAGCTCGGGCAGAATCTTGACCAGGTTGTTGGTGGTGCTCGTGCCGCGCACGATCACCGCACCGAATTTCTTCTGGTCAGGCCGATAGTCGCGCAGGATATACGCGCCTTTTGCCGCCTCAAAATGCGACGGGATGCCCAGTGCGGCGCGGTCGGGCACGCTGATGGGCGGACGGGTCAGATGCAGGGCGATAATGGGCGACTTCTGCCGCAATGCCTCGCCCAGCACGACGGGAACCTCGTTGTACTCCCAGGGGTGCAGGTCAATAATGTGCCCGCGCGGGAACAACTGGGTGACGCCCGGCGCAAAGATACCAAAGTGAGTGCGCGAGTCCTCCGCTGTCTCCGGGCCGGAGTGCCCGGCCACCCAAATGACCTTACCCACTTTGATTTCACTATCCTGGGCGAGTTGGCTGAACAGGCGCATCAGGCCATATTTCAGGTAGCTAAACGATGCATAGGTCGAGCAGGCGGCAAACAGACCGTCAAATTCTTCAAATGGCGTGGTCGAGAAATTAACCGTCGCCATGCCAGCGGCCATGCCGGCGTTGGTAAACTCGGTGATGCCTTGCGGCAGCAACGTGCCTTTGAGGTTGGTTTCGCGGTTATAGACGCCCCATCCGTTAAAGTCGCCCCACTTCTCGGCAAAGCCGGCAATGTTGGTCGAACCGGCCAGGTCTGCCGACAAAGCGATGACCAGCGGACGCTCGTACTTTTCCCGACAATAGGCGTTAACCCACGCCCCCCATTTCGCCAGCGCGGCGCGGTTGGGGACTTTCGTCCCAGGTGCGACATACATTTCCGCCGGATAGCGGCGATAGTCGTAAATGGCCTCATCTTTAATTGGGTTGCCCTTGCGCGTCAGCCAGAATTCGGGGATATCGTCCGGCACGCTGTCGCCCAGCGCGACCAGAGTGTCGGCGACATAGTCCACAAAAGCATCGTCGCTGGTCATAACCGATAGGGCACGTTGGATGTTGGTCCACGCCTCGGCGCGCATCTCAGCCGGGTCTTCGGGCGCAGGTCGGCCGTAGTTCTCGAATGTGACGCCATATTTGTCCATGAATTCTTTCTTGGTCTGCCAGAACAGGTCGCTGTGGCGAGGATGGGGCGTGCCGTGCGATTTGTAGTCATACACGCCATAGCCACGTCCTTTCCTGGAACGGAACCACAGCACGCTGGGCACGCCTTCTGGATTCGCACCTTCCATAAGCTCCAGGAAAGCGCGCGTCATGCAGTCCCAGTTCTCGCTGTTCTCACAGCCGACCACGCGCCAGCCATACGGGGTGAACCAATCGTCGGGGTTGCCTTTGACGATGGAACTGATACGGTGGGCATCTATGCCAAAATCGTTCCAATCAACCAGGTAGAACAGGTTGTCCAGTCCCAGAGCCCAGGCGGTGTTCTTGACTTCATGAATGGCCCCGGCTGTCAGACCCCCCTCGCCCTCGAGAGCGAACACCTTGACGCCCTTGGCCCCGGCGTACTTGAGGGCGAAGGCCTCGCCGGCGGCCGCCGGCGACCCGTGTCCGCTGGGGCCAGTGTTGAACTTGAAGAACAGGGTTTTGCCGGCCGCTTCGGCGTGGCCAGGCAGCCCACCGCGATGGCGCAGCGTCAGCAAGTCT
>Ga0129299_1002950_pt1 | contig 11184 bp, 12 predicted proteins | sample ConPoolayeCmetaG_FD_94477 | JGI IMG/M metagenome (GOLD analysis project Ga0129299, IMG submission 94477) | Hot spring microbial mat communities from California, USA to study Microbial Dark Matter (Phase II) - Cone Pool mat layer C metaG ... | reverse complement strand
TGCGGGCGAGACGCCCGCAAAAACATGGATCGCGGGCGTCCCGCCCGCCATGGAAAATGCGGGCAAGATGCCCGCGCTCCAGAGAGGAATCGGCCTGAACGCCGTCCGCGAATCTGGGAGCGCGGGCGTCTCGCCCGCAAAAACAGGGAGCGCGGGCGTCCCGCTCGCCATGACCAATGCGTGCAAGATGCCCGCGCTCCGTCATCGCAATGGGCCAGGTTATTATATTGTTGCCCTCCCCACCCGCAGACGCCACAAAATCGCCTTGCAACCCCTGCTGGCTGGTCCGCCAAGTCAAGAAGACTGGCTGGCTATTCAACTTCCCATCTGATTCACCTGCCGGGCGGGGCGGCAGCGGTCCATCACCCGTGCTCCCCGCGACGCTATCTTGGCATTTCCTGCCTTCAATCCGCGCTCTCTCCCATCTTCCCGGATCCGGCTTCGATTTGGTAGGCTACGGCGGAGAAAAGGAGGCGCGGCGATGACTGCTGGCGGAATTGGGTATCTGGTGTTCGATGTTGAGAGCGTCGCCGATGCCGCGTTGGTGGCGCGGATTCGCTATCCGGGCGAGCCGATCGACCCAGCCGAGGCCGTGCGGCGTTACCGGGCCCAACTCATCGACAAATACGAAAGCGATTTCATTCCGTATACTTTTCAGGTCCCCATTTGCGTGGCCGTGGCCAAGGTGTCGGAAAACTTCGAGTTGATGGACCTGGTGCTCTTGGACGAGCCGGAGTTCCGCCCCCATGTGATCGTGGAAAAATTCTGGCGCGGCTGGGAGGCCTATCGGCGGCCAACCCTGGTGAGCTTCAACGGCCGTTCGTTCGACATCCCCCTTTTGGAACTGGCGGCGTTCCGGTACGGGGTCAGCGTGCCGGGCTGGTTCAACGCGGCGGGCAAGTCCTTCGACCAACCTCGCGGACGCTACAACCTCCAGGCGCACCTCGATCTGTGCGAACTGCTCACGAACTTCGGCTCTACGCGATTTACCGGCGGGCTGAACCTGGCGGCGAACATCCTCGGCAAGCCGGGCAAGATGGACATGCAAGGCGACATGGTCCAGGACATGTACGACGCCGGCCGGTTGGCCGAGATCAACGATTACTGCCGCTGCGACGTGCTGGACACCTACTTCGTGTTCCTCCGCACGCGCGTGCTCGTCGGACAGTTGACGCTCGAGGCCGAGCAAGCCATGATAGCTCGCACCAAACAGTGGATTCAGGAACGTGCCCCGCAGTGCGCGGCCTATCGCCTCTATCTGGAGCATTGGGGCGACTGGCCCAATCCTTGGCAGTAGCCTTTCCCTCTACCTCCGCTTTCCCGACCCCATACGAGGAGCGTCGGCGACCATCTCCGCCCCTGCGGGAGACGCCGGCAGGAAAAGGGCCGCGGCCGCGCGGCGAAAGCCATGGCCCCCTCTTGACGGACACTGGTGAATACTATACATAGGTATATATTTCTGCCGCGCTTCGGGGACTCTTTTCATGGCCGATTACGCCAGCGCGAACCTTCGGCGCGTGATGAGTCGGCTTGGGCTGACGATCGACCACGTCGTGGCCCGAACTGGCCTCGATCGGCGGACCATCCGCGCCATCCTCAACGGCGCGCATCGCACCCATGCCCGCACGCTGCACCGCCTGGCCGCCGGTCTGGGCGTCTCGCCCGACGAGTTCTTCGTCGACCCCGCCAGCCTCGTTTATCGCTGCTTCGATCAAGTCACCAATCCGGTAGTCGCCGAGGTCGTCCAGCGCCATCCCGAATTGTTCGCCGGCTGGATGGAGGCCGATTTCGAGGAGCTTCATAGCCGTTTCGGCGCCGGCGGGCCGCTCACCGAGGAGGGCGCGGTGGCGGCCGCCACGGCCATGAACCGCAATCGCGCCACCCACGAACAGCTCGCCGTCCTCCTGGAAAGCAGCCAGGCCGAGCTGATCCGCGCGATCGTCGCCGCGATGTACGAGCAGCTTGTGGCCTCAGGCAATCACGAAAGCCCGAAAGAAAGCCAGCCCGGGCTGCGCCCGTGACTCAAGAGGCAACAGCCGCTGGACAGCACGCGCACGGCGGGCACGTTGCGAACTAAAAGCCCAACGCCCGACTTGCCAGTTCACGCTGAACCAAGACAGCCGAGCGAATGACCCCGACGGGATTTGAACCCGTGTTGCAGGCTTGAAAGGCCTGTGTCCTAACCTGGCTAGACGACGGGGCCGCAGGCGCGCAAAACGACTTGAACGGGCTTTGTATAACCGGTGGGCCGGGGATCCGTCAAGGGATCCGACAGGGCGGTGCTCAAGAAACGGCCAACGGCGGACGCCGAAAACGAGCCAGCGCGACGATCATCACGTCGCGCGTCTGAATCGAGAGCCAGGCAGCAATCCGTTCTTTGCCAGCAGGGGCGATGGAGTCCTCACCTAATCCCTAAGGTTCGCCCACGGTCTTCGCGGCGTCGGTACCAGCGGTGTCTTCGCTGGCAACTTCCTTGGCCTTGCCTGCCGCACCCTCATTGCGGCGAATGGCATCGAAGACTTCCCGCCGATGCACCGGGACCTCTTTCGGGGCCTCGACGCCCAAGCGGACCTTGTCTCCTCGAATCTCGACGACAACGATCGTAATGTCATCGTTGATGACAATACTTTCGTTCTTCTTACGGGAAAGCACCAACATCCTACGTTCCTTCGACACCGCGCAAAACCTCCCCGTGGGAGGACCGATGCGCAGGCGGCAATCATTCTGCGCAAAGGAACCGCCTTACTCCAAAATACGCAGCAAAGGGCTTGTAGTCAAGAAAATTCACCACTGTTTGCGGGATTTGTGACACGAGATTGGCGAACCTGGCATCACAAGCACAACACCCCACTTATGGTGTTAACGCAAGATTCTTTCCCAATCCACCAATACATCTTATAATGACCAACACGTCCTCCCGACGCCTCTGTCCTTGGCGCAAATCATTTTCTGAAAAGCAAAAAGGGAAAAATTGTGAGGGAAAAAAACAATACGCAATCCAGTTTGTGGGGGTGGTTCGCCAACGTAGCGTTTGCAATCGGTACGGTCGCCAAGGCCTTATGGGTGACTATCCGAAATTGGGGCAGGACATACCACCCGATCAGGAAGACATTTACGGAGCACTTCGAATACCCCGAATTGCCGGCTAAGCCGGCACCCCGCTATCGTGGGTTCCATCGCTACGATTTGACGAGCTGCATTGCCTGTGATCGCTGTGCCCGGGACTGCCCCGTGGACTGCATTTACATTGGCAAAGAGCGCGTCGAGGGGCGCAAGGGATTCCGCGTCACGAGTTTCGTGATTGACTACACCAAGTGCATGTTCTGTGGCATGTGTACCGAATCATGTCCCGTGGATTGCATTTTCATGGGTGGGGCCCACGATTTGAGCGGCTATAGCCGCGACCTATGCATTGTGGATTTCTCTAGAATTCCAGCGGAGATTGCCTGGGGCAGGGCCTCGCTGAATCCGGCGGCCGTCGCCGCCTCGAAATACGTTCTTGCTCCGGTGCATGGCGGTCCCAATCAATAGAATGGCGGTCCCAATCAATAGAACTGGGCGTACGAATGGTACCGACAGGTGGGAAGGAACCTAGGCAGGGCGTTGGTCGCACGGCACACCCCGTTTCGGCCGTGGGGCGAACCTTCACCGTGAGCGAGGCCAACGCCGCATTGCCGCTGGTAAGGGCAATTGTCACGGACCTTGTCGAGCTGAGTCGTGATGTTGCCCAGCGTCGCCAGCGACTACTCAGTCTCTACCGGCCGGATCGCCGCCGGCGAGAGGACCCCTACGAAGAGGAACTGGCTCAGATGGAGCGGGAACTGGAGGCAGACGCACAGCGGATTCGGGAGTATGTGGACGAACTCCGCCAATTGGGTGTCGAGGCGAAGAGTGCCACGGATGGCGTCGTCGATTTTCCCGCGGTGCTCGACGGACGGTTGATTTATTTGTGCTGGCAATTGGGAGAGCCTGAAGTGGCGCATTGGCACGAGCGCGACGCGGGCTACCGAGGTCGCCAGCGGATCGATTGGGTGGAGGGGGGCGGGGCGGGTGCGGACGGGAAAAAAGAATGACGAGCGAAGCCCGATGGGTTGCAAAACGCATGGCGCGGTTTAGAATGAGCGGGCCATTCCGGTTTTCCGTCACGACGCCCTGGAACGTCCGCACGCCATGAGTCCGACCGCGGTAGTGGCCTATCTGGTTCTGTTCGCCTTGGCGGGCTTCTCTGTGGTGTTGGTGGCGTTGTTGCTCGGGCGGCTCTTGCGGCCTCGGGCGCCCAGCCCGGAAAAGCTCGAGACCTACGAGTGCGGCGAACGGACGGTGGGCACGAGCTACGTCCAGTTCGACCTGCGGTTCTACGTGGTGGCCCTGGTTTTTCTGATTTTCGACGTCGAGGTGGCGTTCTTCTTTCCTTGGGCGACGGTTTTTGGCAAGGCCGTCAGACTGATGTCGCCCGACTCTCCCGTGATCGCCAAGACCGCGGTCGCGGGCCCATCCCCGGTGGCGGGACTTTCGCCTTGGGCCGGGCAAACGATGAGGCAACTGGGCGTGCCCTCGCCCGACGCCCCCGTCCCTGAGGCGGGCGCCGAGGTGAATACCGAAATCATCCGGGCGTCGGCGCGTCGCCTGGCGCGAGCCGCGATGGCCGACATGGCGGTGTTTTTCCTGGTGCTGATGGTGGGGTTTGCCTACGTTTGGAGCCGGGGAGATTTGGATTGGGTGCGGGCGATGCCGCGGCGTCCCGGCGAGAGCGAGCGGCTGCCCGGCGTTGCGGCCGCGGGCGCCATGGTGGCGGAGGGGGCGCGCGAAACAACCGCGTGATGGGCGGACCGCCGGCGCGGCGAGCCGGAGGGCGACCGGATGGAATTCAGCGAGATCGCGAAAAAGGTCAGCGAGCGATTTGGGGATCAGGTCGTGGGCGTGGTCGCCGACGCGATCGATCCCTGGATCGAGGTCGCGCCTCCCGCGATCGCCGAGATCGCCCGATTCCTCCGCGACGAGCCGAGCCTGCGCTTTCAGTTCCTCCACTGCATCACGGGCGTCGATTATCTTCAGACGGATCCGAAGCGGAAGATCGAGGGCCAGCCGCGGATCGAGTTGATCTATCACCTTGGCAGCCTGGCGCACAAGCACCGGCTGGTCGTGAAGGCCGTGCTGCCGCGTTGGAAGGACGGCATCGAGGGCCAGCTTCCCGAGATCCCCTCGGTCAGCGGCGTGTGGAGCACGGCCAATTGGCATGAGCGGGAGGTGTACGACCTGATGGGCGTGCGTTTCCTTGGCCACCCTGATCTGAGGCGGATCCTCTGCCCGGACGATTGGGTCGGCCATCCGCTGCGGAAAGACTACGAGATGCCGCTGGAGTATCAAGGGATTCGCGGGAGGTGAAGGGGATGGCGGTCGAAGGCGTGGATCCCGAGCTGGCGGAATTCGACGTCCGCACGGACGAAATCCTGGTCAACATGGGGCCGCAGCACCCCAGCACGCACGGCGTCCTCCGCGTGGTCCTGCGGACCGACGGCGAGATCGTGCTCGACGCCACGCCGCACATCGGCTATTTGCACCGCTGCGCGGAGAAGATCGGCGAGAACGTCAGTGCGCGGCAGTGGATCCCCTACACCGACCGCATGGATTACCTGGCCGGGATGAACATGAACCTGGGCTGGGCGCTGTGCGTGGAGAAGCTTTTGAAGTTGGAGGCGCCGGAGAAGGCGAGGCACCTCCGCGTGATCATCGTCGAGTTGAACCGCATCGCCAGCCATCTCGTGGCGGCCGGCACGTATGGGCTGGACCTGGGCAGCTTCACGCCGTTCATGTATGCTTTTCGCGAACGGGAGAAGATTTACGACCTGTTCGAGCTGGTTTGCGGCGCGCGGCTGACCTACAGTTATATCACGATCGGCGGGGCGATGGCGGATTTTCCCGCCGGGTGGCTGCAACGATGCGAGCGATTCCTCACGGAATTCGAGCCGGTGATCGACGAACTTCACGCCGTGCTGACGGACAACGCGATTTTCATTCGTCGCACCGCCGGGATCGGCGTGTTGCCGCCGGAGGTGGCGATCGACTACGGTTGCACGGGTCCGGTGCTCCGCGGCAGCGGCGTGGATTGGGACTTGCGCCGCGACGGCGACCCTTGGTACACGCGGATGTACGACGGTTACGAGTTCCACGTGATTGCCCAGACCGGCGGCCGTTATCCGATCGAGCGGCCCGGCCACCCCGTGCCCGCCGCGGCCGTGTTGGGCGACTGCTGGCACCGCTACTATGTCCGCATGTTGGAATGCGTCGAGTCGATGCGGCTGATCCGGCAGGGGATCGAGAAGTATTCGCGGGCGCCCGGCGGCATCGGCGAACCGATCAAGTTGACGCAAAAACTGCCCAAGGGCGAGGTTTACCTGGAAACCGAGGCCCCCAAGGGCCAGATGGGGTTCATGATCGTCAGCGATGGAGCCGCCATCCCTTGGCGCGCGCGGGCCCGAAGCAGCAGTTTCTGCAACCTTTCGGTGCTTTCCGAGCTTTGCCGCGGCTGTTTGATTGCCGACGTGCCGGCGGTGCTCGGGTCGCTGGACATCGTGTTGGGGGAGATCGACCGATAATCGAACAAGTCGTGGGCGCACGCCGCGCGCCAGGGGAGCGTGGGCGGCTGACGGCGCGTGCCCGCCGCGAAGGAACCTGACGTGGCGGACTTTTTTGCAAACTGGCTGCCGAACTGGCTGGCGCTGACGCTGGCGGCGCTGGTCCATGTGACGCTCATCCTGACGTTGGCGCTGACCGCGGCGGCGGCGTTCACGTGGGCGGAGCGGAAGGTGGCGGGCCGGATTCAGGACCGGCTCGGGCCGACGCGCGTGGGCGGGCGGTTCGGCTGGCTCCAGGCCGTGGCCGACGGACTGAAACTCGTCAGCAAGGAAGACGTCGTCCCCAAAAACGCCGACCCCTTGCTTTTCCGCGCCGCCCCTTATGTCAGCTTTTGCGCCTCGTTTTGCGTCTATCTGGCCATGCCGTTCGCCAACGGTTGGGTCGCCCAGCCCCTGGACATCGCCGTGTTCTTCATCCTCGCCGTGGCGGGTCTGGAGGTGCTGGGGGTGATCCTGGGCGGTTATGCCTCCGGCTCGAAATGGTCGCTGTTCGGCGCGATGCGCGAGGCGGCCCAGGTCGTCAGTTACGAAGTCCCCCTGGCCCTCTGCGCGGTGATTCCGGTCATGGTCGCCGGGACGATGGACCTGGTGGCCATCGGCAACATGCAGTCGGGTTGGGCGTGGAACTGGCTGATCTTCCACGACCCCTTCCTTTTCGCCACGTTCTTCGTCTATTTCACCTGCGCGGTGGCCAGCGTGAATCGCGCCCCGTTCGACCTGGCGGAGGCCGAGAGCGAACTGGTCGCCGGGTTCCTCACCGAATATTCCGGCTTTCGCTGGAGCGTGTTCTTCATGGCCGAATACGCCTCGATGTTCGCCGTGAGCATGTTGGCGTCGATCCTGTTTTTGGGGGGGTGGAATGGGCCGTTGCCGATCACCGTGTGGCTCGGCCTGGCGCCCAACCCGGCGACCGGCGATGCGCCCCACGCGCTTCTGGCCTACCTGGGCAATTTTCTCGGCATGGTGAACCTCCTCACGAAAGCGACGTTGGGCGTGCTGGTGATGATGTGGGCCCGCTGGACGCTCCCTCGCCTGCGGATCGACCAGGTCATGACCATGTGCCTGAAATACTGCATCCCGTTGGCCGCGGCCATGTTCGTTGGCGCGATGGTCTACGCCTACGCATTCCCGGCCGGCTTGATCTTCCGCGTCGGGGGAGGCGGCTGACGATGGGCGTCAATTTTCACTCCGTGTTTTTCCATCTGATGGCCGTCCTCGCCTCGGGGTTCGCCCTGGCCGTCGTGTTTTCCAACAACATCGTGCGGATGGCGTTCTATCTGGTGGCGTCGCTGGGGGCGGTGGCGGGGTTGTTTTTCTTGGCCGGGGCCGACTTCGTGGCCGCGCTGCAACTGATGATCTACGTCGGCGGCACGTTGGTGCTGCTGATCTTCGGGGTCATGCTCACGGCCCGGGGACCTTTCGCCGACCTCAAAACCAGTCCCGCCCAGTGGACCGTGGTCGGTCTGGTCGGCGGCTCGCTGTTGGCCGTGCTTTTGTACGCGGCGTCGAGCGCGAGCCGATGGACGGCGTCGGGAAAGGCCGCGTCGGCGCCGCCGGACCAGGTTGCCCCGACGTCGGCCCCCCTTGGTTTGGCCCTGCTCGGCGCGCGGGTCGACAAGCTGGACCCGAAGCAGAACAGCGCTTCTTCCCGGGCCGGAGGGATGTCCGGCTACTTGCTTCCGTTCGAGATCGTGTCGGTCCACCTGGTGGTGGTTTTGATCGGCGCGGCCTACCTGGCCCGGGCACGGCGCCGCGCGACGCCCAGACCGATCGCGGCGAACTCGCCGCCTGACGATCCAAGTCAATCCTCATCGGTTTCCTGACCACTGCCATGAATCCCCTTGCCGAACCAGTCCACCTGACGCACTACCTCGTGGTTGGCGCTGTCCTTTTTGTTTGCGGCGTAACCTGCATGGCCGCGAAGCGGAACGCCATTGGGGTGCTCATGGGGATCGAACTGGTGCTCAACGGGGCGAACTTGAATTTCGTGGCCTTTGGCAGCCCTTATTTGCAATCGACTAGCCCGGCGTCGATCGGGCTGGACGGGCAGCTCATGGCGCTGTTCGTGATCGTGCTGGCCGCGGCCGAGGCGGCCATGGCCCTGGCCATCGCCCTCTGCTTCTACAACGCCCACGCCACCATCGATGTGGACCAGGCCGACGAGTTGAAACGCTGATGGACCTCGAATTGCTGCTGCCGCTTTTGTTGGGGCTTGCCTGGCTGGTGCCGCTGGGGTCGTTCGCGGCGATCGTGTTTTTCGGTCCGCGGATGGGTCGGGCGGGCCGGGGCGCCGGCTACCTGGCCATCGGCGCGATCGGCGCGTCGGCGGTCCTTTCGATCGTGGCCTTGATCGCCTGGCTGCTGGCGCACCCGCTCGGCGGCGACCACGGATCCCACCACGCCGTCCACGCGGTCGCCGGCGACTGGTACCCCCTGGCCGTCTTCGGCGACTTGAAGATCACCATCGGCTACTACATCGACGGCCTGACCGTGGCCATGTTCGCCATGGTCTCGGTGGTGGCGTTGTGCATCCACGTCTACAGCCTGGGCTACATGCACGAAGAGTTGCACGAGGTGACCGACCCGCTGGTCACGTTGTCCGACGGCCAACCGCTCAAACGCCGTGGCCGCTTCCACCGTTTCTTCCAATACCTTTCGCTTTTCTCGTTCAGCATGTTGGGCCTGGTCATCGCCGGCAACGTGGCGATGGTGTTTGTGTTCTGGGAATTGGTGGGCATTTGCTCTTATCTCTTGATCGGCTTTTACATCGAACGGAAGAGCGCTTCCAACGCGGCGAACAAGGCGTTCATCGTCAACCGCGTGGGCGACTTCGGGATGATCGTCGGCATGATGGCCTTGTGGAGCGGGCTGGGGACCTTTTCGTTCGACGAAATCTTCGCGCGGGTTCGGCCGGCGGCGAACGGGCACGCGTTGGTAGTGCCCGACGGGATGGTCCGGGCCGCGGCGAGCGAACGGATCGCCGCAATCTATCGGACCACGCCGACAGGTCCAGGGGGGGCGTTCCCGGGGCTTCAAAACGCCGCGGAGGCGAGAATCGCCGCGCTTCTGCCGGGTTGGCGAGCGGAAGGATTGGGCTACGGGCTTTTGTTGGTCGCCGGACTGGGGATCTTTTGCGGCTGCGTGGGCAAAAGCGCCCAGTTCCCCTTGCACGTCTGGTTGCCCGACGCCATGGAAGGCCCCACGCCCGTCAGCGCCTTGATCCATGCGGCCACGATGGTCGCGGCCGGGGTGTATCTGGTGGGCCGGTTCTATCCGGTCTTCACGCCCGAGGCGCTCCTGGTCATCGCCATCGTCGGCTGCGTCACCCTCCTCATCGCGGCCACCATCGCCCTGACGGCCACCGACATCAAGCGGGTGCTGGCCTACTCGACGGTGAGCCAGTTGGGCTACATGATGCTGGCCCTGGGGGTGGGCGGCTGGGTCGCGGGCCTGTTCCACTTGTTCACCCACGCCTTCTTCAAAGCCCTGCTGTTCCTTGGCTCCGGTTCGGTCATCCATGCCACCGGCACCAACGAGATGCCGCGGATGGGCGGACTGTTGAAAAAGATGCCCTGGACGGCCGGGACGATGCTCGTCGGTTGCCTGGCCATTTCGGGAGCGGGGATTCCCTTGGTGATCGGCTTGAGCGGCTATTATTCCAAGGACGGCATCCTGGCGCAGCTTTACTCGTTTGCGGGCCGGAATCCGTCCCATGCTTGGCTATTTTACGCCGCCGCCGCCGGCGCCGCCCTGACCGCCTTTTACATGTTCCGCCTCTGGTTCATGACTTTCCTCGGCCTGCCGCGCGACGAGCATGTCCATGCCCACGCCCACGAGTCGCCCCGCGTGATGGTCGTGCCGCTGGTCATCCTTGCCGTGTTCGCCGTGGTCGCGGGCTGGAATGTGCCGGGCACGGCGCTGGGATTGCAACCGCTCCTGGAGCAGGCGAGGCCGTTGGGGACGGCGGAAGGCGCGTCGCACGGGCATTTCCTGCCCACGCTGGCCATGCCCGCCGAGCACCTCTCCCACGCCCACGAAATCCATGTCCCCGTCACGCTGATCGCCTTTACGGTCGGGCTGGCAGGTTTCCTTCTGGCCAGCGCAATGTATTGGTGGCGCCTGCTCGACGCGGACCTGATCGGCCGGACGTTCTGGCCGCTCTACGAGTTCCTCCGCAACAAGTGGTGGTTCGACGAGTTGTATCAGTTCCTCTTTGTTCGGCCAGTGCTTCGCTGCGCCGCCTTGGCCGCGGCGATCGACCGGGCGGTCATCGACGGCGCGGCCCACGCCCTGGCCGCCGCCGTCCGCCTCTTCTCCCGCTTCGACGACTGGATCGACCGCCTGTTCGTCGACGGAGCGGTCAACGCCACGGCGAACGTGACCTATGAGGTCGGGCTGCGGCTCCGCGAGGTCCAGACCGGCCAGCTCCGCCAGTACGTCCTCTGGGTCGCCGCCGGGACCGTCGGCCTGTTCGTCCTGGCCATGTTCCTCTGGACTTACACGCTTGCCGGTTAGGTAAAAGACATCGAAACAGACCCCTGCCGGCTTG
>Ga0129299_1002949_pt1 | contig 11188 bp, 13 predicted proteins | sample ConPoolayeCmetaG_FD_94477 | JGI IMG/M metagenome (GOLD analysis project Ga0129299, IMG submission 94477) | Hot spring microbial mat communities from California, USA to study Microbial Dark Matter (Phase II) - Cone Pool mat layer C metaG ... | reverse complement strand
TTGGGGCGCTGAACGAGTTCGGGCTCGGCGTAGAGGACTATTTCGCACAGCGGGAACAGCGCGTCACGGGGGAGCAGGGACCTGCGCGGTTCGTCCTCGTCGGGGCGGACGGGATCGTCAAGGAGCTGGCAAATCTCGCGGAGGTCGTTCCGGGGATACGGGAGTTGGGCAGTCGCGGCGTCCAGGTCAAGCGATACAAGGGGCTGGGGGAGATGAACGCCGAGGAGCTTTGGGAGACCACGATGGACCCGACCCGCCGCTCGCTGCTGAAGGTGACGGTCTCCGACGTAAGCCACCGGGACGACCCGGAACAATTTGAGATCGATGCGCGGGAGGCCGACCGCATCTTCAGCATTCTGATGGGCGACGACGTGGAGGCCCGTCGGGAGTTCATCGAGGCCAACGCCGTTAACGTGCGAAACCTCGACGTGTGAGGCGAGGGGTGTTTCCCGCGGGGCTCACTCCGTTTTCTTGACGACAGGTCTTCTTCCGAAGAAGTCCCCCTCACCCCGCTCCGCACGGCGTCGGGCGAGTTGGCTGAAGTACGTCAGCATCTTGCCGCGTTTGTCCGCGGACTCGTTTGCCATGAAGCGGTGGGCATCGGCGAAGAACCGCTGGCGCATCGCCTCGCGCTCCTCCTGAGTCCTCGACCGGGGCCCGGGTTCACCGGTTCGCACGGCGGGTTGGGAGCCCGGCCCGCGCCGTGACCGCCCGAAGGTCTTGCGGAACTTCGATTCCCATTGGTTCATTTCTTCGATCTGCTTGTCGAGGAACGCCTTTCGCTCGGCAGGGGGTAGGCGGAAGTAGTCGTCCGCTTGCCGTTCCGCGCGCTTGCGGAGGACCTCCCGCATGTTGTCCCGAACCTTGTTGCGGGTCTCCAAGTCCAGGCTCATCCAGGTTCGGGCGAACTCCTCGTCGTCCATTTGGGCAAGCTTCTCGGCCTGTCCCTCGACCCAGGCGAGGCGCTTTTCCATGGGCAGGCGTTTGAAGTCTTCGCTGGCGGCGTAGGCCGTCGATTGCTCCATCGTGGACGACGCCACGGGGGGTGGCGGCTTGGGCCCCGGTTCGGGCCAGAGTTTGTAGGCCGCCACGCCGATACCGCCCATCCCGACCAGGACCGCCAGGCCGGTCAGGACCACCTTCATCCCTCGCTTGTTCAGGAATTCCTTCCAATCAACCACGGGCAGTAGCATCGTTTCATCTCCCTACGGGTGAATCGAATGGAGTCCTCACCACTAGGGCTTAAAGCTCTCGAGAAAGTTGGGGTCCACGCCCCATGGGAGCCGCCAGGTGTCCTCGACGTGGCAATCCGCATAGAGGGTGTGGCGAACTTCCTGAGTCCCACGTTTGCCGTGGAACGGGTCGCAGTCCCTCAGCAGGTACACATCGGATGTCCTCGGGTGAAGCCACGCGCGGATCTTCTCGCGCTCCTCCGGCGGCGCGAAGAGGAGCAGGAGATCGATGTTGATCCCCACGACGTACCACTTCACGATGATGTCGCCCACATTGATCTTCACGGTGACGTCATGTTGCCTGGCGAAGTCCGTCAGGTAGACGACGGGCAGGTAGTCGTAGCTCGTTCCCTGGCTCTGGAAGTAGCTCTGACCGACGTACTCGTCGTCGCGCTGCGTCCTGCCCGGGGTGTCGGAAGGGCAGTGAAACAGGCTCGGATTCCGTGCGTAGGGTTTGAGGAAATCCATGATCGGCGGGAAGTACCCCTCGTCACACGGGTCGGGCGGATTCCACTGCGGCATGAACGCCGCCTCCGGCAGGATGTCGTCGTTGTCGTGGAAGTACTGTTTGAACGCCAGCCCGAGTTGTTGCAGGTTGGCCATGCACACCGCCCGCCGACCGTTCTCCCGCGCCTTGTTCAGCGAGGGGATCAGGATGCTGATCAGCAGGGCGATGATGGCCACCACGACGAGCAGTTCAATGAGCGTGAATCCTGTTGTTCTGAAACGCCGCCTACGTCCTTTCATCATCGCACGACTCCTCTTCGTAGGGGGGTGTGCCCCACCTTTCGCCGTCGGACGGACGGGAGTCACCCCCGTTTACCCTGCTCCCGTGTCCCCGGATCGCTTGGTGCGGAACCCGGCACGGCCGACGGGGTCGTCGGGTTCAAGAACCACTTGGCGTGCCGCGCCAGGAGCCGATCCAGGTGGTCTCGCTGCTCGGGTTGAAGGATCGGCCGCAGATCGCCGAGGGCATCCAGGGCGAGTTTCCGCAGCTCCGGTTCGAACCGCCGCCGCAGCTCCTGCATCCGGGGATTGTACTTCTCAATGATCGCGCGGACCTCCCGCCGCTGGGTCTCGTCGAGTTTGAGGATCTGCCGGACCTGTTCGGCCACCACATCGCGCATCGCCGGAGAATCCGGGTTGATGTTCGGATCGACGCAGGGGACCTTGGCGAGGGGGTCCTCAATGGCCTCGTCTCTTGGGGTCTCGGTCGGGCTGGGGGTGGGGGCTTGGGCCTCTGCAGGAACGGGCTCGCCCATCAGGCGACGCTCGAGGGTCAAACCCACCAGCACCCCGATGATGAATAGCGCCACCGCACCCGCGATCATCCACAGCCCGGCGCGGGCCGCGGTCACCGTGACCTGATGACTGAGTTGCTTGTCCCTACCGGTGTCCGCCATAGTGCAATACCACCCACCAAACCGACGCATCGGCTGAAGCCTCCGTCGGAGGCAGATCGATCCACCCTTCCACGGGGATCGCGGCCACCGCGGGGGAGCCCTTCAGGTCTGTCCCGAAGGTCACCGGTCCGCGGGGCTCCGCGAGCGGTTTCTTGGGACCCAGGGCGAGCGCCTCGCCCGGTTTGCCTCCCGGGGCTCGGGTGGACCGGGGCAGGGTCCCCACCAGGATCGCCAGCCCGACGGCCAGGAGGATCGCGGCCGCGCAAGCCCGCCGCGCCCACCGGTTCCACAACTCGTACCGAGCCAACCGGACCAGCATTGCGGCGGTCGGTTGGCCGGCCAGAAGGGATCGGGCCTGCCCGACCTCGTCATCCAAACGGACGGACAGGGCACGCATCGCCTCCGCCAGCCTTGTCGCGGCGTGTGCCGATTCCCGGCACATGGGGCACCGCTCGAGATGACTCGACGTGGCGGAAAGCAACGCGTCGTGCCCCCCGCCGGCGGTCATGACGTCATCCCAGCACGCCGCACAATCCTCCGGGTGGTCCAATGCCTTGGGGTCGGTCCTCATGATTCACCTTGTTCCATTCCCCGGCGCAACCGGAGCGCCAGCGCCCGCCGAGCGCGGTACAGTCGGTCGTTCACGACCTTGACGGGAATGCCCAAGAGCTCGGCCACCGACCCCGGCGGCAAGCCCTGGAGATCCCGTAGCACGACGACCTCGCGCCAAGCGGCGGGCAGTTCGTGGATCTCTGCCCGCAGGCGTTCCACCAACTCCTGCTGTTCGGCCGGCACGTCGCTGGGCGCCCCCACCCCCGCTGTCCGGGCCCGGTGGACTCCCTTGGTCAGGGCGAACCAGTGACGGACCCTCCAGCGGCGCGCTCGGTCGCGGACCAGGTTGATCCCGGTTCGGTACAACCAGGGGCGAAGCGAGTCCGGCGGTGACATTTTCGGCAGCCGCTGAACGAGCCTCAGAAACACCTCTTGGCATAGATCGTCTACCTCGTGCCGATCCGGGCACAACATCAGCAGCAGCCGACGGACCGCGCGCTCGTGCCGCTCGACGATCTGGACCAGCGCCTCCCGATCCCCCTCCTGATATTGGCGAACCAAAGGCGCATCGGACTCGCCGTCCGGAACGTTGCCCCCTCCTGGGCCCAGCACCACGCGCGAGCTTGCCAGGTCCGGCTGCATTCCTTTCCTTGGTACCTTATCAAACGCCCGACCCGCCGTCCGATCGGCGAGGAGGTACATATTTTACCACGTATCGATGTTCCATAACTGGCGAGAAAGTGGATGTATAATTCCAATTCCGTGGCGCGAGTCCCCACGCGGTGAAAGAAGGGCAGTGCCAATTTGGCAGCCCAAGCATTGAGTCTGTGGATAACCGATTTAATTAGCGAGGCTTGCGCTCGAGACTCCGTGGTACAACAATTGCTAGCTTGGCGCGGTGTCAGAGGAGAAGCAACCATGAGGATCGACCAATTCACCGTTAGGGCGCAGGAGGCGATGGCTCGAGCCCAGGAACGGGCGGGCTCGGCGGGCAACCCCGCCGTGGTGCCGGTCCACCTCTTGGCGGGATTGCTCGCTGAGGACGAGGGCGGGATTGTCAAGCCGCTTCTGGAGAAGGTCGGTGCCAACGTCCCCCAGCTCCGCCGGATCACGGACGCCGAGCTGGATCGGCTTCCCCGCGCCGTGGGCGGTCAGCTTGCGATCGACCGGACGCTTCAAGAAGTTTTCGACCGCGCGCAGAAGGAGGCCGACCGGCTCAAGGATCAGTTCGTCAGCACCGAGCACCTGCTGCTTGCCTTGTCGGACGTACCGAGCGACGCGAAGGAGATTCTGAAGGTCGGCGGGGCGACGCATGAGGCGATCCTCTCGGCGCTTCGTTCGGTTCGCGGGTCGGCGGCCGTGACGAGTCCGAATCCCGAGGAGACCTATCAGGCCTTGCAGCGGTATGGCCGGGACCTGGTCGAGATGGCGCGGCGGGGCAAGCTCGACCCCGTCATCGGGCGCGACGACGAGATCCGCCGCTGCATGCAGGTCCTGTCGCGTCGCACGAAGAACAACCCCGTGTTGATCGGCGAGCCGGGCGTGGGCAAGACGGCGATCGTCGAGGGCTTGGCCCAGCGAATCGTCAACGGGGACGTTCCCGCCGGGCTCAAGGACAAGCGGGTCGTCGCGCTCGACATGGGGGCGCTCATCGCCGGGGCCAAGTATCGTGGGGAGTTCGAGGAGCGGCTCAAGGCGGTCGTCCGCGAGGTCGTCGAGTCGGAGGGGCGCGTCATTCTGTTCATCGACGAGTTGCACACGGTCGTCGGGGCCGGTCGGGCCGAGGGCGCCGTCGATGCGGGCAACCTGCTCAAGCCGGCGCTGGCCCGCGGGGAGCTGCGGTGCATCGGCGCGACCACGCTCGACGAGTACCGCAAGCACGTCGAGAAGGATGCGGCCCTGGAGCGCCGCTTCCAGCCAATCTACGTCGGCGAGCCGACCGTCGAGGACACCATTGCCATTCTGCGCGGGCTCAAGCCGCGTTACGACGCCCACCACGGCGTCCGCATTCAGGACGCGGCGCTGGTGGCCGCCGCGACCTTGAGCCACCGATACATCAGCGATCGCTTCCTGCCGGACAAGGCCATCGACCTGATCGACGAAGCCGCCTCGCGCCTGCGGATCGAAAACGACTCGATGCCCAGTGAGCTCGACGAGTTGCGGCGGAAGATCATGCAGCTTGAGATCGAGCGTGAGGCCCTCAAGAAGGAGAAGGATGAGGGTAGTCGCGAGCAACTCGAACGCGTGGAGCGGCAACTGGCGGACCTTCAGGAGCGGAACGGGGCGCTGACCGACCGGTGGGAGAACGAAAAGGGACTCCTCCAGGCGGTCAAGTCGATTCGCGAGCGAATCGACGCCAAGCAGCACGAACTGGCCGCCGCCCAGCGTGCCGGGGATTGGGAACGGGCGGCGCGGATTCAGTACGGCGAGTTGGCCGACCTCCGGAAGCAACTGACGGAGAACGAGCAGCGGATCGTCGCCATGAACGCCGACGGGCAGGCGCTGGTGCACGAGGAGGTTACGCCCGAGCAGGTGGCGGAGGTCGTCAGCACGTGGACCGGCATCCCCGTCTCGCGGATGCTGGAAGGCGAGCGCGAGAAGCTCATGAAGATGGAGGAGCGACTGCACGAGCGGGTCGTCGGTCAGGACGAGGCCGTCCGGTCCGTCAGCGACGCCGTCCGGCGGAGTCGCGCCGGGTTGGGCGATCCGAACCGTCCCATCGGCAGCTTCTTGTTTCTGGGTCCGACCGGCGTAGGCAAGACCGAGCTGTGCAAGGCGCTGGCGGCGTTTCTGTTCGACGACGAAGCCGCGTTCATCCGGATCGACATGAGCGAGTTCATGGAGCAGCACTCGGTCGCGCGACTGATCGGCGCCCCGCCGGGTTACGTCGGCTATGAGGAGGGCGGTCGGTTGACCGAGGCCGTCCATCGCCGGCCCTACTGCGTCATCCTGCTCGACGAGATCGAGAAGGCCCACCGCGACGTGTTCAACGTGTTGCTGCAAGTCCTGGACGACGGGCGTTTGACCGATGGGCATGGGCGGACCGTCGACTTCAAGAACACCCTCGTCGTGATGACGAGCAACATCGGCGGGGAGCGCATCCAGGCGCTCAGCGAATCGGGGGCCGACGAGGTCGAGATCGAGGCCCAGGTCCGCGACCTGCTCAAGCACCACTTCCGGCCGGAGTTCCTGAACCGCGTCGACGAGGTGGTCATCTTCCACCGCCTGACGCGCGAGCACTTGGCGGAGATCGTCGAGATTCAGTTAGACCACCTGCGGAGGCGGCTCGCCGATCGCAAGATCCAGCTCCGCATCACGGACAGGGCCAAGCAGCGCCTGGCCAAGGACGGCTACGACCCGGTCTTCGGCGCCCGGCCGCTCAAGCGGCTGATCCAGCAGCAGATCGAGAACCCGCTGGCGCGGCGGATTCTGGCCGGCGAGTTCACCGACGGCGACGCCGTCGAGATCGACGCCCGCGGCGAGACCTACCGCTTCACGAAGACCGAACCGGTGCTGGAGGCCGAATTGGTCGAATAGAAACGTCGAAACACCGACGCGTCGAAGTGGCGAAACGGCGGCATGCCGGGATGTCTAGGCAACGCAGGTCGGGTCAACGCATGCGCCGCGCGCCGCGGACCCGACGCCGTTTGCGAACGCGTCCTTTAAGCGCGTCTTTGAGGCGCAACAACACCAAGGCGACGCGAGCGTGGCCATGGCCCCCCGTGGGTCCACCTCGATCTCAACACCCGTCGTCTGGGCGTTATTGCCCCTGGCCATTTTCCGGTTGTGGTTCCGCAGTCTGGGACATCCACCGCTACGTCCCGTTCCGGCACCATGCGAAGATGACTGGAGTGGAAGAATGTAGAAACGTGGGGACGCTTCCCGAGTTTCCGATTTGGTCCACAGGCGGTCTCGGGAGGGTCTTGGCAGTCATGGGATATGTCTTCGGCAGCGGGGTCTCGCGATTCACGACGCTCGGCGCCGCGACTCGGCGCGGGCCAGATCGAAGTACATCTGAAGGTTGAGCCAGAGCTCGGGGCTGGTTCCGAGGGCGGCGGCCAAATCGAGGGCCGAGTCGGCCGTCACACCCCGTTTGCCGTTGATCAGCTTGTTGAGCCGCGCGACGGTCCAACCCAGGCGCGCCGCAAACGTCCGCTGGGAGATCCCTGCGGGACGAAGGAATTCCTCCAGGAGCCGGGTAGCTCCAAGCATTTGAAGCCTTTCGGTCGGCCGGGTAGAATCACAAGTAGAGGTCTCTGGTACTTTGGCGTGTGGTCGTGACGTGATCGGCCCCCCACACAACGGAGCGCTTCATGCAGGCCCTACGCGTCGTCAAGCAGGTCCAGCCCGCGGGCACGATTCACCTGGAGGCCCTCCCTTTGGCGGAGGGGCAGACGGTGGAGGTCATCGTCCGCCCGTTGGAGGACGAGATGGCCGACCTGGCTCGGGTCAGTGAATCGGCGTTGGACTTCTGGCGAAACGACATCGACGATCAGGTCTGGAACGATGCCCTACCGTCAGCGTGACCTGCTCCTGCTGCCCATTCCCTTCCGTGATCTGACCAGCCGCAAGATCCGTCCCGTCGTCGTGCTTTCCAATGATCGCTACAACGGCCAGAACGCGGACGTGCTGGTGGCCGGTGTCACGTCGAATGTGTCGCAGCGTCCCTACACAGTCCCCCGCTGGACACACCGCAGTTGGAAGTCGGGTCCATGAAGTACGCGAGCATCGTGCGTGTTGATAAGGTGTTCGGCGTCCATCAGGGCAGCGTCCGTGCTTGCTTCGGGCGGGTCAATCTGGAGACCTTTGCGCAAATCCGCGAGCAATTGCTCCTGCTTCTTTCAGAGGTGACATAGCCCCATCGCCTGCCATGCCCTCCGGCTGGAGGGATCGCGCCGGGACGTTGGCTTCCTCTGCCGGCCAAGGCCCGTCAATTGCGGCGGACGATTTTGTGGGCGCCGTGGCACTCGGTGCAGGTCTTGTGGTCGGTCTTGGAGCCGGGCGGTTTCCGCGTCGCCCCGGGCCGAGAGCACCGGTGACAGCTTCCGCAGAACGGGTCGATATCCTTTCGCGCGAAGACGCGGTCGGGTTTGACGTGGTTGTTTTCGTCTCGGACGTGGTCTCGGCTGGCACCGTGGCACGTGATGCAGTCGATGTCTTTGGTTTCGTGGCGGGTCCCGGCGACCTCGTCCGTCACGTCGACATGGCACATGTCGCATCCGTGCGTTGGCTTGGTCGCTCCGGGTTTCGCTCTTGCTTGCCCGCCCGCGACGGTCGCAGGGGAATCGAGTCGGTTGGTGGAGGCACCCGGGCCTCGGCGACTTGACGCGCAGGCGGAAACGAGCCCAAGCGCCGCGACGCACGTCAGCATCGCCCCTTGCCATCGCCGCCCGGCGCGGTTGCTCTTGGGCACCCTATGCATATCGCCAGCCTTGCTCCAGCCAGGGGTATTCCTCACAAGGCGTGGACGCGGTGGACCGCTCGATTCGCCGGCGCGCGTCGGGCGACAGCTTCGTCCACGAGGCGCTGAAGTCCTCTTGCATCTGCGCCAGGGTGTGCACGCCCACCAGGCACACGTCCACGTGGGGGTTTTCGAGCACGAAGGCGATCAGGTCTCGCGCCAGGCCCCCGTCGGTGCCGCCCGGATCGCGCCTTCTGAGCAGCGAACCGCGGGCCAGCGGCTTGATCGTGACCACGCCCAGTCCGACTTTCTTCGCCTCCGGCATCACCTGCTCGGCCACGCGGTGTCGAACGTTGTAGGGCATCGAGCACACGTCGAAGGACTTCCCGAACTTCTCGAAGGCCTCGAAGAACCATTGCGGCGTAAAGTGACTGCCGAACCCGGTGAACCGGATCTTGCCCTGTTTCTTCAGCTGGTCACACGCCTCGATCGAGTAGGTCATGTCCCAGTAGCCCGACTTGGGCGTGACGTGCGCCTCGTTGCTCAGCAGGAGCAGGTCGATGTGGTCGGTCTGCCACAGCCTCAGGCGTTCGTCCGTCCACTTGTAGATCTCGTCCTTGTCTTGGGGGATGCCCTTCATCTTGTGCGATGGGCGGACACTGATGATCACCTGATCCCGCTTCTTCAGCCGCTTGAGCGCCTCACCGGGCACGCGGCACTCGTCCAAAGGCGTGCAGGAATCGAAGAAGTTCACCCCCATGTCCAACGCCGCGCGAATCATCTCGACCGCCTCGTCGAGGGTGATCTTGCGGAAGCCGCCCTTGCCGTCGGGGACGCGGTCATAGGCCCAGCTATGTCCCCCGAACCCCACCTCGGAGACCTTCAACCCGGTCTTGCCCAGGTCCCGATGGTTCACGCGTCCGGCAGGCCGCTCGCCAGCCGCGGCGTGCGGCGAGCCGCCCGCCAACAGGCCGGCCATGCCGGCGGCGACCGTCCCGCGGCCGACATGCTCCAGAAAGCCGCGTCGCGTCAGCTCGTGGGCGGCGTGATTGTGGGGATCGCTCTTGGCCATCTCATCTGCCTTTCCATGATTCCGCCGTGGCTGGCACCGGGCCACCTTCGTTTCGCCTTCCGGGACGCCGGACCACTTTCGGTGCGCGGCGAACCACCGACGTACCATCCCCATGTTACCGCGCGTCCTCGCAGCCGTCATGGAGAGCGTGTCGGGTCGTGCGGGGCCCGGCGTGTGTGACAAGTTTCGCGGGTTCCGGTCGGCCCCGAAGGGGCGCGATAGAATGGCCGGGGCCAAGGGCCCCGGTAGCGAGACGCCCTTGACAAAACCTCCCAAGCCCCGAAGGGGCGGGGTAGCGACACGATCCCGAATGGAGCGCCCCCGCAACGCGATCGCGCCCCTTCAGGGCTTTGGGGTGGTGAGGCGTTTTGGCAACCGGGGGCTGCGCTTCGCTCCGCCCCCGGCTGCTCTCTTGCGGCCCTTCGGGCCGGAGAATTCCTCTTCGGCTTCGGGCTGCAGAACACCTCTTCTGCTCCGTTCGGAAGAACCCGCCCCCGTTTGTCACACGCCCCCGCGAACCCGACATGCGGCGTGCAGAATCTTCCTGTCAACCACCTGGTTGTCAGCCCGGTGGTTGAAGGGGGAAGCGGGGTCGAGGCCTACGTATTCGGGCCTGCTCGTTGACGTTGGAATGTGCGGCGAATAGGTTGGGCGGGGTGGCCGGACGACTTCGGATCGACCGGGGTGACGCGGCATGGACAAACCGGTCTTGGACACGTTTCGTTTGGACGGTCGGGTTGCGATGGTGACGGGCGGGTCGCGCGGGATCGGGTTTGGGATTGCCCGCGGGCTTGGCCAAGCCGGTGCGGAGGTGGTGATCGCGGCGCGGCGCGTGGACGTCGGCGAGCAGGCTGTCCGGCGACTCACCCAAGAGGGCATCGCGGCACGCGGGGTGTGGGGCGACGTCACCTCCGACACGTTTCGCCGTGAGCTGGTGCAACGGGCCCTCGACTGGCACGGTCACATCGACATCCTCGTCAACAACGCCGGGGTGACGGTCCGCCACCCGTCCGAGTCGCTCGATCTGGCGGATTGGGACCGCGTCATGGACCTGAACGTCCGCAGCGTCTTTGCCCTGACGCAGCTTGTGGCCCGGTCGATGCGGCAGGCCGGTCGGGGGTCGATCATCAACATCTGCTCGCTCATGAGCGAGATCGGGCGGGCGACCATCGCCTCCTACAACGCCAGCAAGGGGGCGCTCAAGATGCTGACCAAGGCGCTGGCGGTCGAGTGGGCGCCGTGGGGTCTGCGCGTCAATGGGATCGGTCCGGGGTACATCGAGACCGACCTGACCGAGGCGATTCGGAACGACCCGCAGTTGTGCGCGTGGGTGGCGATGCGGACGCCGATGAAGCGATGGGGCACGCCGGCGGACCTGGCCGGGGCCGCCGTGTTCCTCGCGTCCGACGCGAGCCGCTACGTCACCGGGCAGATCCTCTACGTCGACGGCGGCTGGCTGGCGGGATAATTGCCGGACGTGTGGAGATGGGTGGCTGCGACTCGCGGATCCATCACATCTGGTCTGTTC
>Ga0129299_1002946_pt1 | contig 11192 bp, 9 predicted proteins | sample ConPoolayeCmetaG_FD_94477 | JGI IMG/M metagenome (GOLD analysis project Ga0129299, IMG submission 94477) | Hot spring microbial mat communities from California, USA to study Microbial Dark Matter (Phase II) - Cone Pool mat layer C metaG ... | reverse complement strand
GGCTCAGGCGGTCTGCGGTGAGCGCAGCCGCTGGACCAGGTGCAGAAGCACCCGCCTGTCGTGCTTGAGATCCTCGCGGTAGTCCCGCGCGTCGGTGTGGCGGATCTCCGGCCCGAGCTGGGCGATCTCCCGGTCCAGCAGGTTCAACATCAGGGCGTGCTCCTCGTCGGTCAGCTCGAGGATCATCGCACACCTCCTGACTGGATTGTAACCTCCGCGCGGGCCGGGAGTACCGCGGACCCCGGGTGTTCGACGAGGGTTGCTGGACTACCGCCGGCGCCGGCCGCGAGGAATCCTCCGGCGGGCGGGAAACCGGGCTCAATCCTCCGGCCGCTCTCCGGCCGGCGCCATCTTCACCAGCCTGGGCATGAACCGGGCCAGCGGACGGACCAGGTCGGTCTGGGCGGCCATCACCCGGTCGATGTCCTTGTAGACCATCGGCACCTCGTCCAGCCCGGCCGACAGCACCTTCACGCCCCGGGCCTGCAGGTAGGGTAAAACGTCGCGCCAGCGATACTTATGCACCGCCGCGGTCCGCGACAGCACCCGGCCGGCGCCGTGCGAGGCCGACTCCAGCGACCGCGGATCGCCCAGCCCCTCCACCACGTAGGCCGGCGAGGCCATCGATCCGGGGATGATGCCCACGGCGCCGGCCCTGGCGGGCGTGGCCCCCTTGCGGTGGACGACCACCTCCCGGCCGCCGTGCGATTCGCGCCAGGCGAAGTTGTGGTGGTTTTCCACCTGAACGATCACGTCGGCGCCCACCGCGGCGGCGATCTGGCGGTGGATCACGTGGTGATTGGCCGAGGCGTACGCGCCCATCAGCTCCATCGCCGCCCAGTACTCCGCCCCGTCGCCGTCCAGCTCCAGCCAGGCCAGATGCCGCAGATCCCTGGGCAGCCCGCGGTGCAGAGCCATCGCCCGCCGGCTGTATTCCGTCGCCACCTGATTGCCCGGGCCCCGGCTGCCGCTGTGGGACAGAACCGCCACGAACGAACCCGCCGGCGCGCCCAGTGCCGGGCGCTCGAAAACGATCTCCCCGAACTCCACGAAGTGGTTGCCCGAGCCCGAGGTGCCCAGCTGCCGGTGGGCCAGGTCCTTCAGCCGTGCCGTGACCGGCGTGACCTTCCAGTCCTGGTCCATCACCGGATGATCCCGCCGGGGCTTCCACTCCGCCCCGACCCCGAAACGGGTGCAGCCTTCGAGCACCCGCTCGAAGCGGTCCTGCTCGGCGGCCAGCCGTTGCGGCGGCAGGTCGAACACGGTCAGCATCATCCGGCAGGCGATGTCCACGCCGACGGCATACGGAATCACCGCCCCCTCGGTTGCCAGGACGCCGCCGATCGGCAGCCCGTAGCCCACGTGCGCGTCCGGCATCAGCGCTCCGGCCACCGAGATCGGCAGCCGACAGGCGTTGGCCATCTGCCGGTGGGCCTCCGGGTCGATCTCGTCGCCCCAGACGGCGTACTGGAGCCCCTCGTTCCAGCGGTACTCCCGCCGGGGCGGACCGGCCGGCCCCAGCCCCGCCTCGATGACCGCCGCGGCCACCTTGCCGAACAGCGGATCGTCGGTGTAATCCCCCGGCGCGCGGAGCAGATCGCGGAGAATGCCCCGGATGGCCTGGTTGGACCGGCCCGACATCCGGGCGTTACCCGCCGCGGCCAGGGCGGCGTTCATCACCGCGCCCTTGGGGTAACCCAGTTTGACCAGCTCCCGCGATTTCATCGGCCTTGCGTCCGTCCCGTACCCCCGCGACCGAATCGACAGCGGCGGATCGCCTTCCGAGTCGCCCGCCAGAGCCACTCTAGCCGCGTGGGAAGCCCCCGGCCAGCCGGCGTGCGGTCCCGGCCGGCGGTCGGCATCCCGCGGTCGTTCTCCGGCAGGCGCCAACCGCCGGCCGCGCCGGAGGCCGCGCCGGCGGACGGTCGATGGTTTGCATCATCCCGCGATCACTCAGGAGGGTCTCGTGGCCAGGCGTGCCCGGAGCACCGCCAGCGCTTCGGCCAGCTGGCGGTCGATCGGGATGGCCGCCGCCCGCGCCGCACCGGCCGGGGCCGTGTCCGCCGCCGGCGTGGACGACAGCTCCGGTGTCGCCGGGGCGCTGCCCTGAGGCGCCGACGACGGCGCCGCGGTCGTCGAGTAGACCGCCTGCTGGGAATCGACCAGCGCCGCCCGCTCGGACGGACTCAACTCCACGAGCACGTCCGGGCGGATGCCGCGGCCGTGAATCCGTTCGCCTTTGGGCAGGTAGTAGTAGGCGGTAGTCAGCTTGACCGCCCCGTTGTTGTTCTCCAGCTGGATCAGCTCCTGCACGCTGCCCTTGCCGAACGTGGGCTCGCCGACCACCACCGCCCGTCCGTGGTCCTGCAGCGCCCCGGCCAGGATCTCCGAGGCGCTGGCCGAGCCGCCGTTGACCAGCACGGCCACCGGCCATGGAGGGTACTTCTCGTCCCGCGTCGCGGTGTACACCTTCTCGGGCGAGAACTGCCCGCGGGTGCTGACGATCACGCCCTCGGCGATGAAGCGGTTGACGATGTTGGCGACCACGTCGAGCAGCCCGCCGGGGTTATCCCGGACATCGATGACCAGGGCGGCCACGTCCTGCCGGCCGCGAAGGTCCGTCAGCGCTTCGTCGAACTGTTCGGCCGTCTGGGCCTCGAAACCGGAGATCCGGATGTAGCCGATCCGGTGCTCCGGATCGATCAGGTAATCCCAGTGCCAGTCCTCGTCCCGCGCCCAGCCCCGCACCGTGCGCACGGTCACCAGCCCGCGGGTGATGACCTTTTCGATCGTCGTGTCCGACGACGGCCGGTGGATCGTCAGCGTCACGCTGGTCCCGGCCCGCCCCTGGATCAGCCTGACCCCCTGGGCCAGGCTCATGTTCGACGTGTCGCGGCCGTCGATGCGCGTGATCCGGTCGCCGGCCCGCAGCCCGGCATGAAACGCCGGACTGCCTTCGATCGGGCTGATCACCACCAGCCCACCGGTGCGGCCCTGGCCGACCTCGATGCCGATGCCGGAGAACTGCCCCTGCGTCCGCTGGTGGAACTGTTCGTACTCCTGCTCGTCGAAGTACATCGTGTACGGATCGAGCCGGTTGAGCATGCCGTCGATCGCCCCGCGCAGCAGGGCCGCGTCGTCCACCGGCTCGACGTAGTGCTTTCGAACCTGGACGCGCACGTCCAGCAGGGGTCCGAACTGGGTGTACAGCTGGTCCCGCCGCACGATGCTCTCGGGAGCCTTCAGCAGCAGCACCACCACCACCGCTCCGATCAGGAGCCAGATGATATTACGCTTGGGCATGGTTCACCGGGTCCGCCGCGCGGCCGCGCCGCCTGTCGGGCGCGGCGGGTCGGCCGCCTTCCCGCCGAAGGGGGCATGTTACCGGCTTCCGGGGCGGTCCAGCCCCGGCGTCGGGGCCGTTGGAGGCCTGAAAACCCCGCCGGAGGGGGCCTGGCCCGCTATCCCGCGCCAGAACATACCGACCGCTGTCCGCGCCGGCCGGCGATTCTCGACGCCGGCGGACCGGAAGTCAACGCCCGATGGACCTGCGGCCAGAGGGCATTCGCCAGCAGTCCTTCCATGATGTCGGCCAGCGCCCATGGACCTGCGGCGAGCGTCTCTGCCGGCCGCCGAACGTTGGAATGCCCGCACATGGGCGTCGCGCAGCACCGTAGCGGCCGGCCTCCGTGCCGGCCGTCGAGGGCGGACAACCTCACGCCTCGCGCTGCAGCGCCGTGGCGTGCGACCCCTTTGGGGTCGAAGAAGAGAACAGGAAAAGAGAGAGCGGAACTGATGCGGCCTTCGAACCGCCGGCGGCGGTCGACTGCGTCGACCTCTGCCCCCGGCTACGCCCTTCCAGACCTTCGGCCTGATGGAACGCGAGAGTCTCCGTCGACCGCAACACCCGGCGCCGGGGGCCTTGGACGTGATGAATCCCGCGGCTGGATCGACCGCACCAACGGGCGCCGGGCCTGCGGCCCGATGAAATGCCCCGGATGCCGAACTCTTGAGGACTTGGGCAATCGACAGGTGTTTATCGCCTTCGACGGCCGGCAGGGGCGACAGGCGGTGCAGCCGGTGCCGGAGCCGCTCGCCCACGCGCCCGGCCGGCACGGAGGCCGGCCGCTACGGCGCTTGGCGGCGCCGGAGGGGCGGGGCTATATTGAAGGGTGCCTGAGCTGTCCTGCCCGAGGTGTCCTGATGTCGTGCGTCCAGGCCCATAGCGGTGCGGTTTCGTCCCGGGCGGCGCCGCGGATGGCTGCGCGGGCGGGCGGCCGTCCCGGCCGCGTCGCGAGGGTCGGGGGCTTCACGCTGATCGAGATCCTGGTGGTCACGGCGATCATCGCCCTGCTGATCGCGGTGCTGGTGCCGAGCCTGGCGGCCGCCCGGGCGGTGGCCCGCACGTCGGTGTGTGCCAGCAACCAGAAGCAGATGGGCCTGGCCATGGCCGCCTTCGCCGCCGAGCACAAGGGGCGCATCCCGCGCGGCATCTCGCGGCACGGCAAGCCGGACCCCAGCGGACCGGTCAACTGGGTGCGGATGGTGGCCCGCATGTTCGGCGACCGGAACAACTACGCCGAGAACTTCAACCGGGTTCCGGTGGAGCGGCACGCGGTTTTCAGCTGTCCGCAGCGGTCGCAGGAGTACGGCGGGGTGTTTCTGGACTACGTGGTCAACTCCATCGACAGCCGCGGACCGATGAACCTGAGCCCCTGCGTGTCGGCACCGACGACCGGGCTGTGGTACGAGGTGGAAGGCGTGACCCGGATCGACGACTGGCCGTTGGCGGCCGAGACGGTCTACATCACCGAGGCCGTCGAGGAGAGCTGGAACGTTTCGGACCCCAACAACTCCTGGGGCACGCTTCGCGGCATCCGGGAGAACATCGCGACCGTTCGCCGGGCGGTGCCGCCCACGCAGACCGGCTATGACTTTTTCGACGTCGCCGGAGGCAAGTCCCTGCCGACTCACCGCAGCATGCTGGGTGCCACGCGTCTGCCGAGGGCGGCGCTGGCCATGCACCGCAAGGCGACCAACGCTCTGTTCGTGGACGGGCACGTCGGGAGCGTGGTGCCGCCGAAGGCCGAGGTCGGACCGGTCGAGGTCTACCGCTTCTACATGCGGCTGTTCGGCGTGGACCGCAGAACGATCCCGCTGATCACCGCCTACGAAACGACCGCGGCCCTGCATCCCTGCGCCGCCGGCGACACCGACTGGCGTCCGTGACCCCCTGCGGAACGCGGACGCCGCCGGCCCGACGGCTTCTCCTGCCGCACGCGGGGCTCTCCGGCCAATGCGGGCCCGTGCCTGTGGCGGCCGGGACGCCGGGAACCGGCCCGCAGCAGGCCGGCCTGCGGAAGACATCCGGCCGGACGGCCTGCAAAGCGCGACGATGAACCCGGAAACGCCCACGACTCTCCCGACGGACGCCTTCCCGGAGGAGCCGGTCGAAACCCGCGTCGGACTGCCTGATCGGCGGCCATGCCTGAAACCCCGGATGAACCTGTGATTTGCGTCCCCGGGGCGCACAGTTATAGTAGGGCTCCAGCGCGATCCGCCGTCGGGGAGTCGCCGGCCCGGACGCACGGCCGGGGCGGCGATCCGGCAGCGGAGCGCTCCCCGGCGACCGACCGCGGCTTGGGAGGTGTGGCACCGGCACGGCGATGACGGACAAAGCCTTCCAGATCTGCATCAACCCGGACTGCCGGGCGACTTACGGCATCGACCAGGTGCTGTTCGCCTGCCCGCGCTGCGAGGCGATGCTGGACATCGGGTACGACTGGGAGCGGATCGCCGTACCCCGCTCGCTGGAGTTCTTCGAGCACCGCTGGGCGACCAAGGGCTACAGCAGCGAGGGCAAGCTGGACTTCTCGGGCGTCTGGCGGTTCCGCGAGCTGCTGCCGTTCGCCCCCAACGAGGCCATCGTGACCATCGGGGAGGGGCGGACGCTGCTGGAGGAGAACAACCGCCTGGCGGCCGAACTGGGCATGAAGCCCGGGCGGCTCTTCCTGCAGTACGAGGGCCTGAATCCCTCGGGCAGCTTCAAGGACAACGGCATGACCGCGGCGCTGACGCTGGCCCGGATGCTGGGCCGCACCCGCGTGGCCTGCGCCAGCACGGGCAACACCTCGGCCTCGATGGCCATGTTCGCCCGCAAGACCGACCCGCCGATGCAGGGCATCGTGTTCATCGGCTCGGGGCGGATCGCCTACGGCAAGCTGTCGCAGGCCCTGGACTACGGGGCCCTGACGCTGCAGATCGAGGGCGACTTCGACGCCTGCCTGCGCCGCGTCCGCCAGGTGGCCGGCAAACTCGGCATCTACCTGATGAATTCGGTCAACCCCTTCCGGCTGGAGGGCCAGAAGGCGATCATGTACCGGGTGCTCGAGGCCCGCAACTGGGAGGTGCCCGACTGGATCATCGTCCCCGGCGGCAACCTGGGCAACTCCAGCGCGTTCGGCAAGGCCTTCTCCGAGCTGCACTGCCTGGGGCTGATCCGGAAGCTGCCGCGGCTGGCGGTGATCGTGGCGACCGGGGCCAACACGCTGTACCAGCTGGTCGAAAAGGACGGGCTGCGATGGAACGGCGGGCGCTACGACCGTTCGAAGGTCGGCGGGCTGTACGCCGCGATGGATGAAGCCCACTACTCGCCGCACACCGTCGCCTCGGCCATCGAGATCGCCCGGCCGGTCAACCTGCCCAAGTGCCTGCGGGCGCTGGAGGTCATGAACGGCGTGGTCCGCGAGGTCAGCGACGAGGACATCCTCGAACACAAGGCCCTGGTCGGGGCCCACGGTTTCGGCTGCGAGCCGGCCAGCGCCGCCAGCGTCGCGGGCCTGCGGGTGCTGCTCCGCGAGCAGGTGATCTCGCCGGACGAGCAGGTGGTCTGCATTCTCACCGGCCACGAGCTCAAGGATCCCGACGCCACCGTCAAGTACCACACCGGCATCGACATGAAGGCCGCCGCGCCGCCGCCGGCCGTGCCGCCGACCGGGCGGGTCGCCAACCCGCCCCGGCGCGTGGCCGACGACCTCGAGGCGATCTGTGCGGCCCTCGGCGAGAAGCTGCCGGACTGATGCACGAGGCACCATCCATGACCCGCATCGCGATTGCCGGAGCCGCCGGCCGGATGGGCCGGCGGATCACGGCCCTGGCCGCCGGGGACGACCGCTTCCAGATCGCCGCAGCGCTGGAGAGCGCCGGCTGCCCCGACCTCGGCCGCGACGCCGGCGAACTGGCCGGCCTGGGGCCGATCGGAGTACGGGTGTCGGACCGCGCCGCCGCCCGGTTCGACGTGCTCATCGACTTCAGCCTCCCGGCCGGCACCGGGCAGTGGCTCGGGGAGTGCGTGACCGCCGGCAGCGCCGCGGTCATCGGCACGACCGGCCACACGGCCGCCCAGCTGGCGGCGATCGAACAGGCCGCGGCCGCGATCCCGGTGCTGAAGTCCACGAACATGAGCGTCGGGGTCAACCTGCTGTTCGCCCTGGTCGAGCAGGCCGCGGCCGTGCTGGGCGACGGCTGGGATGTGGAAATCGTCGAGACCCACCATCGTTTCAAGAAGGACGCTCCCAGCGGCACGGCGATGTCGCTGATGGAGGCGGTGGTGCGGGCGACGGGCCGCGATCCGGAGAAAGACGTGGTCTACGGCCGGCACGGCCAGACCGGGGAGCGTCCCCGACGGCAGATCGGCATGCACGCCCTGCGCGTGGGCGACACCGTCGGCGAGCACGAGGTGCACTTCGGCAGCCTGGGCGAAACGGTCACGCTGCGGCACAGCGCCCACAACCGCGACATCTTCGCCGCCGGCGCGCTGCGGGCGGCGGCCTGGCTGAAAGGCCGGCCGGCGGGGCTCTACGACATGCGGCACGTCCTGGGCATGCGGTAGATGCGCCGGGCAGGCCGCCTTGGCGCCGGCGGTCCGCTCAGGCATCCTCCGCCCCAACGGTCGCGGGCGTGACCGACCGGCGTGGTCCGCCAGGCTCCTCGAGCCCGCCCTGATGGCGCAAAACGCCGCAGCAAGGCGTCCGCGGCCGATCGGCCCCAGGAGAAGGGCCGCGATCGGCCGACCCGTCGCAGGCATGTTCGCCGGGAGGATGTCGGCCAGGGGGTCGGACCACGGCCGCGGTCACTCCCCGGCGCCGGCGGCCGAGGAAGCCGGGGGCGATCCAACACCCTCGTCCTCCGGCCCGAACCCCTGGTCGCGCACATATTCCAGCCAGGGTCGTCCCCGCCCCTCGTCCCGCAGGGCGGTGAAGTCTCCCGCGGCGATCAGCAGCGAGGATTTCGGCGGCTCGGGGCTCCAGCCGGTGAGGACGCCGAAGGCCTGCTGCCGCAGGTTGACGTGGAAGCGCCCGCGGAGCCGGTCTCCGCCGGCCGCGGTGAGCACCACGCAGCCGGCGAACGACGCGGCGCGCCGGCGGTCGATGCCGGAGGACAGCACCATGCGGACCTCGCGCGGCCCGAGCGGGTAGAGCCGCTCGCGTCCGGCCGGCGGCCCGTCGAGGCGGATGCACATCGCCCAGGCGTTCCGCGGGGCCGATGGCGACGGCGGGCCTGGGGGGTGATGCAGCACCACGACCAGCGAGCCGTCGGCCTCGGTCCACCAGCATGCCTCGCGGATGTCGAGCGTCGTCAGCGGCGGCTCGCCCTCGGCCAGATCGGACCGGCTGAAGGGCACCAGGTGGACCCGGCCGGCCGAACAGCCGGCCATGGCCGCGGCCCAGGCCGCCGCCGGGATCGCGGCACGGACGATCATCGGAAGGTGACGCATGTCGATCCGACCGCCACCGGCTCAGTGAGGCATCGGGAACCGCGCGCAGAGCTCCAGCACCTGCCGCCGCACCCGGCTGCACGTCTCCGGCGCGCCGCGGGCCGCGAGCACGTCGTGAATCATGTCCGCCACCTGCCGCAGCTCGGCCGGGCCCAGCCCGCGCGTGGTCACCGCCGGGGTGCCGATGCGCAGACCGGACGTCTCGGTGGGCTTTCGCTCGTCGAAGGGGATCATGTTCTTGTTGACGATCAGTCCGGCCTCCTCGAGCCAGCCCTCGGCCTGCCGGCCGGTGATGTCGGCGTGCACCTGCCGCAGGTCCACGAGCATGAGGTGGTTGTCGGTGCCGCCGGAGACCAGCCGATAGCCGTGGGCGGTGAGCGCCCCGGCCAGGGCGGCGGCGTTGGCCACGATCCGCCGCTGGTACTCCCTGAACTCCGGACGCAGAGCCTCGCCGAACGCGGCCGCCTTGCCGGCGATGACGTGCATCAGCGGTCCGCCCTGGATGCCGGGGAAGACCAGCGAGTCGATCTTTTTGGCCCAGTCGGCCCGGCACATGATCATGCCCGAGCGCGGCCCGCGCAGGGTCTTGTGCACCGTGGTGGTGACGAACTCGGCGTGCGGGACCGGCGAGGGGTGCAGCCCGGCGGCCACCAGCCCGGCGATATGGGCGATGTCGGCCATGTGGCAGGCCCCGACCTCGCGGGCGATCTGGCCGAAAGCGGCGAAGTCGATGGTCCTCGGGTAGGCCGAGGCGCCGGTGATGATCATCCGGGGGCGATGCTCCCGGGCCAGGCGGCGGATTTCGTCGAAGTCGAACACCTCGGTCCGGCGATCGACGCCGTAATGCACGATGCGGTAGAGCCGGCCGCTGAAGTTGGCCTTCAGGCCGTGGGTCAGGTGGCCGCCGTGGGCCAGATCCAGCGAAAGGATGGTATCGCCGGGCTCCAGCGCCGCCATGCACACGGCCATGTTGGCCTGGCTTCCGGAGTGCGGCTGCACGTTGACGTGGTCGCAGCCGAACAGCTGCCGGGCCCGCCGGCGGGCGAGTTCCTCGACCTCGTCCACGTGCCGGCAGCCGCCGTAGTAGCGCTTGCCGGGGTAGCCCTCGGCGTACTTGTTGGTCAGCACCGAACCGACGGCCTCGAGCACGCCGCGCGAGACGTGGTTCTCCGAGGCGATCAGCTCGAGGCACTCGGCCTGCCGTCGCCCCTCGGCGACGAGCATCGCGAACAGCTCGGGGTCGTCGCGCTGCAGCGTCGGATAGGCCTGCTCGTGGCTGGTCGCAGAATCGTTCATTCGGTCGTTCCTTCCGCTGGCCCGCTCCAGGGGGCCCGGCGCCGCCCGGAGCCGGCGGTATCGCATCCCCGCCGCCGGCGATGCCAGGGGCCATTGTCCACGGCGGTCATGGGGATGGCAACCCTGCTTCACCCCCGCCAATCACCCGGGGCGATGGCCAGGCCTCATGGACGGGCGACCCGGCCGCAAGACGTCGAGGCCGCGCCCGGATGCCGGCCGGACCCGTCCTCCGGGCGCGGGGCGCCCCGCCGCCGGGCCTCACAGCGGGATGAAGCTGGTGTCGGCGTCGATGCGGGCGACGGTCTCGGCCAGAAGCTCGGCCGCGTGGGTCAGGTCCGCCAGGTGCACCAGCTCCACCTGCGTGTGCATGTAGCGGTTCGGGATGCCGATCAGGCCGGCGGCCACGCCGCTGCGCGAGATCTGGATGGCGTTGGCGTCGGTGCCGGTGGCCCCGGGGGCGGCGCTGATCTGATAGGGAATCCGCCGGGCCCTGGCGGCGCTGATCAGCAGGTCGCCCACCACGTGGTTGATGTTCGGGCCGCGCTCGATCACCGGCCCCTTGCCCAGGGCGACATCGCCGGCGAGCTTCTTGTCGGCGCCGGGGTTGTCGGTGGCGTGGGTCACGTCCACCGCGATGCCCACCAGCGGGTCCAGGCCGTAGCAGCTGGTCCGGGCGCCGCGCAGGCCGATCTCCTCCTGCACGGTGGCCACGGCGAACAGGGCGCAGCGCAGACGCCTGCCAGCCGCCAGCCGCAGGGCCTCCATGACCACGAAGGTGCCGACCTTGTCGTCCAGCCCCGGGCAGGCCACGCAGTCGGAGCCGATGCGCTCCAGCCGCAGCAGGCAGGTGACGGGGTCGGCGATCGCCACGCGCTTGAGGGCCTCGGCCTTGCTGGGAGCGCCGATGTCGATCCACAGGTCGGTCAGCTCATCTTGCCCTGTCCGCGCTCCTCAGGCTTCATCAGGTGGACGGGCTTGCGGCCGATGACGCCCTCGACCGGCCCCCGGGCCCCGTGAATGGTCACCCGCGTGCCCGGCAGGACGGTGGGATCCACGCCTCCGACGGCCCCGAAGTAGATGTAGCCGTCGTCGGTGATGTGCCGGACCATCAGTCCGATCT
>Ga0129299_1002944_pt1 | contig 11196 bp, 8 predicted proteins | sample ConPoolayeCmetaG_FD_94477 | JGI IMG/M metagenome (GOLD analysis project Ga0129299, IMG submission 94477) | Hot spring microbial mat communities from California, USA to study Microbial Dark Matter (Phase II) - Cone Pool mat layer C metaG ... | reverse complement strand
GCGCCGCGTCCGTCCGAGAAGCGATCCTCCGAGCTCCAGGAGCCGGTTGACGTCAAGCCCGCTCGCGCCGAATACGGTCCCGCCAAACCGCAATACGGACCGCTGAAACCCGCGGGGATCGTCCAGGAAGAGATGCCCCCGCAGAAGATGGTCGGGCCGGACAGCTATGAGTACTACCTCCAGCAGAGGCGCTAGGCCGGGTGCGGCGGTTCAGACGGCGTTCGGCGCGGGGAGCGCGGTCGCGCACCGCCGCGGCGCCCTGTTTCCGTCATGCCTGGTGGTCGTCGGAGGGCTGTTCGCGGGCTGCAATGTCCCCCCCCACGTTCAGCAGACCGTCAATGCGCCGCTCTTCGACGACGTCATGGCGATCATGTGCACGATCCGCCCGAAGCCGTGGCTGAACTTCGACATGTCGAATCCCACGAGGGTCAACGGGATTGCGATCAACATGTACTTGATATCGGCCAGCACGCAGAAGGGCGTGTTTGGGGCGGGGACCATCCGGGTGACTCTCTACGAATCGCAGCCCGTGTCGGCCACCACGTCTTCGGGCGCGGGTGCCGGGACGGCGCGATATGTCGTCGGCAACAAGTTGCACGAATGGGTGTTGCCGCCGGACAAGGCGATGCCGTTCCGGGTCCTTCGCCGGCCGGAACGGACGTACGTGATGGGCGATGGCTACCAACTGCGCCTGTCCTGGGGCGACCTGAACTTGGCCGGACGGCGCGTCGGGCTGAGCATCGAATATCAGAGGACCGATGGGAGAGTGGTCCGACGTCCCCCCTTCTGGTTGCAGGTGCCGCCTCAAGGGAGCACGTGATCGCGGTGGATCACGGAACGGCATCTTCGCGGGCGGGGCTTCCCTGATTACCTCGTGGGGTCGGATGGCTGTGCGGTCGCAACGAGTCGGTTGGCGGTGGGTTTGCCGTTGGGGCTGGGCGGCGGTGGGGGTGGCCACCCTCGGGTTCGCCGCCGGATGTGGTCGTCGGGACCCGATGGCGGTTTTGGCCGACAATGGTGGAGACGCCGCTTCGATGACGCCCATCGACGTGGCCAAGAAGCTCCGTTCTTTGCATCAGCAGCGACGATACATCGTCCTGGAAAAATGGGTGGTTGCGGAGCAGCGGACGCTGCTCGTGGACACGCTGATGGCGCTGGACCGCCTGTTCGAAGCGAACGAGCGTGCGAAACAAATCCTCGCCTCTCGGCACGGTGAGATGGTAGCTGCCGAATTCGATCTGGGGGGGTTGTACGACCATATCGGCCTATTCAGTCGGTTCGTGGACTTCAAGGGCGGGCGCTCGGACGGTGATCGAGCGACGGTCCTGGCCCAGGTCTCCAGTCGGATTCCGTTCGAGGAGTACCATTTCGTTCGGCGGGAGGGACGGTGGGTGTACGCACCGCAGGCCCCTTTGCCGTCGCTGCCTCAACTGATTCGTGATCTGGCCGCGGGACTGGAAATGTTCGCCGGTCAGCTCGAGCGGGGCGCCCTGTCCGTCGAGCAGGTTCGCAGCGAATTCCATCATCGGGTCTTCCGCCGGATGCGCGAGATCCGCGAGAAACTCCCCTCGTCCCAGCCGGCTGCGACCTCGCAGCCCACGACGCGATGAACGGGCGGCCGGACGCCGGCGGTCATTCGACCGGTGCGTCCGGCAGTTCCGCAACCCGCCCACCGAAGCTCTCCCGGTGACTCGGACCGCCACAGAACCCCCGTTTGCTCTCGGACCGGACGAACTCAAGGATCTGGCGCCCCACGTCGGTGGTGACGACTTGGGCGAGGTGCTCGACCGCCTTTCGGAAGGTGGTCCCCGACCGGTAGAGAACGCGGTACGCTTGTTTGGCGTCGGCGATTTGCTCGCGGGTGAACCCGTTTCGCCGCATGCCGATCGCGTTCACTCCGATGCACTCGCTTTCACGGATGCAGGTGAAGAAGGGCGGTACATCCATGCCGATTCGGCTCAGACCGCCGATGATGGCGTACGCCCCGATGCGAACGAACTGGTGGATGACCGTGTAGCCGCTCACGATGGCCTGGGAACCGATCTCGACATGCCCGCTGGCAGCGGCCATATTGTAGAACTTGACGCCGTCCCCAAAGACGCAGTTGTGTCCGACGTGCGAGTATCCCATGATGAAGCAGTTCCGACCGATCCGGGTCCAGGACTCGGGTTGGGTGCCGCGGTGGATGCTGGTGAACTCGCGGACGATCGTGCCGTCTCCGATCACGCAGTAGCTCCGACCTCCCTGGAAATGGAAGTCTTGCGGGAGGTGCCCAATCAGCGCGCCGGGGTGGATCTCGCAGTTTTGTCCGATCGTGGTCCAACCGGACACGTAGGCGTTGGGATAGATGCGGGTGTTCGCGCCGATTCGGACCGGGCCCTCAACGACGGCGTGGGCCCCGATGTCAACGGTCGCATCGATCTCGGCCTGTGGATCAACGACGGCGGTCGGATGAATCGCCATAAATCGCCTCTCCGCGCAACGGTTCGGTCGAAGGCGATATTCTAAGCGCCCTCCGGAAATGTTTGAACAGTGCGAAGGAGCACGGTCTGCCATGACGTGCCCCGTGAGAAGGAACACGGCGTGGCAAGCTGCGGTACCAACCGGTCAACCTTTCTTGAAGACGGCTTGACGAGTCGGGTCGGCCCGACAACGCTCTCGGCAAGACCAAGTGAAAACGGGAAGGGCGGGTCGTCCGAAAACGACCCGCCCCGAAGGTTCCCATCGCCGTTTCCCGTCTTTCGGTGGCTTACTCAATCAACACGACGGGCCGCTTGCCACCGAGGGTCTCGAAGATGGCCCGAAGCTGGTCGGTGTATTCCGCAATCGAGCCGGACGCATAGAAGTGGGTTCCGCGACCGATCGTCGCGATTTCCTCCATCGCCGCCGTATCCGCCCTGGCTCCGACGCTGACGGTGTAGATGCGAATACCCAAGTCGGCGGCTTCTTGGGCCTTGGACTTGGCGTAAAGTTTGGCAGGGGTGTTCGGCTCGTATTCGCCGTAAATCGCGCCGGTCTGATCCACGTTGGCGTTGCCGTCCGTCAGTAGGATCATCACTTTGACCGCCGTATTCCTGGCCCGCACGCTGGTCAGCTCCTCGATGGCGCGCTGCTCGCCGTCGCCCATGTTGGTGTAGACGTCGTAGTGTCCGGCCTGCAGCTGGGTGATCCGGGAGCTGATCTGCGCGTAGTCCTGGGTGAGGTTGACTTCGTGGCGCCCCCACCGATCGTAGATTTCCAAGCTGACCTGGTCGTCGGTTTGAAGTTCTTCGATGATTTCCATCATTCGGACGACGCCGTCCTTGACGGCCTGCATCGGCTGGGCGGGGGTCTGCCACAGGTCCGGCGTCTCGTCATGGCACCGCCGCTCTTCCAGAAGGTAGTTGATGAAGGTCTTCACGCCGAACCGGTAGCGAAAGGCCGTTTTGCCCTCACTGTACATGCGGGTGGAGGTCGACTTTACGTAGTCGCACCATTCGCTCCACGACCCGGCGGGAAACGGATACGGTTGGACCCAGGTCAGCTCACTGCTCCATGCCAGCTTGTTGTCACCGTTGCCCGGCGTCAGACCCTCTCGCTGCCACTTGGCCGGTTTGCCGTCGGGGTCGGCAGGCAAGCCGCTGCGCCAGACCGACAGACCCAAGGCCGTACATACCCGGGCCTTCCAGGCGCTGGTGTCGCTGTCGTACGAGGCCGACATGATGGCGCTGATCTCTCGTTCGTTGTAGTTCTGGGCGCGCAGCATGTTGGCGAGCGTGGTGTTGGACCATGTGGACCCCTTCGGCAGGTACATCAAACCCGGATCGGCGGCGGGGTTATAGCTCCCGTTCAAGGTCATCTCGCCGAATCCGAGCTGTTGCATCAGCGTGCCCCATGTGGGTCCGGCGCGCTGGGGGCTGTAGTTCGGGTCGGCAGGATCCATGCCGCCCGGCAGGGCCGCCCAGACGTTCCACAGGTTGATCGTGATGTTCGGTTCGTTGATGTGGCGCAACTCGCTGTCGTCGTTGTGGGAAGCCGACAGGTCCGCCACGATGGCGATGTCCCGCGGGACCAGAATGGCGACCGCTTCGGCGAACATGTCCTTTTGGCTTTTCCCGAAGATGTTCGCAAAGAACAGGGGTACTGCCCCGTTGGGCGAGTCGGCCGTTCGGCGAACGCGAACCCGCACCGCGTCGTGCACGCTCGAGTTTGGATTCAACTCGTACCGGCCCGTTTGGGGGTTTCGGACGCATTGCCCGAAAACGATGTCCACTTCCGGATCCAGGGTGGGCGTTCGGTTCAGCACCTTGTTCTTGGCGGCGTATTCGATGGCCGCCTGACGTGCAAGGGTCTCTCGGTCTTGCCCCATGGCGGCCAGTTGGCTCGCTGCCGCCATCGCCGCCGCGTCGGCGCAGCTCTGCAGCTCCGACCGGACCATGTACAAATACCCGATGTCAACGGAAAGCGCCGCAAACCCCAGAAGGGCTACCATGGACACAGCGGTCCATACGACAACGACCCCTCGGCGCGGCTTTGCGGTATGGCGTTCTTTCCCCTTCACAGCAATTCCCTCCACACGAAGCCAGTTCCGCACCAGAGCGTCTATTTGAACCCTATAAGTACCGCACTGGTTGGGATTCCGTGCTCACTTTTACCTGTAAGGAAATATGGGAAACAACGGCCCCCCTGTCAAGAAGATTTGGATAATTTAGGAAAAATGGGGAATCCAACTGCACCCTGCCAGCCCTTTGCCCAGCTGTCCAGCTACCCAGAAGCATCATTTCTTCGGGTCTTTCGGGATGGGTGTTGTGGATCCAGCCACTGCCTCCTATAATCCCACCCGCAAAGATACATGAGAAGAACGCCAGAGGTGGCAAGCTTTTGGGCATGGTTCAAAAACGGGGACAGGGCACCTCGCCGGAACCCGTTTTCTGGGTCGTAGTCGAGGGTTGGCTCGGAGGTGAGTCCCCGTTTTTGAACCATGCCAGCTTTTGGGCTCGCTTATAAGGAGTATTTAGGCATGAATAAACTTAGGTTATTGACGCCCGGTCCCACGTCGGTTCCTCCAGAGGTCCTGCTCGAGATGGCCAAGCCCGTGGAGCACCACCGCACGCCGGAGTTTCGCGCCCTCTTCAAGCAGGTGACCGAGGACCTGCGGTATGTCTTTCAGACGAGTGGGACGGTGCTGACGATTACCGGTTCGGGCACGGCCGCGATGGAATCGGCGATCGTCGGTTTTTGCCCGCCCGGGCGGAAGGTCCTGGTGGCTCGTGGGGGCAAGTTCGGTGAGCGGTGGGGCAAGGTCTGTTCGGCGTTCGGTATCGCGCATGTAAACTACGACATCGAGTGGGGGCATGGGGCGCGTCCGGAGGTCATCGAAGACTACCTGAGCAAGGATTCGTCCATCGGTGCCGTCGTGATCACGCATTCGGAGACGAGTACGGCAGCCGCCAGCGATCTGGAGGGCATTGCGCGGGTTGTCCGGCGGCGAGGAGACGACGTGTTGCTGCTGGTGGACGGCATCACGAGCGTCGGGGCCCTGCCCGTCAAGACCGACGAATGGGGTCTGGACGTGGTGGTGACCGGCAGTCAGAAGGCCTTGATGTTGCCGCCGGGGTTGGCCTTTCTGGCCGTCAGCGAGCGGGCGTGGAAACGGGCGGATTCCTTCTCTTCGCACGCGTTTTACCTGTGCCCGAAGGCCTATCGCAAGAGCATGGCCGACCACGATACCCCCTATACGCCGAACAACGCGATGATCCGCGGGTTGGCGACGGCATTGGGGATGATCCGAAAGGAAGGGATCGAGACGATCTGGGCTCGAACGGCCCTGATGGCCCGGGCGATGCGGGCGGCCGGTTCGGCGATGGGCATGAGGGTCTTCGCGGTGGACCCGTCGGATTCGGTGACGGCTTTGGTCGTACCGGCGGGGGTGGATGAGTCGGCGTTGCGCAAGAGACTCCATCAGCGATACGGGTTTTACGTGGCGGGCGGACAGGACCACCTGAAGGGCAAGGTGATCCGCGTATCGCACATGGGCTACGTCGATATCGCCGACACGATCGGGCTTGTGGGCGTCCTGGAGTTGCTCTTGAAGGAGATGGGCCACACGTTCGAGTTCGGAGCCGGACTCGCCGCCGCACAGCAGGTGTTTGCAGGAAGGTCCTGACGGGGTGACGGGCGGTGCGGTATCGGTCGGGGTGGTTTACTCGAGGTAGCCCAGGTCGCTGAGGCGCCGGCTGAGCGTCTCCATCTCTTCGGCGGAGTAGACGGGCTTTTCCGGTTCGACCCGCTCGCGTTTTTGGGGGGGTTCGAACTCCACGGGCAAGGCGACGTCGAACAGTTCGGTCAATGCCCGTCCTTCCATGTCGACGGGGACACGGAGTCCCAGACTGGCCAGCAACGTCGGTGCGATGTCGGCGATGTGGGCGTTTAACCTTGCGCCGGCTCGGACATGCGGGCCGCAGACGGCCAAGATGCCCTCCACGCGGTGGGTTCCCTCCATGCGCCGGTCGCTGGTCCAACGGACGGGACCGAATCCGCGGATCTTCCGGACAACGGCCAGTCCCTCGGCGGGGATCAAAAGCAAATCGGGAAGCCAGTCACACTCGTCGCGGTTGCACCGATAGAGGTCCTCGGGCTTGTGCACTTCGGGGAACAGACGGCACCGGCCGAGACGGGGATGATCGCACTCCACCTCTCGGAATCGCCGGGCGAGCTCGTCGCGCAAGGCCTCGTAGTCCGTCGGTTCGACGATCCCCCCGGGCCAGCGGTCCTTGCGGGTGATGTACAGGAACCCATACATGCCCGCGTGCATCACGCAAGCCCGGGTGCGGGTCCAGTCGACGGCCAAGTCCCGCTCGATCGGCATGGCCGCCTCGGCGAAGCGGCTGTTCTTTGGCTTTGTCGCCCGATGCCAGAGATAGGCCGCTCGCGTCTTGGCCCTTTCCAGAGGACTCCGCAGGACCAGGTGTCCCCACTGCCTCAGCAGGGCGTTGGGTTGGGACTTGCCGTCGAGGCTTCCGTGCCCGTGGTCGGACATGATGATCACCATCGCCCCTTCTCGTTGAGCAAGTTGCCGCAGCCGTCCGATGGTTTCGTCAAGCCGGTTGAAGCACTCGGTGACCATCCGAGTCCGCGCGGTGTCCACGGATGTTCCGTGGGGCGGCAGGTATCGCCACGCCTTGTGTTGCAGGTTGTCCACGAGCTTGAACAGGACCATCATCACATCCCAGCCGTAGCGCTCGGTGCAGAGCTCCGCGATTTGACAACCTTGCTCGAAGCTCCGGGCGATGTGGGCGATGTTTCGGGAGAAGATCCGCCGCCCTCCGAGGATACGCCGCTGCCAATTCGTGCGGTAGGTGTAGTCCGGCCAGCGGAGGAGGATCTCCTCCTTTAGTTGCGGCGGGTATGTGAAGTCGGAGTGGATGTCGGGCGTCTCAAATCCGGAGATCATGAACCCGTTGACCGGTCGGGGGGGATAGGTCATCGGCAAGTTGATCGAGCCGACCCGCATCCCCTTCTCCGAAAGGATTTCCCAAATCGTCTTTTCCAAAATGGATTGGGTGTGGTTGAGCGTGAGGGTATTCGTGTGGACGTCGTATTTCTCGAAGTCGATGATCCCGTGCCGTCCGGGTCCCTTTCCGGTCATGAACGTGGTCCAGGCGGCCGGTGTGATGGGGGGTTTGGTGGATTCGAGTATCCCGGAGGTGCCCTCCGTGATGATCCTCCTCAGGTGAGGCATTTGCCCCGCATCCATGAGGGGGTTGAGAACATCGAACGTGGCACCGTCCAGTCCGACGATCAGAATCTTGTCGGCAACGCGGGACACGCGGTCTGCGTCATCGCTCGACGACCGTTCTGCTTTCGTCGGTGAGAAGCGGGTTGTATCGGTTCTCGTCATTGCCCTGTACGGGGGTCACAGATCGAAGCCGGTGGAGACGACAGGCCCGTGAACGCCGGCGCGGTATGCACACGCCCCATAGGACAACCCAACACGTGTCTCTATGATAGTGAACCGTACTTCGGGCTGCAACCGCGCGCGCAGGGGTATTCAATGCGGGAGGAATCCCTAACGAGTCGGTCCCAGGCCGGCCGATAAATCACGAGCGGGCGAGGCAGGCGTTCTGTTGACGAAGTGCCCCGGCCGACTTCGGCAGCGCCGACTTCGGCAACACAGAGCACCCCTCCCGTGCCGTCAGCCGTGTTATCGTTCCCGACGGGATTCGGACCCCGACGGGATTACCCAGGGAGAACCGGTCATGAAACCTCTGCGACTTATGGCGGTCAAGACGGTCCTGACACTCTTGGCCTTGGGATCGATCGCACGGGCGGACGATCTCCAAACGATCATTGCAGAGGGCAAGCCTTGTCCGCTGTGGTTCGACTTGGCCAACGGGGGCACCTGGCGAAATCTCTCCCCGACCCTGAACGATCTGCTCTTATGTCCCGGGTTTACTTTTACGACGACGGGCCTTGCGTAGCGCCGGAAACGGCGTTAGCTTGTTGGATCGCGGTCCGGCCGGATGAGCAGTGCCGGATTCTGGTCGTGTGACCAGTACCGATGGAAGCGAGTGGAACGGTCGGGCCGGCGTTCCTGGAGGAGTCCAATGAAAGCAGTGAGGAACCTATTGGTGAAGTGGGCGATTTGGTCGACCGCGGGCACATTTGTCGTTTATGGTATCGATCTGTGCCCGAACATTTGGAGACAACTGACGGGTCAGACCTAGGCGAGAACCGGGACCACTTACGTTACGTTGTCGGTTCATCAAGGCGGTCGTTGAACGGCAGCCCCGTCTTGCGCGCGGCGGTGTGGGGCAAGGAGAAGAGGGATGCCGACGATACCATGCCCGCCCGGGTGACCGACAATCTTTTTTCCGGGTCGCGGTGGTCGGTCGAGTCGGGCGTTCGGATCGTGGTCTGCATGTCGCCGGCTGTCTTCACATCGCAGGACGTCGGTCGAGAACTAAACACCCGCCGCATCGGGCGCCGGATCGTCGTGCTGGGAGAGACGACGAGCACGAACGACGAGGTCCTTTCGGTTTTTGAGCAGGGCGCTCCGGATGGTCTGGTCGTCTTTGCGGACTACCAAACTCGCGGGCGCGGGCGTTTGGGGCGACCATGGGCCTCACCGCGCGGCGCGTCGGTTCTTTGCAGTATCCTCCTGATCGAACGGTCCGGGACCCGGTCGGCTCCGATCGAGGCGGGCACACTCACACTGGCGGCAGGGGTTGCGGTGTGCGGTGCCATATCGGCGACCGCGGCGGATATCGAGCCCGCGATCCGCTGGCCGAACGATGTACTGATCGGCGGAAAAAAGGTGGCCGGTATTCTGATCGAGTCGCGCCTCCGCCGGGACGAACGTGCTTACATCATGGGCATCGGCATAAACTGCCTTCAACATCGGGGGCATTTCGACGACGGACTGAGGGTCTCGGCGACCAGTCTGGAAGTCGAATCCCGCTTTCCCGTCCATCGAGTTGCCCTGGCAAGACAGTTGCTCCGGGAGCTGGATCGGTGGTTGGCGGACCCGCCGGATGGTCACCAGTTAAGGCGGGCGTGGCTTGACCGGGCCGAACCCCTGGGTCAGCATATTGAACTAAGGGAGGCGGGCGAAGAGTTTGTGGGTCGGACCGTTGACGTGGACCCCACGGCAGGACTGGTGGTTCAACTGGACGGCGGTGGGCGGCGGGTCTTCGATCCGGCCACAAGCACGGTGCTGAGGATCGGCCGCAGGGGTTAGTCGGCGACCAAGGCGCTCCGGTCACCGGACGTTCGGCGATACCTACCTTGGCCGTATTGCCCACAGTGGCATGGCGAAGTCCACGGACACTATCGATCGAAGGGATCGGGCGGTCGGGGTGTGGACCCGAATCTCGGCGGTGTGCATCGGCACGGCGGCAGGCCTCCATCTGACCGGGATGGCGGGGGTGTACCGCGCGATCCTTGATCCCCTTCCACGAACCACGGTGTTGGTCGTTTTGGTGGCCCTCTTGGCCGGAGCGATCGGTCCCTGGCTTCCGCAACAGGTCATCGCCAGGAGACTGCGTTTGCGCGATCGGATCCAGCGGACCGGTCTGACCGAAGGGGTGGGAGCGGATCTGCTGCCCCCGGGTGTGACCTCGACGCAGGAAGGATTGCTGTGGGTTGTTCTGGCGGTGATCTGCGTCGTGACGGGCGCCGCCGTCGTGATTTCGACATGGGCGACGGGGCTGATCGAGCGGGCCCACCTCTGGGTCCTGCAATCGTTTTTTCTGAGCCCCTGGGAGCTTCTTGCCGCGGATCTCGCCGCCTCGGCCGCCGGTTTGGCGGTGCCTTGGCTGGGGATCGGGTTGGCGCTCGCGTGCCTGTACAACCTGGCCGCGACACACGAAGCCCCCGGGCGGGAAGCGGGTGGTCTGGCGGGCTCGGTGCTGGTGGGCACCGCGATCGGCTCGGTGCTCGGTGGATCGCCCCTCTTGGACCACTCCCCCGGTCGAACGGCGCTCCTCGGCGGAATGCCTCTGTTCCTGTCGGCCGTATTGGCGGCCGGCAGAGCCGGACGGCGACGCCCCTGGGACGAACAGAAACCGGATGGGCCACCGCCCTTGCCCGAGTGGGCCTCCGAGGCCGGACACGTCTTGCTGGGCGCCCTGGGGGTCTGGGGGGCCATGTGCGGCGCGATGATGGTGACTTGGCCGCGGGTTATCCGAACCGGTCTGAAAATCCTGCCGATGGTGGAGCCTCTGGTGGCCTCGTGGATGCTCCTGATGCTTGCCGCGGGAGTCTTGATGGGTGGGCGGTTGGCCCGCCGAAGCGAAGGACCCGCCGGCGGCTGTGGTCTTGCGATGGTGCTGGCCGGCGCCATGGGAGGAGCATCCATCGTCCTGTGCGCCCTGCTGGGCGACATCCGATGGAGTCCGGGTTTGGCGGGTCCTCGGATGACCACCCTTGTCGTCCTTGGCTCTCTGTCTGTTTGGGGACTCGGGGTCGGCGGGGCCTTTCCCTTCTTGAAGCGGGCCATCGTGGTGCAATCGGGTAGCCCCGCACTGGCGTGGGCGCAGGTGGTCGCCGTGACGCTCGCGGGGGCGTCATTGGGGGTGGTGGCCTCCTCGTTTTGGATCACTCCGACGGCAGGGACGCTGGTCTCGCTCGGCGCGGCGGCACTGTTGGTCTTGGCGACCGGCGGGTTGTTGGTCATTTTCGACGTGGGCCGACCGCTGGGGCGACGAACGGGGCGTC
>Ga0129299_1002943_pt1 | contig 11197 bp, 10 predicted proteins | sample ConPoolayeCmetaG_FD_94477 | JGI IMG/M metagenome (GOLD analysis project Ga0129299, IMG submission 94477) | Hot spring microbial mat communities from California, USA to study Microbial Dark Matter (Phase II) - Cone Pool mat layer C metaG ... | reverse complement strand
CGGTGTTCGTCGATGCTCTTGCCGGTCGGGGCTATCAATCGCTGGATTATCCGTTCAACTACGATGGTCCGCCATCCACCCAGAAAAATTCGATTTTCATCAAACCTGAAAGACATCAATGTCCCAATTGCGGAGCCGATTTGGCTGAATCGCAATTTTCTCTTTTTTTCGGCTGCAAAAACTGCCGGCGATCTTTCCTGCTCGATCAATCGGGGCTGAAACCGATAACCCCACAGGTCGCCGATGGCGCGGTGGCTCCCTATTGGCGGTATCATCTTGAAATCAAGTCGGGAAAAGCTTATAAAAAGGTGGCGGATTACAGCGAGCTGCTGGTTTCGGAGCTGTCGTTTATGGCTAAAGATAAAAGGGAAAACCCGTTTTATTTATATGCGCCGGCCTTCCGATCGGCGGATGTCGGGCGATGGGCGGAGGCCGCTTTAAGAATGTTTCGCTCTCAGCCGAACTGCCGACTTGAAAACAAACTGCCTCCTGATCACGCCGAAGTCACTATCGCGGAAGCCGAGGCGCGGGAAATGGCCGTCTTTTTATGGCAGGTGTCAACCTACCGTTACCCAAACCTTCGGGATATGACCGCGGTCGTGCGGAATTCATTGCCGGAAGCCGGAGAATTGGTCTGGTTTCCCCAGTCGGACATCGATCTGATAAATAAGGCCGCGGCATTCCGGGCGGTCAACACGATCAAAAAATGAAGCTTTACGGTGCAATCGATATCGGCACCAATACCGTCCTCTGCCTTGCGGGATATATGGAAGAGGGGCACCTGCGGGTCGTAATCGACAATCGCCATCACTATCGCGCCGGCCGCAGATATGATGCGGCTGGAAATTTATCACCGGAATACAAGCAAAACCTGTATCGAGCGTTGCGCGATTCTTTGAACGAGCTGTCCGGCTGCGGTGACAGTCTGCGGATCGTGGCCACCGAAGTGCTGAGGAAGGCTGAAGACGGCGCCGCCTATGCCGCCGAGTTGAGCCGTGAATTCGGGGTGAATATCGAAATCATTAGCCCGGAAAAGGAAGCTGCCCTCGGTTTTCTCGGGGCGACGAACGATCTTGCTGTTGCCGATGAACTTATAGCCGTTCTCGATATCGGCGGCGGCTCGACAGAGCTTGCCGTAGGCGCCGGCAAAAAGATTCGAAATTGGCAAAGTATCAAGATAGGAGCGGCCGCTCTGGCCGAGGAAATCGGTTATGAAGAACCGCTCGACCGATATCTCGAACGGGCGGATGACCTGCTGAAAAAATCCGACTTTGGGCGATTGCTGGCGGTAAAACCTATTTCGATCATCGCCATCGGCGGTTCGGCCGTGACGCTGGCGATTTACGCCGCTGGCTTGGGAAAATACCCGGGCTCATGGCCCAAAGGACTCGGTTTGAAGGTAGACGAATTGAATTCACGGCTTAGGGAGCTGACTTCTCTGACGATTGACGAGCGGCGGGAAGCCATTTCGTTCGATCGCGCCCGCGCCGATATAATCGTGCCGGGGGGGACTATATTGCTGTCATTCATGAGAAACTTTGGCGTCGATTTCATGGCGGTCTCGCCGGGCGGGTTGCGTCATGGATTATTGTTGGAACAATTAGGCCGATTAAAGACTTGATTTAATATGCAGAACCGCTATTTTAGCTTGAAACGCGGGAGGATGTCTGATAAGATTGATAAGGTGAATGATTGGAACAACTTAATTGGTGGAAGCTTGTCGGACATCCGCAGAATCAATATCCTATATATAATCGCCGTTTCAATGAGCGTAATCGCAGGTTTTTGCATCGTTATTTTCGGATGCAGCAACCCTGCGAAAAGCAGATCGCCCGAGCTGTATAACCTTATATGTCCCGATTCACTGCAAAAGGGAAGCCCCGATACCTCGTACATTTTCGTGAGCGCCCGCGATCCTCAGGGACTTGCCAATATCGATTCGGTTTATTTCACTGTAACTCGTCCCGATGGCAGCTCCAACGGCTATAGGTTTTATCTTCTCGACAACGGTTTGGCCGGCGATTCGACGGCCGGCGACGGCGTCTATACTATCGGGATTCAGGCGCCGTCGATCAACAACCAGACGGGCGACTATACTTTTCGTTTTCGGGCTTTTGATCTTGACGGCAACGGTTCGCCCGAGTTGACGAAATCGGTCAATGCCTTTGACTGGCCCGGCCCAGTGCTTTCGCGGCTGAATATAGTTTTTTTCCCAAACGGAATCGATCACCTGCTGGTCGCCGTCCGCCTTTTCGATATCGACGGACTGGCGGATATCGATAGCGTTTGGTCGAGCCTTTATTTCGATTCCTCCGATTTTTGGGGAACGTATCTTTTGAACGACGAAGGATATGCCGGTGACAGCATTTCGGGCGACGGCCGGTATTCCCGGGAAATTCCGGCTGCCGGCGGAGATTTCGTCCCCGGCCGATATTTCGTGCGATTGAGCGCGGTCGATTTTGAAGGCAATCCTGCCCGAGGTATAGATACGATTATTCATATCCAAAACTATAAGCGAAGTTTCGCAAGGAGAAATGTGTCCCAATGAACCATCGAATAATCCAGGCCGCCGCCGCAGTCGATTTCTTGATCATGACATCGCTTGCGGCCGCTTTCATGAGTTATGCGCTCGATGATCCCTATCAAGGCATTACCTCCAATTCGGTGATCGATATCGCTTTCGACGGCACCGGCGTCTGGTTGGGCACGGGAGGCGGTGCTTCTTATTCGAGCGACGGCGGTTTGACTTGGCTGACGTTCAATGGCCGCTCCGGTCTGCCCAGCGAACAGGTTTCGGCGCTTGGCGCGGGACTTCATCTGGGCGTGCCGCACGTCTGGGTAGCCACATCGCATACCGAACAGGTTCAGGGCAACTCATATCCATTCGGCGATGGTTTCGTGCGGACCTTGAATCACGGAGTAAGCTGGGATACCATCCGCTATCCGCAACAAGGCATCGGTTACGGCAAATTATCCTACGATATCGAAGTGTTCAGGGGTCATATTTTCAGCGCTTGTTTTTATGGTGGGCTGATAAGATCTACCAACGGCGGACTGGCTTGGGAAAACTTCTATCTTAACGCCAACGACAGCCTCGATCTTTTCAACGAAAACTATAATAATTACACTAACCGCTACTTTTCGGTAAAGATCGATACCACGGAACTTCCCGATACGATTTCTCTTTGGGCAGGCTCGGCGTTCGGCATAATCCGATATGTTTTCACCAATTACGGCAACACGGCCGTGAAACAGGATACGGCCTGGCAACTTTATTTCAACGCCAACGACACGGTTCCGCTTGACCATCGCCTGCCGGGCAATTTCGTGGTGAGCCTCGGCGTCAACAAAATCGATACGATAACCTATCTCTGGGCCGCCTGCCGCCCCGGTTACGGCGCAAGCGGTCAGGACTACGCCGTCGCCTACTCAACCGATAGGGGCATACACTGGACCAAACCGTTAAACAAACCCGCTTGGGATTTTGCCTTTATCGGCGAGACGACCTTTGTCGCCTTCGGCGACGATCGACTCTCCGATCGCGGCTACGGGCTGGCGATCGGGATCAGGGACTCGCTAACCGGCGACTATCCGAACTGGACTTATGTAACCTCGGTGATCGATACCTCCGGCAGAAAAAGATATTTCGAATCGCCTTTTTATTGCATCGAGATCATCAACGGCGAAATCTGGGCGGGGGGAGCCGATGGTGTGATCAAATCAGGGGATCTCAACGCCGGCTGGTCGGTATTCCGTTCCGAACTGTATGCCGATGATCATTATGCCTATCCATCGCCGTTTTCACCATATTCTTCGACCCGGCGGGGAAGCACCATCCATTATAAACCGGTGGCCGACGCTACGGTTACCATAAATATTTATGATTTCAATCTCGACTTAGTGCGGACGCTTGTTGCCTCCGAATCCCGCGCCGGCGGCCGGGAATACGATATCGATGTCTGGGATGGACGCAACGGTGCGGGCGTCATAGTCGCCAACGGCGTATATTTTTACAATATCGAGTTCTCCTCCGGTGAAAGCTGGTGGGGGAAGGTGGTTGTGATCAAATGAAAAAAAGAAATCTATATGCAATTGCCGTCATCGCCCTGTCGCTTGTTTTGACCTGCCCTGTTTACGCCGGGACCGGCAAGGCCGGCTATGCAGGAAGCTATCTCAAGCAGGGCCTTGGAGCAAGGGCTGTCGGCATGGGGAACGCCTTCACGGCGATTGCCGAGGGAGCGGAGGGGATATTTTTCAATCCGGCGGGTCTGGCGATTTTTCCGTCGAGAGAGGCGGTTTTCACCTATAACAGCCTTACCCTTGATCGCCGGCTCATGGGGGCAAGCATAGTCACCCGCGTGCGCAATCAGGCGATGCTCGGGGTTTCCTGGCTTTACAGCTCGGTGGGCGAAGTGCCGATGCGGGATTCCGATAGGAATCCGGTGGGGAACATGCCCAACGGCAACAATGTATTCGGGCTCAGTTTCGCCAAAAAGTTCGGCGATTTTTTCGCCGCCGGAACCAACCTGCGCTACCTGCATTCCAAACTCGAGGATCTCGGGGCTTTTGCCATCGCCGTCGATTTGGGAGCGATCGCCACCTACGAAAAAAGAGGATCGATCGGCCTATGTATCAGCAATCTCGGCTCCAGTTTCCGTTGGCAGGATTGGGCGGGGTCCAGCGCCGAATACGAAGACAAACTGCCGCTTCGATTTCGCTTGGGAGCGGCCGCCTATTGGTTCGATGAGAAAATCATAACCGCGCTGGATATCGAAAAAGATGAAAAGCTCGATCCGCTGATACGTATCGGAGGCGAATACTGGTTGACTCGGGAAGTCCCGATCGAAAATCCGGGTGAAATCGATGAAGAAAATGGAGAGGTTGCAGATTCAAAGGTGGAAAAATGGTTCGGCCTGCGGGCCGGATATTCGGAAAAGTCGCCTGCTTTCGGCGGCAGCCTGTTTTTTCCTATCGGCACTCTTCGCGGCGGAATAGACTATGCCTATAAGGGCGGCAAGCTCGGCGAAGGATCATACAATATGTTTACCCTAAGGGTGATATTTTGAGAAACATATTTTTCGAATCAGTCGTTTTTTGCCTGATTATTTTCGGGGTGGGGCGAACGGCCAAAGCCGAAAACGCCGGTTTTGTCTTTCTGCGCCACGGTTATGGGGCCCGACCGGCCGCTCTGGGTGAGGCGGTTACCGCCGCCGGCGGCGACCTATCATCCGCCGTATATAATCCCAGTCTGTTGATGCAGTTGGGTGATGACACCCAATTTTCCTTTGCCTATAACCGTATCTACGAAGACGTTTCCCAGAGCAATCTCGGCTGCGGGTTCAAATTCGGAAATTACGCCGTTGCAGGTCTTCTGAATGTTGGTAAAATCGCCGATATAGAACGTCGCAATGAGACGGCCAGTCCCTACCCATTGGGGGAATTCGAGGAAAACAATATCGTGATGGCTTTGCAGGCGGCGGCGGCGACAGGCAATATCGATGGCGGATTAGCGCTCAAGTATGCCTACGAAAAAATCGATTATTCATCGGCCAACGCCCTGATTTTCGATTTCGGTGTCAATCTCAATGGCGGTCGTGGGTTGAGGGTCGGCGCGGCCGTCAGGAATATCGGTGGAAAATACCGTTTTGAGCTGGCCCGCTACTCGTTGCCTCTCGAATACCGTGTCGGCGCCGCTTTTTCGCCACCCGATCTGGATAATTACCGATTCTTGGCCGATATCGTCGTTCCCCGCAACGCCGATACCAAGACCAATCTGGGGTTCGAATGGCTGCCGGATAAGGGATTTGCGCTGAGGGCCGGCTACGGATTCGGCTACGATTCCCGCGGTCTTGCTTTCGGCGGAGGATTGAGCTATCGCCGTTTTACTTTCGACTATGCTTTCGTCATCAACCGCAACGATCTCGGCAGTTCCCATCGCCTGACGATCTCCGTCGCCCCCTGATCGAATTTCGCCGTTCGATTGCGGCGCACATCCCCCAATCACCTTTTTTGCTTTTCGGCGCTCCAAAACTCCTTGCATCGGCAAAGGCGGATACTTAATTTGGCTCGGGTTACGAAGTGAGAGAAAAAAAACAACTTAACAACAAAGCAAAGGTATTTTGATGGCCAAGTATAAGATTGCCTGGTTGCCCGGCGACGGGGTCGGAAACGATGTGATGGAAGCGACCCGGATTGTCCTTGACAAAATAAAACTCGACGCCGAATACATTCCCGGCGATATCGGGTGGGAATTCTGGTGCAGGGAAGGCGACGCATTACCTGAGCGCACTGTCGACCTGCTTAAAAAAGTCGATGCGGCTTTGTTCGGTGCAATCACCTCCAAACCGGTGAAAGCGGCGCAGGCTGAACTGGCCCCCGATCTGAAAGGCAAGAACCTCACCTACCGCTCGCCGATCGTCCGCATGCGTCAGTTGTTCGATCTTTATATATGTCTGAGACCCTGCCGGGGATACGCTGGCAATCCCCTTAACTACAAAGAAAACATCGACTTGGTCGTTTTTAGGGAAAATACTGAAGATTTATACGTCGGGGTAGAGTTTTCGCCCGTTCCGGCAGAGCTTTCCGATCTCCTCGGACGATTAGCCAAACCGTTTGCGCCGTTCGGCAAGCTACCCTCGGACCAATTTGCAATCTCCTGCAAGATCAACACCGTCGCCGGATCGCGCCGAATCATCAAAGCCGCTTTCGATTATGCCCGCAAATTCAACCGCAAAAAAGTTACTGTCGTGCATAAAGCCAACGTGGTGCGGGCCACCGACGGCCTGTTTCTGGAAATCGCCCGGGAAGTGGCCAAGGATTATCCCGAGATCGCCATGGATGACGCCAATGTCGATGCCATCACCATGTGGCTTCTGAAAAACCCGTTCAACTATGAAGTGCTGGTCGCTCCCAACCTATACGGCGATATCATTTCAGATCTCTGCGCCCAGATGGTCGGCGGGCTCGGATTCGGCTGTTCGGGAAATATCGGGGAAAAATTGGCGGTGTTCGAACCGACCCACGGTTCCGCCCCGAAATATGCCGGTCAATATAAGGTGAACCCGATCGCCTGCATCCTGTCGGCGAAAATGATGCTCGACTGGCTCGGCGAAACCGAGAAAGGTGCCCAGCTCGATCGGGCGGTGGCTGCGGTTATCGCCGAGGGCAAAGTCCGCACCTACGATATGGGCGGCAAGAACTCGACAATCGAAATGGCGCAGGCGATCGCCGCAAAATTATAAGGGAAAGGCGAGCCTCGAACGGCGGTTGGTTTCGGTAATCGGGTGGCCTGTTCGCCGGAGGAAGAACGCAATCGGCGTTTGCTTTTCGTTGCCAAGTTTGATTACAGTTGAATCTTAACCTTCGCGGTTATCCGTCTGTTCGGAATAGAAAGGGACGCCCCTGGATGAAACCGGCGATTATCAAACCGGGTTGCGGCGATGAACGTTATACGGCCGAACGTTGTTATATCCTCGAACTTGTCAACGCCCCGGCCGACCCCTCGATTTCGATAGCCCGAGCCCGTGTCGAACCGGGGGTTACCACGGTGTGGCATGTCCTCGAAGGGATCGACGAAAGGTATCTTATCGTCTCCGGGACCGGCGCGATGGAGGTGGCGGGCGGACCGCCGCAATCGGTCAAAGGCGGCGATCTGGTTCTCATACCGGCCGGTTGCAGCCAGAGAATCACCAATACGGGGACAGAAGATCTTGTATTTTACTGTATTTGCTCGCCGGGGTTCAGGCAGGATAAATATCAAGCGCTTGAATGAAGTCGTGCGGGCAGGTTCCGGCCGGATCTAAGATCAGCGGCCGATAAGATCCTGAAGTCCGGTTCGAAATTTCCCGATTGCCTCACTGAACTTGCTGGGTGAGGCTCCAAAGCCTATTCTTATATGTTGCGGTGCGCCGAAAAATCTCCCGGGTACAACCAAAACGCCGTGCTTTTCCTTTAGGTTTTCGCATAATCGATCAATATCGGCACTGCCGGGCAATCGAGGAAAATGGATACAGCCGTTTTCCGGCGGTTCGCCGCGCAACAATTCAGATTCGATCAAATGGCTGATTTCCCGGCCCAGCGTCTGCCGGTTTTCGGCGACGATCTCAATCGAACGGCGCAGGTACTGGTCCAGATTTTCCAGCACAATGATCGATATCGCCTCAAGGATCCGGGAGCCGATTCCCTCGACGGCCGATTGAATTTCCCTGATCCGGGAAATCAATTCGGGATCGGCGAACACCCAGCCGCAACGCAGAAAGCCAAGCCCGTATACTTTGGTCAGGCTGCCGATCGAAACGAATTCCGGCCCGAGGCTGGCCGCGGGTCCCTGCGAATCGATGGTGAAGTCGTGATAAACTTCATCGACCAGCACATGCGCCCGGGGGGCGCGCCGGGTAAGCAGGGCCGCGATTTCGGTCAATTCTCCGTCGCTCGTTTTCGCCCCGCTGGGATTGTGAAGATTGGTGATTATCAATAATTTCGTCTTTTTGTTTATTGCCCGTTTCAACGAATCCATGTCGACAGCGAAATCAGGCGGTCGGCGATCGAAACTGCGGATCCGGGCTCCGATCAGACCGGGCACAACCATCAACGGCTCGTAGCCGGGGTTTTCGACCGCCGCTTCATCGCCCGGCTCCAGCAGCGCCCGGCACACGAGGTAAAGCGCATTTGACGTTCCGGCCGTCGGAATCAGCCTGTTCTTGGGCACTCCATAACGCAGACTCAGACAATCGAACAGCTCCGGCAGTCCCCGTGGATTGGGAGTTTTCATGAGCGACCTTAATTGCGGTTCGTTTTTTTGCAGATGCTCAAACAGCAGGTCGATCGGCTCCTCGACCGCGCTTGACATCAATACGTGAGCATCGTTACGCTTGCTTAAGCTCTGTTCGATATCCTTATACCAGCTCAGGTAGTCGTTTTTTACGACACTCATTTCTTTCGATACCCCTAAGCTTCAACAGCCCGGCGGTCATTTCCGGGGTTTGTTGCCCAGCAATATTCCGATCGGCTCCAACGCTTCGATATTGTCGCAGAGAACCTTTATGGCCGCCGTAATCGGGATGGCCAGAACCACGCCGACGGCTCCCCAGAGGTAACCCCAGATGATCGAAGAGACCATCACCGCCAGCGGATTCAGATCGACCTTATCGGCGGTGAGCCGGGGAGTGATGAGATTCGATTCGACGATCTGAATCGCCAGAAAAACGGCGGCGATGGCTACTACCTTGGCCGAACTACCGGTGTTGATCGCCGCCACGATCAAAGGCGGCACCGCTCCGATTATCGGTCCTACATACGGGATCAGATTCAGTATTCCGGCAAAGGGTCCCCAGACGTATGGGTAGGGAATGCCGAACAACAGCAATACTACGGTGATGACGCCTGTCATGCCGGCGGTCACATAAATTTTTACCATGATAAAACCGCGTAGCTGGCGGTCTATGTTCTGCAAAATGTCGAGTTGGGATTGCCGATGTTTCTTGCCGAAAAGAAGCGTGATATTATCAAGATACAAACGATAATCGGCGAGTATGAAAAAGGTCATGAACATAAGCAGCAGAGCGGATAATAATAACGAACCGAGTGAACCGGCCCCCTTGAAAACGACCTTGACGATAGCCCCCGGGCTGATCTGATCGATCCGGAGATTTCTCAATAAAGCGCTTGATCCACCGAACTGGGCCAACTCGCGGTCGAGATAATCCTGGACCTTGTCAAAGTGGTCCTGCACGGTTTTCTGATAATCGGGAAACTTGCCGGCCAGCGAGGTAAGCTCGGATATCATCACCAAAAGCAGCAACGCGCCGACAGCAATCAAGACAAGCATCACCAGTATCACCGCCAGAATGTGGGGAACCTTGCGCTTTTTCAGAAATTCCACGATCGGCGTCAAGGTATAAGCGGTCAGGGCGGCCACGGTCAGGGGTATGAAAACAGGTGCGCCGTAGTAGAAAATGACGCAGGCGGCGCAAACCGCCAGAACCGGCAAAACCACGGTTTCTAGCCTTAACCGGGATGACTTTGATTCAATGCTATTCAAGGTTTTTCACCCCAATTTTTCGAACGAGATCGGCCGTCCGGCGCATTTGGTCGGGCAGGCCCTGACACCTGGATTCGTCGGCGCAAAACTTGAGCAATTGCTCTGTCGTGGCAGCTCCGGATACTTTGATCAACCGGGCTAAAGCGGCAGGCTTGACTCCCGTTTGCGCCATAAGATCGAAAAATCGCCCGGTTTCGTGTTGTCGCCATTTTTCGAGCGCTTCCAGCCGACCGCTTGAAATCAGCATGATCAGCTTTTCTTTGATCGCTTTGCCGGCTCCGGGAATCAGCTCGAATCTGCCTTCGGCAACCACTTTGGTAAACGGTTCTTTCAGGGCAAGCAGCGCTGCCGCGGTCTTGCGATAGGCGGCCGATTTGAACGGCAATTCCCCGGCCAAGTCGAGTCGATCGGCCAATTCATTGAACAGGTCTGCCGCTTGCTGGTTGTTCATTCTTGAAACAAAAGCCGGGTGAACTCGTCCTCATTTAAGATTTTTATACCGAGCTTTTTCGCCTTTTCGAGTTTCGAACCCGGTTTATCACCGACTATAAGATAGTCGGTTTTGGCGCTTACCGTTTCGGCCGTTTTTCCGCCGCGTTGTCTTATTTCATCCGAGGCGCGTTCGCGGGTCAGTGACTTTAGAGTGCCTGTCAGCACGAAAGTTTTTCCGGCGATCTGGCCTGCTTCGCCTTTTCCCTTTTGTATTTCCTCTCCAGATTTTTCCGGAAACTCCACGCCTGCGGCCTTCAATTTAGACAGGATCTTTTGATTATTCTCGTTCCTGAAAAACTCCGCTATCGACCGGGCGACTACCGGGCCGATTTCTTTAATCGCCATGAGTCTTTCTTCATCGGCCTCCGCCAGTTTTTCGATCGAGACGAATTCCTTGGCCAAAAGAGCGGCGAGATGTTCGCCGACGTTTCTGATACCGAGGGCGAATATAATGTTTTCCAGCGGCCGGTGTTTGGCGTTTTCAATTCCCTTGAGAAGATTGGCAAACCATTTTTCGCCGGTCCGTTCCAGTTGCAAGACTGCATCCTTTTTATCGGCGAGCGTAAAAAGATCGGCGACATCCGCGATAATCCCTTTCTCGACCAGCATCTCGATAGTGCGGTAACCGAGGCCGACTATATCCATCGCTCCTCTTGAGGCGAAATG
>Ga0129299_1002942_pt1 | contig 11201 bp, 10 predicted proteins | sample ConPoolayeCmetaG_FD_94477 | JGI IMG/M metagenome (GOLD analysis project Ga0129299, IMG submission 94477) | Hot spring microbial mat communities from California, USA to study Microbial Dark Matter (Phase II) - Cone Pool mat layer C metaG ... | reverse complement strand
CGTCGCATCCTCCGCGATCGAGAACTCGCCCAACTCCTGCGTCCCCGGCAGCTTCAGCGTCACATCGGCCGTGGCGGCCACGTCCAGCACGCCATCGCCCTCGACACTCGTGATGGCGCGGACCGTTCCACCGTTGACAGTCAGGCTGTTGGCCCCCGTCCCGGCCTTGAGCCGCAGCAGATTCAGCCCCGTGGCCACCATCCCGTCGGCCGAGATGCTGAGCGTGTCATCGCCGGCCCCGGCGTCGTTGCTCGCCAGATCGAGCACGACTTTGCCCACGTCGGCGAAGTTCAGGCGCGAGAGATTCGCCGAGCCGCTGGGAACAGGAACGGGGACATCCATGGTTTTCTCCATCATAACTCATTTTGCCACCTGCACCTGTGCCACGTGCTTCCGCGGACGCCCAGGCCGCCGAACCGTGTGGGCCAGGCCCAGCATCGCCACCGCGCGCTGAACCCAGTTCGCCTCGCCGTAGGGCCGGCCGCGATCAACACTTGTTCTGACGCCGAACAGCGCCGTTTGTTCCAGCGGGTCATCCACCAATTCAGACCAGTTCGCCGGCCGATCCACCGGCCACTCCGCCAGCAGCTTCCGCCAGCGGCGGGCCTCCATGGCCCCGGCCCCCATGCCCGTGTACGCCGCCAGGCTGCCCCACGGCCAGTCGGCCGCCGACCGTAGGGCGTTGACCTCGACATGGCGAAGCACGCACAGCAGATGGCAATCCTCCTGGATCGTGGACATCAGGCGCCAGCCGAGGATTCGCATCGGCACCTGGTCCAGCGCATCGGCCATGGCCCTCATGAAGGCCCGGTAGTGCCCCTCGCCAAAGAAGATCCGCATCCGACGATTGCCGCGATTGATGACGTGATACGCCCGGCCGCCCGGAGCCACCCGTGCTCTTCGAGGCATGCAACGATGAGATCGTGCGCGACAACAAGGGGCAATAATCATGGATGTCCCCGCTTCTGCGCCCAACGGCTACTGCCCGGGCTGTCGACGACGTGGCGAACGGCTATGGATCGAGTTTTTCAGACTGTGGTTGACTCACCACTGGCTGGTAACGTCGATAAGCACGCCGCGTGTCTGCTCATCCACCCAGGGACGCTGGAGGGCCCAAGCGATGCCTTTCCGCAGCGATTCCTCGTCCATCTGCGTTATTCGCTGACCGTGGCGGACCTGGGCGACGGCGATGCAGGCGAAGTACAACACCATGGCTACCTCCGGCGGCAGGGGGCTCCGCGGATGATTACGGCACAGCTTGAAGAACTCCTTGGCCGTCCGCAACACCTCGATCGGGGTTGCCGCCTGGCCCAATATCTCGCGATAGCTGTGCGGTGGCACCTGCGCCGCCGCCATGGCAGCGGGAAGCGGCTCGCCCAGGAGTCCGGGAAGGCCCTTCAGGTCCAGGTCAAGCCGCGCATCCAGTTGGTGGCGCAGAATCGTCCCCAGCTCGTCCGGCCGCCATGCAATGCGTGTGGTCTCATCTACCCGCATCAAGGCCGCCATAGACCTGGAGCTGCTTCGGTCGATACCGCCAGGCGGTTTGGATGGTTCGGTCATGCCGCACCGTATGCAGTTACCCGGTCTGTGCCCGGATTATGCGCCACTGCTGCTCAGAATTCGCACCAGTTCGTCGATCTCCTCGTCGACGGCCTGCTCACCGGCATATTCGGCGATCGTCTGACGCATGATCCGCACGAATGATCGTTTACCCGTCGCCAGCAGGTTGGCGGCCTGTAAAGGCGAGGCGAGGGCGTATTCACGCTGAAGTTGCTCGTACGACGTCGGTTCCGCCCCGTCAAGCAGGGGTCTGACGATCCGGCCGTCGAAGATGGCGCAAATGTCGAGGCGACCGGAGCTCGCACACTCTTCGCGGAACCGCCGCAGGGATTCCCGGAGCAGCTCCCTGGCCCAGGCGATATCGAACACATCCACCTCGTCGGAGGATGCTCGCCGCATGTCGTGATCATCCTGTTCGGCCAGCGACAGCAGGCTCGCCGGCTGTCGCTTTCGGGCGCTCTGATCGCGGAGCTTGTTCAGGACGTAGTTATCCAGGGCCGTGCAGAGGAATGTGCGGAACTTGCCCCGACCGCGCTGCGCCCGGCCAATCAGATTGCGCTCCAGGACCTTCTCCGCGATGAAGCTCTGGAGCAGGTCGTCCACTTGTTCGGGGGTCAACCGCTTCCGATGGAGGAGGTGCGCGCGCAGGGCAGGCAGATATCGCGCCAGAAGCTCTCCCATTGAGGCGCGTTTGGCTTCACCGGAGTCACGACCTACGCATTCAACGAAGGACCAGCGAGTGAGCGGGAACCCTCCAGCGTTCTGCGGGTCTTGCTGTGCCATGAGGTCAGATTTACTCGCATTCTGAGTTCCATTTATGTTAGCAGATTCGCCATTTCCCGCAAGCAGGCACCACGGGCACCACGAGCGCCACGGCCGCAAATATGGCCCGGGCGGCAATGGTGACCCGCTGTTCACACGTGGTTTGAGCATTTCCGGATCGTGAGGGCGCCAGTCAGCGGAACCGGGGCGAATTGCTTGTCCATAGGTCCTCGCCTGTGTTCAGCTTCCGATGCCCTCTGCGAAGAGGCGGATGACGAGTTCGAGCGCGCTGGGGAAGCGGCAAACGACTCAGTCGATCAGGACTCTCGAGATCAGCAAAAAGGCAAGGACGCCCAGGATCGTCAGGATTCTTGTGTCCAGCTTATGGTATCTTGAAGCCAGCATGTCCTCCTCCTGATGTGCGTTCGTTTCGCACGCTGCCGAACCTGAAACGCAGTGCTCGTCAGGGTTCGATGTCACCGGCTCGTCGACTGTGCTGGTGGCCCGGCCGTTCTCGCGGCATTCACCGACGCCCGCGCCCGGGAGCAACTCCGTTTCTTGTTCGGGTGGAAGCGACGGTAGTACTCGGAACAGACGGCTGACCTCGTAGAGAGCGCGGGTTCGTCCTCGAAGCCCCAACAGAAACACATCTCGCCCTTGGGCCAGCATGCTTCGGCGCAGCAGGACCAGTCGCGCCAGCGCCGCAGTCGATGCGTCATCGGCCGCCGACAGGCAAAGGCAGACGCGTTGAGCCGACTTCGCGGACTGCGCCAGCCGAGCAAGCTGATCCGCATCCGCATGGGACAGGTGCGCCCCACGGTAACGGATCACGGCATTGTCGTTGGGTCTGACCATGGCCAACCTCGATGGTTTGACGCCTTACGACGGCACGATTCTTGCGGTTCAGTGCAGCAAGGCGTACGCGACGCCCACAATCGTCAGGACATATACGGCGGTCTCGATCATTCCGGCCCAGTAAAACCGCATCCAGCCTCGTGACTCGTGTTTCAGGGTCATTGCTCACTCCATGCGCACTTGTGTCTCACAATGGGATACCCGACCCGTGGGCCATTTCTGCTCATACCGTGTTTGTTTGAGCACGGAGGCGTCATTCGCGACGCTGAGGAGCATGCCGAGTCGCTGGTTGCGCTGCTCAAGTACCTGACGGAGGTTAGGGAATAGACGGGCATCGGGCAGCCCACCTTCGGTGATGAGCACAAGTACAACCACCCCGAGATGCACCCGCCAGCGATTTGCCCCCTCACAGAGGCAGCCCTGCGAGACAAGTTCGTGCGGTAGGGCATCGAGACCAATTGCGAGATGAAGCCTAACCTGCCGTACGTCAAGACCCTCGCCTGCCTCGCCTGGGCCACGTCCCTCAAGCCTCACGCCCTCACCTTGTCATCCTCCCCGCCGTCGCCGGGACTCCTGTCCACCACGCCGATCACGCCGCGCACGTCACTGGCTTACCTGCCGCGGGGCGATCGGGGATACCTGAGCGTAGCCCGCCTCCTGAGGATAGCCGCGGATCATCAGGCGTACGGCGGCCGATACGGTGTATTCGCCTTCCCGCGCCGGGGTGAACGGAGCGGTGGCGCCCAGCAGGCTTGTCGTCACACTGAAGGCCAGCAGCGTGCCGGCCAGCGACCAGGTGGCCGGATGATGCTCTTTGCGCATCCATGCCCCCGCCCAGAGCATCAGCAGGGGGGTAAAGAGGATGAACCAGCGCACCGCGAACATGGGCTGGTCCCAGCGCGGCGCCAGCAGCGCGTACACAAGGACGATGACGCCGGCGCCCGCGATGCTCGCCACCGCCAGCATCTTCGTGGGCGCCGGCCAGTGCCGCCTCATGACGGTGCCGATCCCGGCCAGTCCCAGCAGCAGGACGGGGAAGTGGCTCAGCAGACCACGTGCCCCAATCAGGCCGTCGGTGAGATTGCCCGCCACCACGCTGCCGTAGCCGGGCGGGGCATCCTCCAGCTCGTCGGCGGGCGCGGGCCGGTCGGACAGCGCGCCGTACAGCAGCGGGCGGTGCAGGATGGCCGGCAGCACGTCGCCGGTGATGGTGATGCTCAGCACGGCGTGAAGGGCCAGCGGTGGAAGCGCGCCCAGGACGTAAAAGAGGATGCCGCCCAGGCGATTGGTGAGCGTCCACGACATGGCCACGATCACCAGCACGAACGCCAGCAGAAACACCGCGGCCCCCAGATCGATCACGGCGGCGAGGCCGGCGCCGAAACCGGCCATGGCCAGCCAGGCGTTGGCGAAGCCGCGTCGGGCGGTGGTGAGGGCGTGATGAAATGCGCCGCAGCAGGCCAGCAGAAGCGCCGCCGCTGGTGCGTGGGAGTTGAGAACCGTCGCGTAGGCGACCAGGCCCGTGCCGAAGACCACGCCCATGGCCAGCACCATGCGCATGGGCCGGCTCAACTCGAAGATTCGGCCGAGGCGATAAACCAGTCCCCCGGCCAGCGCCACCGGCAGCGTGGCGCCGAGGATGGTCAGCAGATAGGCGGCCAGCACGTCGTTGGTGGCGAAGCTGAGACCGGCGCGGTGCATGATCCGGTAGGGGACGGCCAGGAGGGCGGCCAGCACGGGCGGCTGCGGGCTGACGTTGGGTGGATGCGATCCGGCACGGCGGTCGCGGGGGTTTTGGGGGTAGAAGGAGCTGCCGTCGATGGCGAGGGTGTCGCGCTCGACGATGGATTCGATGGTGGCCAGCCGCTGGCGTTCGTTGTCGGAAAGGCGCGTGGGATGGCGCAGCGGCCGGAGGATAGGCAGGCAGACGACCAGGACGAGGATGGGCGTGGCCAGTCCCCAGGGCCTGACCCAGGGCTGGGCGGCGCGGCGGCGGTACCATTGACGGAGCGATTCGAGCATGAGTGGTGCTGCAAACCCGGCCGCGCCCCGCCAAAGCAGCCGCGACCGCCGGGCATTCTACCGGCAGTCGGGGGGCAGGGCGATGGGAGCGGCGACGGGATTGGGTGATCGGGTGCGGGGCTGATCGGGAAGGCGTTGCAGCTTCATGCCGTCCCGATCACCTCGGCCGGGACCGTCGGCGTTGCTCCGGGCTGGGAGCAGACGTAGGCGGCCAGGCGGTTGGCGCGCTGGTTGATCTGGTCCAGGTCCTGGCCCTTGAGCAGGCCGACGGCGACGGCGGCCGTGAAGGCATCGCCGGCGCCGACGGTGTCGGCGATCGTGGTGCGGATGCCGGGGTGGTCGTGGCGCGAGCCGGGCGCAAAGAGCGTGCTGCCTTTGTCGCCGCGCGTCAGCGCCACCAGCCGCATGCCGTATCGGTCGATGAAGGCCCCGGCCACAGCGGCCTCATCACCCTCCAGTTCCAGAAGCCTTGCAACCACCGGCAACTCGCCATCGTTGAGTTTCAGGACGCTGGAGCGCCGCAGCGACTGCTCGATGATCGGCCGGCTGTAGAAGTGCTGGCGCAGGTTGATGTCGAAGATGCGAAGGCACCGCGGCCCGGCCGCGTCCAGAACCGCCTGGATGGTGCGGCGCGACACCTCGCCCCGCTGCGCCAGGCTGCCGAAGCAGATGGCATCGGCCGACGCGGCCAGGTTTCTCAGCTCGTTGGTAAGGGGAATGAAGTCCCAGGCGACGTTTTCGCGGATGATGAAGGTGGGCACGCCGGCGGCGTCGAGGTGAACATCGACAGTGCCGGTGGGGTGATCCGGATCAACCGCCAGCGCCTCGGTGCTCAGGCCAAGCGACTGAAGCCGCTGCAGGATTTCCTCGCCATCGGGGTCGCGGCCCACGCAGCTCGCGGCGATCCCGCGCGCCCCCAGCGCCTGGGCGTGGAAGGCGAAATTGGCCGGAGCGCCGCCGAGCTGTCGGCCGGCGGGGAGGTTGTCCCAGAGAATTTCCCCGATGCCGATGATGGTGAAGGGCCGCGTAGTCTGTTTCATGATGGGTCGTGTGAATGAGGTCGGACGGTTCAACGCATCCGAAGGGATTGCGTACTAGGTGTGCAGTATAACACGCCGCTACCCGGCAAGACGAGTCGGGGCCGGTCTGATGTCTGATGAACCCTGCTGGAGGTTGTGCCATGCGCGCTATCAGGTATGTGGGGATGATGGTATTGTCCGCGGCCCTGCTGCTGTTGTCGGCGGCGCCGGCGACGGCCGCCACCCCGCCCAGGGCCGAGCCGCCGGCCAAGGCCGATCCGCTTCCGCGGATCACCACGCGCGACGGCAACTTCGTCGAGAAGGACACGGGCAAGGTCTTCCATCTGCGCGGATTCAACTACATCCGACTGGTGGGGAGCTGGCATCGGACCTTCGACGTCAACCTCTACGACGCCCCACGCGCTGAAGCGATGTTCGCCGACCTGCGCGCCAACGGCTTCAACACCGTGCGCGTGTTCATCGACCACCAGCGCAACGGCCTTTCGCCGCCGGGAGCGCAGGACTTTCCCGCGCAGTACATCGACAACTTCGTCGACTTCTGCCAGCGCGCCCGGGCGGCCGGCATCTACGTGGTGCCGGCCGTGCTGGAGCTGCCCAATCTGCCCAGGTACCGCATTCCTCAGGGCGAGGGGCGGGGCAGTCGCGGCGGTGGCGGGGGAATCAGCGGTCCCAATGCGATGATTCTGACGCCCGAGGGCGTCGCCGCCAAGGCGGCGTATATGGCGGACTTCGCGGCGGCGGTGAAGGCCCGCGATCCGGGTGTGATGAGCACGATTCTGGCGTTTGAGATGGACAATGAGACCCATTTCCGCGCCGCTGCGCCATTCACGAATCGGGCGCCTTTCACGGACGGGTGGGGCCAGACCTATGACCTGACGAAAAGCTCGGAAATCCAGCGGCTGGCCGACGACGCGGTGATCCGCTGGGCCAACGCCTCCGTGGCGTCGGTCCGGGCGGTCGATCCCGACGCCATCGTCACCATCAACGTCTTCACGTTCCGGGCCGTCGGCCGGACCGGGCCGGGAACTTTCCTTGAGGATGAGGATCGCGCCACGGCGGCCCAGCGCCGCCTGGACCGGCGTTTTCCGGCCCGCCCGTTGGCGCTGGCGCGCAGCAACATCGGGTACGTCGACATCCACTTTTATCCGTTCGACAATCGCACGCTCGACCGCGATCTGGTGGCTATCGAGTTCGAGCAGTTCAAGCAGGCCTGCCAGCAGAGCGGCAAGCCCATGATCGTCGGCGAGTTCGGCGCCTTCAAGAACCCCTATCCAACGATCAGCGCGGCGGCCGACGCCATGCGCGCCCATCTGAAGCGGTTCTACGACCTGGGCTTCGTGGGTTATCTGTACTGGACGTACGACACTGACGAACAGAATTACCTGTGGAACGGCAAATCGGCCGATGGCGAAATCCTTCAGGTTCTCAAGCAGGTCCATGCTCTGGCGGAGGCGCGGTGAGGGAGGCGATCGGACGGCCTGGCGGCCGCCCGCAGCTCAGTGCGTGTGATGGGCAGGGGTGTGTCGTGCGGGCCGTGCCGCTGGCGGGGGCGACGGGGCCGCGCGCTGGTTCGAAGGATCAACGACAGCCGATCGCGATGACGGCCGCTCAGTAGCTGTCCTCATGGAGCACGACTCGGCCGCGGAAGCTGCGGTGAATGAGAATCGTGTAGGCGATGACCGCGGGCATGCCGATCAGGGCGATGATGAGCATGACCAGCAGGGTCAGCCGCGTGGACGATGCGTTGTAGATGTCGAGGCCGGCCGCCGGGTCGCCCAGGTGCGGAACCAGCCGCGGGAAAAGCCCCGCGGCGCCCAGCGCGATGATGCCGACGATCATGACGCTGGAGACGGCAAAGGCGGCCGGCCAGCGCCGCCGGCGCGTCAGCGGCCAGAGGGCAGCCGCGCAGACGAGGACAGGCGCCAGCAGCCAGACCAGGCCGACGGCGGCCGCGCCGGCGACCAGATGACGGTTCAACACGAACGTGGCGACGGTCACCACGGCGTAGAGCACTACGAACAGGATCCAGAGGACCGGAATGAGGCGCTCGATGCGCTGCTGATGTTCGCCGCCCGTCTTGGGCATGAGGTAGATCGCCCCGTGGAGCAGAAACGTGGCAACAGTGAGCAGGCCCACGGCCAGCGCGTAGGGGTTGAGCAGGTCGAAGAATCCGCCGGCGTAGCGGCCGTGCTCGTCGAGGGGCAGTCCGCGCAGGACATTGCCGAAGGCCACGCCCAGCAGCAGCGGGGCCAGCAGCGAGCCGGCGAAAAAGGCGCCGTCCCAGGCGCTGCGCCAACGTGGGGAGGCGACCTTGGAGCGGAACTCCATGGACACAGCGCGGAAGATCAGGGCCATCAGCAGAAGCACCAGGGCCAGATAGAAGCCGCTGAAGACGGTGGCATAGACGGGCGGAAACGCCGCGAACAGAGCGGCGCCGGCGGTGATCAGCCAGACCTCGTTGCCGTCCCAGACGGGCGCGATGGCGTTGATGGAGATGCGCCGTTCATCGTCGCCGCGGGCCAGGGGATGCAGCATCCCCACGCCGAAGTCAAAGCCGTCGAGCACGGCATATCCGGCCAGGAGGACGAACAGAAGAATGAACCAGACGACCTGAAGCGTTTCGTGGGTCATGCGCGGGGCCTCGTAACCATCCAAGCGTAACGCGCGGGGGGCCGAAGGGGCAAATGGGGTTGTTTCGCGCAGGCGGTCAAGGGCGCGCGACCGTTTCTGCGTCGGATGGAGGCACGGCCCTCCCCCGGACCCAGTACCTGGGGAGGGAGCAGGGCGCATCTTGCCCATGTTCGTGCCAACCGGGCGCAACGGTCGTTGGGCACGGGCGAGGACGCCCGTGCTACGCGTGCTACGGTTGGGGGCGCGACGCCGTTGGGCACGGGCGAGGACGCCCGTGCTACGCGTGCTACGGTTGGGGGCGCGACACCGTTTGGGCACGGGCGAGGACGCCCGTGCTACATCGTGCACCGGCGCGATTCCGGACCGCCGCCCGCAGAAAGTGTCACGCCCCGTGCGGCATTGACGCGCCTACGCGATGGCCTCCACCTGAAACGCCCGTTGGCGATACAGGTGCTCGAAAAGGTTGCCCTCATGGGGCTGATCCCAGCTCAACTGCCACGTCGGGACCGCGCCCAGATTCAACCTGTCGATGGCCGCGCAGTTCATGAACATGCGACGAACGGCCGGATCTTCGCTGATGACCGTTCCCACCAGCGTCGGTCCGATGTGATGAGGGATTTGTTCCATGGGGCATTCGATGACGCTGGCATAGGGAAAGAGGAACTCGCGGTTGGCCAGAGGGTGCTCGCGGTCGCAGCGGATGATCGTCGGCAGCAGGCAGGCGCAGCGCCCGATGCGCGCCAGCCGCGGCGTGCCGCGAATGCGCTGACAGATATCTTCGGCGCCGGGCAGGCTGGCCTCGATCAACGCGTTCATGCGCTCGGCCACGGAGGGGTTGGCGAATACCGCGAGCTGGGCGTCGGGATGATCGGCCGGCAGCGCCTGGATCGTCGAGAGCTTATGCGCCACCGCTTCGGCGATTGCGTCGGCGTTGGCGGGTGTCCAGATGGCCGATGCGTTGATGCACGATCGCCCGCCGTTGGCGGCGATGCTCGAGGCCATCACGTCGACGTAGCGCTCAAAGCGCTCGGCCGCGTCGGGGCCGAGGATGATTTTGGAATATCCCGGCCCGTGGATTTCGACCTTGGGATTGTTGCGCCACGGCTTGGTGGTGGAGGCGTCGCCGAAGAGCATGGCGCGGTCGACGCACTGGAGAAGCGTGGCGGCGCCGCCGTGGTCGGCCGGATAGAAGCCGAACGCCTCCGGCGGCAGTCCGGCGGCGATGAACGCCTGGATGATGCGGTAGGGCGTCCACGGTTCCTCGCGGCCGGGCTTGAGGACGATGGGGGTCTTGAGTGCGACGGCGGGAATCCACAGGCCGTGGACTCCCGGCGAGTTGCTCGGCAGCACGGCGCCGAAGATGCGCGCCTCGCGATACCATGACAGCGTGCGACCGTCGTCGGAGCCGTAGCCCCGGTCGAGGATCGACAGGTCGAATCCCCGCGTGAGTCCGGCCACGATCCGGTCCATTTCTTCCAGCACGCGATGAATCTTCCGGGCGTTGTTGCGGCACAGGATCCGCGGCATGCCTGTGGTAGCCGAAATCTGGGCGATGTAGTCGTCGAAGCTCTGCTGCTCATCCCCCAGGGGAAGCGCGGCGGTCATGAACAGGTCGGCCGCCTTCCTGCAGAATCCCAGCAGTTCGGCGACGGTGAACTGTTCGAGGACGGTGTCATCCATGCGCCCGACGTCGCGCAAGATCAGGCCGGGATTGGCCTGCGAGACGCGGGCAAGCGGTGCGCCGGTGGCGTGGTCAAGGAGTTCGATCTGATCGATCGACGTATACGGCCGGCCGTGACGGAGAATGGGTATGTGAAGCATGGTTGTGGGTGCCGTTGACAGCCTGACATTGTAGGCCGGGCAGGGCCCGGGTGATCCAGTCGAGTCGTCCAGGAAACGCTCGGCCTGGTGGCGCTCGGGCTGCTCCCACAACTGCCGCAGGTCGTCCTTGAGGCAGTAAGCCATGGCCAGGGGCTTGTTCAGGGCCAGGGCCTCCTCCAGACGCTGGCGTTCCTTGCGTTTGGGATCCAGGTTCTCCGGATGCTTTAGCAGCAACCAGCGTGTGCCCTTGAGCACCTTCCTGGCCAGCGGCCCCTCGGCCTCACGCTGCACATCGCCAGGAAGCTCACCCGCGCCCGCGGCTGCGAGCCGCCGATGGTGCTCAGTTCGCCCGTTCCCGTGGCATCGTGCAGGCGCTGGCGGGTGGTCATCAGCGTCACGTTCCCGGCCGCGTCGTAGGTCATCTCATTCTGGCTCAGGACCGTGTCGCCGCTGACCGTGCCCGCGTCCGCGTAGCTGGTCTCGGACGTGTCGTAGCCGCTGTAGGTCCTG
>Ga0129299_1002940_pt1 | contig 11206 bp, 8 predicted proteins | sample ConPoolayeCmetaG_FD_94477 | JGI IMG/M metagenome (GOLD analysis project Ga0129299, IMG submission 94477) | Hot spring microbial mat communities from California, USA to study Microbial Dark Matter (Phase II) - Cone Pool mat layer C metaG ... | reverse complement strand
CTTTAAAGGAAAGCGAGCAGAGATATCGTGGACTTGTTGAAAATTCACCGATTGGTATTATTTCGATTGATAAGAAAGGTAGGATTTTGCATATTAATCCAACACTTGAAAGTATTTTAGGTAATGTTGTCGAAAAGGAGGAAAAATTTAGTAATATATTTTCGGAAAAATCTCATTTTACAAAAAATTTCAAATTGGCTGTGATGGAATCTTTGGAGAGTGGGAAGTCGTTGAATTTATTTGATGAAGTGGTTAATGCATCAGGGAAGCGATTGACGCTGAAATATTATATTAGCCCGGTATTTGATACAAAAGATAATGTTAAGATGGTGATTGCTAATATTGAGGATTATACGGAAAGAAAGAAGGCAGAGCGTGAACTTCAACGGATTTCGAAGCTGGAATCATTGGGTAATCTTGCGGGTGGTATTGCTCATAATTTTAAAAATATTATGGCATCGATGGCTTTGAATTTGGAAATAATGAAAATGAAACCTATATATTTTGAAGAGGGAATATCAAAATTAAAGAAATCTATTGAGCAGGCATCGGCTTTAGCGACACGTTTTCAGACATTTACAAAGAGTGCCGAACCAGTCAAAGAGATTACCGATATTACGAAGGTTATCTTGGAAGCTGATTCGATGGCATTAAGCGGTTCGAATTTGGCTTCTGAAACTGATTTTGAAGAAGGGCTTTATAATGTTTACGTTGATCCTAAACAGATGAATGAAGTTTTTATGAATTTGATTATTAATGCAAAACAGGCAAGTCCTAAAGGTGGTAAGCTTCATTATTCAGCAAAGAATATTTATCTTAAAGAAAAAGAGATTGGGAATCTGAAGGAAGGTAACTATGTATTAATAAAGGTACGTGACGAAGGTATTGGGATACCACCGGAGAATCTTAATTATATTTTTGATCCATTTTTTACAACGAAGGAGGATGGTAATGGATTGGGTCTTGCTTCTGTTCATTTTATAATTCAAAAGCATGAGGGTCATATAACAGTTGAATCGGAGGTAAATAAAGGTACTACTTTTAATATTTATCTTCCTGCAACCAAGCAAATAGAGGTTAAAAAAGTGGTTGAGGAAAGTAATTATAAACTTGGTGGTTATAAAAGGATTTTGTTTATGGACGATGATGATGCAATAAGGGATAGTATTTCGAGGATTGGTGAGGTTTTGCAATATGAGTTTGTTTGTACTGCAAACGGGGAGCAAGCATTAGAAGAATATAAGAAAGCATTAAGAGAGAATAAGCCATTTGATGCGGTTATTCTGGATTTAACAAATACTAAGGGGATGGGTGGTGAGGAAACAATTAAGAATTTACGATTGATTGATCCATCGGTAAAGGCAATTGTATTTAGTGGTTATTCGGACAAGCCGATAATGGCGAGGTATAAGGAATTTGGATTTACAGCCAAGCTTGAGAAACCGATAACTGTTCATAGATTATCAGAGACATTGAATTTAATATTAAATAGTAATGTCAATTGATGTTTAGTTTTTTTGATTTTGCATTTATTTTTTGATTTCGATAGTTTTAATTTAAATTGTAAGGATGCACCGAAATATTTAGTGCATCCTTTATTTTTTGCTCTGTATTTGATTTGTTTTTATGTTCCTGATATGCTTATGTTGTCAATTTGTATGGTAGGGGCATTGATTGAGCTACGGAATTCGAGGTCGTTGCCGATCATTGTGATATTGTTGAGCATATCGGCGAGATTTCCTGAGAATGTAATTTCGGCAACGGGATAGGTTAGTTTTCCGTTTTCGATCCAAATACCGTATGCCCCTTTTGAGATATCGCCAGTGGTAGGCATTGTTCCTTGACCGATTGTTTTTGTTAGGTATAATCCGTTTTTGACAGAGGAGATGATTTCTTCAGGGGTAGCATGACCTTGCTGTAGGTATAAGTTTCCAGGACCTGAGGCGTGTCCGGTGGATTTCATTTTTAGTTTACGAGCGGAGTAAGTGTCAAGGAGATAATTTTTAAGAATACCGTTTTCGATGATGTTGATTTTTTTGGAGGCGACACCTTCGGCGTCGAATGGTCGGGATCCTATTTTAGCTGGGAGTAATGGATTGTCTATAATGTTGACTATTTCGCTGGCAATTTTTGTGTTTAGTTTGTCAACAAGGAATGAGCGTTTCATATAAATTGAGGAGCCTGTGATGCATTGGACGAGGAAACCGAGCAGGCTTGCGGACATAAGAGGGTCGAAGACAACGGGCACAACTTGTGATTTTACTTTTTTGGCGCCGATCATTCTAAGGACTCTTTCGATGGCTTTGTTTGCGATGTATTCTGGGGATTTCATTTCTGATAATTTGACGTGGCTTTCGCTCCAATAGTCTTCGACTAAGTTGTCGTCTTCGCCTGATTGGAAACCACCGCCGGCGTAACAAACAGTGTATTCGTAAAATCCTTGGAAACCGTTGGAGTTTATGAGGTAGTTTTGACCGTGAGAAGTGGCATAGTAAGAGCCTGTTGAAACTTTGATTTTTGGATTGTCTAAGCCAATTTTTTCGATTTTTTTTGCGAATTGTATTTTTTCTTCGGGTTTTATTTTTAGGATTTTGGGGTCGAATATTTCGAGTTGTTCGGTATTGAAGGTGATTTCTTCTTTTTCGGGTAATCCAGCGAAATCGTCTTGACTTGATAATTTGGCTCTTTCGATGGTGTTAATAATTAAATTTTCCAAAGTGTTCTGTTGCATATCTGACGAGGAGGCAGTAGCGACTTTTTTGTCTATAATGATTTTGAGGTTAAGTTCTGTTGGATTTGATTGGTTTAGTTTTTCAATTTCTTGGTTCATTATTTGGACTTCGAAGTCATTGTTTGTGTTGATTGAAATTTGGACTTCGTGTGCTCCTTTTGATTTGGCGAATTTGATTAAGTTTTCTGATAAATCGATTAATTGATTATTTTTCATATTGCACCTCCAACAGTCATTTTATCAATTTTAAGAGTAGGTGTCCCGCAGGTTACGGGCACGCTTTGTCCTTCTTTGCCACAAGTACCGAGGAAAAATCCGATGTCGTTACCGATCATTGAAATTTCGTTAAGGATTTGGACGTTAGTTCCGATTAGAGTTGCATTTTTGAGTGGTTTAGTTAATTTACCGTCTTCGATGAGGTAGCCGAGATTGCAGGAGAATGTGAATTTTCCGGTATTTGAGACCTGTCCGCCTTGATAAGATACGGCGTAAAATCCTTTTTTAACTGATTTAATAATTTCTTCGGGGTCGTGTTCGCCTTGGGCTAAGATGGTATTGTTCATTCTTGGTATTGGTATGTGTTTGTATGATTCACGGCGGCCGTGACCGTTGGGTTTAGTATTCATAATTTTGGCTGAAAGGCGATCGTTCATAAATCCGACGAGTTTTCCATTTTCGATGAGTAAAACATTTTCGGTTATAGTGCCTTCGTCGTCGATTGCAAGGCTTCCTCGGTAGTATGGAATGGTAGCGTCGTCGTAAATTGTTACGAAAGGTTTTGATACCATTTGATTCATTTTGTCCCACATAATAGATTGTTTTTTCCAGTTGGCGTCTGCTTCAAGAGGGTGTCCGACGGCTTCGTGAATCATAACTCCTGATTGGTCTTTGCTTAATACGACGATTTGTTCTCCTGTTGGCGGATTTTCGGCTTCGAGTAGTATTAGAGCTTCGCTTGCGGCAGTTTCGGCTACTTGTTGTGGGGTTTTTGCATTTTTGAAATCCATTCCGAATCTTCCACCTTCGGAGGCGAATGAGGTTCCACGTTTTCCTTTATCTTCGGCTGTAACGCTGATGCCGATCCTCATTTGAGGACGAGTATCGGAGATGATCAATCCATCGCTGTTGGCGATAGTTATTTGTTGTAAGTTGTCGAGCAGAGAGACAGAGACTTTTTGGATGCGAGAGTCATATTTTAGAGCTGTGTTGTAAGCTGTTTTGATTAATTCAATTTTGTCTTGAAGATTAGCATGTGCGAATGGGGTTGAGAGGTCATAAATTTTTGATTTTGTTGTAAGTTGTTCGAGGTTAGCTTTGATGATTTTGGGTTTTGATTTAGCAATTGAGGCGGCAGTGAGCATTGCATTTTTTATGCTTTCGAATGTTAGTTCATTAGTGAAGGCGTAACCGGTTTGGTTTCCGTGGATGACTCTTGTGCCGACGCCGAGGGCGATGTCTTGAGAGGAGCTTTTGATGATATCTTCGGACATTGTAACTGAATTTGCAATGGTATGCTCGAAATATAGCTCTGATAAGTCAGCTCCTTTTGATAAGCCGAAGGCAAGTAATTTTTTTAGGTCTTCTTTTGTGAAACCGAAATATTCTTCATTCATATTGTTTCCTTTCTCAAGGGTTAATGCTGCGAATAAATTATTAGACCACAGTCGGGAAGTAGCAATTAAGCTAATGCCGAGACCGGTAGTCTTTAAAAATTCTCTTCGTGTTTTCTCCATAAAAACTCCATAATTCGTAACGAAAAAATATTTTGATAATTACGAAAATTTTTAAAAAAAGTTTTATTTATTATAATTTTAATGTTTTGTCGATTAGTGTTAAGTCGGCTAAAACAATAGCGGTAACCGCTTCTAAGATGACGGGAATTCTGAGAGCGATACAGCAGTCGTGCCTGCCTTTAATTTTTAATTTGTCTATTTTGTTTTTTTGGAAATTGAACGTTTTTTGTTCAATTGAGATACTTGCTGTTGGTCTTACGGCTACTTTGAAGAGTAGGTCGTTGCCATTGGAGATGCCTGCATTGATGCCGCCGGAATGATTTGTTAAAGTTTTACCGTATTGGTTTATGATTGGGTCATTGAACTGACTTCCTTTCATTTCAGCGGCTTTGAAGCCGGCACCAAATTCAATAGCTTTTATACCAGGGATGGCGAAAATTAAGTGTGATAAGATTGATTCGAGGGTGTCGAAGAATGGCTCTCCAAGTCCGATGGGCATATTAGATGCTTTGCATTGGACGATACCGCCGATGGAGTCGCCCGATTTGATAATTTCTTCGAGAATTTTTTTGTATTTTTTTTGTCCTCCGATTGAGATAATTTTTGAGTGAATAGTTATTGGTTTTATGATTTTTTTTGCTATGACGCCAGCAGCGACGAGTGGTAGGGTAAGTCTTCCGGAGAACATTCCGGCGCCGCGATAATCATTGTAACCTAAATATTTTTTTTCTGCGACGAAATCGGAATGTCCAGGTCGAGGGATTTGCTTGGTTGTGTTGTAATCTTTTGATATTATATTTTTGTTTTCGAATTGTATTAAGATTGGGGCGCCTGTTGAGTAACCTTTGAAAATACCTGATTTGATGGAGATTACGTCGTTTTCCAGTCGGGGAGTAGATGCAATTGATTTAGGTTTTCGTCGCTCTAAGTCTTTTTTAAAATCTTTTTCTTTTATTGGTATGCCTGGTGGGCAGCCGTCAATGACGGTGCCAATTATTTGTCCGTGAGATTCGCCGAAGATTGAGAGTCTGAAAATTCTTCCGAAACTATTCATGGATATTTCCTCCAAGTTTTTTGAAATCATTTAAGAAGTTTGGGTAGGATTTTTTTATGCAGTTAAGATTATCGATTTTGATGGTGCTGGTTAAAGTGGACGAGATTATAAGACTCATAGCAATTCTGTGGTCGTTGTGGGATTTAAGTTGAGCAGTTTTTAGTTGTGATTTTTCTATTATCAATTTATTGTTTTTTAGTTTGATGTTAGCGTTCAATTTTCTGTATTCGGTGATTATGGCGTTTAGTCTGTTGGATTCTTTGTTTGTGAGTCTGTCAACGTTGTAAATGATGCTTTTTCCGTCAGAAGCCAGGGCTAAAGGGATTAAAGGCGGGACTAAATCGGGGTAGTCAGTAGCGTCGAATTCAAATGGTTTGAGTGAGCTTTTTTGGATTGAGATTTTATTTTTGTTGATTTTGAGGTTGGCGCCGCAATTTTTGAGAATGTCGATGATGATTTTGTCCCCTTGTTTGCTATTTAAATTTAAGTTGTGTATTGTAAGGTTGCCATTGATAGCACCGGCGACGAGCCAAAAACTTGCTCCGCTCCAATCGGATTCGCATGTTAGAGTAACTCTTCTGGGTAGATTGATTGTTTTTAAGATGAATTTTTCATAGTTAAGGTTCTGGATTTCAATCCCGAAGGATTTTAGGGTCTCTAATGTTAAGTCGATGTAGCTTTTGCTGACTAAGTTTTTTGCATTGATTTCGGTGTAATTGGATTTTGACATTGCGATTAAAAGTCCTGATAAAAATTGTGAGCTTTGGGAAGCATCGATTTTTATTTTAGGTGTTTGGATTTTGCTTTGAATTGTAAAAGGTAAAAGGTTGTTGTTGGTAAGAAATTTCACGTTCAGGTTTTGTAAGTTTTCGATGATATCGGAAAAATTTCTTTTTAGAAGTGTTCCCGAGCCGTTGAGCTGGGCATAAATTCCTGTGAGGGCGGTAATTGCTGATAGCATCCTAAGTAAAGTAGCTGATTGTTTGGTGTTGATTTTTAGTTTTGTTTTGGGTATTGAGCCGGGTTTGAATATTATTTTATTGTTTTCATTTGAGATATTTGAATTAAGTTTGCGTAAAATGTTTATTAGAGCGAGGCAATCGTCTGCGGCACAGGGGTTGATTATTTCTAATTCGATGCCGTAAAGCCAAGCTGTTAGCAAAAGTCTGATGAAATGACTTTTTGAGGGGTTAGCTGATATTTCTCCTTGAAATTTATTGCAGCTTAGAGATTTCATTTTTTAATCTTTCGATGATAGTTTTTTCATCAGAATTATTTATAATGATGTTGTGAGCTGTTGCGAAGTATTGCTCTAATCTGTGGTTGAATAGTTTTTCTGTTTGTATTGTAAGTAAGTTTTTGTCGTGGTTGAATTGATTTAGTGGTGGATTCATATGAAAATTTTTTCTTTCGAGGCATTTGGCGGGGTCTGTGTAGAGCCAGCAGACAAGTGATTTTTGTAATAATTTTCTGTTGTTATGGTTTTTAACGATACCTCCGCCGCAGGAGATTATGGTTTTTTCTGAGTTTAAAATTTGTTTTAGAATTTGGGATTCGATTTTTCGGAAATGGTTTTCGCCATAATGGTTAAAGATTTGTTGTATTGATTTGCTGGTTTGTTTTTCGATTTCGAGATCGATGTCGATGAAAGTTAAGCCTAAGTGTTTGGATAGATGTTTGGCAATTGTAGTTTTGCCGGAACCTGAAAAACCGATTAGTGTTATAATTTTTTTCTTTTTTGAAGTGAGAGTTTTGTAGTCGAATTGGGGATCGGGATTTATTTTATGGTAAATTTGAAATGAATAGAGAGCTTGGAGTAATAACCATTCTTTTCCGGAGATAATATTATCTTGTTGGGTTTCGCTGGAATAATCGGCATTAAGGATAATTGTATGTTTATTTGAAGTGTGCAACTGTAATGGGGTTGTGTTGATGATGAAGTCGAAGTTATTAAGATGTAATTTGAGGTTGTTGAATTTGATGGACTGGTAATCGAATTTTTTGGGTAAGTTTATGATTTTGTTATGTGTTCTGTTGGAGAGGTGAACATTTGTGTAATTTTTAGATTTTAGTGCATTTATAGCGGCTTTGGCGGCACCGCCGGCGCCGAGGACTAATATTTTTGAAGTTTTTTTTATTGCATATTTTTCGAGTAGGTCTACGATAGCGAGGAAATCGGTATTGGATCCAAATAGCTTGTTGTTTTGGTTTAGTACTGTGTTTACCGCTCCGATTTCTGATGAAATTTTATCGATGCTGTGGAGTGAATTGATTATTTGTTCTTTATATGGGGCTGTAACGTTAAAACCTTTGAAGTTGAATTTTTGGATGAATTCGAGGGATTCGTTTAGGCTGTTGGCGGAGATTCTGTAATATCTGGTATTTTGGAAATTGTGTTGTTTGTAAAGTTGAGTGAAGATTTCCGGGCTTAAGCTATGGAAGATAGGTTTTCCGATAACGGCGAATTTTTCGATTAATTTTTTCATTTCATTAATTCAAAAATTTTTTTGAGTGTTTGATAGTTAATTTGTCCTGGAGCAGTTTCTTGATTATCATCGATGGATGCATAAGTAAAAGGTGCTCCGAGATTAATTGCGGCAATTCTTGTTATTTTGCCTTTTTCGCCGAGACCAATAGCTATTAAATCATTTTGAGAATCTTGATAAAGTGATAGTAAGTTGATGATGTCTTTTTTATCGTTGACTTTGCAAGCAATTTTGTAGATATCGGGTTGTGATGTTTTTATTTGATTTTTTATGTTGTTTAGTTCATCGAGGGTTGGGGTAGATTCGGGGTTGTGATAGGAAAGGATAATTTTGCAGTTGTTTGTCTGGCATTCTTTTTTGAGGAATTTGAATATTTCGATGTCTTGTTTGTAATCGAAGTCAACGTATCTTGCACCAGATTGAATGGCTGTTTTAAGGATTTCAATTCGTTTGCTGTCTTCGAATTTGATAGATCTACAAGTGGCGATGGTTCTGTTTGCGGCACGGAATAAATTTTTGATTTCATTTGTATTCATTTTTGTTTTGTCTAATCTGAATTCAATGAATGGGAAGTGTGAAAGTAAGGCTTCACAAGTGTCGAAATCATCTGCAAAAACGCTAAGGCAAATCATAGTAAATTTTTTCCAGTTTGTTTAACTTAATTTTATAGATTATTGGCTGTGCAATATTTTTTAATAAGATTAAATCGATGTTTTCGCCGAAGGTTTTTTTGTCGTTGTAAATTTTTTCGAAGATTAATTGTTTGTTGATATTAAGATTGTAAGGATCAATTTTTGAGATGGTGTAATTGATTTTTTCGGCTATTTTGTTTTGGAGGTGGCATAATTTTTCGGATAATCTGAGGGCAATTTTTATTCCTTCGAGGACGGCAAGGCCGTGGCTTACTTTGTAAAGTAGTTCTATGGGATGTGCGAAAGTATGTCCGAAGTTGAGGATTTTACGAATATTTGATTCGTAGTAATCTTTGGTGACGAAGCTCATTTTGAGTTTAATTGCTTTTTTGATTGTGTTTAAGTTAATGAGGTTATTGAAGTTGTCAGAGTTTATTTTTGTATAAATTTTTTCGAAGAATTTATGGTCGGCGATGATGGCGATTTTTATTAGTTCGGCGATTCCGTTTTTTATTTCTTTATTTTTTAAGGTTTTTAGAAATTCTGTTGAGATGTAAATATTTTCGGGGTGTTTGAAGGTTCCGATAACATTTTTTGTTTGTTTGAAATTAATAGCGTTTTTTCCGCCGATTGAGGCGTCGATTTGTGCAAGAAAAGTTGTTGGTATGAAGCTGTGTATGACGCCGCGTTTGTAAATTGCTGCTGTAAATCCGGTTAAATCGGTTGTAACTCCACCGCCAAGAGCGATGAGGTGGGAATTTCTGTCTGCATTTAGTTTTAATAAATCTTCAAAGATTTGTTGTAATGTATTAAAATTTTTGTGATTTTCTCCGGGTTTGATAATTATTTTTTTAAAGTTTTGAAAATAAATGTTGTAAAGGTTCAGGACGTTGCTATCGCAGATTAATATTGGGTTTTGTGGTAGGGTTTTTAATATTTCTGAAATGTTATCGAAAAATAAGATTTTAGTTCCGAGTTTTTTGTATTCAATCATATCGATTTAGAGCCAATTATTGCATCCACATTTTTTTAATTCATCGACAATTTTTTTTACGTCTTGAACGCGATTTTTATTGCAAACTAAAACGGCGTCATTGGTTACAATTACGACAAGATTATCGCATCCGAGGGCAGTTAAAATTATTTTGTTTTTGTTGTCAGTGTTAAGTAGGATTGAATTTTTAACGTCTATTTTGATGATTTTGCCATCGACAATGTTGTTGTTGTCGTCAGTGATTTTAGTTCGATAAAGTGAATCAAAGGAGCCGATGTCGTCCCATTCGAATAGTGCTTTTGCGACGTAAATGTTTTGGGTTTTTTCCATTAAGCCATAGTCAATTGAGATGTTAGGGAAATTTTCGAAGGTGTCAGCGATAGTTTCGAGAGCTTCGGGGAGAGGAACGTTGGTTTTGTTTTTGTATTTTTCTGTCATAAATTCGATTTGGTTGCCGACTTGGGGCAGCCATTGTTTCATTTCGGTAATGAATGTGTCTAAACGCCAGAAGAACATGCCGCTATTCCAGAGATATTTACCGGACTCGAAGTATTTTTTTGCTGTTTGATTGTCGGGTTTTTCGTGGAATTTTACGACTGGTTTGATTTCGGGTAGGTCGTTTTGGTAATCAAATTTATCATTGACTTCGATGTAACCGTAACCGGTTTCTGGTCTGTTAGGTGGAATGCCGATGGTGCAAATTGCATTGTTTTTTTCGACGAAATTTAAGGCTGCCTCGGCAGTTTTTAAGAATCTGAAGTTTGGTTTGATAAGTTGGTCAGCGGTAAGTACGGCGACAGAAATTTTATTTGGTGGGAATTCGTTTTTGTATTTTGCTTGTAAGAAGGAGGCTGATAGAGCCAGACAGGGAGCAGTATTTTTTTTATGAGGTTCGGCTATTACATTTTGAGGTGGTAGTTTGGGGATAGCGGTTCTGATTGGTTCGAGTAGGTGATTGCCAGTGATGATGTGGATGTCATTTATGTCTATTAGTTCGGAGATTCTGTCGATTGATTCTTCGAGCATAGTTTTGTCCGAAACTAATTTTAGTAATTGTTTTGGTTTATTGATTCTGCTGAGGGGCCAAAATCTTTCTCCTGAGCCACCAGCCATAATTACTACTACTTTTTTCATATATTTAGTTGATTTGTTGAACAAATTATTTTTTCGGATAATAGATTTGAATTTCTAATATGCATGGTTCAGATGATGAACCTCTGGCAATATGTAAATGACCGATTTGGTTGTCGAAGTCTGCACGTCCCCAGTAAAAGGTTATTCGCTTTGGGGCAATTCCTTTTGAGATTAGAAAGCGTTGAGCTTCTTCGGTAATTGAGCAATGTTCTGATGATTTGTAATCATAATTGCCAGATTGACGATAGCTTAATATGTTTACCATTAGATCTTTGTCTTTAAGTAGTGTGTCGGCGATGTTTTCGAGGAAGTTATATTCTTTGCTTGTTAGTTCGACACGGTTAATAATTGGTTGGGATGCAATTTTGAAGGAGTATAAATTTTGGGTTTGTAGAGTTATTTTTTTATTGCTGCTGCAAGTAATTAAGGTTAAGGTTAATAT
>Ga0129299_1002938_pt1 | contig 11212 bp, 11 predicted proteins | sample ConPoolayeCmetaG_FD_94477 | JGI IMG/M metagenome (GOLD analysis project Ga0129299, IMG submission 94477) | Hot spring microbial mat communities from California, USA to study Microbial Dark Matter (Phase II) - Cone Pool mat layer C metaG ... | reverse complement strand
GGCCCCAGCGGACCATGCACCCTCAACCCGTACGACGGCATCTGCTGCGAGATGGAGAATGGCGGCATTGACCCTGCCTGCCCCGCTCCGAACTGTGAATCGCCGTGCATGACGACCGCCCAATGCGGCACCGCGCCTGACGGCACGCCGCTAACGTGCGCAGGTGGAATCTGTTGGGATGCCTGCGCTTGCGGTGGCGACTGCGGCGGTGAAGATGGCGGTCAGCCCAGCGGCCCCGCCGGGCAGAGCGGCCCATCCGGCCCCGGCGGCAAGCCGTGATGGCATTCTAGAAAACCATGTGCAGGGGCAGGGTATCAACCTGCCCCTGCCTCATCACGAGTGATCGGTCCGAGCTATCAGGCTCAGGTTACGGGGGGGCAGGGTTGGCGCCCCGGTCTGTAACATTCCGGGTTGGTTTTCCCGTTCACAGGGCAGAGAGCGTTCTCCGCCCCAGTGCGCATAACCTGCGCTATGTTGGCGCAGGATTCAAGAGTGACTAGAATGAGATGGGTGGATTTTCTCGTAGAGGAGTGAGTATCGATATGGCCGAATCGAGCGAAGTTCAGCGGGATCGTCGCCGCAGGACTATCATCTTGTTGTTCATCCTGTTGATCGTGGCTGCCATCATCGCCTTCCTGCTGTTGCGCGGTTGCCTCCCATCACCGTCTGCGGCACCTAACCTGGCCGCCGAGGTGCTGCCCGACCCGCCCAGCAACATCACAGGGCAGTCGGCAGCTATCTTCAACATCCCGGTGCAGTGGCAGGACAATAGCGATAACGAGGACGGCTTTAGGGTCTACCGCGAAGGCTCCGACGAGCCGGGCGTGCGGAAGCTGGTCGGGGAAACCTCGGCCAATACTCCCACCTTCCTTGATACTGAGACAAGCTGCAGTGTGGTTTACCAGTACACCATTGCATCCTACAATGAAGCTGGCGAGTCCCCCGCCACCGAGTGTTGGCAGATCGCCCTGCCGCCGTGCCCGATCCCCCAACCACTCAGCCTGCCGGGCGGCCTGGCAGCAGGGCGCGAGGCGCTGGGTGCGTTCTACTGGGTAAATGAAGATGGCCCTGTGCTAAAGGCCGACCAGGTAGGGCAGATCGGCCTGATCGATTTGGGCGACATCGGCGGGACGCCGCTGCACGCGGTCAACGTGCCGCCAGGGGCCAACTATCAGCCAGATGGCGTGCCCGCTGTTGAGGGACACTCCTATCTGGCCCAGATGGGTGATGGGGTGGGCGTGATCGTCTTCACGATCACCGGCCTGGCTTCCGACGCATTGGAGATAGAATACATCATCTATCACCCGGATGAGGCAATCCTCAGCGCGTGTGGCGAGCCGACACCCACCTCCACCAGCACGGCTACCCCGACCGGCACAGCCACCCTGACCATCACGCCATCGGTCACGTTGGCTGAAGATACGCCCACCGTCACAGCAACCAGGCAGATCATCACCCTCACCCCAACCGTAGTCACTCCCACGGCGGTCACAGTGACGCCCGGCTGCACCCTCAATCCGAACGACGGCATCTGCTGCGAGATGGAGAACGGCGGCATTGACCCTGCCTGCCCCGCCCCCCATTGTGGATCGCCCTGTCTCTCGTCGGCTCAGTGCGGCACCGCGCCGAATGGTACGCCGCTGGCATGTGCCGGAGGGGTGTGCTGGGACGCCTGTGCCTGTGGCGGCGACTGCGGCGGTGAAGATAATAGCTGCCCCTGCACATGCATCTATTACGCGGGCAATCAGTGCCTCTATGCCATCGACTGCAATGGGAAGCAGTGCTCGCCGTAGCTCATGCCCGGCAGCCTGATACCAGCCCCGGCCCCAAGCCGGGGCGATCTTTCGTCATAGGAGGGGGTAGGGTGAGGTGATTCGTTGTTGTGACGGTCCTGGTTCGCCAAGGGAGGAAAACGATGACTGACTATGAGGATAGGGAGCCTCATGAGCGCCGTCGGGGCGGGGGGGCCTTCGCCCTGATCGTAGGGATTTTGCTCATCACACTACTGATCTTCGGCTTCTGGTGGTTGAGGGGCGGGTTTGGGTTTGGTGGGATCGGGGGGGCGGTCGACACTGTCCCACCCAACGCGCCGAGCAACATCGTCGGCGATAGCCGGGTCATCTTCGACGTGCCTCTGAGCTGGCAGGATAACAGCAATAACGAGGATGGGTTCCGCGTCTACCGTCTGGAGGTCGGCTCCGGGCAGCCGCTCCAATTCGCAGGCGGCATCGGCGCCAACCAGCCCGCTTTCCTGGACCAGAACGTCGCCTGCGGCGCGACCTACCAATACACAGTGTCCTCTTTCAACGAGGCAGGCGAATCTCCGGCCACCGAGTGCTGGGAGATCACACTGCCTCCCTGTCCTGACATCCGCGATGCCTCGATGGGCAGCGGCACGCAGGGCGGCCTGAACTTCCTGACGGGCGCGGTGGGCGGCAGCAGTGGCTTCTACTGGAACTTCGGCAATGACGGCAGCCCCCTCTTCCTGGCCGATCAGGCGGGCCAGAATGGCCTGGTCGATCTGGGCGACACCGGCGGCACGCCGTTAGTGGCGGTCAACCTCCCGGCAGGGGCCAGCTACGCCGACTCACTGCCCGCTGTGCAGGGTCACACCTATGCCGCTCTGGCCCGCGACGGCCTCAGCCTGATCCTGTTCCGGCTGAACTCCGCTGCCGATCCGATGAACCTGACCTATATCATCGTCACGCCGGAGGCAGCCATTACCAGCTCATGCTCCACGCTGACAGTCAGCGTGCCACCTGGCCTGAGCTTCACTGGCGGCGGCACGAGTGGCGGATCCACAGGCAGCACGACCGGCGGTGATACAGGCACGACAACCGGCGGCCCCGGTGGACCAGGCGGTCCGGGTGGTCCGGGTGGCACTGGCCCCAGCGGGCCTCCTGGCACATGCGTAGCCGACCCTGCGGATGGTGAGTGCTGTGAAGAGGCGGGGGAGAATCCCAGCAATGACCCGGCCTGCGGCGGGGGCACTGGCCCCAGCGGGCCGCCGGGCGGCTGTGGCGCGCCGTGCGAGGATTCCAGCACCTGCGGCCAGTACAACGGCGTGCCCCTATCCTGCTTCGCTGGTGCGTGCTGGGACGCCTGCGCCTGCGGTCAGGACTGCGGCACTGATGACGGCGGTGATACGGGCGGCACAACCGGCGGGCAGCCCAGCGGGCCTCCTGGCACGTGCCCGAACTGCCCCCCAACGGGCGGGAGCGGACCGTAGCCCTGCCTGCTACGCCATTCAGCAGCCAACATTCAACACTGGATGTAGGCTATAAAAAGGTGAGGTACACATGTAACCTGTGCTGAGCCGGTGCAGCGTTGTCAACCTCAGGGCGTCACCGCCTTCGATCCACTGCACCCGGGTCGAGGCTGTCAGGAAACAGGCTGCCGGGCGTGTACTCGACGCGGATTGCGTCGCCTGCGGCGACCTGAGTCGTATCGAAGTAATACACCAGCCAGTCTCCGATGCGGGCTTGACGGTAGGGTTGCAGGGAAGGCTCCCCCTGCACCACCGGATCGGTATCGCGCGGCAGCGCCACCGCGACGATCACCTGGGCGTAGACCTGCTGCGGTTCCGCTCCTAGCGAGAGCACGCTGGTTCCATTGCCCATATCGGTCAGGTAGGGTGAGCGGGTGGTGACCACGTCCACTCCATAGGGGCCGCTGCCCGCCTGGCGCTCCAGGTTGAACAACTGGTACAGCTTATCGGCATCCTGGCCGGGGCCGGGGTGCAGCTCGACGTGCTGCTGCGATCCACCGATAACACGGCTGCTGAGCACATCCCCAGCGGCCCACACCAACGGCCCGGCAGCGGTCACTTGCTGCGGTTGCCCCTCAGCCACAGTTGACTCGTCTGGGTAGAACAGAGTCACAAAGCGCACCCGCCCATCGGAGTAAACCGACCACAGGTCAAGGCTGCGTGGAACCACGTTGAAGTTGCGCTGGTCGGGGGCGGGCCGCGTTACGAGGATCGCCACCACCGCGCCGAGGATCGCCGCCGCCGCCAGGCCGATCAACCCCCACAGCAGGGTCTGATCGCGGCGATTGAACCGGGTGCGCGATCCGCGCCGGGGCCGCTCGGCCTCGCTCATATGCTTCCCCCGGTGAGGGCGTGCCCCCTTCCATACCAGACCTCGGCGCTGTCCGCTGTCGGTGAGGGGGTAGGCGGTGGACCAGGGTAGCGACGAGCGCTGGCGATGCCCAACAGCGCTGACAGGATCATCATTGCGAAGAGCGCCAACAGCGTCAGCAGGAATCCGCGCTTGCGTGCAGGTCGCTCTTTGGGTTGGGAGGGTGAGATCGATCTGGTCATAGGTTGCTCATTGGGTTATTTTCCCTGCCCCCTGCGCGATTTCCGCCCCTCCGCAGAGGAAAACGGGAGAAGGTCAGCCTCCGTCACACGCTGAAGGGCGAGCCATTCCTCGATGGACAGGCTCTCAGCACGCCGGGTTGGGTCAATGCCCGCTGCCACTAGCCAGTCTACCACACCGCCCGCCGGAAGTCCCAGTCCTGCCGACAGACTGTTGCGGAGCTGCTTGCGCGGCTGGCTGAATCCCGCCCGTGCCAGCCGGAAGAACTGGTCGCGGGCCGCACCAGCCAGCGGAGCGCCGCCAGGGTGTGGCACGATCCGCACGATAGCCGACTCAACATGAGGCGGCGGAGAGAAGTGGCCGGGCTTGAGCCGCGCTATCACCGCCGGCTCCCCGTAGAACTGCACGCTCAGCGCCAACAAGCTCATCGCCCCAGGCCGTGCGATGAGCCGCTGCGCGACTTCGGCCTGCACAGTCACCACCAGCAGGATAGGTGGGTGCGAGCTTTCAAGCAGGTAGCGTAGGATGGCCGAGGTAATGTAGTACGGCAAGTTGGCGACGACCTTGTAGCGTCCGGCATCATCGCCCAACAAATCTTCGATGTGGCTTTCCAGAACGTCTACTTGGACGATCTCGACGTTCGATTGCCCACTATACCGCTGGCACAGGTGAGGAATGAACCGCTCATCGATCTCCACCGCCACCACCCGACCAGCGCGCGCAGCTAGCCAGTCGGTCAACGCGCCCATCCCTGCGCCGATCTCAAGCACGATGTCGGCGGGTGAGAGGCAGGCGGCCTCGACCATCCGGCGTAGCGCTGCCTCCTCGACCATGAAGTTCTGGCCCAGGCTCTTTTTAGGACGCAACCCCAGCCGGGCCAGGGCATGAGCGTGCTTCCTATCCATCAACTGGTCGGAACTCGGAACAACGAAATCAAAAGCATGGGGAATGGGCGGGAAAAGGTCGCGCTCGGAGGCACAGGGTGGCAACGTGCCATACCTACCCCGGCTGTGGATGCTCTCACCGCTTCAGGCGACGAGGTTGCACGAACTCCGCGCGTCCCTGTATCTCACTCCAGCGGCGCTTGCCACCATCGGCATGCCATTCGATCACTCGGCGGCCCTCCCCATCACCATAGGTGATGGAGGCAGGCATCGCCAGGATGCGCCGCGAGATGTACTCCACCAGCTCATCCGCGTTGAGGCCGGGGGGCACCTTCAGAGCCACCCACTCGGCAGGAACCCACTCCAGCTCCACAGTGTGGTTACCAGTAAAGCCCTGCGCCCGGAAGGGCGGCTCTGGCTGGACGCAACGCCAGTAGATACCGACGATGCGCGCCTGCCAGAAAGTCCCGTTGAGGCGCTCGGTGATCAGGTAGGGGTTGCGTTCCGGCTCACTATAAAACCAGCTCGCGGCGTTCGCGCTCATGGCGATAATATCCCGGACTCCTTATTTTTAGTGCGTATTTCATGGACAGGGGAGGCAGAAGCTACATCTGCTCAAGAGTAAGCATACCTCAAATCGGGCTGTTCCGAAATGGCCCCCATGCAGCTCAGCGCAGCCCCCCCACCACCATCGGCAGGCCGTAGAAGATCGCGGCCAGGGTAGCTAGCACACAGGGGATAGTCAGCAGCAGACAACCGGCGATGATCATCCGTTCGGGGAGCGGATCACGCTGCAGAGCGGCTCGTACCTTACCAGGGGAAGGGATCGAGGGACGAGGGTCATCAGCCATGCTGCCATTGTAGCGGGGATGGAGGTAAACGTAAAGCCGCGCCCGGTTTGACAGACTGCCGGATTTAGATACCCTTGTGGTGATGGTCTGCGATGTGACGCGCCAGGCCAACGAATAGGAGACTGGGATGGGTAGATATTTGACGGCAGGGCACGCCCTGTCGCTGGGGTTACTGTTGGGTGGGCTGGCGGGATGTGGGGTGATCGTCCTGACCCCACCCCCGACTGTGGCTTCCCCCACACCATCCTCGACCTCTGTGCCTACAGTGGTGGTTGAGGTCACCAGCGAGCCAACCACGCCGACAGCCACACCGTCACCAACAGAGGAGGTTACCACCGAGCCTGCACCAGCCCATGCACTCACTCAAGACACCGTGCACGGACTGGTGGAACTGCGCTCGTTTGAGGTATCGCCATCCGTCGTGCTGGTCAGCCAGTTCGAGCCACAAGGCCATCGGATCGCCACCTACGGTTATGACAAAATCGTGCGGATCTTCGACGGCGATACGGGGGACATGCTGTATGAGCTACGCGGTCATGGCGACTACGGGTACGCAGCAGCATGGTCACCGGATGGGACGCGGCTGGCCTCCGGCGGCGACTACACAGCTAGAGTGTGGGATACCACCAACGGCGATCTGTTGAACACCACCAACGTTCATTCGTGGGGGTTCCGGATCGCGTGGCACCCCGATGGCGACCGTTTCGCCATCGTAGGTGAGCCGGCCCGCCGTCTGGAGATCATCGGCGCAGACGGCGGTAGGATCGCCTCGGTTGAGCCAAGTGAGCACGCACTGTGGGCTGTTGCTTATTCGCCCGACGGGGCACTGCTGGCTGTTTCAGACACCGAGCTACATGTTTATGTGTATGATGCTGAGACGCTGGACCCGATCAAAGACCTGACCACCGGTGGAACAGTGTGGGATCTGGAATTCTCGCCCGATGCCGGGCTGCTGGCTGCCTGTGATGACGGCGGACGAGTCGAAATCTGGGAGACGGAAAACTGGTCACGAACGCTGACCGAGCAGGCGCACCAGGTCGATTGCAGTGATGGTGTCTTTTCGCCAGCCGGCGACCTGTACTTCAGTGTCGGCGATGATGGCAAGTTAATCGCCTGGAATCCGACCAGCGGGGCACAGTTGGCGGTTGTCCCGGTAGGGCGGTTCATCTGGTGGGTCAGCATGTCCAGCGACAGCGAGCTGATCGCACTGGGGATGGACGATGGCACGGTGCGGATACTGGGGCTGCCATAACAGAGCAAGGCCAGGGAGCGTGCTTGCCCTGCTCTGCTTGCGATACTATTGAGGAGAGAGATAAGGCCATGCATGAACGTCATCCGCAGATATTGAAGTGGGAGTGGATCGCAGCGACGGGGGTGGTCCTGGCCGGGCTGGCATGTGGGCCGCTGGGGGCCAGCCCAACAGCGACGCCCACCCCCGCCCCGACGGCTACTGAGGTGCCTACCGAAGTGCCTACCCAGCCAGCACAATCCTTCCAGGGTGGCTCCGGCACGGGCCCTGTCGCTGCGACAGGGATCAACGCCAGCAATGTGGTAAATATCCAGGAATTGTGGTCGTTTGATGTCTCCCAGACTGCTCTGCTAGCAACCTCAGCGTCACCGGTGAATCACGATATTGCAACCTTTGGCGGCGACAGCATCGTGCGCATTTGGGATGGCGACGCAGCCAGCCTGGTGCTGGAAATGCCACGCCTGGCCAACTATGGTTTCGGGCTGGCCTATTCCCCGGACGGATCGGTGCTTGCTTCGGGCGCGGGCTTCGTGGTTACATTGTGGGATGCTGCCACCGGCGAGAGGTTGCGCGAGACGATTGTCAATGCCGATGTGTTCCGCATCGTGTGGACGCCGGATAGCTCGGCATTGGCTGTGGTGGGCAACAACAGCAGCCGTATCATCGTCATTGACCCCTACAGCGGCGAAGTGGTGACGGAAATCCCCAGCCCCGATCGGCTCGTACTGTGGTCGATTGCGTTCTCGCCAGATGGCCGTCTGATGGCGACCTCAAATGTTAACGGCAACGTGCGGGTGACGGATATTGATTCGGGCAACTACGTGTACGAAGACCTGACCATCGCGCATGGCGCGGGCTGGGACCTAGAGTTCTCACCGGACGGTTCACGGCTGGCTAGCTGCAATGGCAGCGGCGGCGTATGGATATGGGATACCTCAACCTGGCAGATCGATCTGTCTGGCGAGGATGTGCATCCAGGCGGCTGCACTGATGGTGTATTTTCGCGGGATGGCAGCGTGTACTTCTCCGTGGGTGACGACGGCGACCTGAATGCCTGGGATACCTCGACAGGCGATCTGTTGACCTATCTGAGTGCGGAGCAGGCCATCTGGACAGTCAGCATCACTGGCGATGGTGAGTTGTTGGGTCTGGCGTTGGACAACGGCACGCTCAGTGTGGTGGGGCTGCCCTGATTCGATCTGAATCCCGGAACCTCGAGCTTGATCCTGCCCCTCCCTCGTCTGTGCAGGCAATGGGGGAGGGGTAGGATTATTCCCCCAGGGCTTAGAGTTTGTCGTGAACAGGGAGTGATAGACCTTTAACCCTGGCTGTGGGCTTGCCCTACGAGGTCAAGTTGGTGGGCGATGTAGATGAGTATTCCTTTCTCGATCTGTGCATGGCGCTCGGCAACCCAATCCGCAAAGCGTCCTGCATCAAGCTCAGGGTGTTTCCGCAGAGCCAAGTCGATAGTGTGGATCATAAAGTGCAAAAAGTACGCCTCGTCCTCCGGGTAACCCCATGGCCCTGGAAAGACGACCCAGTCCGAACTGCCGGCGTCAATAACGCTTGCTCCGACCTCCCGTAAGTGATCGAAGAGATGGCGGCCTGTCCGGCTATCGCCGGAAGGCTTGCCCCCAACACGCCGTTCGTCCATGCTGCGATGGTACAAGTCCATCACACGAGCGTCGTAGGCTACATCGATGGCAGGCTCGAGGATAGTGAGGCCATCGAAGTTAATGGTGAAGTAAAACAAACCGCTTTCCTGGATGAGCGAGAAGAGGGAGGGCAGGATCGAAGGGATGTCGATCAGATCCAAAAAGGCATGGGCAATCAACAAATCCCAGGTTTGCCGACCTGCCTCACGCTGGATGAAGTCGAATACATCAATAGTCTCAAGCGCCAGGCTAATTGCTCGGTTCGGCTCTACAAGGGCTATCTTCCGCTCCGTTCTGTCGATCTCATAACCGTGCATATCCCCCCAGTCATGAAGCCGCCGATACGCCGTTGCGATATTATCTGGGTCGGCATCAATGGCGGTATACACCACGTCGCCCCCCCAGAGCTGCCACTCCAGAACCCGCTCCACCATAGTGCCGATGCCTGCGCCGATCTCCAACACTCGTAGCGGCTGCTGATTCAGCTTCAAGAACGCAATGCTGTCGCGTAGGCTGCTCCAGACATGGCGGTTCAGTGCCCGATCATCGACACTTTTCTTGGCTGCCAGGTAGCGGGTGAAGCGATATTCGCTCGGTTGCGTCATGAGCACTCTGCACGCACAATATGCAGTCTCTCAAGCAAGGTGATTACGAGTGTACGCGATGATTGGAGGTCAAACAAACGGCGCGCCGTTCTCGGAAGGAGGGTGGCGCTCTCCCCTGGCAGCTCTACGACGCCGCTGGCTTATCCTGACGCTGCTGGGGAGTTTGCTCATCGTTTTAGGCTGTTATTCCCTGGCAGTGTGGTGGCAGCCTGGCTATGCCATACGATGGGGACTCGTCGCGGCTCTGATCCTGATTTATGAGACGATCCTGCTCTGGCGATTGCTCAAGCACAATCACCGCCCTGGTGAAAAGGCGCTGCTTCCCTCGCTCGGAATAGGCAATGTGATCACTGTTGCACGAGGATGGTTGCTGGCGCTCCTGGCAGGCTTTCTCTGCGCCCCCAGGCCCTCCGGTTGGTTAGAGTGGGCGCCGAGCGCCCTTTACCTGATGGCGGCCATTGCCGATTACCTAGATGGGTACCTCGCCCGGATCACCCAGCACAGCACCCTGCTCGGTGAGGAGTTAGACCTTCAGTACGACGCACTGGGCATTCTGATCGCACCTCTCTTGGGCGTGCTCTACGGCCAGTTGCCAATCTGGTATCTCACGGTTGGCCTAGCTCGCTACTTGTTCATGGCGGGCACTTGGCTGTTGAAGCGCCGGGGCAGGCCGGTCTATAATCTGACTCCCAGTAGCGCTCGCCGGGCGATGGCTGGCTTTCAGATGGGCTTTACCGCGGTGGCCCTGTGGCCTATCTTTGCGCCGCCGGGCACGTGGATCGTGGCGACGCTGTTCATGCTGCCATTCATCGTAGGATTCCTGCGGGACTGGTTGGTAGTCAGTGGCGCCATCGATCCCTACTCTGCTCGCTACACTGAGGGCATCAGGCGCGGCGTCGAGATGACAACAGGGTGGCTGCCGCTTGGTGTACGCGCGCTGGTTGTGCCTGCCTCTCTGTGGTTAACAGCGCAGAGGTGGGCAGGTAACATCAGCGCTGGGGGAGCGCCATGGGGCTGGCAGACGGGGAAGGGTGTTTTTGAAGCCGCAGCGGCTACACTCGTCGGTTTGGGTATCCTTGGGCGATTAAGCTCGTTGGCGCTGCTGATCATGGTTGGGCTGACCGTGGGAGAGAATCACCCCTATCCTGGTGATCTCCTGGTGATCGCCGGGGCAACTCTGCTTACCATACTGGGAACAGGCAAATTGTCTCTGTGGAAGCCAGAGGATGAGTTCTTGCGCCGCCGGTATGGCGGCGGGCATAACCAGATCGAGGATGGCGACCGTGACTGATTGGACTGTGAGGCGGATGGAACGTGCCCGCATCCCCACCGCCGTTGGCGAGTTCGAGTTGTACCTTTATACGAACAATCGGGATGATAAGGAACATCTTGCCCTGGTGATGGGAAACGTCCAGGGGAAAACAGATGTGCCGGTCCGCATCCACTCCGAATGCTTTACAGGCGATGTGCTTGGCTCCCGGCGTTGCGATTGTGGGGAACAACTCCACCGGGCGTTGTCGGTGATTGGCGAGGCCGGCCAGGGAATCATTGTCTACCTTCGCCAGGAGGGTCGGGGGATTGGGCTACTGGATAAACTGCGTGCATACAATCTGCAAGATCAGGGATATGACACGGTGGATGCCAACCTG
>Ga0129299_1002937_pt1 | contig 11215 bp, 10 predicted proteins | sample ConPoolayeCmetaG_FD_94477 | JGI IMG/M metagenome (GOLD analysis project Ga0129299, IMG submission 94477) | Hot spring microbial mat communities from California, USA to study Microbial Dark Matter (Phase II) - Cone Pool mat layer C metaG ... | reverse complement strand
CGTCCATAAACCCGGTCGTGGGCATGCTCCAACCCGTCTTCCTCGAATCCCTCCTCCCAAAACCACTCGTCCCCACACTCTCCTCTTCCCCCCCAGGGGGTTACCATGTACCATCCTTGGTCTTTGCATAAGCAGACGGAATGTGCCATGTTGCATCTGCGGATATGGAGGGGTTTACGCATGGACAAGTCGGGACTGAAAGGCGAGTGGATTGCAATACTCGAGTTCGGCTCTCAGTACAGCCAATTGATCGCGCGCCGGATTCGCGAACTGCATGTGTACTGCGAGTTGGCGGCGTTTTCGACGCCCGCGCAGGAGATTGCCCGCAGCCGGCCGGCCGGCATTGTGCTTTCGGGCGGACCCGCCAGCGTATTCGAGAAAGGGGCGCCCGCGTGCGATCCGGGCATCTTTGATCTCGGCATTCCTGTGCTCGGCATCTGCTACGGGCTGCAACTCATTGCCCAGGCGCTTGGCGGGAAGGTGACGGCCGGAAAGGCGAGGGAGTACGGCCACGCCGTCATCAGGACAGAAGGCGCAAACCCCATATTCCACGGTCTGCCCCGCAATTTGGATGTATGGATGAGCCACGGCGACCGAGTTGTCCGCGTTCCGCCCGGATTCAGAATTCTCGCCGGAACCGCCACCTGCAGAGCAGCGGCAATCGGCGACGATAAGCGAAGGATTTACGGCCTCCAGTTCCACCCGGAAGTCGCGCACACGCCCCGAGGGATTGACATACTGCGAAGATTCGTCAGAGACATCTGTGGATGCCGCGGCGGATGGAGGATGGCGGATTTCGCGAGGGAAACGGTGGATAACATACGGCGGGAGGTCGGGAACGGCAAGGTCGTCTGCGGTCTCAGCGGAGGCGTGGATTCCTCCGTAACGGCGGCCCTGGTTCACAGGGCAATCGGCGACAGGCTCCACTGCATCTTCGTGGACAACGGGCTGCTCCGCAGGGGCGAGGCAGAGGAGGTTGAGCGCACTTTTGGAAGGAATTTCGGAATCAACCTGAAGGTTGCGCGGGCCGGCCGTGTTTTCCTGAAGAACCTGCGCGGGATTACGGACCCGGAGGCGAAGCGGAAAATCATAGGCAAAACGTTCATAGATGTGTTTTCACAGCAGACGCGGCGGCTGGGAGAGATCGAGTATCTCGCTCAGGGCACGCTTTATCCGGATGTGATTGAGAGCAGTCCGCCAAAGGGAGGCCCGTCGGCCACCATAAAAAGCCATCACAACGTCGGCGGCCTTCCGCCGGACCTCAAATTCAAACTCGTAGAGCCGCTGAAATGGCTTTTCAAGGATGAGGTGCGCGAACTGGGCAAGTCGCTTGGCCTGCCGGATGAAATAATCAATCGCCAGCCTTTCCCGGGGCCGGGGCTGGCGGTCAGGATCATAGGCCAGGTGACGCCGGAAAGGGTCCGCCTCCTGCAGGAGGCTGATGCTCGAGTGCAGGAGGAGATCCGCAAACTGAGAGATTACGGAAAGATCTGGCAATCCTTTGCTGTCCTGCTGCCGGTGCATACCGTGGGTGTCATGGGCGACAGCCGCACTTATGAGAACGTGGTCGCGCTTCGTGTCGTAAGCAGTTCGGACGGCATGACCGCCGATTGGTTCCGTGTCCCATACGACACCCTCGCGCGCATATCGAATCGCATCATCAACGAGGTGAGGGGCATCAACAGGGTGGTGTTCGATATCAGTTCCAAGCCTCCGGCCACAATCGAATGGGAATGACACACCCGCCGCTGCAGCATCCCTGGAGCGTCAGTTCCACGCCTCACGGCTCACGGAACGGCTGAACGGCGGGGCTGAGTCTGGTTCCCCCGTTGATAAACCCGCACGTAATCAATGAGCAAACGCTGGGGCCAGATGTTCTCATCCATTCCCTTGGAGCCGCCCCATGTCCCGCCGACCGCAAGATTCAGCAGGAGATACTGCGGCGCCACGAACGGCCAACTTTCCAGGCCGGTCCCGTCGTCCAGCACCTCGAACACCTGCGCGCCGTCCACGAAAAACGTCAGGGCCTTCGGCTCCCAGAGGACGGCAAAAACGTGAAAATCATCGCAGACGTTCGGAATCACGGTCCGGCGTCCCCGCCCGTTGCCCTTGACGTGGTTGTAACCGGCTGTGTGAACAGTGGTGTAGATGCCGTCCGGATCGAACCCTACGAACTCCATGATATCAATCTCCCCGCACAGAGGCCACCCCTCCTCGCGGATGTTCGCGCCCAGGGTCCAGATCGCCGGCCATGTGCCCCGACCGCGGGGAAGTTTCGCGCGCACCTCGATCCGGCCGAAGGTCCAACTCGCCCGATCCAGTGTCGTCAGACTCGCTGATGTGTACTCGGCGAATTCGCGGTTTCTCCAGTCGCCCGACCGACTCGGGTCGTACGCCGGATTGCGAAATCGTCCCTTGCGCGCTTCTATGACAAGCACTCCATTCTCCACGCGGGCATTTTCCAGCCGATTCGATGTGTAATACTGAAGCTCCTGGTTCCGTATAAAGCCCACCTCATAGGTCCATCGCGACGGGTCCGGCGGGCCTTCATAATCGAACTCGTCACTCCACACAAGCGTCCACCCTGTTTGTTTAGCCGCTGCTGTCATGCCCATGCCCTCCTCAGCAACAGTGAGTGCCGGTCCAGACTCATCAGGAGTTGCCGACACCGCAGTAAAACAGGCGGCAAGTCCCATGACAACCCATGCCGAACCATGAATACCACGACTCATGCTGCACACCCCCCATCTGACGCATCAACACGCATTCTGCGACCGGTACAAGCGCAGCAGATGCAAGACGCGTTGCTCTGTGCCCATACTGCAAGCGCCTCGCAACAAAGCAGATCCCGCGCTCCGGACAATCCCTCGCGGTTTGAGAAATGGCCTCTTTCTCCCATTCTGCGCACTCACCTTCCTGTATCTGATTGCGGAACCCCTCTTGTGCCTGAACACCATGTTTTTCCGGCAGGTCCTGCAATCCGGCCACTTCTCAAAAACAACATCCGGATTCACACTGCTTCGCATCCTCATTGCCCGTCCCAGCATGTTACACAACCGGGCCATTTCGCAAATGCAAAATCGTGGGCCGGGGAAACCGTAGACGCCACCGATACGAAGTCTGCCCAAGGTAATGCCGCGGGGCCTCACAATGACCCCCGCACCACCGTGCATGCCCGCAGCGTGAAAAAAACAACTTGTCAGCGTCCATGCGGATGTGATTTGCTCTCACTTAGTAATGAGTACTGATTACCAGCCACCAGACCGGACAAGCGATGAAAGGCTGTCGCGGTTCATGCTGCTCTGCAGAAAGGCAAAGCTGAAGGTCACGCCCCAGCGGGTGGAGATCTATCGGGCGCTGGTGGAGACGGACGAACATCCTGACGCCGAGACTGTATTCCGCCGAGTGAAACCCAGACTGCCGGCCATATCTTTCAACACGATTTATCAGACTTTGAAAAAACTGCAGGAAAAGGGACTGATCCTCAGGGTGGATACTCCGCTCGAGCGGGCGCGTTTCGATGCGGACCTGACAGCCCATCATCATTTTGTCTGCGAGCAATGCGGCGCGATCCGCGATTTCCGGTGCAGGAGTTACGATGGGCTCGCAGTTCCTCAAGGCGTGGGCACAATCGGAATTCCCCGTCTGGTCCGGGTAGAAGTTCGTGGTGTGTGCCACCAGTGCCGCTCCGGAAGAGCACGGCGAAACCTGGATGCCACTCGCACATGGCGGCAGGCGCTCAAAGAAAGAAAAGGTGTCCGGGAGAAGGCGATCGCCGGCTCAAAAAGATGAACTGATTATGCGCGCGCGAAAGCGAACCAGCGGCGCTTGACTGCGCCGACTTGTTTCCGATTTCGTCTTCTGGAAAAGACGAAAATAAAGAAAAAGGAGGGAGTAACAGACATGAACGAACAGAATGCAACAAGATTGCCACTCATAGGCGAAAAAGCTCCGGCCTTCAAGGCGGAGACAACGCAAGGCCCCATCAACTTCCCGGACGACTTCAAGGGCAAGTGGGTGGTGTTCTTCTCACACCCGGCGGACTTCACGCCCGTGTGCACGACCGAGTTCATGACATTCGCCTCGATGCAGAAGGAGTTCGAGGCCCTGAACTGCAAGCTGCTGGGCCTCTCAATTGACAGCACATACAGCCACATTGCATGGCTGAGGACGATCAAGGAGAAAATCGAGTACAAAGGCATGAAGAACATAGAGGTCAATTTCCCGGTCATCAGCGATCTGACTATGGAAGTGGCCAAGGCCTATGGCATGCTTCAGCCTGGCGCCAGCAACACGCAGGCTGTGCGCGCGGTGTTCATCATAGACCCGGAAGGAAAAGTGCGGGCGATTCTGTACTATCCGCTGTCGAACGGCCGCAACATGCAGGAAATCAAGCGGCTTGTAATCGCCATGCAGTATTCGGATCAGTTCAAGATTGCCACACCGGCGAATTGGCAACCCGGAGATGACGTCATAGTGCCGCCGCCTGGCTCCTGCGGCCTTGCCAAAGAAAGGATGGAGAAACCAGGGCCTGACGTGAAATGCCTTGACTGGTTCCTATGCCTGAAGAAGTGCCCGAAGAAACAAAACAACATTTGAGGGGCCGCTTTTGGCCCTGAGAGCCATGTTTCTGCGCCTCGCCGGCGGCGCGCATGCGAGGCGCAGCCCATATTCCCCGCCGAAAAAGCACCACTCAAACCTCGCCTTTGCGATCAGCGCCACCCTTGCCTATACGGAACGCGCCAGTGTATTCCCATACTGCAAGCGCCTCCCAACAAGGCAGATGCCGCGCTGGAGTACAATCCCTCGCGGTTTGAGAAATGGCCTTTTTCTTCCTTTCTCCGTATTTACTTTTTCATGTTTGTTCGTTCAAATCACATCGTATTCAAACACCATGTTTTTGCCGACAGGTTATGCAACCCGGCCATTTCTCAAATGCGAAATCCCGGTTCAAATGTTTCATATCAGCATAGTCAACAATACCATCATCGCTGTCGCCATTCTCAACAGCAACCAATTTGCCGGGCTTATCAGGCATGGTTTTTTATTTTGCGAGGTGGTCAGCGTTTGTTTTCAAGCGGAACATTTTCTGTGAACAAGTTGCGGGCAATTTGCTTGTGTAGAGTTGATGAAGACTGGCTTCCGGAAGAGGCACGACTGCGCGTAAAAAAACAAAAAATACTTGTTGTCTGTTCTGCCGATTGTGGTAAAGTTATTCCTGAATAGTGGTTTCAGAAGAAGATCAAAAAATATGAATCTGCGGTGTGTTGTCAATCTGCTGGCAGATATGGGCGTTCAAAGTTGGGACGTGGAATGAAATGCGTTTTCAGAATATCCGAGGCTGGAGCCATAGCCATTCATGCCGCGGCGTATCTGGCTTCAATGCCTGATAGACAGGCGCGAGCCACGGAAATAGCCGCTGTTCTAAGAGTCTCCGAGGCCCATCTCATGAAAGTTCTGCAGCAACTGTCCAGAGCCGGCATCTGCCATGCGACACGCGGTCCGAAGGGTGGATTTCGTCTTGCGGGAGAACCGGACCAAATCAACCTGCTCCGCGTTTTCGAGGCCATCGAGGGCCCGATCTCGGGGACATGCTGCCTGTTCAACGAACGCAAGTGCCGCAAGGGCGGTTGCATACTTGGTGATATGGTGGCGACGATAACCGACACAGCGAAAAAACGCATGGCCGGCGCAACGCTTGCAAAAGCCGCCGCCATCATGCGGGCTGAGCGGAAGACAAGGACGAGCATAAAAGGAGGATGAGAAAATGTTCTGCTATCAATGCGAACAGACGGCAAAAGGAACCGGTTGCACAATGTCCGGCGTCTGCGGAAAAGATCCCCGAGCCGCCGCGCTTCAGGACCTGCTGGCGGCCATGACCAGGGAGATCGGCGCGGTCGCCCACAGGGCCAGGCAAGCCGGCGTCAGGGACTCTGCGACTGACAGGTATGTTCTCGAGGCCCTGTTCACAACCGTCACCAATGTAAATTTCGATCCTGAACGGATAGCTCAAAAAATCCGCGAGGGAGCCGCAATCACCGCAAGAATACGGGGATTGCACGAAGAAGCCTGTCTGCGAGCAGGCAAAACGCCTGAAACATTCCCGACAATGTTGCCTCAACCTCTCGCCGGAGATCTCGACGCCATGGTCAGCCAGGGCGAAAAGGTCGGCATTCAGCAGAGAATGCGGGCAGTGGGCGGTGAGCGGACCTCGCTCCAGGAATTTGTGTTCTACGGACTCAAGGGCATGGCCGCCTATGCAGACCATGCCATGATCCTCGGAAGAGAGGACGATTCCATTTACTCCTTCTTCCACGAGGCGCTTAATGGTCTGTGCGACCAAACGGCGCCTGCGGAAACTCTGATCAAACTGGCGCTTCGATGCGGCGAGATGAATCTGAGAACCATGGCGCTCCTCGACAGCGCCAACACCGCCGCATACGGCGAACCAACGCCGACAAGGGTCCGTGTCACTCCAAAGGCAGGCAAGGCTATCGTTGTCTCCGGCCACGATCTCAAAGACCTCGATGCGCTGCTCGAACAGACGCGGGGGACAGGCATCAATGTGTACACGCACGGAGAAATGCTTCCGGCGCACGGTTATCCGGGACTGAAAAAACATCAGCACCTTGTCGGCAACTACGGCGGAGCCTGGCAGGATCAGGCCAGGGAATTCGACGCTTTCCCCGGCGCGATCCTCATGACAACCAACTGCATCCAGCGGCCTCGCGATTCCTACAGGGACCGCATCTTCACCTCTGGCCTCGTTGCATGGCCCGGAGTGAAGCACATCCCTGACAGGAATTTCGCTCCAGTGATAAAGGCTGCCCTCGAATCCCCGGGCTTTGCGGATGACGGGCCGGAGCAATACATCACCGTGGGATTCGGGCGGAACACGCTCATGTCGCTGCTGCCTCGAATTGCCGAAGCGGTGAAATCCGGCGCCGTGCGCCACGTGTTTCTCATCGGCGGCTGCGATGGAGCCAAGAGCGGACGCAACTATTACACCGAGTTTGCTCAGATGGTCCCGAAGGATTGCCTCATAATAACCCTTGCATGCGGAAAGTATCGCTTCAACAAACTGGACTTCGGCGAAACTGCCGGACTCCCCCGACTCCTCGACTGCGGGCAGTGCAACGATGCTTATTCGGCCATCACATTCGCGGCGGCTCTGGCAAAGGAGTTCGGTTGTGGAGTGAACGACCTGCCCCTTTCTCTTGTCCTGTCATGGTACGAACAGAAAGCCGTGGCCATTCTGCTGACACTCCTCCATCTGGGCATCCGCAGCATAAGAATCGGTCCGAGCCTGCCGGCGTTCATCTCCCCCTCCATGCTGAAAACGCTGTCCGAGCAGTTCAATCTCATGCCGACAAGCGACCCCCGGAGGGACCTGGAGACCATCATGGCTGAATGAAGGAAGAAGGAGAAGAAAACGGTGAAACGCAAGATAATCACCATAGACGAATCAAAATGCAACGGCTGCGGCAAATGCGTGGAGGCCTGCGCTGAGGGTGCGCTCCAGATCGTGAACGGCAAGGCAAGACTGGTGAAGGAACAGTTCTGCGACGGTTTCGGAGACTGCCTGGGCGAATGCCCAACCGGAGCGCTGAAAATTGTTGAAGCACAGGTTCCTGCCTACGATCCGGAGGCCGTTCGCGAGCGTCTTGGCCGCGAGTTCGGTTCCGAAGCGGTCCGCAGGTTTGAAGAGGCCGCAAAGAGGCATCAGGGGCCGGATCATCCGGCGAGCGGCCATGGCCATCACGGCTGCCCGGGCACGCAAATGCGAATGGGCAACCGCGCCGCGTCCTCAGGTATGCCGCAGCCGACCAGCGGCTCGCCGGGCCACGCGCTTGCATCGGATCTTCAGCAATGGCCTGTGCAGATTCATCTTGTTCAGCCGGGTGCGCCCTTCTTCAGCAACCACGAACTGGCCGTGATCAGCACATGCGCGCCTGTCGCCTCTGCCGACATTCATTGGCGCTTCATCCGCGGCAGGGCTGTGGCTGTCGGCTGCCCGAAACTCGATGACACCGGACCATACGCCGCGAAACTCGGGGCGATCCTCGCGGATTCCACTATCCCGAAGGTCATCGTTGTCCGAATGCAGGTTCCATGCTGCGGCGGCCTCACTGCCATAGTCAAGGAAGCGATCCGTCTGAGCGGACGTACTGATCTGGCGGCAGAAGAAGCGGTTATAAGTCTGGAGGGCGACCTGCTGGAAACGAGGCAGATCACAGTGTGAGCAACGGGCCGAGCATGGCCGGCGAAAGGAGACAACATGGCTGCATCAGTCAGGCTGGTTGGCAGAGCGATGGAACTGAAGGAACTGGTCAAGTACTCGCGCGGCTCGATAGTCAGCCGCACACTCGTGGACAAAAGGGCCGGAACTCTGACTCTTTTTGCCTTCGCGAAGGGCCAGGGACTGAGCGAGCACACCGCGCCCTATGACGCGGTCGTGATAGTTCTGGATGGGGAAGCGGAACTCACCATCGGCGGCAAACCTGTCCGGGCGGTCGAGGGACAGATGGTGATCATGCCTGCCAATGTTCCGCATGCCGTCCGGGCTGTGGAACGGTTCAAGATGCTCCTGGTGATGATCCGCCAGAAATAGCAGCCTTTACCGGACGCGGCCCTGTCTCAACCGGTCTGCCGCAGACCCATGCCCTGGCGCGCCGATCCGAGGCGAGTCGCACTTCAGTCCGCCGGATCTCCACGGCCATGTCCGCGCCGCGAACCTTCAGCCTGAACCGCATCCGCTTCCAGCGCGGCGGCAGGCACGGGTCGAACGCCGGTTCCCCGTTCCGAAGATGGAAACCAGCAAACCCCATTATTGCCGCCTGCCATGTTCCACCCATACACGCCGCATGTATGCCGTTTTCGGTTTCCTCCTCTGCGCCGGCGGCAATGTCATTCTCGGCTGATTTCACGAACATTCTGTACGCTTCCCCGGCCATGCCAACCTGGGCGGCCACGGCGGAGAATATGCAGCGGCTGAGCGAGGACGTGTGCGAACATCGCGGCTCGTAATAACGCCAGGCCCTTCTGCGGATTTCCGCGGGAAACTCATCGGCGAACATGTAATACATAAGAATTGTATCGGCCTGCTGAGCGACCTTGGTCGGTTTGAACGAGTGTTGAACGGGTCCGGTGTACTGCATGCGCGACATGGTCCTGTCTATCTTCCGTTCCGCGAGTTTAAGGTAGCCGTCGAATTGTTCGTGGAAGCCAAGCCGCGGGTTGAATGGTTCGTACATCAGTTCCGCCATTCTTCCCCATTGTTCAGGACTGGACGGCGAAATGCCGGATTCGGCGCACACACTCTCCCACTGTCCCGCTTTCCTGAGATCCTCCGCAGCACGGACCGCCCGTCGGAGATGCCACGCAGCCAGACGGTTTGTGTAGGCGTTGTTGTCTATGCCGCCGTGGATTTCGTCCGGTCCCATTGTGTTCCGGATCACGTACCGGCCGATTGTTTCATTCCACTCCGCCCTGCTGGTCCAGTACTCGGCGGTTTCAACAATGATCTGCGCCCCGTATTTCAAATAGAAATCCTCGTCTCCTGTCGCCCTTCGGTACAGGTCCAGGCCGTATGCCACGTCAGAGCCGACGTGTTCCTGCCAGCCGCGGCCATACACATCGCGGCCCTGAATCGAACTGTTCCAGGGGTACTTCGCTCCCCGCGCTCCCATGTCAGCCGCGTTCTGCCGGGCATCGGGAAGAAAATGCCACCGGTATTTCAGCAGGGCTCTTGCTGCCTGCGGCCTGGTGAAGACATAGAATGGCAGCAGGTATATCTCCGTATCCCAGAAAACGAGCCCCGAATACCCGTTGCCGTGCAATCCCTTTGCGCCGAGCGAAACCCTTTCGTCGTCCGGATTGGCAAGGGAAGCCAGATGAAAGATATTGAACCGAAGAGCCTTCTGCATGCGCTCATCGCCATCTATCTCGACATCCGCCTCGCGCCACACGCAGTCCCATGCCTTCGCGTGTTCCCCAACAATCTCAGCGGGCGCCAGCTTCGCCACGGTTCCGGCTTCGGCGAGCGCCGCAGAACGCGGATCGGCCGTGTCGCGGGAGGTGTATGCGACGAATCTCTTGCAGAATTCGATCGTCTGCCCCTTTGCTATTTTCAGGCTCAGGGTCTCGCCTGCCCGATCGTCGTCAATGTCTGCGAATCTTTTTTCCGCGCCCTCAGCGTCGAGCCGCGCGGACATGAAGACTCTGATTCCCGAGTTCCGGGTCGTCAGTCCCATGCCAAGGCCGAGCGCTCCGTTGTCCTCGAAGGAGAGGTCGGCATAATGGTTGCGGCCGGAAGCCGATCCGTGGCGGGTCAGCCATGCGTCCAAGCGGCTGGATATATGCAGGTTCGCCGAATAATCGAGCGCAGTGAGCCTCGCCCACAAGAGTCCAACGTGCCTGCGCGCCGCATGCATGAGGCGGACCGACTCCCACATGCTCGTATGCCTGCCTGCGTCCCGCCAGACGATTCGCGTGAAAAGCATGCCCTTACGCATATCAAGCCAACGTCGGTACTGAAGAAGCCTGCCCCGCCTGATGTCCACTTCGAACCCGTCAACATTGACCCCCACGCCGAGCCAGCATGGCAGGCTCACAATTTCGTGCACAAATCCGTAAAGACGGTCATATACGCCGGCGATATAGAAACCGGCATCGCCGATGGCCGGCGTCATCTCGAGCGACCCCCTCAGCCCCGCGTATCCGTTGGCAAGCGCGAAAATTGACTCGTAGTGAAAAATGTGTCCCGGCTTGAAGTTTTTTTCCTCAATACACCATTGATCGCTGCTGCGAACCGGAAAACTGCTCTTCATATCCGATCGTTTCCTTTCGATTCGGCCGCCATAAAGGCCAAAGGCCGCCGGCAGTCATTTGATCCTGACTGTTGCGGGCAAGGTGGCTATCGTCCCCCCCCAAATTTTCAGCTTGCGGCCCGGCTGAACAAAATCCTCTCCTTCGCCGGCTTCCTCGCTGAAAACCGCCTGGATCGTGTAAACACCGGGCGCCGACGTGTCCAAGCCGAGCATCTTCAGGGATTTTCTGATGGCCTCGCCTTCCCCCCATCCGCCAAGCTCCCAATCCTGCCCCAGTTTCACCAGCACTGGTCTGGGCGCATTCTTGTCCCAGGCATTCACGTCCGGCCGCTTGAATATGCATCTGGCACCCGAAGGAAGGGTCACATGATACGAGTCGTTTCTGT
>Ga0129299_1002932_pt1 | contig 11233 bp, 8 predicted proteins | sample ConPoolayeCmetaG_FD_94477 | JGI IMG/M metagenome (GOLD analysis project Ga0129299, IMG submission 94477) | Hot spring microbial mat communities from California, USA to study Microbial Dark Matter (Phase II) - Cone Pool mat layer C metaG ... | reverse complement strand
GCCAGTGGCCTCCAATACACGCCGCGCAGCATCGGTCACCTCCGGACCAATACCATCGCCGGGAATCAGGGTCACACGATAAGTCATCTTCTTCTGCCTCCAGTTTCAGTTAATGGGTGTCCAGTTCTGCATGGGAGATTTTTTCGGCCCCTCCATGACCAGCGCGATCTGCCGCGCCTCGAGCGACTGGGCCAGGTCAACCGGGCACTGCAACAGGTCCTCTTCGCGACGGACTCCGTTGAGTTCCGTTGGATCAGGGATGGTCACCGTCAGCAGCTTGTGCACCTGACGGGGATAATCCACGATGAAACGCAGTTCATCCGACGTGAGCTGCATCTGGTTGTGGGCGTTGGCCGCCTGAACCAGGTTCAGAATCTGCAGGGCCGCTTCGTCGCTTTCAAAAGTGATGCCCAACTGCTCATAAACGTAGCGCAAGCCGGTCAGGCCGCCAAATTCGCCGGTGGTGATGATCCGCCCGGTCGGCTTAAAAGACCACTGTGAACGGCCCAGCAATTCATGGTCGTACAGCTCGTAGTTGTGCCGGTCCTTCAGCATCCCGTCGGCGTGAATACCGGACTCATGGGCAAACGCATTGTCGCCGACCCCCACCTGGTTGATGGGCAGCGGCAGGCTGAACGCATCGGCCACATAGTGGGCCAGCTTCCAGGAAATCGTGAGGTCAAGCTCTTTGCCCAGTTCGAGCCGGTCGCCGATGCCGCGGGCGAACTTAATTGCCAGGATGCACGACAGCAGGTCGGCGTTGCCCGCGCGCTCGCCCATGCCGTTGACGGTGGTGTTGATGTACACGTTCACGCCGGCCGCTATGGCCGCCTGCGCAGCCGAAATCGAGTTCGCTACCGCCATGCCCAGGTCGTTGTGACAGTGCGTCTCGATGTCCAAACCAACCTCGCTGGCCAGGGCGTAAACTCGTCGGTAGATGCTTTCGGGGCTCTCATAACCCAGCGTATCACAGTAGCGGATGCGCCCTGCGCCGGCTTTCTTGGCCGCCTCGGCGAAACGGATCAGATAGCCAATGTCAGTGCGGGAAGCATCCTCCGCGTTGACCGTGACCCCGCTGACGCCCAAACCGAAAGCCGTCTGCACCGCATCCACCATGGTCGCGATCAGGCTGTCTTTGTCCAATCGTCCACGGAACTTGCCATTGAGCATCTGGTCTGAGGTCGGGATGGAGAGGCTGAGGTACTTGATCTTCTCATGGCGCTGGAGAGCTTTTTCCACATCGCCTGCCACAGCACGACACCAGCCCGACAGGACCATGTCGCCCATGGCGCCCTTCTCCTGCAATTCCAGGTTGGCGTCGATATAGTTGTGTTCACTCCAGATGAAAGGAAAACCAAATTCGGATTGCGAGATCCCCATCTGGGCCAGGTAGTAGTTTACCATCGTCCTTTGGAACTTGGACATCTCCAGGCGGGCAGCTTGCACGCCATCGCGGTTCGTCACATCCAAGAAAAAGACTTTTCCCATCTGACCTCTCTCCTTTCTTAAGCCAACGTTTCAATAAACCAGACTGCACAGGTATACAAAAAAACCGCTCTCCCCTAAACGGCCTTGCTTCGGGACTTCAGGAGAGAGCGGCCTTGTTGATATGCCTGGGTGGGCTCGCTACAGACGCAAGCAAACACCTCTCCTGAAGCCACAGGCTCCAGGCTGCTGTTGCTTAGGCTGTTGCGACCTGATGCGGATGTCCAGATGAACCATTGTTCTCAGCACTCGGTTGATGAATATAGGCCTGAATAACAGAGAAACCCGCTTGTGGACAAGCGGGTTAGACCTAACATCGCTGTCAAGCTGGCCCGGGAATCGCTCCCCGAGACTTCAGCCCGCCACTGTTATTTAGCTTGTAAACAGTATAGCAGAATACGCCGCAGATGTCAAATCCGATATTTGGCGGAATGTATCTACCGCCGCGCAGTGGCTTCATACTCCCAGTTAGCCATTACTGTGTTGAAGTGGTTCCGTTCGGCCTTGACCAGACTGCCGTAGATTGATTTGCCCAGCGCGTCCTGCGTCCGATTGTATTGCTCCACATAAAAGGTGAAGCTATTGTTTTCCATTTCCGCGGCGATGGTCAAAGCCTCAAGGTCTGTAGTAGTGGCACTGATCCGGCTCTCCATTTCCCTGCGCTTGAACTCCAGCGGCGTGATATCTACATCGCCCAGGTTCTCAAAGTCGGCAACGGCAACCCAACCTCGCCCTGCTTTGAGCGATTCGTACTGCTCGCGCACCACTCTCTCATGGACGACTTCTTCTTCGGCCAGTTCTTTGAACATCTGGCGGGCGCGGTCGCTGAGCACCTTGTCCACTGCCTCCAGATAGAAATCGCGCGTCTTTTGTTCGTTCAGCATGGCCTGACGCAAGGCCTCGATAGCAACTTGGGTTTCGCTATTCATGAATTGACTCCCTCCATTACCTATAAACTTGTTTTACGCCAACGAGTAACCCCCCACAACGCTCGCGAGGGGCCTGCACTATCTGTCCACGACAAACTGTCGTTGTTCCCTGCGTCCATCCCTCAGAAAGGAAAGAGACGCAGAACTGCCGGGGCGCAGGGAACGCATAGCAGCTTCGACATCATTCGCACCATAAACAGGGCGTCCAGCCAGCTCGACGATAATATCGCCAGCTTGCAAACCGATACGCGCCGCCAGTGATCCGGCTTTGACGTTGCCCACATAGGCCCCGCGCACCACTTGCTGACCCTGACGGCGCGTGATGGCCTCGGCATCGGCCACCGCCGCGCCCAGGCGAGGCGGGCGGCTGGCGGCAGCCCGCGCCAGTGCCTGCTCCAACCGCGGCCGGTCGAACCCGATGATGACTTCGCCGTCAATTATGGTCACCGGCACACCCTGCTGTCCCGTGCGCTGCACCATCTCCATCGCCGCGCGCGGGTCGGAAGCCACATCACGTTCGGTAAACGGAATCCGCCGCTGCGTCAAGAACTGCTTGACCGAGTGACAATATGGACACGTAGGCGTAGTATAGACGATAACTTCCATAGCAAAACTTACCTTTCTAGCCTGCGACGAGATCTTCGCCAGTTCGCTCGCTATCCGCCGGCCATCACCGCCGCTATCGCCGCAGCCACCCGCTCTGGGTCAAAGACGGGTTCGGCGTACAGCACGTCCTGATAGACATGAACGGCCGGTATGTCCACCGCCGGCAGGCCCATTTGTTCCAGCCTGTCGCGGTCCCACACCGGGTCGAGCACCTGGACGAGACGATTCGGAGCATATACCCTCAGCCCGGCATTCAACAGCTTCTCTGTCTGTGGCTCATCCCGCCCGCCGGCGACAACGACTGAGACATAGGGCCGTAGGGCGCGGTCAATCGCCAAAGCGTAGCGCGCCGCAAAGTAACCATAGGTCACATAGCCTTGACCAAAAGCGTACAGCGCGGATTCCGCCGCTTGGCGGTAGATGTCATCGCCCGTCAGGCGGAACAGCACGGTCGAGACATCCGCCACCAGGGCGTTCTCGTTGATGTTCTTCAGCCCTTCCTGCAGCCGCCCGACGGCATCCGCATCCGTCACACAGTCGAAGTAGCCCGGCCCATGCGGGTCGGCGTACAGCGGGTAGACGCACTCCTTCATCAGGGTCTCAGCCTGCTCCAGATACTCGGGGCGACCGGTATACTGATAGCCGTGCAGCAGAGCGCGTGCCATCCACGCCTGGTCGGTCAACAGGCCCGGCATCCGCGCCGCGCCATCGTAATAGTGGAACATGCCCATGCCAGGCTCGTAGACGTTGCGCCACAGAAAGTCCAGGGCGCCCAGGGCCTGGCGGATGTAAGCTGGCTCCTGCAACACTACCCCGGCCTCCAGATACGCCACGATGGCCATGCCATTGGCGTGTGTGAACGCCGTCTGGTCAACGGCTGGCGGCTCAGCCGTTCGGCGTTCCACCAGCGGCAGGTTGTAGTATCGTTCATCGGCTGCCTGGCTGCCGTAGAAAATACCCCGACTTTGGTCGTACAACGTGGTGTTCAAATACTGAATGGTCTTGCGCGCCGTCTGTTCATACAGGTCGCGGCCAAACTCCTGATAGGCCTGGAGAAAGACGCGCAGCAGCTTGGCGTTGTCCTTCAGCATTTTCTCGAACGCCGGGACCGACCAATCTTTGGTCGTGGAGTAACGGAAAAAGCCGCCCTCTTCGTGGTCGAACAGGCCGCCAGTTGCCATGTTGGATAAAGTCAGTTCGACCAGTCGCCGCAGATGCCTGTCGCCGGTGCGATGATACACGGCCAGGGCCAGCTCGAGCGCGTCGGGGTTGGGCAGTTTGGGCGTATCGCCGAAGCCGCCATACAGGCCATCGAAATGCCGCAGCATCTCCTGCACCACGTCCTCCACAATCTCCAACGAGACAGGGCCGGCAGCCTGGGCCTTGCGGTTGATCTCACGACGTTCGGCCTCGCTCTGCTGTAGCCGTTCCTCGAGCATAAAGCGGTTGACGTGATAATACTCGCTCGCTTTGCGCAGAAAGGTGATCATCTCCTCCGGCGGCACGTAGGTCCGGCCGGTCAATACCTGGCCGGTCGGCGTGAGCACCACCGTACTGGGCCAGCCGCCCATGTTGTAGCGTGCGTTGATGTCCGGCCGTCGGTCGTTGTCCACGCGCACCGGAATGAACTCACCGTTGATCAGGGACGATACCTCCGGGTCTTTGTACGACTGCTCATCCATCAGCCGACACCAACGGCACCATTTCGCGCTGATGTTCAACAACACGGGCAGGTCCAGCTCCTCGGCCAGCCTGAACGTGTCCGCGTTCCAGTCCATCCACACAATCGGCCAGTTGGCATCGGTCGCCGTTTGGGCCGGCTGCGCTTTGCCAGACTCGAAAAGACGCCGATATTCGCGCACCAGGCGGGCCTTGTGTTCCGCTTCTTGGCCCGCCAGCTCGGTGAACAAGGCTTTCAGGTCCGCGTCGGCGGTTTCGTGTGCCAACTTGCTGTACAGGTCAAAGGCGTCCTGTTCACGCCGCATGGCCAATTGCCAGGCCCCTTGCAGAGTTTGCAGGCCTTCCTCGCTCATCAACACCTACCCCCTCTATCGCTAGATACCCAGCTCGCTGCGCATACGGATGAAGCGTATCACGTTCTCGCGGCTGATCAGCCCGACCACCTGGTCACCGTCCATGACCGGCACCTGGTTCACATCTTCTGAATCCATGAGCTGTAACACCGACCAGGCATCGTCGCTGGCCTGCACCCGTTTTACTTTATCCAGCGACATCATAATATCCCGCACCTGCGTATTTTCCCATCGGTCCTTGGGGACTTCCTTGACATCATGCAAGGTCACCATGCCGCTCAGCCGTCCGCGGTCGGTCAGCAGGAAGCAGCGGCGCGATTGGGGCAGGACGTAGTTGTGGACGAACAGGTCAATCGTCAGGTTGCCAGGGATGTAGGCGCATTCTCGCTCCATGATGTCGCCCGCCTTGACCCCACGCAACGCCTCCTGCAGTGCCACTTGCTGATAGCTTTGCGAGGCCGCGTTTTCCAGAAACCAGCCGATGAACGCCAGCCACAGGCCATCGAAGTTGCCGCGGATGACCATCAGGATGCCAGCCACGATGAACCCGTAGGCCACCACTTGCCCCAGGATGGTCGCCACACGGGTGGCCGACTTGAAGTTTCCCGTGACCCACCACACCAGCGAGCGCAGCACGCGCCCGCCATCCAGAGGGAAACCAGGCACCAGGTTAAACAGCGCCAGGGTCAGGTTGATGTAGGCCAGCCACTGCGTCAATGAGGACACTGGCGGCAACACACCGCTGGTCGCAATTGACGCCAGCCAGAAGACAAGGGCAAGACATAAACTGGAGACCGGGCCGGCCAAAGCCATGAAAAACTCGTGCTGAGCTTTACGGGGCTCCTGGCTGATGCTCGCTACGCCGCCGAAAATGAACAGCGTGATGCTGCGCACCGGGATTCCTTGCGCCACAGAGACGACACTATGCGCCAGCTCGTGCAGGATAACCGATACGAAAAGCAGCAGACTCGTGGCCGCGCCGATGCCCCACGCCAGGCCAGGTCCCCATTCCGGGTGCTGGTTGGGAAAGTAAACGGTCGAAAGCGACACGGTCACCAGCACAAAAATGATGAGCCAGGAATAGTTGATGCCAACCGGGATGCCAAACACAGTGCCCAGTTGAATAGAAGATTTCATTGCATCCTCCCCTGCCGCCTACGTCGGCTGTTGCACCTCATGGCGGAACAGAATGGCCCCTTTCGGGCAGACCTGCGCACAGACTTCACAGCCGGTGCACAACAGGGGGTCAATTCGAGTTTTATATTTGCCGGTCTTCTCATAGACTTCATCGCTGAGCGTCAGGGCCGGGCAACCCGTGCGCAGGCAGGTCCCGCACGCCACGCATTTTTCGGGGTTAACCCGCAGAGCGACATATTGTTTGCGGACCATTGGCAAGAGGGCGCACTCACGGCGGGTGATGATGACCGACGGGCCATCGAAGGCGAGACACTCGCGGAAAACGCGCTCCACCTCGTTCACCTGATATGAATCTACGGTGTAGACGTTCTGTACGCCCATGGCGCGGACCAGCGGTTCGAGTTCCACCTCGTGCGTCGGCTGTCCCTGCAGGGTCTGTCCCGTGCCGGGGTTGTGCTGATGGCCGGTCATGGCGGTGACGCGGTTGTCCATGATGACCGTAATCACCCGGCTGCGGTTGTAGGCTACGTTCAGCAGCGCGGGCAGCCCCGTATGGAAAAAGGTCGAGTCGCCGATAACCGCCACGAAGCGTTCCTGGCCATCGCCAGCCTTATCCGCGCCGTGCGCCACGCCGATGCCGGCACCCATGCAGCCGGTCGTGTGGATGGTAGACAGCGGCGGCAACGCGCCCAGCGTGTAGCAACCAATGTCCCCCATCACTGGCATCTTGAGCTTGCGCAGCACGGCGAACACCGGCCGGTGCGGGCAGCCCGGGCATAAGACCGGCGGGCGCGGCGGCAGCGGGCCAGTTTCGACTGCCACCCGCCTGACTTTATCCGATTCTGGCAGCAGCCCGGCAGCGACCGCCGAATCGCGCACCACCTGCACGCTCAGCTCGCCGCACAGCGGAAAAATCGCTTTGCCCTCGGCGGCGATGCCCAACAGGCGGATGCCCTCCTCCAGGAAAGGGTCGCCTTCTTCAATGACAATCAGCCGCTTCACCTGCCGGGCAAAGTCGGCGATCATCCGGCGCGGCATGGGATACGACATGCCCAACTTGAGAAAGGACGCAGTAGGGAATACCTCTCGCGCATACTGGTAGGCCACGCCGCTGCTCACGATACCCAAATCGGGGCTACCCATCTCCATCCGATTGAATGCGAAGGTCTCGGCAAAATCGGCCAGCTTGTTCATCCGTTCTTCCTGAATGACATGCAGCCGACGGGCAATGGCAGGCAGGGCCACGTATTTCTGCATGTTACGCGGAAACTGCTCGACACGCCGCCCATGCTCCACGCGCTCACCCAATTCGACTACAGAGCTGGAATGGGCCACGCGAGTGGTCATGCGCACGAGCACGGGTGTATCGAACTGTTCGCTGAGATCAAAAGCGGCCATCACCATATCTTTCGCTTCCTGGCTGTCGCTTGGGTCGAGGCAAGGCACGCGGGCGAACTTGGCGTAGTTGCGGCTGTCTTGCTCGTTCTGTGAGCTGTGCATCCCCGGGTCGTCCGCTGATATGATGACCAGTCCGGCTTCCGCGCCGGTCAACGCGATGTAGAAGAAGGAGTCGGCCGCCACGTTCAAGCCGACGTGTTTCATTGTCGCCATGGCCCGGCGGCCATTGTAGGCCGCGCCGGCAGCCACGTCCACGGCCACTTTTTCGTTGGGCGCCCACTCAGCGTACACGCCGGAATAGGTCGCCAGGTTCTCCAGAATCTCCGTGCTCGGCGTGCCAGGATAGGCCGAGGCTACCGCCACGCCGGCTTCCCACGCACCGCGTGCAATTGCTTCATTGCCAGAAAGAATCGCCTTCACCTTGACCTCCATTGACAAGACTGCTATCATTTACCAGACGACAAAGCCGTCAAAACGTCGGCGGTATTATAGCAGATAATACGTCAGGCGAAAAGTAGTCCCGCTCACAGGGGGGCATACCTCAGGGGGCGATTTGCCGAAAACTCTATCTGGTGGCATACTCCTCAGCACGTGGATACGACCGGCCACCTTCCGGTGGACGGCTGCCGCGAATACTGCCCGGTCGGACAATACGTATGCCAACCGATCTGCCCATTCAAATTCATGTCACGCTAGGACCTGCCAGCTCAAGCCCTCACACCATCGAACAGCTCATAGAAGCGGGGGCGGATGTTTTTCGCCTGAACCTGTCGCACTGTTCGCCTGCAGAACTCCATTCACTGGTGAGGCTGGTGCACTCTGTCGCGCATAGACTGGCGAAGCCGGTGCAAATCGCCGCCGATATTCGGGGAAGAAAACTGCGGCTGGGGCCATTCGACGATCAGGAGGTGACGCTGGTCACCGGCCAGGAATACATCTTACATGCGGCGGAAGAGGGAGCAGAACTGCCCGGCAATGCGCGTGAGGCCTGGGTCAACCATCCTCGTCTGGCCGCCGGGCTGCAACCAGGCGCGATCATCCTGCTCGACGACGGGGCGTTGCGCCTGAGGGTCAAAGCCGTCGGCCAGGCCGATGTGACCTGTCGCGTGGAGGTGGGCGGCCCGTTGCCGGCACGCAGTGGGCTGAACGTCCCCGGCGTTCCATGCGACCTGCCGCCGCTAGGCCGCAAGGACTTGAAAGATTTGGACGCCATCGCCAACCTGCCCGTGGACGCGGTCTATCTCTCCCATGTGGAGTGGGCCGAAGACATCCGTGTCCTGCGCCAAGCCCTCAAGGAGCGAAATCGCCCATTGCCAATCATTGCCAAGGTCGAACGGCGCCTGGCCATTGAGCATCTGGCGTCCATCATCGCTGAGGCTGACGCCATCTGCCTGGCGCGCGGCGACTTGGGCGTCGAGGTCCCTCTCGCTGAGATTCCACTCATCCAGCGGCGGGCGGTCGCCGAAACCCACGCCGCGGGCAAACCGTTCATCCTGGCCGGCGAGCTTTTCTATTCGCTGGTCACACGTCAGACGCCAGCGCGGGCCGAATTGACCGACCTGTTCATCGCGCTCGAACAAGGCGTGGACGGCTTCATCCTGTCCGACGAAACGGCTATCGGTGTCGCGCCAGCGAACGCTGTGCGAATGCTGAGGGGCCTCATCGGTGAGATGAGTGTGTACGTGGAGGACTTGCGGCTCAGCCTCAAAACTCCAGCGTCGTGCCGGCCGGACAGGGCATGACCTTCTCGCCGAACGCTCTCTCCAACGCCAGGAAGCCCTTCATGCCCGTGCAATGGTTGGGATAGAACCGCGTGTCGGCATACTCGCTCCGCAGGGTCTCAATCACTTGAGCCAGACGCTCATCATCCAGGGTATAGAGGTGCATCCCGCCCACCACGGCGCGGATTGGCGCGGCAAACATGTCTCTGACCTGTGAGAGGATGTTCAGTACGCCGGCATGGGCGCAGCCCAAGATCACCACCAGGCCCTCCTCTCCCTTCCAGACCAGCGACAGGTCATCCAGGTACGGGTCGGGCACGAATTGGCCGTTACGCTGTACCACATGTTTGGCGCTGCGCCCTTCCGGGAACCGACGGCCATAGATCGTGCCGGTGGTCACCAGGCCGGGAATCAGCTCCACCGGCTTCTTGGTCAAATTGACATCAGCCAGCCTGGACAACTTCTTCGGGCTGATCGGAATGCCGACGGAGCGCGGCGGTTTTTTCTTGCGCATGGTGAATCGTTCATCAAAAATGGCCGAATGGGCCACCAGCGAGATGCCATAAGCCGATTTTAAGAAGGCGGACAGGCCGCCGGTGTGGTCGTAATGGCCGTGGCTCAGCGCCACAGCCGCAAATTCTTTCGGCTCGTGCTTCAGCAGCTCCAAATTGTGCATCAGCACGTCGCCGCTCTGGCCGGTATCGAACAAAACCCTTTTGTCATCCGCCTCGATGATGAACGACAGACCGTGTTCTCCCCACAGAGGAGACCCTGCTTCAACGCTGTTGTCCACGACACAGGTGAGTTGCATGGCTCGGCCCTCCTTTATCCTATTCACTTCATGATCTGCTATTCCTTCGCCGCGACGTTCGCCGCCACCAGAATCGGATCCCACACGGGCGAGAAAGGCGGCGCGTAGCTCAGGTCCAAAGCACGGATGTCGTCCACGGTCATGCGCTGATGCAGGGCCGTAGCCAGGACATCGATCCGTTTGGCCGCCCCCTGCTCGCCGATGATCTGCCCGCCCAGCAGACGCATGTCGCCCGCCTGATAGATGAGTTTCACCCACAGGGGAGTTGTGCCGGGGTAATAGTGCGCGCCCGATTGCGACTTGATCATCGTTGACTCCACCTGATAGCCCATCTGCCTGGCCTCCTCCTCGGTCAGGCCAGTGCGGGCGACCTCCAGGGCCAGCACCTTGCTCACCGCCGTGCCCACCACCCCGGCAAAAGCGACATCCCCGCCGGCGATGTTGCTGCCGGCCGTTCGGCCCTGCTTGTTGGCCGTCGAGCCCAGGGGGATGTACGCTGGTTTGTCAATGACCAGATGGTGCACTTCGGCGCAATCGCCCGCGGAATAGACGTAGGGAACGTTGGTACGCATGTGATCATCAACCGCTATCGCGCCGGTCTCGCCCAGCGCGATGCCGGCCTGTTGTGCCAGCTCGACGTTGGGGCGCACTCCCAGCCCCAGGATGACCACATCCGCCGGAAATCGGTTGTTTTCTGTCACCACGAACTGCACGCGGCCGTTGCCCTCAAAGCCCTTGACGCCGTCGGACAGGGACAGCGTCACGCCGTTCCGCGCCAGATCCTCGTTGATAATGTCCGTCATATCCTGGTCAAACGTCTTCATCATGACCCGCGGGGCGATGTCCACCACCACCGTCTCGGCGCCCATGCACTTGAAGCAATCGAGCATCTCCAGGCCGATGTATCCACCGCCGACGATCACCGCCTTCTTGATGGGGTTGCTTTCGACGTAGCGACGTAGGGCCAGGCCATCTTCAAGCGTCTTCAAAACGAAAACCCCCTCCAGGTCGCCGCCCGGCAGCCGCGGACGCACGGCGCGCGCACCGGTCGCGATCAGCAGCACATCGAACGGCTGCTCAAAATCCTGGCCGGCGTCCAGGTTTCGCACCTGC
>Ga0129299_1002931_pt1 | contig 11235 bp, 7 predicted proteins | sample ConPoolayeCmetaG_FD_94477 | JGI IMG/M metagenome (GOLD analysis project Ga0129299, IMG submission 94477) | Hot spring microbial mat communities from California, USA to study Microbial Dark Matter (Phase II) - Cone Pool mat layer C metaG ... | reverse complement strand
CCATTACACCAACCGTCTTGACCGGGAGGAGCACGGCAAATGCCTGTGCGATGTCGCTGTAGAATCCGGCGGCGCGAATTTCTTCGATGTAGATATGGTCTGCTTGTCGCAGAATGTCACAGCGTTCTTTGGTTACTTCGCCGATCACCCGCACTGCAAGTCCCGGCCCGGGGAAGGGGTGGCGAAAGACGGTTTCGGGAGGTAGCCCAAGTTTGAGACCCAATTCACGCACCTCATCCTTGAAGAGATCACGCAAGGGTTCTACCAGTTTCAGATTCATTCGGTCGGGGAGCCCGCCGACGTTGTGGTGCGTTTTTATCGTTGCCGAGGGTCCTTTGACATGGGAAGAGGACTCGATGACATCGGGGTAGATAGTACCCTGCGCGAGGAATTCGGCGCCGGCGATCTTTGCCGCTTCGGTCTCAAAGACTTCGATGAAGGTATTACCGATGATTTTGCGTTTCTGCTCTGGGTCTTCGACTCCTTTGAGTCGAGAAAGAAAGAGGGAAGAAGCATCCACGACTATGAGGTTTGCTCGCTCTGAGAAGTGACGTTCAACCTCCTCGCGTTCATTGAGGCGAAGAAGACCGTTGTCAACGAATATTGCGGTCAGTTGCCGGCCAATCGCTTTACCGAGGAGCGCCGCAGCAACCGAGGAGTCAACCCCGCCCGAAAGTCCGAGAATGACCTTCTTGGCACCAACGATTGCTCGTATCTTTTCGATGTTCGATGCAATGAAATCATCCATGCGCCAATCAGGAGCGATATGGCAGATCTCGAAAAGAAAGTTGGAAAGGATACGATTTCCTTCGAGCGTATGGCGCACTTCAGGGTGGAACTGAACAAGATATATCCGTCTCCGATCATCTCCGGCAGCAGCGAACGGAATAGAATCACTTTTGGCAAGGGGACGAAAACCCGCGGGCAGTTGCGTAACATGGTCACCGTGGCTCATCCAGACTTGTGTCGCTGGTGAAATGTCTTTAAAGAGGGGAGAGTTGGGTTCCGTAACAGTCACTGTGGCTCTGCCATACTCTCGGGCGTGGCCAGTTCCCAGTGTGCCTCCCAGTTTGTGGGCAGTTAGTTGCATGCCGTAACAGATGCCGAGTATCGGGATGCCGAGGTCGAATATCTCGTAGGGAACATCAGGCGCACCGGGATCCGTGACCGACCGAGGACCGCCCGAAAAGACAATGCCGGAAGGAGAAAATGTCTTGATGAAGTCTATGCCGACCGAATAAGGGTGAAGTTCGCAGTAGACATGCATCTCGCGGATGCGGCGGGCGATGAGTTGGTTGTATTGAGAACCGAAATCAAGAATGAGAACCTTATGCATGAGTCCTCCGGCTCGCACATACACTCAGGCAAAAATTAGCACGTAAGATACTGTTTTTCAATTTCCTTCACCTCATTTTTTTGGTGGGTTCCCGTTGACAAGGAGTAAGCGGGTGCTATAAAACGATTCGATTGAAGAAGATGATGAGGGAGAAGGATGCCTATCTATGAGTATGTGTGCGCTGTATGCGGCCGCGAAATCGAGGTGACACAGAAGATGTCGGATGCTCCACTGACTGCGTGCGAAATGTGTGGCGGAACATTGGTAAAAAAAGTGTCGTTGGGAGCAGTCATTACTAAAAAAGAGAATCCAGTATGCCCTGCCGGTTCAAAATCTTGTTGCCCAGGATGTACCCACGACCACTGAGAAGGGAAGTATCATCGATTTTCTCTCAGCTGAGTGCGCGAATCTTTCCCTTTCGACGTACACCGGCAGTTGACAACTGGCAAAAGGATGGTACAATCAATTGCGTCATCTGTTTTTTGACACGTGGGGACGAAGGGCTTCGACGGGAAGACGGAGCGACGCAGACTGCATGCCGAGGCGCCGCTGGCCTCGTAAAAAGCGGCAACAAAAGAACTGCGAACAACGAACTCGCACTCGCGGCATAAGCCGCCGTCCTGATTGAGCGTTCCCGCGGTGATATCAGGGCGAACAACAGCGGGATAGTGCCGTGGTCGGGTCACAAGGCCATGGATGACACTCAAGTGACTGGGCCGATGCGATCCATGCCGGTATGGGGAGCGCAAGGGCCGAGATGAGATCAACCGGCTACGCACTGTAGGATGTCGGCGTGGTTCCCTTTCCGGACGCGGGTTCGATTCCCGCCGTCTCCACCAATTTCTCCTTGAGGTTTTCATGCACCGTGTTATGCTTCTCCCCGGCAAAGACAAACTGCCGCGCAACCGTCATCCGTGGGTTTTTTCCGGTGCAATAGAAAGTGTGGAAGGGTCTCCCCGGAGCGGAGAGGTTGTCGCCGTTCACGGTGCCGACGGTTCTTTTATTGCCTATGGACATTTCAACGAGCATTCGAAGATAAAGGTACGTCTCCTCGAATGGGATGAGAAAGAGGTAGTGAATGAAACCTGGTTGCGCGACAAAATCCGCCGTGCCCTTGCTCTCCGGGCGCCGATACTGACCTCTGGTGTGACCGATGCCTGTCGTCTCATCTATAGCGAGGCTGATTTCTTGCCGGGGCTCATTGTTGACCGTTTCGGTGAATTTGCAGTGCTCCAATCGTTGTCCGCCGGATTCGACAGAGTTAAGAATGTCGTTGCGCAGATGTTAATGGAAGAAACCGGCGTGCGGGGGCTATACGAGAAGAGTGATGGCGATGGCCGGCGCATGGAAGGGTTGCCGATTCGCTATGGGCTTTTGGCGGGAAAAGAGCCACCTGATCGGGTACTCATTCATGAACACGAACATCTTTTCCACGTATCGCTGGCGGGGCAGAAGACGGGCTTCTATACCGACCAGCGGGTCAACCGCCGTATCGCTGCAGTCTATGCTGCCGGAAGACGTATGCTCGACCTCTGTTGTTATACCGGCGCCTTTTCGGTCTACGCGCTGGCCGCTGGCGCCGCCGAGGTAATGCTCTGTGACATTTCGGATGATGCGCTCGAAGGGGCACGGCGACACCTACGCCTCAACAATATCGCCGCCGATAGAGCATCATTCGTTAAAGAAGATGTCTTCGTGCTCCTCCGCCGCCTTCACAAAGAGGGACGACGTTTTGATATGATCGTTCTTGATCCGCCTAAGTTTGTTGCCAACAGTGATGACCTTGAAAAGGGACTCCGTGGATACAAGGATATCAATCTCAATGCGATGCGGCTCCTCGAGTCGGGAGGCATTCTCGTCACCTTCTCCTGTTCTGGAGCCGTCACGATGGAGCACTTTCATAAGGTGATTGCTTTTGCTGCGAAGGATGCAAAACGCGAAGTGCGAATTCTGCATCATCTCCATCAGTCGGAAGACCATCCGATACGAGTTTCGGTTCCCGAGACCGAATATCTAAAAGGTTTCGTGTGTATCGTCGAGTAACGACTACTTGATACGCATTCTATAGAAAGAGCGCCACACAAACACGAGCGCCACGAGGAAGAAGAAGATGCCGACATAGGGGGCGATGGCGCGGAAGTCGGGGGCGATCGCAATCTCCATCGCGAGAAGGCCGAAGAGAGTCGTGAACTTGATGATGGGGTTCATCGCGACCGATGAGGTATCCTTGAAGGGGTCGCCGACCGTGTCGCCGACCACGCAGGCAGCGTGAAGATCGGAACCCTTCTCCTTTAGATCAACCTCGACAACCTTTTTGGCATTGTCCCAACAGCCGCCGGCATTTGCCATGAAAACTGCTTGGAACAGACCGAAAAGGGCTATCGAAATGAGGTAACTTACAAAGAAAGAAACTGCTTCGTTACCGCCGACGGGAGAAGAGAGGAACGCGAAGCCCAGCGCGAAAGAGAAGATTGCGATGAAGATGTTGAACATGCCCCACTGTGCATATTGGGTGCATATCTTGACGACCTCTTTCGATTTCTCGGTAGATGCCTTAAGGTCGGCATTCGGATCGAGGTTGATGTTTCTCTTAATGTACTCGACCGCCTTGTAGGCACCGGCAACGACCGCCTGCGCCGAAGCGCCGGTAAACCAGTAGATGACCGCGCCGCCGCAGATGAGGCCGAGAATGGTGTAGGGGTTCAGAATCGAAAGGAGCGCTTCTGGCGCGATGCCGAGAGTATTTTTGATGACGAGGATGAGCGAGAAAATCATCGTTGTGGCGCCGACGACTGCTGTGCCGATGAGCACCGGTTTTGCAGTTGCCTTGAAAGTATTGCCAGCGCCGTCATTTGCCTCGAGATAGTGCTTTGCCTTCTCGAAATCGGGCTTGAATCCGAACTCTTTTTCTATCTCCTTGTCTGCGTTCGGGAGTGCTTCGATGAGAGAAAGTTCATAAACCGATTGGGCGTTATCGGTCACCGGGCCGTAGGAGTCAACCGCAATGGTCACCGGCCCCATCCCTAGCATGCCGAATGCCACAAGTCCAAAGGCAAAGATGGAGGGGAAACTCATGAGGTTACTCAGGCCGAAGCCGCTTGCAAAGTAGGCGATGAACATGAGTGCAAAAAAGAGCATCCCTTGCCAGAAAGAACTGAAATTGCCTGCCACAAAGCCGGAAAGGATGTTGAGTGAAGCGCCACCCTCGCGAGATGAATTGACGGTCTCGAGAACGTGCCTCGATTTAGGGCTCGTGAATATCTTCGTGAATTCGGGGATGAGCGCTGCGGCAAGTGTCCCACAGGAAATGATGACCGAGAGCGTAATCCAAAGGTTGTTGGGCAGATCGCCAATCATCACATAACTAACCACGAAGGTGACGAATATCGAGACAATCGAAGTAATCCAAACGAGCATGGTGAGGGGGTGCTCGAAGTCCATGTCGTCCTTCCCGGCGTAGGTGGCTGCCGTTATCACACGGTTTATCCAGAAAGAGAGGATGGAAGTGATAACCATGAGAATACGCATGACGAATATCCACGTCAGAAGGATAGTTTGGTGTTCGACGTTGGAAACAGCAAGGACAATGAAGGAAATGAGCGCAACACCGGTAACGCCGTAGGTCTCAAAGCCGTCGGCGGTCGGACCAACGGAGTCGCCGGCATTGTCACCGGTGCAGTCGGCGATGACGCCGGGGTTGCGCGGGTCGTCTTCTTTGATTTTGAAGACGATTTTCATGAGGTCGGAGCCAATGTCGGCAATCTTGGTGAAGATGCCGCCGGCGACGCGGAGCGCCGAAGCGCCGAGCGATTCCCCAATGGCAAAGCCTATGAAGCAGGCACCGGCTGCATGACGGGGAACAAACAGGAGGATGATGAGCATCATGATTAGTTCGACGCACACGAGCACGACACCGATGGACATGCCGGCGTCGAGTGGGATGTTGAGCAGTTTTATCGGCTTTCGTTCGAGCGAGGCAAAAGCCATGCGGCTGTTGGCGAGAGTGTTCATCCGTATGCCGAACCACGCGACACCGTAGGAGCCGAGGATGCCGATGACCGACCAGAGGAGAATGAGAAGGACGGCGCCGACGGTGTTCCTCTGAAGGTAGCCGAAGTAGAAGGCTATACAGGCAGCGATGAATATCTCGAGGATGATAAGAAATTTTCCCTGCTGAAGTAGGTAGGTTTTGCAGGTCTCGAAGATGGTCTGCGAGACATCGAGCATCGCTTTGTGGGCGCGCAGGTTTTTGACCTTGAGATACTGCCACAAGCCAAAACCGAGACCAAGCAGGCAGACAAGGAAACCAAAGTAGAGGATTTGGTTTTGCCTTGCAGTAAGTTCAGGAATCTTGAGATCGGCTTCGCTTGCCACAGCAAGCGAGGGAATAAGCAAAAACACAAAAAGAAATAATCGCTTCACCATACGGTAGCCTCCTCTCGTGTCCATGGAACAAAAGAACAGACGATAACAAAAAATAGCGTATGTATGCCAAAAGGCAAGAAAATAAAGGCGGTTGTTTCGTCAGGTAGTGAAGCGAGAAAAAATATTGTCTTTTGGTTCCTAATCATATCATAGTAGTTGTTAGTGTCTAAACCTAAAGACGAGGAGGGTGCTCATGCGTAGTATCGTTGTGTTCGTACTTGCCGTTGCGATAGGAGCGGGTGCCTGTACTGAGCGGCCAGTACTCAGTTCCGTGGTCGAGGAGGTGACTACGTTGACGGAAGTTTGTGCGGGAGACTGTATCCGTGGGTGGTTCTCTCCTGACGGTACAGTCGTTGCCTATACCGGCGCGAAGTATCGAGGGTTGGTCCTCTATACGCTTGGCGATCGGCGGCGCACGGTCGTGTCTGATTCGGTCGGCGCCGGGTTCTTCCCGGTGTGGTCGCCAGATGGAAGCCGTATCGCCTTCCGCGAACGGAGTGGGTCGTTGCTCGGTGAGCGGTTCCGCATTGTGACAGTATCCCGCGAGGGAACATCGCGTCAGGTTATTGCCGACGATCTCGAGGAGGATGTTCCGCTGTCTTGGCATGGTACCCTCATGGCAGTGTCTCGTGCAACTTTACGCCCGATCATCTTTCATGATGCCGCACCGATTCATGCGGCCCGAACGCTACGACCACTGGTTGTCGGAACCGAAGACGGGGTGAAGGTGATTGACACCGGCGGAAAGGTGACGGCGCTTCCAGCGAGGAGTCATAGCCCACGTCTTTCGCCCGACGGGGGGATGGTAGCCTACCTGCGCGGCAACGAAGTACGTATCTATCGCATCGAAACTGGTGAGGACCGCGAGATTGCCGAAGGTTCTCATCCAGCGTGGATGCCCGATGGAAAAGGGCTTCTTGTGGCAGTAACTGAGGATGACGGCCGCGAGATTACGGCTTCACGGCTCTATCTCGTCAGTCTTGATGGCACCCAGCGACTGGTACGGACAGCGCCAGGAGCAATACCAATCTATCCCGATGCAGCCGAAAAGCGGATTCTCTACACCGACCACGCATCGGATCGAATTCTCGTACATACCCTTGAACTCGAATAAGGGAGGCGGCCATGCGTAGCGTGATAGTAGCAATCTGCGCTTTGCTGCTCTCGTGTTTGCTCGAGGCGTCACTTGCCGGCAAGAAAATCTGCGTTGACCCGGGGCATGGTGGAAGCGACCCGGGCGCACTCGGCGTAAATGGGTCGGCATACCCCGATGAGGCGGACATCAACCTCGATGTTGATCTACGTTTCCGGACGCTTCTCGTGAATGATAGTGCCTCGGTGCTCTTGACACGCGAAAGCGATACCACCGTGTCGCTTGCCAACCGCGTTGACCAAGCGAACAGTTGGGGCGCGACGATCTTTCTTTCGACACACCAGAATTCGCATGACCTCGAAAGCGCAAATGGTACTGAAACCTATGCCTATCAGTCGGGGACGACGAGCGATAGTCTTGCTCACAAGGTGCAAGATGAACTCATCGCCCACATGAAGCGCACCAACCGCGGCGTCAAGTATGCCGGTTACTATGTTCTCAAGTACACCAACATGCCGGCGATTCTCTCGGAAGGGGTCTTTGTCTCGAATAACAGTGATTTTTCGTACATAACAACTGCTGCCGGGAAAGAGGCGCATGCGGTTGCCCTCTACCATGCCGTCTGTGCTCACTTCGGCGTCACTCCGCAGGATGACAGTGGCGCTTCGGCACCGGGGGCAGTGAAGGGGTTCGTTTACAATCTTTCGACCGGCCTCGGCAATGTCGAGGGCAACCGCATCGCTGGAGCGACGGTGACACTGACGCCGACGAGCGGAACGCCGCTCACGACGACAACGTCAGCCACGGGCCTGTTCACATTTTCTTCAGTTGAACCGGGGAACTGCACCCTCGCCGTGAGCAAAACTGGCTTTGTGAGCGCCCAAAAGAGTATTACCGTGACGAGTGGTACCGATACGTGGGCTTCGACCGGCATCGAGGAATCGTCGGGCGGCGCGACTGCCGTGCTTAAAGGTTTCGTGTACAATCTCTCGAGTGGCCTCGGTAACATCGAAGAGAATCGCATCTCAGGGGCCACCTGCCGGCTCAAGAGTACGACGACCGGTGCCGAAACGAGCGTCGAGAGCGGTATGAACGGGCTTACCGGCTATTTCCTGTTCACTGACCTGACACCGGGCGATTATACCCTGACGATAGAGAAAACCGGCTACCAAACGGCGGTGAGAAGCCTCACGCTCATTGCAGGAGACAACTGGGCTTCGACTGGTATCGAAACACAGAGCGGTGTCAGGACCGGTACCTTGAATGGGCTGGTGTATGCGCTGACGATGTTTCTCAACCCCTCCGGCATTGCCGGAGCCGAAGTCACTCTGAGCCCCTTGGGCGGCGGAGACACTCTTTCGACAACGACCGGAGGGGACGGTACCTTCTCCTTCAACGAGGTTAAGGCGGACGACTATATGCTCACTGTTACGGCGAGCGGCTACCAAACAGCCGAGAAAAGTATCACTATCATTGCCGGTCAAACATTGACCGTCAACATAGGTCTTTCTCCGGAAGGTGGTGATGAGACGATCGGCCCTGATGACGAACATCCAGAAAAGGATACGGGGATCCCACCTCCAGGTGAGAATGAAGATGCCGACGAAGGCAGTACCCTTCCTGACGATGGCGAGTGTGCCGACGAAGATGACATTCTATCCGAAGGAGGTGAGACATATCCCGCACCCAACGATACCGAGGAAAATGTTTCTGACGGGGATGGTATCACTGAAGAAGGTGCCGACGAAACCGGCTGTGCCTGTGCACTGATTTAGTTTGTGGGTCGGCTACCACAGGCGATAGCAATATTCTTGCCATATCTTTTGCTTGTTGCTATAGTAGTGTCGGTAGGGAAGCGAAAGGAGGATTTTCGAGGATGCCAGTCTCCCAACGGCTCGAACTCTCACTCAAACAAAAACAGATACTTGCTATTACGCAAGAAATGCGTCTGCGTATCGAACTCCTCCAGAAGAATGTGCTCGATATCCGCGAGATGATCATTGAACAAGCGCAGGAAAATCCTTTCATCGAGATAGAGGACTGGGGCGAAAACATCGAGGATGAATTGAAGGTGCAAACTCCTGAGGGAGACTCTTCAGATCAGGAAGGTGCCGAAATTCCTCTTTCGGATCGTCCGGTGCCCCTCGATGGAGATGCTCGTTCCGAAACAATGTCGGATGTGCTCGCAGCCTTTGACTGGAATGTATACCAGGATCACAGTGGCAACAATTTCGGTGATACCCGGGTACGTCGTCGAAACAACGAAAGCGATGAATTCTCGTGGGAAGAGGTCATTTCTGCGGAAGAACCGGTGGCACGTCGTCTCGATGTCCAGATCGCCGCATCTCATCACCCCGAACCGATAAAAGAAATCATGACTTATATGGCATACAATCTCGACGAACGAGGCTTCCTGCGCGAATCTGACGAGGAGATTGCGGCGGCGCTCGATGTGCCTCCTGCGGCGGTTGCTTCCGCGCGCGCTGCGCTCCGATACTGCGAGCCGGAAGGGGTTGGCTCGCGAGATGTCGCTGAGTATCTATGCTTTATGTTTTCCGGGGATCCGCGGACCGAAAGTGACCCGGCAACCTTTGCTCTCGTACGTCGTATAGTTTCCCACTCTCGCATGATGGATGCCTTGGCGAAACGTGATTTTCCTTCTCTGTGCCGCGAACTGTCAGTCGGGAAAGAAGACCTTGCTGCGGCCCTTTCCCTCATGAGACGTATTTCTCCTTATCCGTTCTTCGGGTACGAATCTTTCCGGTCGGAACAGGTTGTTCCAGACTTGCGTGTCCATCTCGTGGAAGGAGAGGTCGTCATCGAAATGGAAAAACGCTTTATTCCATCCATACGGCTTGCCCGCGATGTCTACGAACGGGAGATGGCTCGTTTGGAGGACAAGAGAAAACGGGAGTTCCTCCGCGAACGCTATCGAGCCGCCGAATGGCTGGTCAAGAGCCTTTCGGAGCGCAACAAAACTCTCTATGAGGTAGCGGCGAGCATTTTTACCTTTCAGAAATCATTCCTTGAGTACGGAGAAGAGTTCCTCCGCCCTCTTACACTCAAGGACGTAGCTGCTGATATCAACCGCCACCAGTCGACCATTTCGCGGCTTACCAGCGGGAAGTATGCCGTGACGCCTCATGGCATCTATGAACTCAAGTATTTCTTTGTCAAGCGGGTTAACGACGAATCCCCCGTTACGGCGACCAATCGTCACCTCGAAATGCGTCTCAGGGAGATTATCGCGGCTGAGGACAAGACACATCCTTTGTCGGACGAGGATATTGCACGGCTCCTTTCGCGGGAAGGAATTGGTGTTGCGCGTCGTACGATAGCCAAGTATCGCGCAAAACTCAAGATACCTTCGGCCCAGGAGCGTCGGCGTAGTTTCGAATTTTCTTCAGAGAAACACTGATGTGTGTTGTTACCGACCTCTTACGAATTGACAACATCTTATGCCGCGACGATAGTAGTGACAGTGATATACTCATTGCCCGTCTTGCTGCGCGCGCCGAACCCGTGGCGGGGGTTCCGGCATCTGTTATCGAAACGGCGGTGAAAGAACGAGAGAAACTCGGCACCACCGCCATGGGATGCGGTGTTGCCCTTCCGCACTGTCGTATTCCGAATGCCCGAACGCTTACCTTGACTGCGGCGACACTCGTTCGTCCCATTCTCTTCGGGAACTCGAGTGGAGAGAATGTATACCTCGTGTTTCTTATCGTTGTTCCGGAAGGGGAGAACCTGCGCTATCTCAAACTCTTGTCTCGTTTATCAGTGCTCTGCAGTGATCGGGGTATCCGTGAACGGCTTGCAGCGGCTGAGACTCCGCTTGATTTCATCTCTGTTCTCAAGGAGACATCGTAATGCCTGCAGTGGGGAGGGTTACCCTCAAGCATCTACTTGAGTGCCCCGATCTTCTCTTGTCACTCGAGAACCTCGATGAAAAGACTATAGCAGAACGTGAGGTAAAGGAAAATCGTGTTCAAGTGGTAGGGCTTTCGATCGCCGGCTTCACTGCTTACCTCTATCCTGACCGTATCCAGTTGTTCGGGAAAAGTGAAACCGACTACCTCAATACTCTCTCGGAAGAGGAAAGGCGGCATAAAGCGGATATTTTTCTTTCCTGTAAACCTGTCGCTGTGATATTTACGGACCCTGTGAAGCCACCAGATTACTTTCGCGAAATTGCTGCTGCCCGAGGAGTACCCCTCTTTTCGACGCGCATGGTTTCGTCTGTATTTCTCGATTTTGTCAAAGACTGTTTGAACCGTCTTCTTGCAGCAACGACCACACTCCATGCCCAACTGGTTGACGTGTTCGGGGTAGGTATGCTCATCATGGGAGAGAGCGGGGTCGGCAAGTCTGAGACATCTCT
>Ga0129299_1002930_pt1 | contig 11236 bp, 4 predicted proteins | sample ConPoolayeCmetaG_FD_94477 | JGI IMG/M metagenome (GOLD analysis project Ga0129299, IMG submission 94477) | Hot spring microbial mat communities from California, USA to study Microbial Dark Matter (Phase II) - Cone Pool mat layer C metaG ... | reverse complement strand
CACCGATACGGGTTGAGGTTGTGACCGACATAGCAGAAAGTGCAACGGTACGGGCAGCCGCGGGCCAACTCCACAAGGCACATGTCGGCAAACTCGGTGTTCGGCGTGACAATGTGAGAGCAACACATGAAGCGCTCGAGCCGCTGGGTGACCAGGCGCGGGCGTCTGGGCACATCAAAACCGTCCGCGTCCGGAACATCCAGACCGTGGTGCCGCGCAGCGCCAGCAGTGACCTCGAATCCGGGCGTGAGCGAGAGGGCCTGCAAAAACTCCCGGCGGTCGTGTCCGTGCTGCTCATGCAGGGCCAGCAGCGCTTCCGTCACCTCCTCGCCCTCACTGTTCACCAGCACATCCATGTTATCGTAAACGGGCAGGCGGTTCACATCCACGCAAACCCCGGCACCGATGATCAGCGGATACCCGGCGCCGCGGTCCGCGGAGCGCAACGGAATGCCGCTTCGCTTGAGAAAATCCAATACATGGACATAGTCGAGTTCGTACGCCACCGAAAATGCCAGGATGTCGAATTCCGACGGGGAGGCGCACGATTCCATGGACAGGGGCGGATCGAAATCCGTGTAGAAGCGCTCGCAAGCCCATCCGGGCCGCTCGTTGACGACCCGCCAGATCAACTGGTGGCCGAGGTTGGACATGCCCAGATGATACGAGTTGGGGTAGATGATCCCGAGGCGGTATGCCGCGTCACGCCGTGGGACGCAGTCAGCCTTCTCGGTTTCCCGGAGGCGGCGAATTTGTCGCTCAATATCGCGGCGCGCCATGCCGGGGCATACAATCGCCGGGCACGAGGATTCGACGCGGCGGATGCGTCCGGCTGGGCTGGAGCCGACTGATCCGCGCGCCACATCCTTACTCCCGGAAGAAGCGTTCGATGTCCACGAATACTCTGTGATCCGCGCCGTGGCGCTTGACACTCAACACATCGTGCAGCCGCAACAGTTGGCTGATGACCTGCTGCAGCCGCTCGTCGTTTGATGTTTTGAGCCACATGCGACTGCAGGTGCCGTCGCCGACCGGCATGCAAAGGATGCCATCGAGGTTGAACGCCCTGCGCGAGAACATCCCGCAAATGTGACTCATGACACCGGGATGATTGCGGACGGTCAGTTCCAGAATCTCCGTGGTTTGGCGAGAGACAGGTTCAATGGGTGACGGTTGCATGTTTGTCTCCTCGGATCATTCTCGTGTTGCCCGCGCCGGGTGGCACCATGGGATACACATTGTCGCTCTGGGGCACTGGCGCGTTGATGAGGCATGGGCCGGGCTGGCTGAGTGCGCGCGCGAGCGTCTCGACCGGATCTTGCGACTGCCCGAGATCGTAGGCGGTCACGCCGAAACCGCGCGCAATCGCCACCAAGTCGGGCCTTCTGCTGAACTGAGACGCGAAATAGCGTCCGCCGTAAAAAAGTTGTTGCTGTTGACGCACCAAACCCAGGGCGCCGTTGTTCATGACAATGACTTTCACATTGGCGCCGGTTTCCGCGGCCGTGGCCAATTCCTGAATGTTCATCATAATGCTGCCGTCGCCACTAAAACACACAACTGTGCGCTCGGGGTTGGCCAGCGAAGCCCCAAGGGCTGCGGGCAAACCAAATCCCATGGTGCCCAAGCCGCCGGAGGTCAGGAACTGCCGAGGATGGGACAGGGGATAGGTTTGCGCCGTCCACATTTGATGTTGACCCACATCCGTGCACACAATGGGCGGTTCATCGAACATGGCTGCCGTCAGGGCGATGATGCCGTATGGTCGGGCCGGATCGTCGCAACCCGGGGTCTCGAGTGGATGGCGGGCCTTGAGTTCTGCGAGACGCGCGCGCCAATCGGGGCGCCGCCGCGGCGCGACGGCGCGGTTGAGCGCTGCCATGGCGTCGGCGGCCGAGGCCGTTATCGCGCAGGCAGGCTTCCGAAGTTTCCCGTGTTCGCTCGGATCAATGTCGATGTGGATCACTTGCGCATCCGGGCAGAACTCGGCGATCCTGCCTGTCGCGCGATCGCCGAAGCGAGTGCCCACCGCGATGAGCAAGTCGCACTCGTTGACAAATAGATTGGTGAACGGAGCCCCGTGCATGCCCACCATGCCGAGGTAGAGCGGGTGACCGGTGGGGATGGCTCCGAGACCCATGAGCGAGCAGGCGGCGGGTGCGTCCTGAGCCTCCATGAACGCCTGCACCTGCGTTGCTGCCTCGGGTGAAAGAGCGCCGCCACCTATGTAGAGCACCGGTCGTTCGGACGCACGGATGAGATCCGCCATGCGCCGGATATCCGACTCAGCCAAAGCCGGCGGAGGATCGGCGCGGCTTGGTTCAGGCAGACGGTCCACATCGAGTGTCTGCAGTTGAACATCCTTGGGCACATCCACGACGACAGGTCCCGGCCGGCCTGACGCCGCGATGCGGAACGCCTCGGGGATAATCTCGAGCAGTTCCGCTGCGGAACGCACGAGGTAGTTATGCTTTGTGATCGGAATGGTCAGACCATACATATCTATTTCCTGAAAGGCATCCGTTCCGATCATCGGCAGCGGCACCTGGCCGGTGATGGCAACCAGTGGCACGGAGTCGAGGTGAGCATCCGCGATGGCGGTCACGAGGTTTGTGGCCCCGGGTCCCGATGTTCCGAAGCAAACGGCTGTTTTACCCGTGGAACGCGCCATGCCCTGAGCGATGAAGCCGGCACCTTGCTCGTGGCGGGTCAAAATGTGGCGAATGCCGCTGCGCGCAAAGGCATCGTAAAGTGGCAGGTTGGCACCGCCGGGGATGCCGGGAACGATTTCAATGCCTTGGCGTTCCAACATGCGCATGATCAACTGCGCTCCGTTAAGTCTCATTGTTGCACCTCTCCTCTCGATCGTCCGCCGAGGGCAGGCCGGGCAGGGAAAAAAGAACCCCCGCCGGCTTTGCGCCGACGGGGGACGGAAATTCGTTTGTCGAACCCGCTAAGGCGCAAAGCCTCCCACGCGCAATACGACTACGACCAACGCCGCGGTCGCGGTCGGGCGGACGCTATGCGCAGTGGTTGCGGGTAACATGATGCCCACGATACATAACCTCGGAGTCATCTATTCGCTGCGGGCCATTTTCGCCGACGCCCGTGCCGTCGCAGGTGTACAAAGAACCGGAGGCTTCCACCTTCATGCCAGCGACATCCGACGAGAGCGCTCGGCGCGCCAAAATTTGCCGTCAACTTGGTCTGCAAAGCGAAGCCGATTTGTACCGGCTTGTCATGGGATGTGCCCGTGAGGGCGCGGACCGCCTGATCGCGCGGGGCTTGTCTGCGCCCCTGCTGCAAACCATGGGTTACAGTGTGCACGGCATGCGGCGCCTTGGGTACTCGGACGCTGCTCTGATCCGGTTGGGTTACCGAATCGAGCCGACTCCGCCGGCGGCCGCCGCAAGTGTCCCGGACAGTACCGAGACTGCGACGGGTGGAGAACCGTCTGAACTGCGTCAGCGGGTGCTCAACGGGGCGAAAGCCGGGGAGTTGCTGACGGCGGGATACACCGTTCACCATCTCAAGCGGGCGGGATGTGTGCCAGCCGATCTCGAGCGGGCGGGTTTCTCGCTTCGGGATTTGTCGCAGGCTTTTTCTGCCTCTGAATTGCGCCGGGCCGGTTACGGCGCCCGGGAATTACGCAGCCTCTTCCACGGCAGCGAATTGCGATCGGCCGGATTTCAGGCGGCGGACATGCGAAATGCTGGCTTCTCGATTCGCGAACTGCTCAATTTCGGATACAACGAGAACGAGGTCCGCACGGCTGGCTACAGCGTGATCGAATTGCAGCGCGAAGGACTGAGCAAACAAACCGTGGACAAGACGCGACTTCAGTACTGACGGGCTAGCGCCGGCGCCGGCCGCGGCGTTGAAAGCCGCCAAACCTTGGGCGGCGGGCCGCGTGGCGCTCCGCCTTGGCCCGCTTGCGCGCGTGGCGCAACTGACGCTCCTCATCGGACTCCTTGCCAGACGAATACTTGCGCACGATGACAAGATCCATCGTCACCGCGGACACGCTGACATTTTCCACGACGACCCGTACTCGATCGCCGATCCGGTAGGTTCGCCCGGACTGACGCCCGGTCAGCAGCATGTGCTCTTCGTCATATTCATAAAAGTCATCGTCCAGCGTCCGGATATGCACGAGGCCATCCACCGGGATTTCGTCCAGTTCGACAAATAAACCCCAGTTGAGTACCGAGGTCACATAACCGTCGAACTCCTGCCCCAGACGATCACGCATGTACTCCAAGGCTTTGACCGAGGTGGCCTCGTTTTCGATCTCTTCCGCGCGCCGCTCACGCTCGCTGCAGTGCTTGGTCCAATCGCCCAAGACGCTGCGCAGATATGAGATCCGGTCCTGCGGCAGGACAGGCGGCGCCATGAGACTGATGCGAGGTTTTCCGGCGGATCCGTGCTCAGGCGGCGGCATACCGGGCGGAGCGTAACGCCCCGACATGGGCGCGCCGTGACGCATGGCCTCCTTGAGCAGTCGGTGCACAATGAGATCCGGATATCGGCGGATGGGCGAGGTGAAATGCGTGTAACAATCGCTGGCGAGACCGTAATGGCCGAGGTTTTCGTCATGATAGTGGGCGCGCATCATGGCCCTCAGGATGAGGCGCCGCGCGATGAAGCCTGTCTCGATCTGCTCGGAGCGGGCGAGTGCCGCCTGAATGGCCTCAGGTGTAATATCCTTTTTTGCCGGAAATTTGACTCCCATGTGGGCCAGGACGGGGATCAACTTCCGGAGTTTGTTCGTGTCCGGATCCTCATGCACGCGATAGACGCTCGGGATGTGCAGGTTGAAGAGATGCGCCGCCACCACTTCGTTAGCGATGAGCATGCACTCCTCCACCACGCGGTGGGAGCCCAGACGCGGGCGTCGGTGGATGGCGACCGGCCGGCCGCTGGCATCGAGTTCCACTTCCGTCTCCGGCACATCGAGGTCGAGCGCGCCGCGGCGTATCCGCATGCGCGTGAGCGCTTCGCGCAGCCGGTACAGTTCCTCCAGTTGCGGGCGGACATCTCCAATGCGTCGAATGATGTCCGGAGGGGCCTTGCCGTCAGCCAATAGTTGGACTGTTTCGTAAACCAGCCGGTGGCGGCTTCGAATGATCCCCTCGCAAATCTCGTAATCCCAAACCCGGCCCTGCGCGTCAATCTCCATAAGGCAACTCATGGTCAGACGGTCCTCGTCAGGCCGCAGCGAGCAGAGGTCGTTGGAAAGCCGCTCAGGCAGCATCGGCACGACGCGATCCACGGGGTAGATGGAGGTGGCGCGCTCGTACGCCTCGGCGTCGAGGGGCGATCCCTCCGGCACATAGTGGGCCACATCGGCAATGTGAACGCCCAGACGCCACATCCCGTCATCCAATCTTTCGATGGAGAGTGCGTCATCGAAATCCTTGGCCGTCGCTCCATCCATGGTAAAGGTGACCATGTCGCGGAAATCCCTGCGGCGCGCGATCTCTTGCGGGGGGATGACGGCCGGAAGTTGGGCCGCCTGCGCCAGCGCGGCGGCCGGAAATTCAGGATCAACGCCTGCGTCCCGGATGATCATGGTCACATCAATCCCCGGGGTTTCGGGTGATCCGAGCAGTTCCACCACCTCACCCGCCAGCGGCTCGGACGCCGAGGTCCACTCGATGATCCGGCACAACACATAGTCGCCGTTGGCCACCTTGATGTGCGGCGGCGGCTTGCGGGTCAGGACGGTTCGGTTGAATCTTTCGTCGCGGGGAATCACCTGTCCGCCGCGCTGGGTATTGTAGTAGGTGCCGACAATCTGTTTCGTGCCGCGCTCGATGACGCGCAGCACCTGCCCCTCCGGACTTTTCGCCGTTTCGGTGATGACGCGCACGAGCACCTTGTCGCCGTGCATCGCGTCGGCCATGCGCTTGCGCGGGACGAAAATCTCGTAGCGGTCATCGCCGCAAACAAACTCCATCTCGGGGGTTACGAAGCCGAATCCCGTGGCCGTGGTTCGCAAGATGCCCACAACCTCGCCCTGTCGGGCCGGCAGCGAGTACAAGTGCCCGCGCCACTGGCTGACAAGGCCTTCGATGGCCATGTCGCGCAGCAGTCGTCGCAGCGTGCGACGCTCCGACGGGGCCAGACCGAGGGCAGCCATCATTTCTCCCAAGCGCAGGGGGCGTCCGGAGCGACTGCGCAGAAGATGCCGGATTCGGTCCCTCAGTTCATCCATGCCAGCCGCTCCGCGATGGCGGGAAAACACAAGGCGGGGCACAGGCGACTGCGCCTGCGCCCCGCTTGAACAATGCCGTGGCGGACATTGAACGCTGCCGGCCTATCGCAGGTCGAACTCCCTGACCTCGATGAAGTCGAGCGTGAAGCGGCCGGAGACACTGGACTGACGGTTCGTGCTGGCCGGATACACGCCGTCCACCAGATCAATGCCAAACCGGATCTTGCGCCAATCCTGCGACTCCGGCAAAATGGGTGGCGGCAGGAAGTACTGATCGTAGTAGCCGCCGTTGGCTTCGGCGAGTCGTTTGGCCGGGTTCTGCGTTCCGATGCCTGGCAGGGCTTGCGCCGCGATCAGGTTATTGCGCTCACCGGCGGCTTTGGCGCTGCCGATCTCGAGTTTGTTGGCGTACCCAAACTTGATGGTCCGCGCCCGCAGGCGCACCTGCGGGTTGTTGTCCGCCGGAGTGTCACTGGTCAGGTGGTAGCGCACCCGATACATTTTGCCCGGCTTGAACACGGGATCATTGCCATCCGGGGCGACAAAATCATACGCGGCGAGCGCCACACCTTTTCCGGACACCATCGTGGAATCGAGGGTCACTCCGCGTGTGCCCACGGAGACCGTCGGGTGAGGCTGGGGCTCGCGGTCGCGCGGATTCGTATTGGCAAAATTGAGTGTGTCCACGATCCCGCTGGTCAGATCGGCGGCATTGAAGGTGCGCACGACTTGTCCTTCACTGTCGGCGGGCGCGGAATAGCGCTCGATGCTGGTTTCGACGATCTCCAGCGCCCCTTGCTGATTCGGGTAGATCGAGTAATTCTCGACAGTTCCGCGAATTTCTTGGACATCCGGCGAGGTCATGGCCGGAACATCCAGCGGATCGAAGTCCACCCGATACATGGTCGGCTGGTTGGGGTTGGTGGAGGGAGCATTGAGCCACATGTGCGGCGCGGCCGACGGGTCAAACTGCGTGGTGTCAAAGAAATACTCAGCCGTGTTGGCCTGCGCGAAACGCGCCTGCAACCGCAACCGCAGGTTGGGAATCTGACTCTGATCCTCCGGATCGGGCTGGCCTGCCCGCGAGATGTGGGCCGAGAAGCGATAAACCTGGTTTTCGAAGGGCACATACGGGACACCGGGGGACATCCAAGACGGCACGCGCACGCCCTCTCCGGGCTGTGTTGCCAAAACAAGGCGGCCAGGACCGCGACTATCAGCCGGTTGCCAATAGGCGGATTGGCCGGGCCCGGAGACGAAACTGTCCCAACCCGTGGGTGGTGCCTCGAACTGCTGATAAACCAGCGACCCGCCACCCGCGCACGGGTTGTTCACCGCCGGGGAGATCTCAAGCGACCAAGATTGAATCGAGCCGGAGAACGCCGACATTGAGTCGTAAATGGTCAGGATCCACGGCTTGATGGGGGCCCCGTTGGCGACATCTATCGGCTCGCGTCCGTCCACATCCTCCCCACGCATGAGCGAGAGTTGAGATGCTGCGCGGTAGGTGCCGGGGATGGCTGCGACGCCGAATGCCTGAACGGTCGCTATGCCGGCATCATCGAGCGTGACATTTGTAAGACCTGAATTACTCGTGTTCCGTCCCGTTCCGTAGGGGGGATTTTGCACCAAGGTGATTGTTTTTCCGTAGGGGGATGTGAGGGTGATTTTGATGTCGCCCAGCCGTTCATGCGACAGCGACTTGATGGTAACCTTTACCCGACCTGCCTCGACATCGGGGCCGAATCCGGGGAAATCTTCGTCGCTCACATAAACCGGCAACTGCAACCCGCCCATGGGGTAGTCAGGGATGGGCTGCGAGTGGAATGTCAGCGTGTCGCCCTCGACAAGGAAATTCGCGGTGGTGCCGCCGACGGCTCGCTCGACCGTGATCCGCTTTTGCTGCGGGAACACGCCGGTTACGCGCATCAACTCGCTGCTGGAAGTGTTACGGATAATCTGACCGATCTTGAGCCCCACCGATGACGACAAGACAATGTCTGTCGCGCTCGGGCCGTAAAGCCGCGACACCAAGCCGTGTGGAACAGGGGAGGGCCAATTGAAGGTCTGGGCCGGACCGTAATCCGGCGGACCGACACGCAGAGTTACCGTCTGCCTCTTGATGAACCGCAACCCAAGAGCATCCGCATAATCATTTTGTGCGCACAGAATGCCGAGGTCTATCTCGATGGTGGCCCCGCACGGCGTGGACGGGTCTATGCTGATTGCATATTCCCGCCCAACATTGGCCTTGCCGGTGCCGGCGGGAATCGAGCCGTAGAACCAACTGCCCGGCGGAGGCGGCTCAATGGAGGCTCCGGCGGACACGCCGAGCAACTGCCCGAACACGCCGCTCAGCGTGGCCTGCGCCATGCGATTGAAGACCGGGACTTGGAACGACACCGTTTCGCCCGGATCCGCGTAGCCGTTGCCGTTGTCATCCGAAATGATCTGCGGCTCTCGGATCTCGACCGGCCAGTCGTACGCCTCGACAAGATCACTGTTCCAGCCCTGCTCACGCGGAACCGTGAACAGGATTGGATTGCCCGGCACCAGATCAAATTCATTCTCGGGGGAGAAAAAGACCTCCGTGAAATACTGCGTCACGCTCGGGTCGTTGCGGGGTTCGCAGCAAGTGACGGTGGCGAAGTCAAAAGGCAGGAAGCATGTGCACAGGCCGCCGCCACGAGACAGCCCGATAATGCCTGTCTTGACGACAACATCCTTGCCGTCTCCCAGCATCGGGCCGTATCCGAGCCTGATCTGCTCTTGGAAATCCCCGCCGGCGAAGCCGATCTCGACACCGAAAAAGTTCAGAAAATCGCGCAGGTTATCCTCTTCGCCAAGGGTGACCCCTTCTTCGAGAACCTCCCAACTGAACACCGCTCGATCGGAAAAATAGGCCACGGATATTGTGCCGCTGGTGGTCTGGAACGGATGGAGAAGCACGGAAATGCGGGGATATTTGAAGTGTGCGTCGAGCGAGACCTCGTTGGGGTCGTCCTCGTCGGTGGGAGCAACGAACTGAATGTAACCGTTTTTGCTTACCCAAACACGGTTATAGGTTGTCCCGTAGAAGATGACAGGCTGCGGCAGATTGACCCGGACGATATCCGTCTCCGAGAAATCCAATGGGGTGGAGGTCTCAACCGCTCGGAACCGTGGCGATGCGCAGCGGGTTGCCTGATAAACGCTGCGGCCGTCCACCAGCAACGGCGGATTGTTTTCCGGGAAATCAAACCGTCCCGGACACACAGCCGAGTAACCCAAGCCTCGCTCCGCGAAGCCGCGCCACAGGGCAATCTCATTGCGCTGGGCGGAAGTCGGGTTCTCCGGATCCGCCGGATTAGGCGGCAGGGCTGGCTGGGCAAAACCGGCGGCCAAGATGGCATTCCGCGCGTCGCAAAAGGTGGGGGCGAGCGGAGTCAACTTGAGCCCGTCCGTCAGAATTTGGAGCATGCGCTCGTTGCCCGCCTTGAAGGTCTGGCCGCTGTTCTTCGAGTCCTTCATCACATGGCTGCGTGCCTGCCAGAGAATGCTGGCCCAGATTTCGCCGAGATTGTGGACCTCCGTCACGCCAAAGTTTGACAGGCACAGGGGACTTTCCGGGTATTTTGCATTGACCCGGAAATAGGTGTACAGATACTGCAGCGGGTCGGCATCCGCGAAAGTAAAGGGGTTTACCCGCAGGTCGGTCGAGTACGGATACCGACGGAACCCATAGAAATAGTTGTCGTATTTCTCGCCGACTAAAAGGTAACTCAGCCACCCGGCGTTCGGGTAAACAAGATCGGGATCGCGCATGGCTTCGGTCCGGGTGACCGGATAATCCGTGGCCAGTGACATGGCGTAAATGTCCGACCAGCCTTCCTGCAGGCCGCCGCTCTGACCGGCGTAGGGCAGCCCGAACGCATTGCCGACGATGCGTGCCGTCAGACCGTGAGTCAATTCATGGAGCACGACATGCGCATCGAGCGCGCCGTCGCGGAACGGGGTCGAGCCGACGAAGGTGTACATTTGCATCCTGCCCGGTATGCCGTCAGGGACCAAGGTGAAGTTCGCATTGTCCGTGCCGCTGTAGTCCTGAGCCTCGGCGCGAACCGGATCCACCGCCTGCCCGCCGCGGCCAAAATTCTGGCTCTGGTAATTGCGTGCGGGCTCTGTAAAGCCCAAATCGTACAAACGGTCGTGGAAACGGTTGGCCCAGACAAACATGTTGGTGACCGCACCGCTGTCGTACGGCTCGTTCGAGGATGAGGGGTAAAATTGCCCCGGATTGCTCGGGTTGGCGATGGGCCCGTCGGTGCCGCCGGGCGCGGGGCGGTAAAAGAAGGTGAAATTCCGGCCGTCGGGGCTTGGCTGCGCCGAACCGGACCGCGCCAAACCGTAAGCCGTCGTCAGGCGGCCGGGCTGGAACGGATCCGCGTCAATGCCATCGTCCGGATACTGGTCGCGATAGGCCACGACATTGTTGCCACGCGTTATGTTGTCGCTGTCCGTGACCCACCCCAGCGGATGCTGAGCGGGGTCAATGTTGAAGTTGCGGTCAAAGGTCGGGTCAGATTTTGACTTGAATGTGATGGTGTGACGCGTCATCCCAATGGGTGGCGCTTGAGGACCGACGGTGTCGGGATTGAGTTCGGGTTCCTCAAACCATGGGGTCCCCGGGGCAGGGCTTTCCGCGTCGAAAAACAGGTAGGTGGTACTCTGCGACTGGCTCCGGCGGGCGTTGTCGCGCCAGAGGACATCACCCGTCTCGGCATCCACGACGGCGAGATAACCCGCCTTCTCGCCGTGGAGAACGACCTGCCAGCCCAGCGTGGAGGCCGCAGGCCCAAGGGGAAAAATCACCTGCCGTGCCGCGGCAATGACGATCTCCCCCGTCGGTTCAAACAAAATGTATGGATTGTCCTCCGGCGGAGTTTGACGAATCAGTTCACTTTTGTCCACTGGGATACCGGTGTCACGCGCCAACGCCACCACAGCGTCTTCGGCGCTCAACGACGGACCATACTGAAT
>Ga0129299_1002929_pt1 | contig 11236 bp, 21 predicted proteins | sample ConPoolayeCmetaG_FD_94477 | JGI IMG/M metagenome (GOLD analysis project Ga0129299, IMG submission 94477) | Hot spring microbial mat communities from California, USA to study Microbial Dark Matter (Phase II) - Cone Pool mat layer C metaG ... | reverse complement strand
TACATCAATGCCGGGGGTCGAGACAAACACCCCTAGACGATATACAGCCAACATCCCAATTGTGAACAGAATCCTTTTTCTAAGCTCGGGAATCTTCCCTATTTCACCAAAACCCCCAATCATCCGGGCTCCCACCATTCATTCAACGAACAATTTCCACTGTCCCGCCCAAAGCCTCGACTTTAGAGCGTGCCTCTGCCGAGATGGCGTGCACCTTAAGAACAAGCCTTTTGGAAAGCGTACCAGCGCCCAGCACCTTAACGCCGGCCCGCCGGCGGGACCCCTTCACCAAGCGGGCCGCCTTAAGGACTCCAAGATCTACCGTAGCTCCTTCGGGAAACCGCTCAAGGTCCCGCAGATTGACAACCTGGAAAGTGTTAAGCCCCAACACCTTGGAACGCGATGTAAAACCAAACTTAGGCACACGGCGGTTAAAAGGCATCTGCCCCCCCTCAAACCCCGCCCTGATTTTGCCTCCCGTGCGGGCAGTTTGACCCTTGCCACCGCGACCGCTTGTCTTGCCATGACCAGACGATTCCCCCAAACCTACACGCTTCCGTTTACGCCGCGATCCTGGAGCAGGAGCAAGTTTTGAAAGTTCCATAGAAGTCCTTCCCCTGTAAATCAAACACGTCTTAATTAACCCTCTAGTCTGGGCGAGACCGACACCAAGTGCTCTACTTTCTTAATCATACCCAGCACAGCAGCGTCAGCCCGATGGCTGCGTTCCTGACCAATGCGTCCCAGGCCTAAAGCCTTCAAAACGGCGTGCACACGTGGGTTCCTCCCAATCGCGCTCCTAATCTGTTTAACCATGATCTTGCCGTTGTTATTCATAACATCCTAAGCCCCCAGCTACTTACCGCCAGCAACCAGAGTAGGCTACACCGGCCGATAGCCTAAGTCCTCCAGCGACATCCTGCGCTCAGCAGCGATCACTTCCGGCTCCCTGAGCTTCAACAAACCATCAAACACCGCCCTTAAAACATTACTCGGGTTGGTCGAGCCCACTACTTTGGTTAGAACATCCTTAATCCCCACGGCTTCAATCACAGCCCGTACGGCGGACCCTGCAATCACCCCCGTCCCAGGCAAAGCCGGCTTCAACACCACTCTGGTAGCGCTGTACTTTCCCACCACATCATAAGGGATAGTCGATCCTCGCAGCGGAATACGCACCAAATTCTTGCGGGCGCGATCGGCCCCTTTGCGAATAGCATCCGGTACTTCCGCTGCCTTTCCCAGGGCATAGCCCACATTGCCGGCGCCATCCCCCGTCACCACAAAGGCGCTGAAACCGAAACGCCGCCCACCTTTAACCACCTTGGCAACCCGCTTGATCGATACTGTCTTGTCCCGCAGCTCTCCACAACTTTCAAGCGGCACTCTTCTCGCATATATCTTATCCTTCAGCGACATAACACCACCCCAAACCCCTCTTCAAACATTCAGAATTTCAAGCCTGCTTTCCTCGCTCCTTCCGCCACGGCCCGCACCCGCCCGTGGTAAACGAATCCGCCACGATCAAACACTACCTGCTTGATATTCCTCTCTAGGGCCCGCTTCGCCACCATAGCACCGACAATTTCAGCCGCTAAGACGCTCTTCCGGCTCTTTGCCCGCACCGCCGCTGCTCCATCTTTCACCGGCGGCTTGTCTCCCCTCGCAAAAGCTGCATTCTCCAACTCACTGAGCACTGCTTTTTCCAATGTACTAGCGCTGGCCAGCGTACGACGGCTTTCATCAGAAATAATCTGGGCATAAGTATTCTTGCTGCTCTTGAATACGCTAAGCCGCGGCCGCTCGTCCGAACCACGCACCCGCTTCCGGATACGAAGTTTCACTCTGGCGCGCCTGGAAAGCCTGGTTTTTTTTCCTCTTATCGCCATATCCTCAACCCTTTACTTCTTACCGGCTTTGCCGGCCTTACGCCGTATTACTTCCTGCGCATATCTAATGCCTTTACCTAAATACGGTTCAGGCGGCCGAACTTTACGGATTTTAGCCGCAAAAGTTCCGAGCAACTCTTTGTCGCTAGACTCCAAATCAATCGTGGTCTTATTGACGCTGCATTTAATGGCTTTCGGCACATTGAGCCTAACCTCATGTGACAAGCCCACCGCCAGGATGAGGGTCGAGCCCTCCTGCTTAGCCGAATATCCCAAACCCGACAGCTCCAACGAGCGCTTCCAACCCTGGCTGACTCCCTGTACCATGTTGTTCAAGTGAGCGCGGGTGGTACCAAAATCAGCCTTATTCTGCTTGCTTTCACCCTGCGGGCTGACAATCAGTTTCCCGTCTTCCAAAGTAACCTGAGCACGGCCCCCCGCATGATACTCGAGCCTGCCGCGCGGCCCTTCAACCGTGACAAGCCCGGCATTGACCGAGGCCTGAACACCTTTAGGCACAATAACCGGAAGCCTTCCAATTCTTGACATAATGAAACCTCAACTTAAGCTACTATTGCTATCACCTCGCCCCCAAGTTTGCGCCGGCATGCCTCACGGCCGGAGAGAACTCCCTGCGAAGTAGATACAATGGATATTCCCAGTCCGCGAGACACGACCGGCAAGTCCTTAAAGCCTTTATAAACCCTACACCCCGCGCGACTGACACGCTCTACACGGCTGATCACCGGCTCATGAGGGCCGAAATATTTCAAGTAGACTTCACAAACCGACCACTTGCCGGAGGAGTCTTTTTTTTCTTCAAAGCTCTCAATGAATTTCTCCTTCTTCAACACCTCAAGCACTGCACGCCCAAGCTTAAAAGAGGGCACCCGCACACTACGATGCCCGGCCCGCTGCCCATTCCTGATACGCGTCAACAAATCAGCAATCAAATCATTTACCATATGCCGAACTCAATCCAAGCAATTTCATTCATTATCATTTAGATATCCATCCACCACCTTTCCAGCAAAAAAGCCCCCTCTCTCACCAACTGGCTTTCACCACACCCGGAATAAGACCCCGATGGGCAAAGTCCCGAAAACAGATCCTACAAAGCATAAACTTGCGGTACACCCCCCGTGGACGCCCGCACACTTGGCAACGAGTATAAGCCCGCACCCTAAACTTGGGCTTCCTCTGTGCTTTAACCAATAAACATTTCTTGGCCACTATCTCTCCCCTCTAAAAAAAAACAAACCCCCGGCCCCTATGGTAACCCCTCATTGTATCATTGCCTTCTAAACGGCATCCCCAAATGCGCAAGCAATGCCCGGCCTTCTTCATCGCTCTTGGCTGTAGTCACAAACGTGATATCCATACCGCGCACCTTGTCCAACTTGTCGACATTTACCTCGGGGAAAACAATCTGCTCGCGCAGCCCAAGCGTATAATTACCGTGGCCGTCAAAACCCTTAAGCGGAGTTCCCCGAAAGTCGCGCACACGTGGCAAAGCAACCGAAATCAAGCGATCGATAAACTCATACATACGCTTACGGCGCAGCGTTACTACACAACCAATCGGCAAGTTGGCGCGCAATTTAAAATTAGCCACCGATTTACGTGACTTTGTCACAACCGGTTTTTGCCCGCTGATCTGAGTCATGGCATACACCGCAAATTCCATGGCCTTACTGTTGCTGGTCATCTCTCCGACGCCAGTATTCAAGACCACTTTCTTAAGCCGCGGCACTTGCATCGGCGACGAGTAGTTGAACTCTTTCATCAACGCCGGAACAACATCTTTAATATAACGTTCGTAAAGCCTGCTCATCGACCACCTCAATTAATCTGCCAGCTGACAAAACTTGCCTGTCTCCGGGTCCGTATAGCCACGCACTTTGGTACCGTCCGCTAAAACGCCGATCTTAAGCCGAACAGGCTTCTTAAGCTTCTCCACATAATACATTAAGCGCGCCACATGGATCGGCGCCTCCTTTTGAATCTTAGCAGCCTGTTTCTGCGGCCCTCTCGCACGTTGGTGGCGCGTGACAAAGTTCAAGCCCTCCACTATGGCGTACGTCCGATCCTTTCCCACAAAGCGCCGTATCTTACCGGTCTTCCCCTTCAGAGGGCGCTTTTTCTTGTTGCCGCCGGCAATCACCATGACCATATCACCCCGGCGCAATCTAACCTTTCCCATGATCTATCACTCCCCTGCTCTCATCACCTAAAACTGCTTCTCCGACCATTCCCGCTTATAGCACCTCGGGAGCCAACGAAATTATCTTCATAAATTTCCTGGCTCTCAGTTCCCTGGCCACCGGGCCAAAAATACGGGTTCCTACCGGCTCACGGGCCTGATCCACCAGCACGGCACTGTTATCATCGAATTTGATGTAAGAGCCATCTTCTCTTGATATCTGCCGGGCCGTGCGTACAATTACAGCGCGCTGAATACTGCCCTTGGTAATCTTCGAATTGGGAATTGCTTCTTTAACCGCGACCACAATTATATCGCCCACCGTGGCATAACGCCGCTTGGATCCGCCCAAAACCTTGATACACACCACCCGTTTAGCCCCTGAGTTATCCGCCACATCAAGCACCGACTTTGTTTGGATCATAAACAACCTCCTCACATGCCATAGACTCACGCACTATTCTGCTTTTCTTAAAATTTCACGTACTCGCCAGCGTTTGCGCTTGCTAAGCGGCCTGGTCTCGCTGATCCGCACATAATCTCCCGTCTTACAACTATCCTTAGCATCGTGCGCCAAATACTTCTTGGTGATGCGTATATACTTACCATAGGCCGGGTGTTTAACTTGGCGCGTCACCGCTACCACGACCGTCTTGTCCATTTTATCACTTACCACGATCCCTTCCCGGATCTTGGCCTTGCCTCGTTCCTTCTTACCCCCCATATTCTTTCTCATTCGCCTTTATGTTGAGCGCCGCTATGCAGCAAGCTATTAACCCTGGCCAGATTGCGCCTGATCTCCCGCAAGCGGCTGGCCTGCTCAAGTTGCCCGGAAGCTTTACGAAAACGAAGCTTCATAAGCTCTTCATGCAAAAGGCGCTTACGCACAAGCAAATCTTCTCTAGGCAACTCCCTCAATTCTTTGAGAAACTCGCTTTTCTTCATTTCCCGGCTTATAATAAGTTAACACTACGCACAACTATCCTACTCTTAAGCGGCAACTTGGCCGCCGCGCGTTTCAAACTTTCACTTGCCACCTTATAGCTTACCCCTGTCAACTCGTACACGATCCGGCCGGAACGCACTTCCGCCACCCATTCCTCCGGCGCCCCTTTCCCAGAACCCATGCGCGTTTCAGCCGGCTTCTTGGTCAAGGGCTTATCGGGAAAAATCTTAATCCAAAGCTTTCCACCGCGTTTAACGTGCCGCATGATGGCGATACGGCCCGCCTCGATCTGCTTGGCGCTCACCCACCCGGACTCCATAGCCTTGAGCCCATAATCGCCGAAGGCCAGCTCGCAACCACGCGTTTCAACCCCACGCAGGTGGCGAATCTGCTTCATCTGTTTCCTGTACTTAGTCTTCTTAGGTGCCAGCATAAATACACACTTAAACTACAACTGAATTGCTTCGAGCGGCGGCTGTTCCCCTTCCGAATAGCGCTCGCCCTTGAATATCCAAACCTTCACCCCAATCTGGCCATACGTAGTTCTGGCCTCAGCAAATCCGTAATCAATCTCAGCACGCAAGGTGTGCAGCGGAACCCGCCCTTCACGATATTTTTCTGTCCGCGCAATGTCGGCGCCGTTCAGCCGCCCCGCCACAACAACTTTCACCCCTTCAGCGCCCGCGCGCAAAGCCCGTGTTACCGCCTCTTTCATGGCACGGCGGAAGTTAACACGCCTTTCCAACTGGAAGGCAATGCCTTCAGCCACCAGCTGGGCGTCCATGTCGGCCTTACGCGCCTCGATGATGTTGATACTAACCTCCCGCCCCACCAAAGAGCGCAGCTCGCGCCGCAAGTCTTCTATATCTTTCCCTTTCTTGCCGATTACCAGACCTGGCTTGGCAGTAAAAATATTAATCTTAGCCCGTGATGCAGCGCGCTCAATTTCAACCCGCGAAATGCCGGCGGCCTGCAGCTTGCTCTTCACGAACTTCCTAATCCGTACGTCCTCGCCAATATATTTGGCATAATCGCGAGGCACAAACCAACGCGACAACCAATTCTCCAGCCCGCCGATACGAAACCCTTTAGGATGAATTTTCTGACCCATGCTCTGCTTTCCTAATAACTTCCGCCCTTAAGGCAACTCCCTTCCAAAAATCGTCTCACTTTTCATCAACTACCACGGTTATATGCGACGAACGCTTGCGAATTTCAAAGGCCGAACCACGGGCCCGCGGCATATAGCGCTTGATAGTACGACCCATTCCTACCCAACCACCCGTTACCCACAACCTATCGACATCAGCTCCCTTAACTTCCTTAGCCTGGACAATGGCCGAGCGCAAAAGCTTAGACATAATACGGGCGCCTTTCTTGGGACTAAACTGCAGCACTTGCAAAGCCGGCTCCACCTGCTTGCCCTTTATCAAAGCCAGCACCAGCCTGGCTTTCTGCGGTGAAATCCGCACATGCCGCAAAGTAACCCGGGTCTGCTTATCGCCGCCCGCCTCGACCGCCGATGTTCTAGTCTTAGCCGTCATATAGCGCTCCCATCCACATTAAGCAGCCGATGCCGAACCAGTAGCTGAACCACCGCTCTTCGATGTATGGCCATGGTATGTCCTAGTGGCCGAAAACTCACCCAGCTTGTGGCCCACCATATTCTCCGTGACAAAAACGGGATTAAATTTCTTGCCATTATGCACCGCAAAGGTCATCCCTATCATATCAGGGATGATCATAGACCGCCGTGACCAGGTCTTTATAACGCCCTTATAGGCCCCCGACTTGGCGCGCTCGATCCACTTAAGCAAGTGCTTATCGACAAACGGACCTTTTTTAACCGACCTTGGCATATATACTCCTCCCTGCCGTTAAATCACACATTACGCTCCTCCCACTTTGGCACCGCGCCGGCGCACAATAAACTTATCCGTACGCTTTACGCGGCGCGTCTTCAATCCTTTGGCCAAAACGCCCGTCGGCGAACAAGGGTGCCGACCACCCTTGGATTTGCCTTCCCCACCGCCTAATGGGTGATCAACCGGATTCTTGGAGGTACCGCGATTGTGCGGACGGATATTCATCCAGCGACTGCGCCCAGCTTTACCGATCATTATGTTCTTATGATCAGGATTCCCAACCTGACCAATGGTGGCATAACATTCCATGCGGATCTTTCTCATCTCCCCCGACGGCATGCGCACGAGGGCATAATTCCCCTCCTTGGCCACCAGTTGAGCGCTGCTCCCGGCGGAGCGGGCAATTTGACCGCCCCCGCCGCGCTTTAACTCAATATTATGAATGGCAATACCGGTAGGTATGTTCCTGAGCGGCAGGCTGTTGCCGGGTTTTACTTCCGCGTTTTCACCACTCATAATGGTATGCCCAACCTCTAATCCCAGCGGAGCAATAACATAACGCTTCTCGCCATCGGCATAATGCACCAACGCAATACGGGCAGTCCGGTTGGGATCGTACTCAATGGCCGCCACCTTGCCCGGGATATTGAGCTTATCACGCCTAAAATCAACCAGGCGGAATCGCCGTTTATGCCCACCTCCGCGATTAACGTTGGTTTGACGGCCGAAGTTATTACGCCCCCCGCTGCTGATATACTTCCTCAGCAACGCCTTCTCGGGAGGCTTCTTACTAAGCTCGGAGAAATCCGCCACGCTGTAATAGCGGCGAGACGGGGTGACTGGCCTAAAGCTCTTAAGCGCCATGGCTGATTATACTCCTTCCACAATGTCGATACTCTGGCCCGGCTTAAGTGTCACATAAGCCTTCTTGAAGCCCGGCCGGCGGCCCACCGAGCGTTGGCTGCGCTTAAGTTTTCCCAGCATATTGCAAGTCCTCACACTCTGCACCTGCACGCCAAAAACACGTTCCACTGCTTGCCGGATATCCAGCTTAGTGGCGTCTTTCGCAACTTTAAAGACCGCCCGCCGCCGGTCACTACTCAACATAGAGGCTTTCTCTGTGATCACCGGCGCCAAAAGGAGACTGTAGTAACGCGCAGGCACGCCAACCTTACTCTCTTGAGCCGTCTCTTTCTTCGTCTTGCTTACACGCTCAGCCATACTTCCGCCCCTCATCATTCAGCACCCAACTTCCTACCACTGTGCGCCTCAAGCCGCGAGTTAATCAAAGCCTGCAACGAGGCGATCCCTTCGCAAGTACTCACCAAATACTTATGTTTAAGAAGGTCATAGACGTTGACTCCTTGCGGCGGCAACGTAATGGTTCGGTTGATATTACGCCCCGCCTGCTTGATCTTCTCGCTTGAAGCCGCCGACGGCGCCAACACCAGGGTCGCGCCGCCTGCTCCGGCTCCTACATTACGCAAGATCTCCTTCAGCTCTTTGGTCTTGCCGGCCTGAAGCTCCAATTCACTCAGCACTATCAGCTCTTTGTTCTGCACCTTATCGCTCAACGCCGCCACCAGCGCCTGGCACCTAGCACGCTTCGCTAACCGATCCCGATAATCATGCGGCTTCGGCCCATGGGCTACCGCCCCGCCAACCCAAAGGGGCGAAGTGTTGGAGCCGCAGCGGGCCCGGCCCGTCCCTTTCTGCCGCCAAGGCTTGCGCCCGCCGCCTTTCATTGAACCTTTATTAAGACAACTATGGGTGCCGGCTCTCCGTTGCTTAAGCCGCCGGCACACTTCAGTGTGCACCATGTGCTGCAATACGGGCGCGCCGAAAACAGCGGGCTCAAGATCAATTGTGCCAACTTCTTGACCCTTTCCGTTGACCACCCTATATTTAATCGTTTCCACCTCTTACCCCCTGATACCTGCCACAACCATGATCAAGCAGCTTTCTTGGCACCCGCCGCCTGAGCCTTGACTGCCTTACGCACCACCACTAGACTGCCGCGCGCTCCAGGCACCGCACCCTTCACCAACAAAATATCATCCTTAGCGTTCACTCCCATAACCTTCAAATTTTGTACGGTAACATTAGCGTTACCATAGTGACCGGGCATACGCTTGTTCTTAAAAATATGCCCGGGGAATTTCCGGCAACCAACTGCGCCGGGGTGCCGACGGTATTCGTGCGTGCCGCGTGTGGCTGGGTGACCGCTCATTTTATATCTACGCACCACTCCAGAGAATCCGCGTCCAATTGAGACACCTGACACATCGACCAGCTCGCCATCCTTAAAAACATCTGCCACTTTTATCTCCTGACCAAGCGTGGTCCAACCCAGCGCCTCAGCATCACAACGCACTTCCCGGACATGGTAAAAAGCTCCCTTGCCGGCCCGAGCAAAATGCCCCATCTCGGCTTTATTCGTGCGCTGGCTCTTTTTTGGCTCGAACCCGAACTGTACAGCCGAATAACCGTCGCAGCCCTTATCCTTCACCTGAAGCACATAGCACGGACCGGTTTTGAGAACGGTCACCGGCACCAACTCGCCCTCGCTGGAAAAGATATGAGTCATGCCCAGCTTTTTCGCCAGCAAGCCCTCGTAATATAATTTTTCCGCCCCCATCAACAAATTCTCCATCACTGCAACTTAATCTCAACATCGATCCCGGTTGAAAGTTCAAGCTTTCCCAGCTCATCAATCGTCTGCTGAGTGGGCTCCAAGATATCGAGCAGGCGCTTATGCGTCCGGATTTGGAACTGCTCTCGCGACTTCTTGTCAACAAAGGTCGAACGATTGACGGTAAACAGCTCAACCCGGGTGGGTAAGGGGATTGGGCCGGCCACGCGTCCTCCGGTGCGGCGTACGGTCTGCACTATCTCCGATACGGCGGCATCCAGCAGTTTATGATCGTAGCCCTTCAAGCGTATTCTGATAAGTTGACCACCAAGCATCGGCTCTTACCTCTCCTTTGTTGTTAACCTCGGCGCATCTAGCAGCCGAGTACCAAATCCATCACGAGAGCATCACCGCCCAAGCGCATTCCTCACTCAATGATATCCACTACTACGCCTGAGCCTACCGTCTTACCACCCTCCCGGATAGCAAAGCGCAGTTGCTTTTCCATGGCGATCGGCTGATAAAGCTCAACCTCAAGATTAATCCGGTCGCCCGGCATAGCCATCTCCACTCCTTCGGGCAGCTTCAGAGTACCGGTCACATCCGTAGTACGGAAGTAAAACTGCGGACGATATCCGGTAAAGAACGGCTTATGGCGTCCGCCCTCTTCTTTCTTCAAAATATAAGCTTCGGCCTTAAATTTCCTGTGCGGGGTGATAGTTTTGGGCTTGGCCAAAACTTGCCCCCTTTCGACCTCATCGCGCTTAAAGCCTCTAAGCAGACAACCAATGTTGTCGCCGGCTTGGCCTTGATCAAGCATCTTACGAAACATTTCAACGCCCGTCACCACCGTCTTGGTGGTCTCGCGCAGACCCACCACCTCTACTTCATCTCCGACTTTAATAACACCGCGCTCAACTCTGCCGGTAGCAACGGTGCCACGGCCTTCAATCGAGAAAACGTCTTCCACCGGCATCAAAAAGGGCTTATCAATATCGCGCTCAGGCACTGGAATATAGGAATCAATTGCCTCCAGAAGCTTATCAATGGAACCCGTAGCCAATTCCCCTTCCTCGTCCTGCATGGCCGCAAAAGCGTTGCCGCGGATAATTGGCGTCTCGTCCCCGGGGAAACCATATTCGTTCAGCAAATCCCGCACTTCCATTTCCACCAAGTCAAGTAATTCGGGATCATCGACCGTATCAACCTTAGCCAAATACACCACAATTCTCGGCACGGCGACCTGGCGTGCCAGCAGTATGTGCTCACGCGTCTGCGGCATCGGTCCATCCGCGGCACTCACCACCAAGATCGCGCCATCCATTTGAGCCGCACCGGTAATCATGTTCTTGATATAATCGGCATGCCCCGGGCAGTCGACGTGGGCATAGTGCCGCTTGTCGGTTTCATACTCCACATGTGCACTGGCAATGGTGACCGTTTTAGTCGCATCACGCACCGTTCCGCCCTTGGCAATTTCACCATAGCTCTTGGGCTTAGCCAGCCCCTTGGATACTTGGCGCTTAATGATAGCCGCCGTAAGGGTAGTTTTGCCGTGATCGACGTGACCAATCGTACCAACATTGACATGCGGTTTGGTTCGTTCGAATTTTTCCTTAGCCATACCTAATCCCCTTTAAAATAAAAATACAAACACCTCAGCCAAAAAATATCTCCCAGTTTTTGACCTCTGCATTTTTT